>Ga0335075_10006705_pt1 | contig 17764 bp, 15 predicted proteins | sample Lox_Sample_24_FD_206723 | JGI IMG/M metagenome (GOLD analysis project Ga0335075, IMG submission 206723) | Soil microbial communities from Loxahatchee National Wildlife Refuge, Florida, United States - Lox_Sample_2.4 | ecosystem: Environmental > Terrestrial > Soil > Wetlands | place: USA...
CTCGTCCGGCGCGATCAGCGCGGCCGACAACGCCGGCCTGAAGCAGCTCACCGACCAGTACGAGGCCGCCCACAAGGGCGTCACCGTGCAGTGGCTGCCGAACAACACCGTGAGCATCACGCAGGCCAACGCCACGCTGGAAAGCCAGGCGTCCGGCGGCAGCGCCCCCGACCTGGTGTGGGAGCAGTACGGCCCGGTCACCTCCGGCGCACTGCCGGCCGGCCTGCTGCAGAACATCAAGCCCTTCCTGGAAAAGCCCAACCCCTACGTGCCGGGCAACAGCAGCTGGCCATCCCTGTTCACCGCTGCAGCAAGGCCGCGTTCGCCACGGCCGGGATCACCAGCACCCCGACGACGTGGGCCCGTTTCCCCGCCCGCAGCCTCCCCCGTCTGGGACAGCGGGCGGGAGCGCTGGGACGGCTGGTCGGCGGAACGCGGCTTCCAGTCACCGAAGATGAACTCGTTTAACCACTACTCGCTCGGCGCCGTGGGCGAGTGGGTCTACCGGCTCCTGCTCGGGATCGACCAGCAGCCGGGCACCGCCGGCTTTGATTCGCTGCTGATGCGGCCGCATGTCGATCCCGGCGGGTCGCTGAGCTAGGCCTGGGGGCTCCTATCGGTCGGTGCGCGGCGTGATCCGCGTGGGCTGGCGGGTGACCGGCGATGATTCGTTCGCGTACCGGGTGGAGCTGCCGGCGAACGTGGCCGCCACTGGGCACATGCCGTCTCTTGGAGACGGCGCCGAGGAGGTCGTGTACCGGGTCGGGCCCGGTGCGCACGAGTTCACCGGCCACCATCCGCGGCTCTGAGGACCCACCGCTGCCGCTTTGTCCCTGTTTTCTGCTGCTCTGACGACAGAAAACAGGGACAAATCAATCTGTCCTCGCGGCGGGGCGGAGCCGCGGGACCCCAGCTAGGCGGACGCGTCGCCGGCCGCGCCCAGCCGGCGGCGCACGACCCGGCGGGCCATGTCCAGCACGGCGGTGTTGTCGTGCAGGACGAAGTTGGCGTCGGCGGCCAGGATGATCCCGTTCAGCTCGAAGGCGAGCGCGTCGGGGTCGTCGCCCGGCGGCAGCTCGTGCTGCTCGATGGCCGTGGCGGCGAAGCCGCGGAGCAGGTCGACGAACGCGGACTGGAAACCGGCGACCGCCTCCTTGACCGGGCCGGGCCTGGTGCCCATCTCCAGCGCCGCGCCGGCGAAGAAGCACCCGCCGGGGAAGGTGCGGCGCTCCAGGTGCTCGAAGAACGCCTCGCAGACCGCCTTGAGCTGGCCTAGGCCGGCCGGGGCCGCCAGGGCGGGCTCGACGACCTCGGCGGCGAAGATCCGCCCGGCCTCTTCCACGGTGGCGAGCTGCAGCTCCTGCTTGGAGCCGAAGTGCGCGTACAGGCCGCTCTTGCTCATGCCGAGCGCCGCGGCCAGGTTGCCGATGGACAGCCCCTCCAGGCCGTCCACGGTGGCCAGTGACGCCGCCGTGCGCAAGATCGCGCCGCGGGTGCGTTCTCCGTCGGCGCGCGTGCGCCGCTCTGCTGCTGTGCGTCCGGCGATGTCGGTCATGGTATTGACAACATAGCACGACCGATCGTACTTTCCTTAATAGCACGAACGATCGTGCTATCTAGCCCAGGCGAGACAACGAGAGGGGCATGTCATGTCTGGAAAAGCAGTGATCAGTCTCAGCACCGGCCTGGAAGACCCGGAGAAGGTGTCCGTGGCGTTCCTGGTGGCCGTCGGCGCCGCCGAGGCGGGGCGGCCGACCCTTATGTTCCAGACGAAGGAAGCGGTCCGGCTCGCGCTGGACGGCGTGGCGACGGGCGTCGCCTGCGACGGCTGCCCGTCCATACCGGACCTGCTCGCGCGGTACGACAAGGCCGGCGGCCGATACATGGTCTGCCCGGTCTGCTTCAACGCCAAGCAACTCGACAAGGGCAGCCTGCTGTCCAACGCGGAACTGGCGGGCACCGTCCAGCTGTGGGAGTGGATCGGCGACGAAGGGGCGACGACGTTCAGCTACTGAGCACTGAGCCAGGCGGCGACGTCGGCGACCACCGCCGGGTCCACGTGCCGCGCGGGCTCGTACTCGGTGGGCGAGGAGGGACCCTCGCCGGGAAAGAACAGGTGGTTGTCGGCCGGGTAGACCCGGATCGTGACGTCCGGCCTGCCGTCCAGGGCGGCCTGCCAGCGGGACAGGTCGTCGGCCACGGTGGCCTGGTAGTCGCGGCCGCCCTGGACGATGAGCAGCGGCTTGCCCAGCGCGGCCGCGGCCGCGGCCGGGTCGTAGCCGCGCAGGTCCAGCCAGTAGGCGGCGGGAACCCCGAACGGCAAGTCGCTGTGCGGGGTGTCCTCCGACAGGGCCGGGTCGTCGACCGCGGCCACCTGGCGGGCGACCGCGTCGAGGTCGGCGGGCGGCGGGGCGCCCTGCGCCGACGCCAGCGAGGCCAGGTAGCGGAACTGCCGCAGCATCGCCTGATGCAGCGGCTGGGCGCCGCCCGCGAGGATGACGAGGCCGGCCACCGGCGCCCGCGCCGCCACCCGCGGCGCGGCGGTGCCGCCCTCGCTGTGCCCCGCCACGAAGACCCGATCTGGGTTTACGGCGGGGTGGCCGCGCAGCAGGCCGATCGCGGCAACGGCGGCTGGCACGTACTCGTCGGTCAGCGTGAAGCGCGGATTCTCGGCAACCAGGTCCGGGTGGGCGCGGGTCACCTTGTCGAACCGCGCCGTGGCGATGCCCGCGGTGGCCAGTCCCCAGGCGAGGTCTTTGAACGGCTTGTTCCGCCCGATGGTCTCGTCCCGGTCGTTCGGCCCGGAGCCGGACAGCAGGACCACGCCGGGGACCGGCGTCGAGTCAGCCCGGCGCGGGATGGTCAGCGTTCCCGGCACCGCCGACGGCCCGTCGCCGACGGTGACGTCGTGCTCGGTGAACGTGCCGGGGTCCGCGTACGGCGGCGGCTCCCAGGGGACGAGCGGCGCCGCCGCGCTGGCGGGCAGCAGCTGGATGCCGGTGAGCCAGGCTTGCTGGCCTTCCTCACCCGCCAGGCCGACAACCACCGTGGCGGTCGCGTGCTCGAACGTCACGGGAACCTTCACCACGACGGTGCCCGGGCCGGCGGCCTCGGTCACCGGCGCGCCAACCGCGGAGACCTGGCCGTTTTTCGCGATCTCCGCTGCCCAGGCCGCCCGCAGCGTCTCCGGCGGCACCAGCGGACGGAGCTGCGGCGCGAACATATCGCGGACCTCGGCGAACTGTCCGCGCCTGACCATCCCGATGACGGCAAGCGCCGTGTCGGCCAGTGTCATACGTCCCTCCGGGTGAGGACGACCGCGGCGGTCAGCAAGGCGGCCGCGGGCCAGGCGATCAGGACGAGCAGGGATAGCCACGGGGAGAACAGCCCGGTCGGCGGATGCGCGGTCACCTCCGCGTAGGCGGCGAACGGCAGGGTGAACCTGCCGAGCCGCAGGTTCCACGGCGCGGGCAGCACCAGGCACAGCACCGCCAGCAGGTAGACGACGGTGACCGCCACGGCGATCGCGCCCGCGGTGTGCCGGAGGACCGCGCCGGCGCCGACGCCGACCAGCGCGCATGCGGCCAGCACGAAGCCGGCCGCCAGCACGCCCCGCGCCGCGCCCGGGTGGGCCAGCGACAGGCCGCCGTGCCGGCCGGACAAGATCGCCTGGGTCAGGAAGAAGCACGCGAAGGCCAGCACCTCGCCGGTGACCAGCGCGGCCGCGCCGGTGACCGCCGCCTTGGCCGCCAGCACGGTGCGGCGCCGGGGCACGGCGGTGAACGTGGTGCGGATCAGCCCGCTGCCGTATTCGGAGGTGAACACCAGCACGCTCAGCACGGTGACGGGCAGCACCAGGTACTCGGCGAAGGCGAGGAAGCTGGTGGCGAGCCGGTCGACCGGGGCCGCGCGCTGCCCGCCGTGCGGGGCGGCCGCGAAGCTCGCGGCCACGACCGCGGTCAGCACCAGCGTCACGATGGCCGCCGCCCCCAGCGTCCAGCGGTTCGAGCGCAGCGAGCTGAGCTTGGTCCACTCGCTGGCCAGCACGTCGCGGGCGCGGACCAGCGGCGACGGCGTTGTTCCTGCTGTACCGGCGGCCTGGAGCTGGGGCGCGGTCACCGGGCGGCCCTCGCAGTCTGCACCTCGGGCAGCGGCCTGCCGGCGCGGTAGTCGGTGCTGGCGCCGGTGAGCGTGAGGTACGCCTCCTCCAGTGACCCATGCCGTGTCACCAGCTGATGCACGGCGATGCCGTGGCTGACGGCGAGGTCACCGACGGCGGCCGCGTCCATGCCGGTCACGGCGAGGCCGCCGCCGTTTTCCGGTGCGACGACCGCGCCGCTCGCGGTGAGCAGGCTGGCGAGCTCCCCTGCCCTGGGCGACTGGACCAGCACGTCGTGGCTGGTGCCGGACACGAACTGCTCCGTGGCGACGTCGGCGAGCAGCCGGCCGCGGCCGATGATGACGAGGTGGTCGGCCGTCTGTGCCATCTCGCTCATCAGGTGGCTGGAGACCAGGATCGTGCGGCCCTCGGCCGCCATCGCCTGCAGCAGCTGCCGGAACCAGCGGATGCCCTCCGGGTCCAGGCCGTTGGCCGGCTCGTCGAGCAGCAGCACCGGCGGATTGGCGAGCAGCGCCGCCGCGATGCCGAGCCGCTGTTTCATGCCGAGCGAGAACTCCCCGAGGCGGCGGCTGGCGACCATCTCGAGCCCGGTCAGCTCCAGCACCTCCCTGAGCCGGCGCCGCCCGATCCCGTTGCTCTGCGCGATCGCGCGCAGGTGGGACCAGCCGGCGCGGCCGGCCGGCACGGCGGTCGCGTCGAGCAGCGAGCCGACCTCGTGCAGCGGGCGGATGAACTCCTGGTACCGGCGGCCGCCGACGAGGGCGGTGCCCGAGGTGGGGGCGTCCAGGCCGAGGATGACCCGCAGGGTGGTGGACTTGCCCGCGCCGTTCGGCCCGAGGAACCCGGTCACCCGCCCCGGGCGGACGGCGAAGCTCAGGTCGTCGACGGCCGTGACATGGCCGAAGCGCTTGGTGAGCCGGTCGACTTCGATCTGCACCGGGCCGGCCGGGATCCGGCGCGGCACGTGCGGCGCGGCTGGCGGGGGCGGCGGATCCGGGGCGGCCGGCTTGGTCCGGTCCTTGCCGAGGATCAGGTAGATGATGCCGCCCCACGGGATGGTGATGCAGATGATCACCGCCCATGCCCACGCCGGCAGGTTGCGTACCCGGGCGCGGCTCAGGTCAATAAGGCAGTACACGACGAAGGCGAGCGCCACCGCGACGACGGCTATCGCGACGCCCGATCCAGGTCTCACATCGCTCAGCCTAATACTCTCAGTTCTGAGAATGATAACGATCCTGAAAATGATAGTTAAGATTGACCGCGTGGCTTCCGCTGACCTGCTCCTGCACCCGGTACGGCTCCGCATCGTCAAGGCGTTCCTCGGCGACCGGGCGCTGACCACTAGCCAGCTAGCCGCCGAACTCGACGACGTGCCGGCGGGCAGCCTGTACCGGCACATCGCCAGGCTCACCAAGGCCGGCGTGCTGCAGGTCGTCGCCGAGCGGCGGGTCCGCGGCGCCGTGGAGCGCACCTACACCATGCGCCTCCCGGCCGCTCAGGTTCAGCCGGACGAGGCCCGGGCCATGACGCTCGACGAGCACGCCCAGGCCTTCACGGCCTACATCGCCGGCCTGCTCGCGGATTTCGACCGCTACGTCGCCAGCGCCCCCGCCGATCCGGTCGGCGACGGGGCTACCTACCGGGTCGCCGGCCTGTGGCTCACTGACGAGGAGGTCCTGAGCCTCGCCCGCGACTTCCGCGAGATGATCGAGCCGCGGCTGGCCAACGCTCCGGGAAAAGGACGCCGCCGCCGGATGCTGTACACCGTGTTTCTGCCCACCCCTGAGGACAGCCCCGGCGGCTGATGCCGGCCGCGGGCGGTCAGGCCGACGCTTTCCCGATCTCGGCGAGCTGATCGGACACCCAGCGGTACACGTCGTAGGTGCGGACATGCTCGGCCATGGCGGCGATGGCCTCGCGCCTGGCGTCGGCCGTCAGCCCGAGCGCGTACTCGATCCGGTAGGACAGCCCCTCCACGTCGAACGGGTTGCAGTGCACGGCCTGCGGCAGTTCGTCCGCGGCGCCGGTGAACTCGCTGAGCAGCAGCACGCCGCTGCCGCTGCGGGCCTGCTGGACCGTCACGTACTCCTTGCAGACCAGGTTCATCCCGTCGATCAGCGGCGTGACGAGCAGCGCGTCGGCGAGCGCGTAGTAGGCGGCGAGCTGCTGCTGGTCCAGCCCTCGGTAGAGGTAGTGCACCGGCACGTCGTTGCCCGGCTCGGTGTACAGGCCGTTGATCCGCCCGACGTGCTGCTCCACCGTGCTGCGCAGCTGGCGGTACTCCCGCACGTTGTCCCGGCTGGGCACGGCGATCTGCAGCAAGGCGAGGCTGGCCCGGAAGCCCGGGTTGCGTTCGAGCAGCATTTCCACCGCCAGCAGCCGCTCGATGATGCCCTTGGTGTAGTCGAGCCTGTCGACGCCGAGCAGCAGGGTGCGGCCGCGGAACTGCTCGGCGAGCAGGCGGATGTCATTTTCCGTTTCAGGCTCGGTGGCGTGCCGGGTGAACTCGGCCACGTCGATGGAGATCGGCGCGGTGGCGGTGGTCACCACGCGACCGTCGGGCATCACGACCATGTCCCCGCGTACATCGATGGCGTCGTCGCGCAGCAGGCGCGCGCAGGAGCGGAGGAAGTTGCCGCGGTACTCGTCGGTGTGGAACGCCACCACGTCGGCGCCCAGCAGGCCGGTCAGGATCTGCTCCCGCCATGGCAGCCTGGCGAAGATGTCCGGGGACGGCCACGGCACGTGCAGGAAGAACCCGGTCGGCTGCCCGGCCGTGCGCTCCCTGATGTGCTGCGGGACGAGCATCAGGTGGTAGTCGTGCACCCAGGCGATTGCGTCCGGCTGCTCGTCAAGGGCCGCCACGGCCCGCTCGCCGAAGATCGCGTTGACGTCCCGGTAGCCGTACCACCAGGCGCGCTCGAACCTGGGCTTCTCGATCGCGTTGTGCAGCAGCGGCCACATCGTCGCGTTCGCGAAGCCGTGGTAGTAGTTGCGGACCTGCGCGGCTGACAGCCCGATCGGCAGCAGCCGGACGGCGGAGTCCGGCAGCGTCGGCGGCATGCCCTTGGTGCCGCCGTCCCAGCCGACCCAAGCGCCCGGGTGCGTGGCCATCACCGGCCGCAGCGCCGTGACCAGGCCGCCTGGCGAAAGCTCCCAGCCCGTGTCGCTCTGGTGGACCGGGAGCCGGTTGGCCACGGCGACGACGGGCCTGTCCTGTGCTGCTGTTTCCTGTTCGCTCATGAGGTCAGCCACGTGTGAGGATGCTACGCGACAGCGCGCCGAGCAGCCCGGCTGGCCCGTCGTAAACCTCCGCGGCGCCCGCGTCGAGCAGCTCGGCCCGGCTGATGCCGCCGCTCAGCAGGCCGATGCAGCGCACGCCGGCCTCGCCGCAGGCCCGCACGTCCCAGACGGTGTCGCCGATGAAGACGGCATCGTCCGGCGGCACCCGCGCCTTGTTCAGGGCCACCTGGACCAGGTCGGGGGCTGGCTTGCTGTGCTCGACGTCGGCCGAGGACGTGGCCTCGTCGATCGCGTCGTCGGCGTCGAGCGCGGCCCGCAGTGCCGCGAACTCCCGCGCGTCCGCCGAGCTGGCCAGGACCACGGTGAGGCCGCGCTTCTTGCAGGCGCGCAGCAGGCCTGTCGCCCCGGGCAGCGGCCGCTGCCTGGACCAGTAGGTCGCGTACAGCGCGCCGTGCGCGGCCTTGAGGCCAGCGTCGCGGTCCCTGTCGCGCCCGGACGGCAGCAGCGCGTCGAGCATCTGGGCGGAGCCCATGCCGATGGCCCGGTGGATCCGGGCCATCGGGACGTCGTGCCCGGCCTGGGTGAACGCCTCCCACCAGCAGACGGCGTGCAGGTAGTTGCTGTCGACCAGGGTGCCGTCCACGTCAAACAGAACGGCGGTCGGTGTGCGGCTCATCGCCTGCGGCTACCCGACGGCGGGCAGCCGAACCTTGACCGGCTGCTGCTACGGCCGTGGCAGGCGGGCTTCAAGCCGCGGGTAGACCCGCCGGGTGTTGAGCTCGTAGATCTTGCTCCGGTCGTCCTCAGTCAGCTTGACGCTGTCGACATAGCGCTTCGTGTCATCCCAGGACGCGCCGGTCTCCGGGTTGTCCCCGCGCACCGCGCCGAGCATCTCGGAGGCGAACAGGATGTTGTCGGCGCTGATCACGTTCGTCAGCAGGTCGATGCCCGGCTGGTGGTAGACGCAGGTGTCGAAGAACACGTTCCGCATCACGTGCTCCTCCAGCGGCGGCCGGTTCATCCGCACGGTCAGGCCGTGGAACCGGCCCCAGTGGTAGGGCACCGCGCCGCCGCCGTGCGGGATGACGAACCGCAGCCCCGGGAACCTGCCGAACAGGTCACCCTCCACCAGCTGCATGAACACCGTGGTGTCCGCGTTGAGGTAGTGCGCGCCGAGCGTGTGCACCGCCGGGTTCTTGGATGTCGACACGTGGATCATCGCGGGCACGTCGAGCTCGACCATCTTCTCGTAGACCGGGAACCAGTACTCGTCGTACATCGGCGGCGAGCTCCAGAAGCCGCCAGACGGGTCGGGGTTCAGGTTGCACCCGACGAACCCCAGCTCGGTCACGCACCGCTCCAGCTCGGCGACCGAGTCGCCGAGCTGGCCGTTCGGGGTCTGCGGCAGCTGGCAGACGCCGGCGTAGTTCTCTGGGAACAGGGTCGTCACCCGGTGCACGAGGTCGTTGCTCGCGCGCGCCCAGGCGCGCGCGGTGGCCGCGTCGGTGATGTGCTGGTCCATCCAGGACGCCCGCGGCGAGAAGATCGTCAGGTCGATGCCGCGCTCGCGCTGCAGCCGCAGCTGGTTCGCCTCGATCGTCTCGCTGATCTCGCCGTCACTGATGGCAGGCACCGTCGGCGCGGGACTGTCGCCCGTCTCGGCCAGCCGCGCGTGCAGCGCGCCGCGGTACTCCCCGAATGCCGCGGGGACGGTGGTGTAATGGCCGTGACAGTCGATAATCATGGGTAAATCGTAGTCCGTCCGGCCTCCGCGCTCAGGTTGGCGCGGCAGACGTGCAGGCTGTGCCGTAGTCCCGAGGTCTCGTCGGTGCCCAGGCCGGCGAGCATCCGCTCTTCCAGCGCGGCGACCCGGTCCCGGTAGCGGTCCAGCAGTTCCCGGCCCGCGGCTGTCAGGGCAACGACCAGCCGCCTGCGGTCGGCCTGGTCGCGATGGCGCTCGATCAGCCCGCGTCCTTCCAGGGCGCTGATCATGTCAGCCATCGACTGGGACGTCACGAAGGAATTGCGAGCGAGCTGAGCCGACGAGAGGTCAGGATGATGCTCGAGCACGGTGAGCGCGGTGTACTGCAAGGCGGTCAGCCCGGCGGGGCGCAAGAGGCTGTCCAAGTGCGACCTAACGGCCAGCTCGACCTGCTTGACGAGATAAAGGAGCATCGGCTCGGACCTGGCGGGCGGCATACGCCGAGGATAGGCGTCGTCGTTCACCAGGCGGCGGCGTAGCGTTGGAGATGCTGGTGTCCAGCGCAACCGCCGGGGGTACGCGGTGAACGAGATGAAGACCCGGCCGCACCGCAAGATCGCGGTGCTTGGCCCGATTCCTCGCGACCAGATCGTGACCCATGCCGGGGAGCGGTTCGAGAAGTACGGCTGCGCCGTGTACACGGCCGCCGCCCTGTCGGCTCTGCTCGACGCCGGCGACACGATCATCCCCATAGCACACGTGCGCCGCCAGGACGAAGGCCCGATCAAGCAGATCCTCGGGTCCTTCCCGAACATCGACCTCGCTGGCATCACGTCGCTGGCCGATCAAGGGGATGTCATCGAACTGCGTTATCTGGAGCAGAACCGCCGGGTCGAGCGGCAGACGTGCTTCATGAACCCGATCCTGCCTGTCGATGTCGACCCGGTGCTCGATGCCGACGTGGTTGTCTGCGTCCCGATCACGGACTACGAGGTGGGGCAGCCGACGCTGCGTCACATCAAGGAGCACAGCCGGGCAACTGTGGTGCTGGATGCCCATGGCCCTACGGTGACGCTGACCCGCAACGGCGAGCGCCACGCACGGGTCTGGGCCGACCGGGACGTGTGGCTTCCGTACATCGACATCCTGAAGATGAACCTCGAGGAGGCCGGTTCGACGTGGCTCGGCCAGCCGGCGGGGGTGACCGCTGACCCAGCCGAGCTGAGCTCTGGCGAATTGCGCGACCTGGCGCAGCACTGTCTGGACCGGGGCGTCGGGGCGGTATGCGTGACGCTCGACGAGCGTGGCTGCGTGGTCTTCTACCGGCACGGATCCGGCGGGATCACCGCGGAGTTCGTTGATCGCATCGAGGTGGACCACGTCGTGGACACGACCGGAGCCGGCGACTCGTTCGCCGCGGGACTGGCCTACGGCTACCTGATGTACCGCGATTACGTGGTGGCCTGCCAGTACGGAAACGCGATGGGCGCCCAGCGGTGCACCGGCGCGGAACTGGACGTTTACCTGTCGCGGGAGGAAACCGAGCGGCAGATCCTCGCGGCGTACGGGCCCCGCGTCGGCTGAGGAGGGGTGCCGTGCACGCCGATCCCGACGATGCGGATGCCCGCTGGCTGATCGTGGCCGACGGGTTTGACGCGGCGCTGGCCAATACCTACGAGACGCTGTTCACCACTGGCAACGGGTACCTCGGCACGAGAGGCGCCCTCGCGGAGGGCCACGAGGGCGCGCTGCCGGGGACCTTCCTGCGCGGTGTCTTCGATCACCACGATTCCGCGGTGCCCGACCTGGTCAAGGCGCCGGACTGGCTGAGCCTGGCGGTGGAGGTCCACGGCGTCAGGCTGGACGTGACCTCGGCGTCGGTCGTCCGTCACCGGCAGGTGCTTGACATGCGGGAGGGCGCGGTATTCCGCGACACGGTGTTCGAGGACTCCGATGGCCGCCGGACCAGAGTCGAGACCGTCCACTGGGCCAGCAGCGCCGACCAGCATCTGTGCTGCCTGCAGGCACGGATCACGCCGCAGAACCATTCGGCGCCGGTCATCGTCCGCAGCGGTATCGACGGGACCGGACACAACCTGGACCGGCGGCCGATATACCCCGAGCCGCCGCCGCACGATCCGCAGACCACGTGGCATAAGTGGGCCAAATCCAAGCACCTCGGCGAGGTGGCTCGCGAGCAGCTCCCCGACGGCATCTACCTGGAAACCCGCACTATCGACACCGGCATCACCATTGGGTACGCGGCGGCCACGACCGTGTCGCCCGCCACCGGGCCGACGGTCAGGCAGCGGCACAAGCGCATCGAGCAGGTGTCAGGTGCGGAGGTGACCGCGGGCGACACCATTTCCGTCGAGAAGCTCGCCGCCGTCTACACATCCCGTGATGTCGCGGCGGCCTCGGTCCGCCAGGCGTGCGTGGCAGAGCTGCGCCGGCATGCCGCGGCCGGATTCGCGGCGTGCCGCGAGCGGAACCGCGCGGCATGGCGGGCGCGGTGGGCCGATTCCGACGTCACGGTCGACGGGGATCCGGACGCGACCCGGGCCGTGCGCTTCAACCTCTACCATCTGCTGATCGCGGCGAACGGCTCGGATCCGCGCGTCAGCATCGGGGCGAACGCCTTGTCTGGTGAGCGGTACCGGGGGCACGCGTTCTGGGACACCGAGGTATTCATGCTCCCGTTCTTCATCTACACGCAGCCCGAGACCGCCCGCGCCCTGCTGCTGTACCGCTACCACACCCTGGACGGCGCCAGACGTAACGCGCTCGACGGCAAGTTTCGCGGCGCGCGCTATGCGTGGGAGTCCGCGGATACCGGGACGGAGACCACACCGAAGTGGACGGTGGACGGCGCCCACCGGATCTGGATGGGTGAGGAAGAGATCCACGTCACCTGCGCGGTCGCGTACGGCCTGCTCGCCTACGTCGCCGCGACGGGCGACAACGCCCTGATGACCGACTACGGCGCGGAGGTCCTCTTCGAGACGAGCCGCTTCTGGGCCAGCCGCCTGGAGGCGATGCCGGACGGGGAGTACGCCCTGAGCAGGGTGGTCGGTCCCGACGAGTTCCACGAGCATGCCGACAACAGCGCGTACACCAACTACCTGGTGCGATGGCACCTGGCGCAAGCCGCGCGCGTGTACGCGGGTCTCGCGGTCACCCATCCCGGGGAACTGGCCGGCTTGTCCGAGCGCATCGGGCTCACCTCGGAGGAAGTCGAAGAGTGGCTCGACAAGGCCGAGCGCATCCGGCTGCCCGCCAGGAACGGCGAAGGGGTAGTCGAAGAGTTCGACGGGTACTTCGGGCTGGAGAGTCTCCCGGTGACCCATGACGACAACGACATGCCGAAGTACCCGCCGGGCTATCACCATTTCAATCTCGCGGCCACCAAGCTCATCAAGCAGGCCGACGTGGTGATGCTCACTTACGTGCTTCCTGACGAGTTTCCCGATGAGATCAAGCGCGCCAATTACGAGTACTATGAGCCGCTGACGCTGCACAAATCCTCGCTAAGCCCTGCGATTCACTCCATCATGGGCATTGAGGTCGGCGACCCCAGACGTGCCATCCAGTATTTCCGGCGGGCGGCGTTCGTTGATCTTGTCGACAATCAGGGGAATACGGCCGAGGGAATCCACATAGCGTCCGCGGGCGGAACCTGGCAGATGATGGTATGCGGATTCGGCGGATTCCGGGTGCGGAACGGTCAGCTGACCTTTAAACCGTGGCTCCCGCCTGGCTGGAATGCCGTCGATTTCCGGCTCAAGTGGCACGGCAATGTCGTGTCGGTGTCCGCGAGTCAGGCCGCCACGACATTCGCGCTGGCGGGTCCTGCGGAGTGCCGTGAGACGATTATCGTCAATGGCCGCGAGATAACGCTTCAGTCCGGCGCGCAGGTAACGGTACGGGGTTCCCGGTCCTGAGGATGCTCCGGCCGCGCCAGAGCCGGGTCAGTACCCGGAACGGCCACGGCAGGACGCGTTCCGCCCGGGGCATCGTGCATCTCCGGGTCCGCACGGTAAACGACAGGAAGAAGTCATCCAGGCGCGGATCGGAGGCAGCCAGATGCCGTTCGATCTCACGGAGGGTCCGCCGCCGGCGACGGCAGATCACCATTTCCGCGCCTCCGTCCCTGGTCGCGTGGCCGATGGTGAACACTACGGAGGATGGCGCCCGGACCAGATCACCCACTGTTGGGGTGAGTTCTCTACCCGACCTCGACGAGGCTGACTGGCTGCAAGGCGAGCTCGGCCAGCCTGTCGAGCAGGCCGTAAAACTCCGACTGATCGCGCACGGTGGTAACCACGCAGGTGTAGCCATGGTGCGATTCGATCACCGCGCCATCGAGAATGCCCGCGAGCGCGCTCGCGCACTCGGTGCGGAAGATGATCTGGTAGCGGCAGGGAGCACCGCGCGGCGTGTCCATGGTTCATTGGCGCACGCCGCCGGGTGAACCCGCGTCACCCGGCGACGGTATTCACCCGGGTGACGTAACTCAGAGCAGGCCGAGTTCGCGGCCCCTGGCCACCGCTTCCTGCCGGTCGGACACGTCGAGCTTCCGGTAGAGCATCCGCGTATGAGTCTTGACCGTGTTCGGTGACACGTAGAGCTCGCGGCTGATATCGCGAAGGGACAGTGTGCTCTGGAGCATCCGCAGCACGTCCTGTTCCCGTCCGGTGAGCTGCTCGCCCGATACCGCGGGTCGCCTGCTGACCGCGAGTCGCCGTTCCAGCCCTTCCAGGCGGGCTAGCTGAGCTTCCGCGCCGTCCGGCCGCGAATCGAGCAACTGCCTTGCCTCGCCGAGAACGGCGATGGCCTGCGTGCGGTCACCCAGGCTCGCGAGCACGGGCGCGAGCCTGAGCAAGCCCTCCAGTGTGGGCCACGGGCTGATGCCCAGCCGCTTCCAGCGCATCTCGAGCGCGTGTCCCAGTTTGGCCCTGGCCTCGTGCAGCTGCCCTTGACCGGCGTCCAGGGCGCCGGCGGCCAGGTAGGCGTAGGAACTCCGCGCGGTGCCGTCGAGGCCGAGGCTTGGGCTGGTGCCAAGTTCCCAGGCCTGGCGGGCAGCCTCGGTGGCCTGCTTGAGCTGGCCGGCCTCGATCGCGAGCCACGTCAGCACCGTGGCGGCCAGCAGGTGGTAGGGCGCCGCGGCCTCGGGGTTGAGCCGCCCCTCGTGCGCGTGAGCGGCTGCCGCTTCGACATCGCCGGCCCAGTACAGCGCGATGCTCAGCGCGCTGTGGGCCGCCCCGTGCCAGCGGGATCCTGGATCGGTTTCCACCGCGGCCGCCCGCAGGCCGGCCTCGCGCATCGGACCGATGCCGTCGAATCCGCAGAGTGCTTGCACGAGGGCCGCCGAGGAGGCGAATGACCGCATGCCATCCGGGAGCGGCCCGGCGTTCCCCGCCGCCTCGATGGCCGGCAGAAAGCGCCGGATGACCTGCTGGTCCCCGGTCCCCGCCGCGGTCCAGACCGCGCAATGCGCGGCGAGCGGGGTGCTCGCTATCCGGTCATCACCGATCCTGCGGAGCCAGTGGCGGATGGTGGCAGCCCGCCCGGATGCGTTATAGGCGCGGAAGTGCCGCGCGATCAGCTCGCTCGCCCTGTCGATGTCGTCGGCGGCCAGCGCGTGAATGATCGCTTCGTCCGGTGAGCCGTACTCCTGGTGCCAGGCGCTCGCTCGGGCGTGCAAAGAGGGCACTAGGTGCGGTTCCGTCCTGCTCAGCTGGCCGCGCAGCACCTGAGCGAACAGGTGGTGATAGCGGAACCACTGCCGACGGTCGCCGAACGGCACTACGAACAGGTTCTCCCGCTCGAGGACCTCGATGACCGCGGCCGCGTCGGTGGAACCTGTGACGGCATCACAGAGCGGTGCGGAGAAACGAGTGAGGATCGAGGTGCGCGTGAGGAACTCGCGGATGCCGCTCGGCTGCTGGTTGAGCACGTCCTCGACGAGGTAATCGGCGATGAACTTGTTCGTACCGGAGAACTGGCGCGCGAGTACGTTCGGTGAGGCGTCCCGGCGTATGGTCAGGGCCACGAGGTAAAGCCCGGCCGGCCAGCCCTCGGTCATCATGACCACGCGATCCGCGTCGCGCTCGCTCAATTCCACCGAGGCAACCGCGTGTATCAGCTCGATGGCCTCCTGGTGATCGAACCGCAGTTCAGCGGCTCGGATCTCCGCCATCTCGCCGCGGGCGCGCATGCGAGCCAGCGGCAGCGGCGGATCGGCGCGGGTCGCGATGACGACCCGCACGCGAGGGGGAAGATGTCCGAGCAAGAGCGCCACCTGCTCGTGGCAGGCGGCCGACTTGACCAGGTGGTAGTCATCGAGGACTAGGACGACCCGCTCAGGAAGCGAGGCCATCACGCTGACGAGCAGCGGAAGCACCGCCCCGGGAAGATCCGGGGCCTGGCCGCCCAGCATGACCAGGACCCTGTCGGTGTCGAAAGCCGGGCACGCGAGGCCCAGCGACGAAACCACGTGCCGCCATAGCCTGACCGGGTCATTGTCGACAGTCTCCAGCGATACCCAGGCGAACGGCCGGCGGTCATGGGACCGCCACTGCGCGACGAGGGTCGTCTTTCCGAAGCCGGGCGGCGCGGCAACCAGCGTCAGCTTGCCCTCGCCATCGGCCAGGGACTTGAGCAGCTTCGGCCGCTCCACCCACTCTTTCCTTACGAGGGGCGGGCGAAGCATGGTGTCGGTAAACACGCCGTGCGGCTGTCGGTTCCGGGGGTGAACGTCGGCTGCGCAGCCCTCACCTCCTCGTTTCCCAGCAGTAGCTGACCAGGCAGAAACGGGCTCTCATCGTAGCCCGGCCCTAGCCGGGCAGGAAACCCCGCGGAATGGAAGATCTTCTGCTGTAGCGTCTCAGAGTCAACGACCGCCACAGTGCTTACTGAAATGCATGCCGACGACCGTGGACTGGGAACTGGCCGGCTGCCCGCGTCACTGGCGGCGGCCGTGCTGGCCGGGGCGGCTGTGCTGGCGGGAGTCGCCGGGTGGCCCGCGGCCGTGATGGTCCGGCTAGGGGCAGGCAGGTTGCTGACCGCGCTGCTGGCCGCGCCCCCGCAGCCGGCCGCCAGGCACGCCACGATAAACATCCCGCCAGGAGGGAAAGGCTCTTCGCTGGTCGCCGCATGCTGATCCTCCCGTTTATGCGACTAGACCAGCACCCCAGCCGCCGGCACGCCCCACCCCCGGGCGGGTGACCTTAGATCAGCTGCAGCTGTCGTGCGCGACGTACCGCCTCGCCACGGTGGGTCGCGGAAAGCTTGCGGTAGATGCTCCTGAGATGCGTCTTGATGGTGTTCACCGAGAGGTACATCTCGCTCGCGATTTCGGCGGTGCTGAGCATTCCGGACAACAGCGTGAGTACCTCACGCTCGCGATTGCTGAGCTGCTCGACGATCAGCGCCGGCTGCCGGCTGGCCGACTCCGGACGGCGCTGAGCGGGGACGGCACGCGCGGCCACGGAGACAGGCTCGAGCACCTCCCGGTAAGCCTGGGCCAGTGCCGGATCGCGGCGCAGCACCTGCCGCATCCAGGCCTGCTCCATGACAAAGGGCAGCTTCAGTCGCTCAGGCCTGGCCAGCAGCAGCGCCTGCTCCAGCGACCGCCGCCCGCGCCTGTTGTCACCGATGGCGTAGCTGAGCCGGGCATCGGCCAGCCAGCCGGGCAATCCGGGATCCTCGGACACTGCGTCCAGCGCCGTGCGAGCGGCCGGACAGTCTCCCGAGGCCAGCCACGCGTGAGCGAGGGCGGCCGCCGCTTCCGGCACCGACCGCGGATCGGCGCTCCGGGCCGCGGCCACCGCGGCCGGGATATCTCCGGCCAGGACGCGGGCTCGCGATTCCAGGATGATCAGCCTCAACTCGAGCCAGCCAGGCGGCGACCAGTCCTGGCGTGCCCGCCGGATCATCTCAAACGCCGCCGCGGCGCGGCCCTCGGCCAGCCGGCAGTGCGCGGTGATCAGGCAGGCGAGCGCGCAGACCAGCCGGTCAGGACAGATCCGCAGGGCGGCCTCGGCCCGCTTCAGCTGCGCATGGGCGTCCGGCAGGTCACCGCGCTCCAGGTGCACGGCGGCCAGCGCGACGCTCACCGCCGAGGTGAGCTGCTCGGTCACCGACTCGCTGACGCTCCGCATCACCTCGACGGCCTCGTCGACGTGCCCGGCAGCGTGACTCAGCTGGCCTTGCAGGGCCTCAGCCAGGGCGAGAAACCCGAGGCAGTCAGCACGCTCGTAGCCCGTTCGCGGTACCCGGGCCGCGATGCCTTCCCGGAAGTCCGCCGCCGCCGCATCGAAGCGGCCCGCCCAGAGCTTCATCGTCCCGCGGGCCAGCAGCAGCTGCACCCCGAGCTCTGGATGCCGGAGATGCGTCTCCACGGGCAACCGCCCGGCCACGCTGTCCGCCCGGCCAGTAGCGGCCGCGGCGGCCTCGAGATCACCCGTCCGGCGAGACAGCGCCAAGCGGATCAGGGCAGCGGCCAGCCGGGCCGGGATCTCGTCATCGGGCGGCAGCCGGTCAAGCGTGCTCTCCGCGACGGCCAGCGCGGCGATACCGCTCACCTCGTGCACCGCGCCGGACAGGCCGGCCGCGGCGGTCACTAGCCACGGCTGAGGCCCCGTCCACTCGCCATCCCGCGATATCCGCCCGAACGTCTCGGCCAGCGACTGGTC
>Ga0335075_10006706_pt1 | contig 17763 bp, 18 predicted proteins | sample Lox_Sample_24_FD_206723 | JGI IMG/M metagenome (GOLD analysis project Ga0335075, IMG submission 206723) | Soil microbial communities from Loxahatchee National Wildlife Refuge, Florida, United States - Lox_Sample_2.4 | ecosystem: Environmental > Terrestrial > Soil > Wetlands | place: USA...
GCCGGGAAGGTTGGCCGCGCGGTGGGGGGCGGCTCGGTAGGTTGGGCGCATGCGGGCGGTGACCTATCAGGCGCCTGGGGAGGTGCGGGTCGACGAGGTGGACGATCCGGTGCTGGGCAGCCCCGACGAGGCGATTATCGCGATCGAGACGAGCGGGGTGTGCGGCTCGGACCTGCATATCTTCCACGGACGGGTTCCGGTCGACCCGGGGACGACGATCGGGCACGAGTACGTCGGCACGGTGACCGCGGTCGGCGAGGCGGTGACGCGGGTCGCGGTCGGCGACCGGGTACTCGGCTGCTTCCTCGTCGCCTGCGGCACCTGCGGCAACTGCCTGCGCGGCGACTACCACCGCTGCGAGCGGGGGCGGACCTTCGGCCACGGCAAGAACCTCGGGGCGCTGGGGGGAACGCAGGCCGACCAGGCCCTGGTCCCCTTCGCCGACATGGTCCTGCGCAAGGTGCCGGAGGGCATGTCGGCCGACACCGCGCTCTTCGCCGGCGACGTGATGGGCACCGGCTACCACGCGGTGGCCCACGCCGGGATGCGGGCGGGCGACTCGGTGGCGGTGCTGGGGCTCGGCCCGGTCGGGCTCTGCGCGGTGCAGGCCGCGGTGGCGAGCGGCGCGACCCAAGTCTTCGCCGTCGACTCGGTCGAGCAGCGGCTCGAGCTGGCGCGCCAGTTCGGCGCGACCGCGATCCACCTCACCGAGGGCGACCCGAAAGCTGAGGTGCGGGCGGCGACCGAAGGCCGCGGCGCCGACGTCGTGGTGGAGGCGGTCGGCGCGCCCGCCGCGGTCGACGCGGCGATCGGGCTGGCCCGCAACGCGGGCACCGTCTCCGGGATCGGCGTCCAGGTCGGCAAGGCCGAGATGAACCTCGGGCTGGCCTGGCTGAAGGGGCTGGACCTGCGGCTCGGCCAGGCCAACGTGATCGCCCACGTCGACCGGGTGCTGGCGCTGCTCGAGGCGGGCAAGCTCGACCCGACCCCGCTGGTCACCCACCACATGAAGCTGGACGAAGCGGTCGAGGCCTACGACATCTACGACCGCCGCGAGGCGCTGAAGATCGTCCTCACGCCGTAGCCGCGCGGCGGGCTAACCTGTCGCGGGATGGCGTTGCTGGGGAACGACGAGATCGAGGCGAAGCTCGCCGCGCTGGATGGCTGGGAGCGCTCCGGCGAGGCGATCGTCAAGGCCTTCGGGCGAGGCGACTTCGTCGGCTCGGTCAAGTTCGTCGACGCCCTCGTCGCCCCGGCCGAGGAGCTGGGCCACCACCCGGGCCTGGAGATCTCCTGGGACACGGTGACGGTGACGATCTCCAGCCACTCCGAGGGCGGCCTCACCGCGGCCGACTTCGAGCTCGCGGCGAAGATCGACGCGGTCGCGTGAAGCCCGCCGCGCCCGCCGCGCTGCTGATCCTCGCCGCGCTCGTCGCCGGCTGCTGCGGCGGCGGTTCGACCACGGTGGTCGAAAAGACGGTCACCGTCGAATCGCGGCCGGCAGGCGGCACCGGCGGCGGGTCCGGCGGGCAGCCGGAAGACAAGATCGAAGAACCGACCCGGGTGGTCCACCTGCAGAGCTTCCGCAGCCCCTCCGGCAACATCGGCTGCGTGATGTTCGAAGGCGGCGCCCGCTGCGACATCCGCGACCGTGATTGGTCGCCGCCGCCCCGACCGGCGCGCTGCCCCGAACAAGTCGATTTCGGCCAAGGGCTGGCCGTCTCCCACGGCGGTAGGGCGAGCTTCGTCTGCGCCGGCGACACCGCGCTCGACCCGAGCGGCACGCCCCTGGCCTACGGCGAAGTCTCCGAAGTCGGCGGCACCGAGTGCATCAGCCGCCGCGCCGGCGTCACCTGCGCGAACCACGCCGGCCACGGGTTCTTCGTCAGCATCCAGAGCTACAAGCTCTTCTGAGCGCCCGGCCCGCCGGCGGCGGGAACGGGGGCCGATCCTCTAGCCGCCGCCGAGCGCGGCGACCAGGCGCCGGCCGTATTCGAGGCCCGGGTCCTTGTCCGGGTTGTAACAGGCGAGCGAGGCTCCGACCAGCTCCTCCAGGGCGCCGAGGGGGGCGAGCAGCGCGGCGAGCTCGTCCCAGTCGAGCCCGTCCGGCTGCAGGTAGTCGGTGGCCGGGAAGACGTCCTGGTCGAGCACGTCGACGTCGAGGTGGAGCCAGAAGGGGGCGCCGCCGAGGCGCTCCGCCAGCTCGGCCGCCGCCGTGGCGACGCCGCGCGCCCGCAGCTCCTCGGCGCCGTGGAGGATCGGCGGGCGGGGGAGGTCCTCCGGTTGGCGCATGCCGTCGGCGATCGATTCGGCGCGGTCGCGGAAGCCGACCAGGGCGGTGCGCTCCGGGACCGCGGCGCCGCCGCCGGCGGCCTCGACCCAGCCGGCCGGACCCAGCCCCAGCGCCACCGCGATCGGCATGTCGGCGGCCTCGCCGGTGGTCGAGGTCCGGCCGTCGTAGAGGTCGAGGTGGCCGTCGACGTGGGCGAGGCCGAGCGGCGCGCCGAGGGCGTCGCGGGCCCCGGCCAGAGCTCCCGGCAGCTCCGCGCAGCAGCCGCCGAGGAGGAAGGGCCGCTCGCCCGCGCCGATCGTGGTGGCGACGGCGGCGCGGATCTGGGCGGTGCTCTCCAGCACGTCGGCGCTCGCCAGCAGGCCGGTGTCGGGGTCGCGCTCCGCGCCGCGGATCCGCACCGGCAGGTCGCCCTCGTCGCGGGCGCCGAGCGCCTCCGGCAGGCCGAGCTCCCGCAGGGCCCCCGGCGCGGTCTCGGTGCCGCCGCCGCGACCCACCGAGTCGAAGGGCACCCCGATCGTCACCGTCGCCTTCACGCCCCGGAGAGTGACAAACTCGGGGCCGATGGCCAAGCGACGCAAACAGCCGCGGCGGCCGCGCGAGAAGTCGCCGACCGTCACCTACACCGATCCCGAGGGCAACGTGCTCGAGCTGCGCGAACGGCTGAGCCCGGCGACGATCGCCAAGCTCGGCGAGCCGCCGCCCGGTCGCGCCGCCTCGCTCGAGGACGCCTGGGCGCGGCGCGAGGAGGCGCTCTTCGAGCGGCTGACGGTGTCCTGGGTGATCTCCGACCTGCCGCTCGAGGATCAGAAGATGCTGATCGGGCGGTACCGCATGGCCCACCCCGACGAGCGCGCCTGGGTGCGCCGCACGATCGCCAAGCACCTCGAGCGCCACATCCCCGAGCTGTCCTGACCGTGGCCGAGGAGCTGCGGATCGACGAGCGGACGGCGATCCCGCTGGCGGAGGTCGAGCTGCGCACCAGCCGCTCCTCCGGGCCGGGCGGCCAGCACGCCAACGTCACCGCCTCGCGGGTGGAAGCGGTCTTCGACATCGCCGCCTCGCCCTCCCTCGACGAGGCGCGCCGGGCGCGCCTGCTGGAGCGGCTCGGCCCGGTGGCCACCGCGGTCGCCCAGGACGGCCGCAGCCAGTACCGCAACCGCGAGCTGGCCCTCGGCCGGCTCGCCGCGAAGCTCGCCGCCGCCCTCCGTGTCCCCCGCCGGCGCCGCCCCACCAAGCCCTCCCGGGCCTCCCGCCGGCGCCGCCTCGAGCAGAAGCGCCGCACCGGCGAGCGCAAGCAGTCCCGCCGCTGGCGCCCCGACGACTAGCGCAGCCCGCGCCGGACGAGCGGCGCGACCTCGGTGCCGAAGAGCTCGATCGAGCGCATCACCTCGGCGTGGGGGAGGGTGCCGACGCTGAACTGGATCAGGAAGCGGTCGTGGCCGAAGATCGAGTGCTGGAAGAGGATCTTCTCGGCGACCTCGGCCGGGGACCCGACCAGGTTGGCGCCCTCGAGCCGCCGGCTCGCTTCGAAGGCGGCGCGGCTCATCGGCGGCCAGCCGCGCTCGCGGCCGATCCGGTCCATCATCCGGGCGAAGGCGGGGAAGGCGATGTCGGCGGCTTCCTGTGAGTCGGGCGCGACGAAGCCGTGCGAATTGATGCTGAGGGCCGGACGGGGCGCGCCGACCTCGGCCGCCGCTCCCGCGTGCATCTCGGCGAACGGCCTGAAGCGGGCCGGTTCGCCGCCGATGATCGCCAGTGCCATCGGCAGGCCGAGCCGGCCGGTGCGGATCGCCGACTGGGGCGAGCCGCCGACCGCCACCCAGACCGGCAGCGGGTCCTGCAGCGGCCGCGGGTAGACGCCGCGCCGCTCGATCGGCGCCCGCAGCCGCCCCTCCCAGCTGACCTCGGTCTCCGCCCGCACCGCCAGCAGCAGCTCGAGCTTCTCGGCGAAGAGCTCGTCGTAGGAGTCGAGGTCGTAGCCGAAGAGCGGGAACGACTCGACGAAGGAGCCGCGCCCGGCCATGATCTCGGCCCGCCCGCCGGAGAGCAGGTCGAGCATCGCGAAGTCCTGGAAGACGCGCACCGGATCGTCGGAGCTGATCACCGAGACGGCGCTGGTGAGGCGGATCCGCTCGGTCCGCTCGGCCGCCGCGGCAAGCGCCACCGCGGGCGCCGAGACGGCGAAGTCGGGCCGGTGGTGCTCGCCGACGCCGAAGACGTCGAGCCCTACCCGGTCGGCCAGCTCGATCTCCTCGATCAGGTCGCGCAGGCGCCGCTCGGCGCCGACGATCGGGCCGCCCTCGACCTCGGGGGTCAGCTCCGCGAAGGTGTAGACGCCGAGTTCCACTCGACGGCGGATTATGTAGATGAGCTTGGGTAGGTGAAGATGCGGGCCATGGTCGGCGAACGCAGCGAGGAGGGGTTCGCGGCGCTGACCCTGGAAGGCGACGCCCGCGGCGGCCTGGAGGCGGTCTTCGTCCCCGAGGCGGGGATGGTCTGCTGCTCGCTGAAGCACCGCGGCGAGGAGCTGCTCGGCCAACGCGGCGGCCTGCGCGCCTACGTCGAGAGCCACTCGACCATGGGCATCCCCTTCCTGCACCCGTGGGCGAACCGGCTCGGCGCCGACCGCTTCGAGCTGGCCGGCCGCCAGGTCGACCTCACCCTGCCCGACCTGCCGCGCAAGCGCGACGGCGCCGGGCAGCCGATCCACGGGCTGCTCTCGGCGGCGCCCGGCTGGCGGGTCGAGCGCCACGCCGAGCTCGACACCGGCGGCGCCCTCGCGGCGAGCTTCGACTTCGCCGCCTACCCGCACCTGCTGGAGGCCTTCCCGTTCCCGCACCTGGTCGAGATCGAGGCGACCCTGGTCGAGGGCTCGCTGGAGATCCAGACCAGCCTCACCGCCACCGGCGCGGTCGCGGTGCCGGTCTCCTTCGGCTTCCATCCCTACCTCGTGCTGCCCGGGGTGCCGCGCGCCGAGTGGGTGCTGGAGGCGCCGGTCCGCCGGCGCCTCGTCCTCGACGACCGCGGCCTGCCGACCGGCGAGCGCGAGCCGGCCGCGATCGCGACCGCCGCGCTCGGCGCGCGCACCTACGACGACGCCTTCCTCGCTCCCTCGCCCGGCACCCCCTTCGCGCTGGTCGGCCCCGACCGGCGGATCGAGCTGCGCCTGGACAGCGGCTATCCCTTCACCCAGATCTACACGCCGCCGGACCTCGACGCGGTGGCGATCGAGCCGATGACCGCGCCCACCGACGCGCTCCTCGTCGCCGGCCCCGAGCTGACCTTCGTGCCGCCCGGCGAGACCTTCACCGCCGGCTTCTCGATCTCCGTGCTTTAACTGGACAAGGTGTCTACTCACACGTAGACTCGCGACAGCTACAGGGTCCCGAGCAAGCGAGGTCGTATGGATCAGTGGAACAACGGTCGGCGATTCGACGGCAAGGTGGCGATCGTCACCGGTGCCGGGGGAGCGTTGGGCGGCGCCGTCGCCCGCGCGCTGGGCCGCGAGGGGGCGAAGGTGGTGGTCGGCTACCGCAGCTCGGCCGACGCCGCCGAGGCCGTGGTCGCGGCGATCGAGGAGGCAGGCTCGGAGGCGCACGCCGCCCGGCTCGACGTCCTCGACCGGGCCTCGGTCGACGCCTTCGTCGCCGCCGCGGTCGATCGCCACGGCTCCCTCGACGTGGTGGTCAACGCCGCCGGGCGGATCGATCCCGCCGACGCGGTCCGCTTCGCCGAGTCCGACGCCGACGCCTTCGCGCAGCTGCTCGACATCGACCTGATCGGAACCTTCCGCGTCTGCGAGGCCGCGGTTCCCCACCTGCGGCAGGGCGGCGGGGCGATCGTCAACTTCTCCGGCTCCTACGGCAACGGCGTCAACCAGGAGAACGTCGTCAACTCGGTGGCCGTCACCTACTGCGCCGCCAAGGGCGGCGTCCGCGCGCTCACCTCGGCGCTGGCCCGTGACCTGGCGCCGGAGATCCGCGTCAACGCGGTCGCCCCCGGGGCGATCGCGGCGAACTGGGAGGACGACTGGGGGATCCCGCAGGAGCACGTCGACGAGGCGCTGGCGATGACCCCGCTCGGCCGGATGGGCAAGCCGGAGGAGATCGCCGAAAGCGTCCTCTACCTGGCCTCCGACGGGGGCGGCTACACGACCGGCCAGGTGCTCGAGGTGAGCGGCGGCTGGATCCTCGACGGCTGAGAGGGGAGAGGGAAGAACGATGGAGAGCGGAATCGAAGTCGACCTCGGGGCGCTGCTGCCCGCCGACCTGCCCGACGGGCGCGAGGCGGTCGAGGAAGGGAAGGCGCTGGCGCGCGGGATCGAGCGCGGCCGCTCGCTCTTCTGCCGGGAGAACGGCGTCGCCTCGGAGCGCGAGTGGCGCGAGAGGGCCCGCGCCGAGGGCTTCTCCTGCACCTGCATGAACATCGGCCTCGGCACCTGGCCCGACACCCGCGAGGCGATCGGCCGCATCCACGAAGACGCGCTCGCCCGCGGCGTCCGGCCGCCCGACCGCTTCAACCTGCTCGCCGAGCGGCGCATGGGGCTGCCGAAAGCGACCCGCGCCGACGCTCCCCAGGAGACCGGCCCGGTGCTGTGGACCGAGCAGGACTGGTTCGAGCTCGCCAACACCGCGCCGATCCAGCCGGAGGCCGCCGACAACACGATCGGCGGGCCGGGCTCGGTCGAAAACGCGGTCGACGCGCTGCAGGTCGGGATCACCCACATCGGCGTGCTCTCGCAGTACTCCTGGCGCTGGCCCTACTGGGACGACGAGGTGAGCCAGACGATGGCGGTGCTGAAGGCGGCGGGCGCGCTCGCCGCGTTCAAAGACGAGGGCGTCTGCTTCGACTCCTACCTCGAGGACGGCTACCCCGGCGTCTTCCACGACTACGCCAACTACGTCGGCTGGTCGATGCTCGAGCGCCACATCTCCGAGCAGCTGATCGGCGCCGCCTACTCGTGCTCCTGGGGCGGGCTGACCCAGGACCCGGTGATCAAGTCGGCGGTCACCCTCGCCCTCCACGCGGTCAACCCGGACGGCGTGCCGGCGGGCTTCGTCCAGGGCGACACGATCGGCAACACCCCCGACTTCGACTCCAACATGGCGGTCGTCTCCAGCGACGTCCTCTTCATGAAGATGGTCGACCGCCGCTACCGCCTCGGCGGCGCGCCGATCGCGGTGCCGGTGACCGAGACCGAGCGCATCCCCTCCTGGCAGGAGGTGGCGACCGTGCAGACGATCAGCCGGCGGCTGGAGGAATACGTGCCGATGGTCGACCCGGTGGTCGACTGGGGGCAGATCGAGGCGATGCGGGACCGGCTCGTCGCGGGCGGGCGCTCCTTCTTCCAGGCGGCCCTCGCCGGCCTCGCCGCCGCCGGCGTCGACACCGAGGACCCGGCCCGGCTGCTGCTGGTGCTGAAGCGTCTCGGCTCGACCCGCTGCGAGGAGCTGTTCGGCGCCGGCGAGCCCGACCCGGAGTACCCGCGCGGGCGCCGGCCCGTCCTGCAGACCGACCTGGTCAAGAACACGATGGTCCAGCGCGAGCGGCTCCTGGCCGAGCTGGCGACGCGCCGGCGCGAGGACGAGATCCGCGGGATGAAGGTCCTCGTCAGCTCCACCGACGTGCACGAGTTCGCCGAGTTCCTGCTCGCCTCGACCCTCGAGGCGGCGGGGACCGAGGTGATCGACTTCGGCATCAACCGCGACCCCGAGGACATCGTCAAGGCGGTGATCGAGACCGACGCCGACGCCGTCGTCGTCACCACCCACAACGGCGTCGCGAGGTCCTTCGGGCAGCGCCTGATGAGCGAGCTCGGGGCCGCCGACGCGGGCGCGATCCCGGTCTTCATGGGCGGCGTCCTGAACGAGGACATCGAGGGCTCGGAGGTGCCGATCGACGTCAGCGCCGACCTCAACGCGGGCGGGATCCGGACGCCGGGGACGATCGATCGGCTGATCGACGAGCTGGTCGATCACCGCCGCGGCGGGGTGGCCGCCTAGCTTGGGCCTCGTCGCCCTCGCCGACTTCGGCAGCACCTACACCAAGCTCACGCTGGTCGATCCGGACCGGCGGCGGGTGGTGGGCCGGGCGCAGGCGCCGACCTCGATCGCCACCGACGTCATGGACGGCTACGCCGCCGCCCTGGCGGCGGCGCGCGAGGCAGCCGGCGGGGCCCCGGCGCCGGTCCGCGAGCTCGCCGTCTCCAGCGCCGGCGGCGGGCTGCGGGTGGCGGCGGTGGGCCTGGTCGCCGACCTCACCGCGGCGGCCGCCCGCCAGGCGGCGCTGAACGCCGGCGCCCGGGTCGACTCGGTCCTCTCCGGTCGGCTCGAGGAAGGCGCGTTGGCCGAGCTCCGCGCCGCCGCGCCGGAGATCCTCCTCTTCGCCGGCGGCACCGACGGCGGCCAGCGGCAGCTGGTCCTCGACAACGCCCGGCGGCTCGCCGCCGCCGAGCTCGCCGCCCGGGTGGTCGTCGCCTGCAACCGCGAGGTGGCCGACGAGGTGGCGGCGATCTTCGCCGGCGCCGGCAACGGGGTGGAGGTGGCCGCCAACGTGATGCCGAAGCTCGGCCGGCTGGAGGCGGAGGGGGCGCGGGCGGCGATCTCGCGGGCCTTCCTCGAGCACGTGATCGGCGGCAAGGGGATGAGCGACGACGGGCGCTTCCTGGAGATGGTCAGGATGCCCACCCCGGAAGCGGTGCTGGAGGCGACGCGGCTGCTCGCCTCGGGAACCGCGGGGCGGGCGGGGGAGGGCGACATCGTCGTCGTCGACGTCGGCGGCGCGACCACCGACGTCCACTCGACCCGCGGCGAGCGGGCGACGCCGGGGATCGAGCAGCCGCTGCTGCCGCCGCCGCTCACCCTGCGCACGGTCGAGGGCGACCTCGGCCTGCGGGCGGGCGCCGCGGGGGCGGTCGACGCCGACCGTGCCTGGCTCGCCGAGCAGCTGGGCGAGGCGGGCTCGATCGTCCCGGAGGAGGCGGCGCGCGAGCGCGGCAGGCGCCCCGGCTGGATCCCCGACACCGCCGCCGAGGCCGGGTTCGACGCCCTGCTGGCGGTCGGCTGCGCGACCCAGGCGCTCGCTCGCCACTGCGGGACGATGCTGCTGGCGGCGGGCGAGAAGGGCCCGCCGACGCTGATCGCCGACGGGCCCGACCTGCGCGAGGCGAAGCGGGTGATCGGCACCGGCGGGGTCTTCGCCCACCGCGAGGACGGCGCGGCGATCCTCGCGCGGGCCCTCGGGCGGCGCGTCCCGCGCTCGCTTACGCCGCTCGACCCGGTCGTCTCGATCGACCGCGGGTACGTCCTCGCCGCCGTCGGCCTGCTCGCGGGCGAGGACCCGGACCTGGCGCTCGCGGTCCTCGAATCCGAGCTCGACAAAAACTAGACACAGTGACCAGTCGCTGGTAAGGTCTCGACTTGCCGCCCAGTCATCGCAAGCAAAGGGAAGACGTGCGGGGAGAACGGGGATCGAATGTTTAGGCGCCGTGCGCGCGAGCAGCCGCTGTCGCTCTTCTACGCGGGCGACGTGCACGGCTCGCGGGTCTGCTGGAAGAAGTTCGTCAACGCCGCCGCGCACTACCCGGCGCAGATCCTGGTGATGGGCGGCGACCTCACCGGCAAGGCCTTGATCCCGATCGTGCGGGCCGCCGACGGCAGCTACTCGGCGGAGGTGATCGGCGAGGTGCGCGAGGCGCGGACGGCCGAGGAGCTCGACCAGCTGCAGTCGGCGATCGCCACCAACGGCATGTACCACCTGATCGTCGACCCGGACGAGGCGGCGGCGCTGCGCGCCGACCGCGCCCGCCGCGAAGGAGCGCTCGAACGGGCGCTGCTCGACGAGCTGCGGCTCTGGGTCGAGTTCGCCGACGAGCGCCTCGGCGGCACCGACACGGTGGCCTACGTGATCCCCGGCAACGACGACCCCTGGGCGGTCGACGAGATCCTCGCCGCGGGCACCTCGGTCGACGACTGCGACGAGGCGGTGCGGCAGGTGGGGCCGCACGAGATGGTCTCCTTCGGCTACGCCAACCGGACCCCCTGGAAGACGCCGCGGGAGCTCGACGAAGACGAGATCTACACGCGGCTGAAGGCCTTGGTCGACCAGCTCGAAGAGCCGCGGCGGGCGATCTTCAACATCCACGTGCCGCCCTACGAGTCGAGCCTCGACACCGCCTACGAGGTCGACGAGGAGCTGCGCTACGTGACCAAGGGCGGCCGCCCTCACGAGATCGCCACCGGCAGCAAGGCGGTGCGCCAGATCATCGAGGAGACGCAGCCGCTGCTCAGCCTTCACGGTCACATCCACGAGAGCAAGGGCGTGACCCGGATCGGGCGCACCGTCGCCATCAACCCCGGCTCGGACTACGGCAGCGGCCACCTCGACGGCTGCCTGGTCCACCTCGAGCCGGACCGTGTCGTCAACCAGTACCTGGTGTCGGGATAACCGTGTCGGACTTGGGGAAGGAGCGGTATGAGTGACGTGACCGGAGAGAGGGCGGCGCCCGCGACCTCGGGCGGCATGTTCGCCCGCAAAGCGACGGGCCTGGTGCGGGAAGTCTCGCCGTTCTCGACCTTCGTCTTCAACATGGCGGGGCAGCCGACCGCGATCTTCCTCGCCGTCTCGATCTTCTTCGTCCTCGGCGTCTACCCGGGCGGCTCGATCTGGCTCGGCTTCGCGATGGCCTTCGCCGTCGCCCTCGTGCTCTGCGTCTGTTACGGCCTCTTCTCCTCGGCGATCCCGCGCAGCGGCGGCGACTACGTGCTGGTCGGGCGGATCACCCACCCGGCGATCGGCCTGGTCTCCTCGTTCTTCTGGGTCTCCGGCGTCGTCCTCTCGATCGCCTTCACCGCGTTTGCCTTCGTCACCGTCGCCCTGGGACCGTCGCTGACCGCGGTCGGCCTGGTCAGCGGACACAACACGCTGGTCACCGCGGGCAACGACCTGGCGACCAAGGAAGGCTGGCAGTTCGCGATCGGCACCTTCGTGATCCTGCTCTCGGCCGGGCTGCTCGCGGGCGGCTGGCGCTGGACCACGCGGATCATGAACTCGCTCTGGATCATCACCATGCTCGGCCTCTTCACCGTCTTCCTCGTCCTGCTGTTCAAGTCCCACGCCGGGTTCGTCAACAGCTTCAACAAGTTCGCCGGCTCGATCACCGGCGAAGCCGACTCCTACCACGGGCTGATCAAATCGGCGGCCAAGGAAGGCATCGACACCTCGCCCGGGTTCAGCCTCAACAACACCTGGCCGACCTTCGCCGCGATCGCCGGCCTCTCGATCTACAGCTGGCTCTCGATCTACATCTCGGGTGAGATCCGGCGGGCGAAAGACACCAGCCAGATGCGGATCATGGGGCTCGCGTCCTTCATCCACATCGGCATCGCGGTGCTGCTCTCGATCGTCTTCTTCTGGAAGTTCGGCCACGACTTCTTCGTCGCCGTGAACGCCCTCAGCGGCACCGAAAGCTATCCCTTCGCCGCGCCTCCCTACTACACGTTCATGACCTCGATCGCGGGCGGCAGCACGCTGCTCGCCTGGTGGCTCTTCATCACCTTCGCGGTCGCCTATCCGCTGCTGATCCTGCCCAACATCACGATCGCGGTGCGGACGTTCTTCGCCTGGGCGCTCGACGGCATCCTGCCGTCGCGCTTCGCCCGCGTCTCGCCGAAGACCCACGCGCCCAACTGGGCGATCGGGCTCACCGTGGTGATCAGCGTCCTCGTCCTCTACTGGGCGGTCAGCAACGGCGAAGGCTTCCTCAGCGTCCTCTACGAGGCGGTCGTGCTGCAGCTGGTGACGATGATCCTGATCGGGATCGCCGCGGTCCTGCTGCCCTACCGGCGGCCGGAGGTGTGGCGCGCCTCGGCGACGACGCGGCGCCTCTTCGGCGTGCCGATCGTGGCCCTGGCGGGCGCGCTCACCTCGCTGCTGCTCGGCGGCCTCTTCTTCATCTACATGCACTACCCCGAACTGGGGATCGACAAGGGGCACTTCTTCCGCGATTGCGCGATCATCCTCGGAGCCGCCCTGCTGACCTTCTTCGTCGCCCGCCAGGCGCGTCTGCGGCAGGGAGTCGACGTCGACAAGCTCGCGATGGAGATCCCACCTGAATGACCAAGGGCCACACGCGGATCCGGTCCTCGAGGGAGGTCGGATCGCCGACGCCGCCGAGCGCGGCGGGGTGCCGCTGCGGCTGACCGGCGGCGTCGCCGTGGCGCTCCGCTGTCCGAGCGCGGCGGCGGCGCCGCTGGCCCGCGAGTACAAAGACATCGACGTGGTCACGGTCGGCTCCGGGCGCGACGCGACGGCGGCGCTCCTGGAGTCGCTCGGCTACGTCGCCGACCGCGAGTTCAACGTCCTGCACGGCGCCCGCCGGCTCTTCTTCTGGGACCCGGCCAACGAGCGCCAGCTCGACGTCTTCGTCGACCAGGCGCGGCTCTGCCACGAGATCGACTTCCGCCCGCGGATCGCGGTGAGCGGGCGGACCCTGCCGCTCGCCGACCTGCTGCTGATGAAGCTGCAGGTGGTGGAGACCAACGAGAAGGACCTGATCGACGTCTGCGCGATCCTCGCCGACCACGACCTGAGCGAGGACGAGAGCGGCGTCAACTCCGCCTACCTGGCCGCGCTGGCGGCCGGCGACTGGGGCCTCTGGCGGACGCTCGGGATGGTCGCCGAGCGCGGCGAGGACTTCGCCCGCGGCCTCGACGGCTTCGACCGGGGCGAGCTGGTCGCCGGGCGGCTGGAGCGGGCGCCGAAGTCCCGGGGCTGGAAGATGCGGGCGCGGATCGGCGAGCGCAAGCGCTGGTACGAGCTCCCCGAAGAGGTCGCCTGAGCGATCGCGAGGGGATCGTCGACCACTTGGATAACCTCGCCCGCGTGATGCGGCAGAGCGGGCGGACGATCGGAGCGAGGCCTTGACCAGGCCGCGCCGCGGCCAGCCGGCCGCGCGGACGAAGATCCTCGAGGCGAGCCGCAGGCTCTTCTCGCGGCGCGGCTACGCCGAGGTGTCGGTGGGGGACATCGCCCGCGCCGCCGGGGTGGTGCGCGCCACCGTCTACAACAACTTCGACGACAAGCAGGACATCCTCGCCGCGATCATCGCCGACTACATGACCGGGTACGCGCGGATCGCCCAGCGGCTGCGCGAAAACGCCAGGCCCGGCCAGACCTCCTTCGACCTGATCCAGGAAATGGTCCGCGAGGCGCTCGCCTGGCGGGTCAAGAACGCCGACCTGCGGCCGCTCGTCGCCGTCGCCCGCCACTCCCGCGGCAGCGGCTGGGACCAGGCCAACAAAGCCGCCGACGACGCGATGCTCGGCTGGATCCTCGCGGTCCACGCCGCCGACGACGCGGCCGGGCTGATCCGCGAGGACATCGACCTCGAGTTCGGCGTGCGGGCGGCCTACGCGATGATCGAGGCCGTCCTCTCCTCCTTCGACGTCGCCGCCGACGAGGAGCAGATCGAGCAGGCCGCGCACCAGCTCGCCCTGCTGCACTGGTACTCGATCTGCCGCGTGGACCCGGAGGAGGCGCCGCAGAGCCCGCTCGGGAGGCCGGCCGCGGACGCCTCCATTACTTGAACAGTCTGTCTACTTTCGATAGCGTGCCGGTCGCAGGGTGAGAAGTCGCGGCACCGCGCTCGGCCCCGCGCACGCCGATGACGGACGCGACACAGACCACCTCCCGGTACGCGGAAACCGACCGCGCCAACCTGGTCCACCCGCTGACCGACCACTCGCGCTTCACCAGCGGCACGACGCCGCTGGTGATCGTCCGCGGCGAGGACTGCGAGCTGATCGACGAGCGCGGCCGCCGCATCATCGACGGCTCGTCCGGCCTCTGGACGGTGAACCTCGGCCACAGCCGCGAGGACCTGGTCGAGGCGGCCCGCCGGCAGATGTCGACGCTGCCCTACGCGGCGACCTTCGGCGGCGTCTCCTCGCCGCCCGCGATCGAGCTGGCGGAGCGGATCGTCGAGCTGGCCCCGCCGGGCCTCGGCGGCGTCTTCTTCGTCTCCGGCGGCAGCGAGGCCAACGAGACCGCGATCAAGCTGGCCCGCCGGCATTGGGTGCGGGCCGGGCGGCCGGAGAAGGCGGTGCTGATCGCCCACCGGCGCGGCTACCACGGGCTCGCCGGGGTGACCACGACGGCGACCCGCCTCGATCCCTACCACGGTGACTTCGGCCCCGAAGCGCCGCAGGTGGTCGAGACCCCGGTCCCCTACCCCTACCGCTGCGAGGCCGGGGTCCCCTGCGATCCCGACACCTGTCCGATCTGCACCGGAGCGGCTTTGCAGAGCCGAATCGACGAGGTCGGCGCCGACCGGGTGGCGGCCGTCATCGTCGAGCCGGTGCTCGGCTCGGGGGGCGTCGTCGTGCCGCCGCCCGGCTACCTGGGGACGCTGCGGGAGGTCTGCGACCGCAACGAGGCGCTCTTGATCGTCGACGAGGTGATCACCGGCTTCGGCCGCACCGGCAGCTGGTTCGCCTCCGGCGCCCAGGGCGTCAGCCCGGACCTCCTCACCTTCGCCAAGGGGGTCAGCGGCGGCTACGTGCCGCTCGGCGGGGTGGTCGTCTCCGACCGGCTCTGGGAGGAGCTGCGCGACCCCGCCGCCGACCCCGGCTTCCTGATGCACGGCTTCACCCACTCCGGGCACCCGGTCGCCTGCGCGGTCGGCCTCGCGGTGATCGACGCGATCGAGCGGGAAGGGCTGCTCGCCCGGGTGGAGGAGACGAGCGAGCTGCTGGCCCGGCTGGTCGGCCCGCTGGCCGAGCTGCCGGAGGTCGGCGAGGTGCGCCAGGCGGGGCTGATGGTCGGGATCGAGCTGGTCGCCGACAAGGCGACCCGGGAGCGGTTTGCGCCCGAGCTCGCCCGCGGCCGCGCCGTCGCCGACGAGGCCCGGGAGCGCGGGCTGCTGACCCGGGGCCTGCTCGACGACGTCGTCTGCCTCGCGCCGCCCTTCGTGATCGCCCCCGAGCAGCTCGCTCGCGCGGTCGAGATCCTGGCCGAGAGCATCACCGCTACTAGACAAGCTGTCTAGTTAGTGAGAGGATGGCGGCCATGAAGCTGGGCATCCTCGGGGCGGGAGCGGAGGGAAGCGGCCTGTCGGCGCTGCTCGCCGGCGAGGAGGACGTCGAGACGCTGGCGCTGGCCGATCGCGACCGCGAGCGCCTCGACCTCGCCGCCCGCCGCTTCGCCGGCCTCGACAGTCCGATCGAGGCGACCGCCACCGAGGTCGACGCCGCCGACGCGGAGGCCGTCGCGGCCTGGGCGGGTGACCTCGACGCCGTCCTCAACGCGACGCTCCCGCACCTGAACCTGGCGGTGATGCGCGGCTGCCTCGCCGCCGGCACCCATTACATGGACCTGAACTCGGGGCCGTTCGAGGTCGCCGGGGTGATCCCGCGCGAGGAAACCATCGACGCCCAGTTCGAGCTCGGCGACGAGTTCGCCGCGGCAGGGCTGACCGCGGTGTCCTGCGCCGGGGTGGCCCCGGGCTGGGTCGACCTGGTCGCCCGCCGCGCGGTCGAGGGCCTCGACGCGGTAGCCGGCATCGTCGTCCGCTGGGTCGAACGCAACGACGGCTCCGAGCTCGTCTCCACCGTCGGCCCGAACCTGATCGCCAACTTCAACATGCCGACGCCGCTGCGCTGGGAGCGCGGGGAGATCGCCCAGGTCGACCTCTTCGAGAGCGAGGAGCTCTACGAGTGGCCGGAGCTCGGCCCGATCCCCGTCTACACCGGCTTCATGCACCCCGAGCTGCGCACGATGCACAACCTCGGGGTGGAGCTGGAGCGGGTCGAGGTGAAGAGCGGGCTCTCCAACGGGCGCTGGCGCAGCTCGCCGGAGATCTGGGTCGAGGCCCTGCGCCGGCGGCTCGCGGCGGGCGAGCCGATCGCCGCCGACCTGGCCGCCGAGCTGGGCCGTGCCTTCATCCCGCCGGAGCGCTACGAGGAGGCGATCGAGGCCGGGATCGTCGGCGAAGGCGCCTTCGCCGTCTGCGTCGAGGTCAGCGGCAGGCGGGGTGGGGAAGAGGTGGTCCGGACCGACGGGCTGATCGTCTCGCTGGCCGAAGCCCGCGAGCGGATCCCCTGGGGCACCCACATGGTCTACGCGACCTCCGGCACCACCCCGGTGGTCCTGCTACCGATGCTCGGCCGCGGCGAGATCTCCACCCGCGGCGTCGTCGGCGTCGGCGCCCTCCCCGAGTGGGAGGCGGTGCTGTCGAAGATCGAGGCCCGCGGCCTGCGCACCTGGAAGCGCCTCGACGCGCGGAGCTGAGGGCCCGCCGCCGGCTCGGGAGGACGCGTCGCGCGGGGCGCCCGCCGCCTCCCGCGCTACCCCTGCTCGCCGCCGCCGTCGGCGCTCGTCTGGGCCAACGCCAGCACCACCTCCAGGGTCACGTCCCAGCCGAGGACGTCGCCGCCGCCGGGCAGCTCCATCTGCCAGCCGAGGCCGAAGTCGCGGCGGTCGACCACGGTCTCCAGTTCGAGCCCGGCGCGGGTGACGCCGCCGATCGATTGGTCCGGATCGCTCCAGCGGCCGGCCGCGAGCACCGGTTCGGTGATCCCCGCGATCGTCAGCCTGCCGTCGACCTGGGCGGTGCCGTCGGCGGCGAGCCGGACGGCGTCGGAGCGGAAGGACAGCTCCGGGTGGTCGTCGGCGTCGAAGAACTCCGGGCCGAGGATCAGCTCGCGGAACTGGGCCGGCTGGTCGATCGAGATCGAGTCGACGCGGGCGACGCCCGCGAGCGAGAGCGCGCCCGCCTCGGCGCTCAGCGTCGCGCTCACCTCGGTGAACCTGCCGCGGTAGCGGCTGGCGCCGGAGAAGACCACCGAGAAGCCGAACCAGGAGTGGATCGGGTCGGCCTGGTAGGCGCCGAGGAATGACTGCACAGCGGTTGCCATGGAAGCTCCGATCGTCGAGGGGCGCCACGGCTGCCCGCGGCGCCCTGCTTTGCCTGTCACATCGCCCGCGCGGGGCGGGTCTGTTTCGATGACACGACGCAAAGGGGGAACGTGACGATGAACGAAGGCGAATGGCCCGCCCGCGCATTCGAGGAGCAGCGGCCCCGGCTGCGGGCGGTGGCCTACCGGATGCTCGGCTCGACCGGCGAGGCCGACGACGCGGTGCAGGAGGCCTGGCTGCGCCTCGACCGCAGCGACGCCGGCGAGATCGAGAACCTCGGCGGCTGGCTGACCACCGTGGTGGCGCGGATCGCGCTGAACATGCTGCGCTCGCGCCGGTCGCGGGGCGAGGAGTCGATCGACCTGCGGGTGCCGGACCCGATCGTCGACCCGATCGAGGGGACCCAGCCCGAGCACGAGGCGCTGCTGGCCGACTCGGTAGGCCTGGCGATGTTGATGGTGCTCGAAACCCTCGGCCCGGCCGTGCGGCTCGCCTTCGTCCTCCACGACATGTTCGGCGTGCCCTTCGACGTGATCGGCGCGATCGTCGACCGCACT
>Ga0335075_10006709_pt1 | contig 17760 bp, 20 predicted proteins | sample Lox_Sample_24_FD_206723 | JGI IMG/M metagenome (GOLD analysis project Ga0335075, IMG submission 206723) | Soil microbial communities from Loxahatchee National Wildlife Refuge, Florida, United States - Lox_Sample_2.4 | ecosystem: Environmental > Terrestrial > Soil > Wetlands | place: USA...
TCCGTCCCGCCGGGCTCGGTCGGTCGCCGGCCCGTACGCCGAGGAGGACGCCGACGAGGACAAGGCATCCCTCGTGCTCCGCCAGCGTGACGAGCAGGTGCATCACGGGGCCGAGCTGGGCGTCCCGCGTGACCGGGACCCGCATACGACGGTCAAGGATGATTCTGAACGGGTGCGGCGTTGACCTAGACGACGAGATATGTCGTCTTCTTGGTCGGGCCTGGCCCCGTGCGGGGCCGGGTCTTGAGGGGGTTGAGCGTGATGACCAGGTGGAACACGCAGCGGACGCAGGACCGGTCGGCCAAGGCCGTGATCGCCGTGACGCTCCTCGCGCTGCTCTTGGTGGCGGCCGTACCAGTGGCCCTGCTGGCCGGAGTGGTGATGATGGTCCTTGGACACGTCGTCGGCGGGCTCGCGCTGTTCGGCGGCTCGGTTCTCGTCGCCGCCGTCGCCGTCGCGCTCGCGGGGATGAGCGGGCTGCGGCACCTGCGCAAGCTGGTCTCCAGGCTCAGCGAGGGTGTCGTGCGGCTAGACGGTAGCCAGGACACCGACGCCGACCCGGCCGAGCCACGGGGCAGCGACTACGCCAACTTGGTGCAACTGGATCGCAGCGAGTACACCGAAGTCCGCTGACCTGACTCACCGCCCCGCGAGCCCGGAGAGCCGGGGACCCACGGCGCCCGGGTTCGGCACGACGGCCTGCTCGCCCTGACGCTCGCGGGCCCCAAGCACGTTCAGCAGAGCGAGCGCGTCGGCGTCGCGGGATCCCGCCGGCGCGCTGTACAGGACGAGGCGCTGGTCACGGTCGGTGAGCGCGAGCGCGTCGCAGTCGACGGTGACGTCACCGACGACCGGATGACGGAAAGTCTTCCTGAGGGTCGGCGCGGCCTGGACGTCGTGCCGTTCCCAGAGCCGGGCGAACTGGGGGCTGCCGTCGCGGAGTTCGTCGACGAGGCCGGTCACCGCGGGGTCCGACGGGTAACGGACGAGGGCGGAGCGAAGCTCCATGACGACGTGGTGCTGAAACTCGGCGACGTCGGAGACCCCGTACGGCGGAGCTGGCCCGAGGAATGCCCGGCGCGCGAGATTGCGGTCCCGCGGGGCAAGCTCGGCGAAGTCCTCCATGAGCGCGGCCGCGAGGTCGTTCCACGCGAGCACCTCGAACGCGGCGGACGTTACGAAGCCGGCCGTCTGCGGCAGCCGCTCGAGGAGCGCCAGGATGCTCGGGCGGACGTCGCGCCGGTGCAGCCCGGTACGGCTTGGCGCGGTGCCCGCGAGGACATGGAGATGACTGGACTCGACATCGGTCAGGCGCAGCGCGTCCGCGATGCCGGCGAGGACCTCGCCCGACGGGCGCGGTGCCCGGCCTTGCTCGAGCCGGACGTAGTACTCCGTGGAGATGTGCGCCAGGACCGCGACCTCCTCGCGCCGCAGTCCGGGCGTCCGCCGCCGCGGGCCGGAGGGAAGGCCGACGTCCTCCGGCCGGAGCCGCTCGCGGCGGCTGCGGAGGAACGCGCCCAGCTCCCGCTTGTCCATACCGCCAGTATGCACGCCGCGCGGCGGCGGATCCTGGTACAACCAGTGCCTGAATCCGGCCCGCGCGGCGGCGCGATGCTACCGGCATGACGAACGACACCGACATCGCACCCATCGGCCTGCTCGCCGGCAAGGTCGTGTTCATCACCGGCGCCAGCCGCGGCATCGGGGCCGCCGCGGCCCGGCTCTTCGCCCGTGAGGGCGCCGCCGTCGTGCTCGCCGCCCGCGGTGCCGACGCCCTCGACCGGGTCGTCGCGGAGGTCAGGGCCGACGGCGGCGTCGCCGATGCCCTGCCGGTGGACCTCGCCGACCGCGCGAGCATCCGCGCCGCCCTCGACCGGGTCGAGAAGCTGCATGGCGGGCTCGACGGCGCCTTCAACAACGGAGCGGCCATCCAGCGGCCTGGACCGCTCGACACGACCAGCGACGAGGACCTGGAGAATCAGTTCGCGGTGAACTTCCGCGCGCACTGGACCGCCATGACCGCCGAGGCCGCGCTCATGCGCCGGAGCGGCGGCGGTGCGATCGTCAACACCTCGAGCATCGGCAGCCGCCGCGCGAACCCGGCGCTCCCCGCCTACGGCGCCATGAAGCGCGCGCTCAACAGCATCACCGAGACCGCGGCCGTGACCTGGGCTCATGAGGGCATCCGGGTCAACGGCATCACACCGGGCGGCACCGCGACGGAGATGATCGACGCGTGGGAGGAGGCGACCCCCGGCATCGTCGAGACGATCAAGGCGGCGTCACCGCTCGGCCGGATGGCCGAGCCCCGCGAGGTTGCCGAGGTTGCCGCGTGGCTGCTCAGCGACCGCGCCTCGATGGTGACCGGCGCGATCGTGCCGGTGGACGGCGGCGCCGGCGCCTAGGCGGTGAGGGCCGAGGCCTTGCGGGCCGCCGAGCGCATGACCCGCTCGGTGAGCGGCGTGAGCGGGGTGACCTCAACGGTCTCTCCCGGGCGTTTCGCCGGGCGTCGCCACGTCGCCGCCACCTGGCCGTCGACGATCACGGTGCAGGCGGGGATGCCGTTGCGATGGGGGAAGACGCGGGCCGCCCTGTCATCGGGAAGGGTGGCGCTGCGGTCGCGGTAGCCGAAGATCATCTCATCGAAGCCGGGCAGGGCGATCACGTCTTCCGCCTCCGCCCGGCAGCCGGCGAGTTCGTCCCTGGTGCCGGGTCCAAGCAGGTACTCGGTGTCGTCCACGGTCATCGCGGCCAGGTGAGGCCTGGCGGCGGCCACCGCGAGCCTCGTGTCGGCGGCGGTGAGGTTCGCCCAGCGGGCCAGGTCGGCGGGGGTGGCCGGGCCGTGGCCGTCGAAGTAGCGGCGGGCCAGGGTCGTCAGTGCTTCGGCGCGGGTAAGGCCGGCCGGGGCCCGCGTCGGCTGTTCGGCGCGGGCGAGGAGCTGCTGCCCGTTGCTGACCGGGCCGAACAGGACGGTGCCGGCCAGTGAGAGGTGCCAGATGAGGTGGTAGCCGCGCTGGCCGCCGGTGTCGATGCCGTCGGCCTGCCACGCCGCGGTGAGCTCGGCCCGCGTGGACGGACCGCGGGAGGAGAGGGTCTCGACCGCGATGCGCTTGGCCCTGGCCAGGACGAGGGCGTCGATTCCGAGCCTGGCTTCCCGGCCGGCCGCCGCGGCGAGCTCACGCCCCGCCAGTAGCTCGCGGAGCCAGCCGAGATCGCTCGCCCCGACCAGGTGCAGCGTGCCCCGCAGCGGCCAGCCCCGCACCACCGTGCCGGCGTTGAGCGCGGCCTCCACCGCGGCGATGCCGGTGCCGCAGCGCAGCGCAACGGACGCGACCCCGCTCCAGTAGTCCTGTGCCTGAAGGCAGACGAGCCGCTCGACGGCGCGTTCCGGCGAGGCGCACCGCGCCCCGGCGGCGCCCTGGGCGACCAGGCGGAGCAGGGCGATCTCGCGCTGAGCCGCCGCCTCAGCCATGGCCCGCCGTGTTTCGCACCCCGCCAGGATATCAGTGGAACGGAGCGATCCGCTCTGACTGGGCCGGGCCGAGCGGGAGTGTTCCTTCCGTTCCGCGCCCGCCGCCGGTCACAGCTCCGGGGCGCCGCCGTGCGGGCAATGGTGGGATACTCCGGGCATTGCGCCGAAACAGGGTGGATATCGGAGGCTGAGCGATGGGACTTTTCCGGTCACGTCGGGCCAGGCTGCAACGGGCCCTGACCAGGGACATGCGGCTGCTGCTGCCGGCCGCCCCGGGCACGGACCAGATGCTGGCCGCGGCCCGCCTGTTCAACCCCGCGGCAACGCGGATCGACGGAGACCGGATCGCCGCGGACGCGCAGCAGCGCGTCATCCTGGGGGCCGGCTTTGAGATCGACCAGGACCTGCGGCGCGCTGCCCAGCTCCCGCCGGACATCACCGTCGGCTACTTCGTGCACATCGCGCCCCCGGTGCCGCTGCCGGCCCGGCCGAACGAAGCCCTGACCGACAAGTACCAGGCGATGAAGCGCGACGTGGTCGCGACCACCAGGGCGCAGGCGAAGTGCCTGATCAATGGCCTGGCGACGCGCTTCGCCGGCACCGCCTACCCCGTTCCCGAGCAGGCCGACCAGCCGCTGCACGCCGACGTGTATACCGCGCGAGAGCCGGACGCCGAGGAACTGGCCGCCCTTGTCGCCCGGCACGTGCCGGGGCTCGTGCCGGTGCAGACCGAGTGGTCCGGCCGGGGCGTCGTCACGCTGCGCGGAGAGGGCAGCAGGTTCGACGTCGAGTACTGGCCGCCGCCGGTCGTGCAGGTACCGCTGACGGACGACGCGACCGACGGCAGCGACCCGTTTACCGTGGTCACCGACGTGATCAAGCCGAGCGGCAGGGGCTTGCACGCGCTCATCGTCCGGGCTGCGCAGCCCGCCCGCGGCGCCGGCCCGGACCTGGCGCGAGCGCTCGGGCAGGTCGCGCTCGGGCTGGCGGCGGACACCGACGGCGTCTGCATGGACCTGTTCGGCTTCCGGGTGCTGCGCCCCGATGACCTGGTCATCCGCTGAGCGCCGGCGGCAAGTCGCCGCGTGCTTCTCAGCCGGGGCGCGCGCCGCTGTACGCTTTCTTCTTGATATGACAGAGACCGATATGTCGGAACTTCCGGCGGAGATCGACACGTCCAGGCCGCACTCGGCGCGAATTTACGACTACTTTCTCGGCGGTAAGAATCACTTCGCCGCGGACCGTGAGGTTGCGGAGAAATCGCTCGCCAGCGTTCCCTCGGGCCGTATCGGGGCGCGTGAGCAGCGGGCGTTCCTCGGCCGCGCCGTCAGTTACCTGGCGGGCGAGGCGGGGATCAGGCAGTTCCTCGACATCGGCACCGGCCTGCCGACCACCGACAACGTGCACGAGGTGGCGCAGGCAATAGCGCCGTCGGCCCGCGTGGTCTACGTCGACAACGATCCGCTCGTACTCGCGCACGCGCGGGCGCTGCTCACCTCCTCGGCGGAGGGGCGAACCGCCTACATCCACGCCGACCTGCGGTCGCCGGCCGAGATCCTGTCCTCGCCCGTCGTCAGGGAGGTGCTCGACTTCTCGCAGCCGATCGCGCTCATGCTCGTGGGCATCCTGCATTTTCTTGACCAGAAGGACGAACCGGAGGGGATCATCGACACCCTGCGCGACTCTCTGGCGCCGGGTTCTTACCTCACCGCCTCACACCTCAACCCGGAACATGACCCGGCGGGCGTGGCCGCCGGCGTGCGTGCCTATCGGGCCGGCGGGGTCACGGTCCAGGCACGTGACTCGGGGGAGTTGGCCGCGCTCGCGTTCCGCGACCTGGAACTGGTGCCGCCAGGAATCGTGTCGGTGTCGGAGTGGCGGCCGGACTCCGTCGAGCCGCGCCCGACGCCGGCGGAGGTCAGTTGCTACGGCGGCGTCGGCCGCAAGCCGCGGGCCGCGTGATTCCGCCAGGCGGGTGAGGCAGGTCATGGCCCAGCCGCAATCCGAACCGTCTGGCGGAGGCGGGCCCGGCGCCCCGGCGGGCCGCGCCTGGCTTGCCGCGCTGCCCGATGAACTGGCGGCGCAGCGGCGGGTCATGTCCGGGCTCGCCGCCCGCTGCGAGGCCTGGCCGCTGGCGGTGTCGCTGCTGGTCGGCTGCTCGCTCGGGCGCGGCGCGGCCGACGCGCTTTCCGACATCGACGCCGCGCTCGGCGTCGACGCGCCGCGCGGCGAGGCCGGCGCAGCCACGGTCGCGGCCGCGGAGGCCGCTGTGGTCGCGGCCCTGCCGGAACTCGGCCCGCTCGTCGACGTCCTGCGGCACCGCGTCGGGCCCCCTGATCAGTACGCCCGCGGGGTCTTCGCCCAGTTTGCCGACGGTACCCAACTCGACCTGGCGGTCGTGGCCGCCGCGGAGATCGCGGCGCGCCGCGACCGTGGCGGGGCGCCCGACTTCGTGGCGCTGTACGAGGCGCCCGCCGCTCCAGGCGCGGCGGGGCCACCGGACCAGAAACCGGCCGCGGGCGGGCCGATGGCCGCGTACGCGGTCACCGGGGAGCAGGTCAGGGAGTGGGCCTTCCACGGCTGGTGCGCACTGATCGACGCGGACAAGTACCTGCGACGCGGTTCCCTCTGGGAGGCCCACAGCCGGCTGCACGAGGCAAGGCACCACATCTGGGCGCTGTGGGCGGCGGCGCACGGCGCCCTGTACCCCTGGCACGGCCTGTCGCAGGTGCTCGACGACGACCCAGGCAACCTGCCGCCTGGCATCGAGTCCACCGTCGCCGGCCTCGACCAAGCCGACTTGCGGCGCGCCGCCCGTGCCGCCGCGACCGTGCTCGCCACGGCCAGCGAGGCCGCCGCCGGCCGGCATCCGGCCGATCTCCCCGTGGCGATGGCCGCCTATGTCTCCCGCGCGCTCGCCCGGGAGCCTTGACCGCGGTCGCCGGGGCCCGGGCACCGCCCAAGACCGGAATTGAAACGTTATCGTTCCCAGTGCGGTGGTCCTGCCGCATACTGGTCCGGTGGAAGCGGCAGCTGATTCCGTCGGAGGGCGGGTCCAGCCCCCCGCGGGCCGCCTCGGGTGGGGGTGGGCACCCCTCCCGCTAGGAGGGCCATCCGACCTGGCGCTGCGCCGGCTGGCCGGCTGGTATGCGATCGCGCTGCGCCTCGGCGGCGCGATCTTGTTCACCGCGGTGGCCGTGCTGGCCGTGACGAGCCAGGTATCCGCCTGGTGGCTGGGCGTGGCGCTGACCGGGCTGTGCGCATGGTCGGCCTTCTTCACCTGGCGCGTCCGGCGCTCCGGGTTGACCCCGGCCCTTGTCCTCATCGACGCCGCGGTGATCTCCGCGCTCGCGCTGGCACAGCAGCACCTGGTCCAGGTCGTGCTGATCAAGGACAGCACCACCTGGATGCTCCCGCTGGCCTGCACGTCTGTTTACATCATGCAGATCGCGCTGCGGCCGCGGCTCTCGCTGCCAGGGGCCGCGATGGTGGTCATCGCCTACGGGCTCGGCGTTGGCTCCCTGACCGGCGGCTGGCTGCTGGCGGTGGAGACGATCGTCGTCGCGGGCCTGGTGGCGGTGATCCGCGGCGGTGCCAGGCAAGCCGACGAGATCGTCGCGGCCGGCCTGGCGACCGAGCGGCAGGTCCGGGCCGAGGAGGCGCGACGGGCCGACGAGCGAGAGCAGCACCGCCAGCTGCACGACACCATCTTGTCGACCCTGACCATGGTGGCGGCCGGGGCGTTTGCCGGCCCGTCCGCGGCGCTGACCGCGCAGGCGGCCCGCGACCTGAGCGTGCTGCGCGAACTGGCGGACGCCCCGGCCGTGCAGCTCGAGTCGGCGCCGCTGACCGACCTGAGACCGAAGCTTGAGCGGGCCGCGGTCAGCACCGACGGCCTGGCCGTGCGGCTGAAGCTCGTCCCGGTCACGTTGCCGTCTCCGGTCGCCGATTCGCTCGTCGCCTGCGTCGGCGAGGCGCTGCGCAACGTCGAGCGGCACGCGGGAACGGGCCTGGCGGAAGTGATCGTCACCGGCGGTGCGGGCTGGGCGATCGTTAAGGTCACGGACCGCGGCCGCGGGTTCGATCAGGCCGCCACCCCGCCGTCGCGCCGGGGAATCCGCGAGTCGATCACCGGGCGGATGCTGGAGGTCGGCGGCCGGGCCGCGATCGCCAGCCGCCCCGGCGCGGGTACGACCGTCACCGTGAGCTGGCCGGCATGAGCGCCGTGCAGCCCAGGGCGACGATGTCCGGCCGCTACCAGCGGGCGTTCACCATGGCCGTGGTCGTGCTGGTCGCGGGCTGGCACGTCGCCGGCGCCGGCGGTCAGCTGCTTCATAACCGGCCGGACTACGCCTCGTTCGCCTTCCAGGGCGCGATGTGGCTGGTCATGGCGCTGGCGATCGCCGCCGGGTCGGTCCTGGTGCTGCGCGGAACGCCCGGCTGGCGGCAAGCCTGGGTGGTGGCCCTCGTCGCGCTGGCCGCGAGCACGGCCGCGGCGGCGGCCAGCCCGGCCGGCCATATGCTGGCGGACAACTGGTCGTGGGGGAGTGCCGGCTGGATCGGCGTGCTGGTGTTGCACCGCCGCAGGTTCACCGAGCTTGCCTCGTTCCTCGCGGCCGAGGCCGTGGCCACCCTTTTCGTGCAGGTATGGGACGGGCTGAACCGCACCGACCTGGCCGGCTTCCTCGCGGTGCTGGCCTGGTCGACCGGCGCCCAGGTCGCGGTCGCGGTCGGGGTCAGGGCGCTGGAGGTAGCCGCCGGCCAGGCCGCCGCCGCGGCGCGGAGCGAGGACGCCGCGCGCGAGCGTGCCGCCACCGCCGAGATCATCCAGGCCGCCAGGCACGCCCGCTGGCTGGCGCTTCAGGAAAGCGCCGTCCCGCTGGTGGCCGAACTGGCGGCGGGGACGGCCAACCCGGGCGACGCGGAAGTGCGGATCAGGTGCGCGGTCCAGGCGGCCCGGCTGCGCCGGCTGCTCGCCGAGGGTGACGAGGTACCCGGATCGCTGGTGCACGAGCTGCACGCGAGCGCCGACGTGGCCGAGCGGCGCGGTGTCGCGATCGAGATCGAGACGGCCGGGCCGCTGCCCCAGGTGCCCGGACCGGCCCGGCGGGTGATTACCGACGCCGCCATTGCGATTTTGACCTCCGCGCGCAGCCAGGCTCGGATTACTCTGGCGGTGGTGGCCGCCGGTATCGCCGTCAGCTTCGTCGCCGATACGGGCGCCGTCGTCGGGCTGCCCCCGGCCGGCGAGGGGGTGGCCATCGAACACCAGCAGGACGGCGGCATGTTCTGGGCGGAGGCGCGATGGACCAACCGGTAACGGTCGCGATCATCGAAGACCATCCGGTCGTCACCGAGGGGGTGGCGTCCTGGATCCGGTCTGACCCCGGCCAGCGGGTGCGGCTCGTGCAAACCGCGCGCGACCTGACCGGGCTGGCGGTCGGCCCGCTGCCGCCGGCCGACGTGGTCATCCTGGACCTGGAGCTGTCCGGCGAGCTGGTCACCGCGCAGATCCCCGGGCTGGTCGGAGCCGGATACCGGGTGGTGGCGTTCTCCGGCCACACCGACCCGGTGATCGTGATGGACACGTTGGACAGCGGCGCGCACGCTTACGTATCCAAGGACGAGGGCCGCGACCACCTGGTCGAGGCCGTGCTGGCGGCGGCCGCCGACCGGCCGTACGTGACCAGGTCGCAGGCCAGGGCGATGCTCGCCGACCACGGCCCCGCCCGGCCGTCACTGTCCGACCAGGAGCGGCAGGCCCTGCTGCTGTGGTTCCAGGGCATGTCGAAGGCATCGGTCGGCCGGCGCATGTCGATCAGCGAGAACACGGTCAAGCAGTACATCAACCGCGCGCGCGCCAAGTACGCGGCCACCGGCCGGACCGCGCCGAGCAAGGACGCGCTGCTGGCGCGCGCCATCGAGGACGGCGTGATCAAGCCGGGCGAGATCAAGCCCTACAACTCATTCGCGCGCGACGCGACCGACAGCCCCAACTTGGGTGCCCCGGGCCGTTAACCGGCCCGGGGCACCCAAGCCCCCCCAAGAGTTGCGCCCGGGACAGTCGGCGACAGGCCGACGCCGGGCTGCACTGCCGAGCGCCACGTTGCCACCATGATCGCGGGCTCATGGTTAGTTAGCATGCCCGGTCGACGGGACGATGTCATGACGCCCGATCGGGTGACACGTTCGATCGGGTGACACGTTCGATCGGGACGGCCAGGTCCAGCGGTAAACCAAGAGGTCAGCCCCCGGGGCGCCGCCGCAAGGTCAGCCGGTCCGCCAGGGGTCGATGAGCTCGATGCCCGTTCCCTCGAAATCGCCGGTGTCGCGGGTGGCCAGGGTGGCCGCCTGGTCGCGGCAGATGGCCGCGATCTGGGCGACGGCCACGCCGATGGGCCGGCCGCGGGCACATCGGCCGGTGACGATGTCCGCGTACCGGACGGAGGCGCCCTCGTCGAAGGGAAGAACGCGGCCGCGAAAGTCTTCGGTCAGGATGCGGCTGATCACCCCGGCCAGTTCCCGCTTGCGGTGCCCGTCCGGCAGTCGCGCGACGCCGCAGCTCAACTCGGCGGCCGTGATCGCGGTCGTGGCCAGGGACGAGACCTCAAGGGAGTCGAGCCAGGACAGGACGCCGGGATCCGGTGCCCGGCGGGCCAGTTCGGAGATGACGTTGGTGTCGAGGACGATCACCGGTCGAACTCCGTCGTGCGCGGCGGTTCGTCGCCGCGGTCGGGAAGCTCCAGGTCGCACTCAAGTCCCTGGAAGCGGGCCCGGATGCGGGTGCCGAGGCCACGTTCGCCGGTGCCCTGCATCAGCCGCTCGTGGAGAATCGCGCGGACCTCGGCCTCCATGGACCGGCCGTGCCGCGCCGCCTCGACGCGCAGTCGCGAATGCGTTATCGGATCTAGCCCCCGGATCGTGAGCGTCGCCATTTGCGCCTCCCAATATTCACCTGACCTGCAATGCTATCAATGCTGGCAATGCCAGCATTTCTTCCGGCACGACAGGGTAGCGACTATATCGATGAGGGCGCCGGACCATTGAATTGATCAATATCAAATTAATTATAATCGAATTTAATAACTAAGTGACCCCGCGGTGTGACGATTGTCGGAATTTCTCTGAATGTGCCACTTTCCCCGTGATGTCGTGAGTAGCATGCGGTCGTCAGAATGAACCACGCGCGTGCCTTACCTGCTCACCGATAGGAAGGTCATGTCCACTCGAGTGCGGCGAGTGTCTTGTTGTGTCTTGGCGGTGGCGGCGGTCGCGCTACTTACCACTTCATGTAGCGGCGGGTCAACGGCTTACTCCGGGTCGGCGATTTCCGTCACCCTCGGAGCTTTGCCTGTCGTTGACGATGTGAGCGCGTATATCGCCGCTGACCAAGGCATCTTCCAGAAGTACGGCCTCAACGTCGCGATCAAGTCGGTGCTGACGAGCGTGGTGGCCATCCCGGAGATGCAGAAGGGCACGATCGACATCCTCGGCGGCGGCAACTACGTCTCCTTCATCGAGGCGTCGGCGAAGGACCCGACCGATCCGCCGTACCGGATCCTGTCGGAGGCGGCGACCTGCTCGTCGGGTTCGTTCGACGTGCTGACGCTGCCGTCCTCGGGCATCCAGACGCCGGCGGACCTGGAGCACAAGACCATCGCCGTCAACCTCACCAACAACATTCAGACCTTGATGATCAACTCGGTCCTTGAGTCCGACGACGTGAAGGCCTCGACGGTTCGCTATGTCGCCATCCCGTTCCCGAAGATGGTCGCCGCGCTTGAGTCCCACAAGGTGGACGCCATCAGCGCGGTCGAACCGTTCGCCACGACGGCCGAGCAGGAGGCGGGTGCGATACCCATCGTCGACCAGTGCAGTGGGCCGGACAGCAACCTGCCGCTGTCCGGCTACCTCTCCACCAGCGCGTGGGCGCAGCAGAATCCGCAGGCCGTCCAGCGTTTCCAGGAGGCAATGGCCCAGGCGCAGGAGATCGCCGACACGGACCGCTCGGTGGTGGAGAAGACGCTGCTGAAGTATGTCCCCGGGCTGACGTCGGTGCAGGCGGCCACGATCACCCTTGAGCAATTCCCGACCTCGCTGGACGACGTCCAGCTAAACCGGGTCTCTGACCTTATGCAGGAAGCGGGATTGATACACGGTTCAATCAAGGCGAGTTCGCTCATAAGCGGGTGAGGCGGACCGCCGCAAGCCCCCGATTACATCGGTTGCAGATAAGTAAATGGCCAGGTAACGGCGCTCACCGCCAGCGGGCGGCAAGCGTGGTTCCGGCCATCCCCACCATAAAAGGAGTCCCATGAAATTCACTCGCCAGAGACGAGTGCCCCTCGCCGCGGGCATGGCCTTGGCCGCGATTGTCGTGACCGCTTGCAGCAGTTCAAGCAGTTCCACGCCCAGTTCCACGGCGAGCCCCACGAGTTCCGCCACCATGACGAACGTCGTCGTGGGGTCGCTGCCGGTCCTCGACACGGCCGGCTTGCAGGTCGCGATCAAGGAGGGGTTCTTCAAGCAGGCCGGGCTTAACGTGACGGTTAAGTCCGTCGCGCAGAGCACGGTCGCGATCCCTGACCTGCTGCACGGCAGCATCGACGTCATCGGCGGCGGTAACTACGTCTCGTTCCTCGAGGCGCAGGCGCACGGGACGTTCAAGGTGGAGTTCCTGGCCCCGGCGGTGGACTGCACGACGAACAACTACGGCGTGGTGGCCATGCCGTCGTCCGGCATCAAGACCGCGGCGGACCTGGCGGGCAAGACGATCGCCGTGAACCTGACGCAGAACATCCAGACGCTGACGACGAACGCGGTGCTGTCGGCGGACGGGGTGAACACCTCGGGCGTGAAGTACGTGGAGATCGCGTTCCCTGACATGGTCGCGGCACTGAAGGCGGGCCGGGTGGACGCCGTCAGCGCGGTCGAGCCGTTCCTTTCCGCGGCCCTCGCGGCGGGCGGCAAGCTGGTGACCTCGACCTGCACCGGGCCGGCGGCCAACTTCCCGATGTCGGGCTACATCACGACGCAGGGCTGGGCGCAGCAGAACCCGACCGCGGCCAAGGCGTTCCAGACGGCGCTGGAGAAGGGGAACGCGTACGCCAACGCGAACCCGTCCGTGGTCCGCAGCGTGCTGCCCACTTACACCACCATGACCGCCGCGGCGGCGGCCACCGTGCCGCTCGGCAACTACCCGGGCACGCTCACCACGTCCTCGCTGCAGAGCATCGCGACGCTGATGAAGAGCGGCGGGCTCACCGCGCCGTCGGACGTGTCCTCGCTGATCCTTCCCTAGCTAGATGGCATCTGTTACTCCCGTAGCTCCGACCGCCGCCGTCCATTCTCCCGACGGCGGCGGTCGGCCGTCTTGGCTCGGCCGGTGGGCGCGCGGCGCGACCGGGATCGTCGTTTTCTTGCTGCTGGCGGAGGCGGCGGGGCGGCTGGGCCTCATCAGCCGCTCCACGCTGCCGCTGACCTCCTCGGTGCTGTGGCGGGCCGTGCTGCTCGCGGGCAACGGCCGGTTCGTGGCCGACCTGGGCGCGACCCTCGAGGCGTGGGCGGTCGGGCTGGCCATCACGGTGGCCGTCGGCGTACCGCTCGGCGTGCTGCTCGGCAGCCTGCCCGGGGTGCGGGCCGCGACCAAGGCGATCGTCGAGTTCCTGCGGCCGATCCCGTCGGTGGCGCTGATCCCGCTGGTCAGCCTGCTGCTGGGACCGGGGCTGCGGATGTCGGCGACGCTGGTCGTTTACGGGGCCATCTGGCCGGTGCTTTACAACACGATCGCGGGGATCGACGAGGTCGACCCGGTGGCGAAGGAGACCCACCGCGCGTTCGGGTTCTCCCGCTTGCAGACGATGTGGATGGTGTCGCTGCCGTCGGCGGCGCCGTTCATCGGGACCGGCATCCGGCTCGCCTCGTCGGTCGCGCTGATCCTCGACATCGCCACGGGCTACGTCACCGGCCCGATCAACGGCCCTGGCATCGGCGCGTACATCTCGCAGGAAAGCACGGGCGCGGGCAACCTGACCGTCATCCTGGCCGCGACCATGTGGGCGGGGATCCTCGGCCTCGTCCTTGACCTGCTGCTGACCGCGGCGCAGCGGCGCCTGCTGCGCTGGCACCACGCGCGCCTGGGAGAGACCGAATGAATTGGAAGCGGCTGCGCTGGACGCGGCGCTGGATCGTCCTGATCGCCGGGATCGCCGGGTGGCAGCTGTGGACGGCGTCGGCCCAGAGCTCGTTCTTCCCCGAGCCGTCCGCGATCGTGGACCGGATGTACCAGGTATGGTTCTCCGGTCCCGCCACGCACGTGTTCCTGACGGCGGACGCGACCGGGAACATCCTGCCCAGCCTGGGGCGGATCTTCGCGGGCCTGGCGATCGCGACCGCCATCGGCGTGCCGCTCGGCATCGCCCTGGGCCGGTCGCCGGCCGCGACCGCCTACCTGAATCCGCTGCTGCAGTTCGCCCGGGCGCTGCCGGTGGTCACGATGGCCCCGGTGTTCATCGTGCTGTTCAAGCTCGGCACGCAGATGGAGGTCGCCACGATCGCGTTCGGCACGGTCTGGCCGATCCTGCTGAACACGATCGACGGTGCCGCGTCGGTTGACCCGGTCCAGCTAGAGACCGCGCGGGCGTTCCGGATGACCCGGTGGCAGCGGCTGGCGCACCTGATCGTCCCGGCCACGCTGCCCAAGGCGTTCGCCGGGTTCCGGCTCAGCCTGTCGCTCTCGCTCATCCTGATGGTCTTCGCCGAACTGGTCGGCAGCACCAACGGCATCGGCTACGAGATGAGCAACGCGACCAACTCCTTCGACATGACCCTGCTGTGGTCGACGATCGTCCTGCTTGGCATCCTCGGCTACCTGCTCAACGAACTGCTCGCCGGGACCGAACGGCTCGTCCTGTCCTGGCACACCCCCCACAGAGAACGGGACTGACGTGCTCGAGGTAACGGACCTGACCAGGACCTACGGACGGGGCCCGGGCGCGTACACCGCCGTCACCGGGGTGAGCCTGTCCGTGGCGCAAGGCGAGCTCGTCAGCATCGTCGGGCCCTCCGGCTGCGGCAAGTCCACGCTGCTGCGCTGCATCGCCGGGCTGATCCCGCCGACCAGCGGCCGGGTCGTGCTGCGCGACGTCCCCGTCCACGACGTGCCCGACGGGCTCGCCGTGGTCCTGCAGGACTACGGCCGGTCCCTGTTCCCCTGGCTGACCGTCAGGGACAACGTCGCGATGCCGCTGCGCCGCACCACCCGCGGCCGGGCCGAACGCCGCAAGGTGGCCGACGCGGCCCTCGCCGCGGTCGGCCTGGCCGACGCGGGGGACAAGTACCCCTGGCAGCTGTCGGGCGGCATGCAGCAGCGCACCGCCATCGCCCGCGCCCTGGCCTGCGACCCGGTGCTGCTGCTGATGGACGAGCCGTTCGGCTCGGTCGACGCCCAGACCAGGGAAGACCTCGAAGACCTCGTCCTGCGGGTACGGCGCGAGCGTGACATCACCATCCTCGTCGTGACCCACGACATCGATGAGAGCGTCTACCTCGGCGACCGCGTCATCGTCCTGACCCCAGGACCCGGCCGCATCCGCGCCGACCTGCGGGTCAACCTGCCGACGCCAAGGGACCAGATCGAGACCAAGGAACTGCCGGAGTTCGTCCAGCTCCGCACCGAGGTCTCCCGCCTGGTCCGCAGCCGGGACGAGACCGGCGCCCGCGACCGGCTCGCCGAAGCCACGGACGAGGTGGGCGGTCCGCGGTAACCGCCATCCGTTCCCCGCCTGGCAGGCCCGTTATAGCCGACATTTCACCATATGCGACCCCGGGATTAACGGGTAAATTTTGTTCATGATGTAAATTTGGTTCAACGCGTAAATAAAGCTCTCGCCACAAGAGCTTTTCCTTCACGATAAAAAAAGTCTTCACGTTGTACGGAATTTACCTGCTAACCGCCGGCGGGCAAAACGGGCGGAGGGTAACAGCCGTCACGCGTGCCGCCTGAACAACCTCCCAGCGGACGGTGGATGGTTGCCGACCCTGGGGTGTGCAACCATCCACCGTCGTGGGAACCGCGCGCTCGGCGCCGGGGCGCTCGTCAGGTGGAGATCTGCTCCAGCACGGCGCCCTTCTGCCGCATGCCGAACCAGCCGATGATGATCGACGGGGCCACCGTGCAGAGCAGCGCGCACCACAGGATCCAGCCGTAGTTGCCGTGGTCGGCGGTGGCGGTGAACAGCACACCGATCACCGGTGGGCCGAGGAAGGTGCCAAGCAGGGAGGAAAGGTAAAACACCAGGATCACCACGGGCACCGCGACGATGCTGCCGGTTCCGCCGAACAGGAAGATCTGGTGCGCCGACCAGCCGTGCTCGACCAGGTACGTGGGGGTGTAGGACCCCGCGCCGTAGACGATCCCCGGGTAGGCGAGGACCCACACGGCGAGCAGCATGATCGTCCGCTTGCGGTACGTGCCGGAAACCAGTTCCTTGGCCGGGACGTGCACCGCCTCGATGACGGGGTGCCCCTGCGGGTCGGGCTCGGGCAGCGGCCCGTGCCGCCGGGTGATCGCGGCCTCCCACCGGCTGACGATCCTGTCCGCCTCCTCGTGCCTGCCCTTGCTCTCCAGCCAGCGCGGCGACTCGGGCAGGCCGAACAGCCCGAGCGGCGTTGGTCGCGAGCATGAGGCCCATGCCGATCGCGTAGAGGAAGTTCCAGGCCAGCAGCCAGCCGAACCCGTCGGTGAAGCCGAGCGGCCACAGGAAGACGGCGTCCACCAGGGCCGACGCGACGAGGATCTTCCGGCCGAACCGGTCGGACAGGAACCCGCCGAGGTACTCGCCGACCAGGATGCCGGCCCCGATGTTGGCGCACAGCAGGATCGAGAACTCCTCGGTGGACATGCCCCGCGGCCCCCACAAGAACGGGAACAGCCGGGCGACCACGGCGTCCGTGGCGATGAGGCCGCCCCAGTAGATCTGGGTGATGGCCGCCAGCCGGTACTGCACCCGGGTCAGCGGCAGCCGGTCGATGCGGGCCGCGATCTCGCCCACGGTGGCGCCGCTCACCAGCCCGGTTTTTGCTTCTGCTTCGCTCATGCCTTCCTTCCCTCGGTTGATGGCAATGCGATTTCGATAGCGGTCTGTCAAGAGCCGGCCCGGGGGCAGCTCGCGACCGGCCGCCCTTGACCGCCGCCCGGCTGAAATTAGAGGATGATTCCAGAACTTCATTCTGGTGAGAGACGCGGCGGAGGGCGGGTGGGGCGAATCAGGCGGGTGACGGCGGCCCGGGACGGCGGGCAGGCGCGTAGCCGGCGGCAGCGTCAGCGGCTCGGTGCCGCGGCCGGTCGACTTCCCCTGCGGGGTCTTTTGCCCGGCTCACCCGGGGCGCAGGTGAGCGAGCGACGGCTAGCAGCCCAGGCGGGGCACGGCGCGCAGGCCGGCGTAGCGCTGGACGGGCCGGGGCCGGTCGGCGACCAGCAGCGCCGCGTAGCCGATCACCGCGTCGATCAACGTCTGCGCCTGGCGGAAGTCCGGCGCGGTCGCGACCTCGCGCGCTCCCCGGCCGATCAGCGATGTGAGGGTGGCGGTGTACAGCCGGTCCTCGGGGTCGTCGCTCAGCCGCAGCAGCGTGGCGTTGCGGCGCAGCCACACCAGGCGGCCGTGCTGCCGCATGCTGGCGAAGCCGTGCGGCGCGTCCCCGGAGGCAAACAGCAGGGCGAGGTCGCGACGGTGCCAGCTGCCCGCGAGAAACGCGCGGCCACCGATCTCAAAGAGCTTGCCGGCATCGGTGACGCCCGACTGCCTGGCGTGCGCGACGGCCGTGCTCGCGGCCGCGGCGTGGGCGGCCTGGTGATCTTTCCAGAGCGTCACGAACAGTTCGTCCATCGGGACCGGCCAGCAGTAGTTGTCGTCGGCGATCCGCGCGCCGGAGAAGCCGCGCTCGCCGAACACCTGGCGCGCCGCCGCGAGCAACTCGCCCGTTTTCAGCCCGGCACTGCCCTTCGGTCCGGCACTGCCCAACTCGAAGGCCTCGTCGGTCAGCTTCTTTGCCATGGGCCCTTCACCGGTCCGTTCCGACAACGAGTAGAACTAGTTAATTCCGGAAGTCGATTCTAGTAATATCCCGCCCCGAGGCATAGGCCTCGCGAGCTATCAAGGAGATGCACATATGGTCCTGCGGATGATCGTTGGGCTGGGGCTGACCGTTGTCGCGTTGGCGGTGGCGGGGCGGCGGTTGTGGTGGCTGAAGCGGCTGGCGTTCACGGGCCAGCCGGCCCCGGAGCGGGT
>Ga0335075_10006710_pt1 | contig 17759 bp, 16 predicted proteins | sample Lox_Sample_24_FD_206723 | JGI IMG/M metagenome (GOLD analysis project Ga0335075, IMG submission 206723) | Soil microbial communities from Loxahatchee National Wildlife Refuge, Florida, United States - Lox_Sample_2.4 | ecosystem: Environmental > Terrestrial > Soil > Wetlands | place: USA...
ACATCGAGCGGCGTGGACTTGCCCGCCTCAATGGTCACGTCCTGGGTCGAGATTTTATAGCCGTAATTTACCACCACCACAGTGTGTTTCCCCGGGCTCAGGGAAATCGATTGGCTGCCGTCGCGGATGGCGTTGCCGTCGACAAATACGTACGCCTGTTTCGGCGAGACCTTGATCTTCAATTTTCCATCCTGCGCGGAGCCGGTAGTCGCGCCTAAGGCGATGGCCAACGCGAGGATGAACAAGTAAGCGAGTCGTCGCATCTGTGATTCTCCATTATTCTGTAGGCGGATTATTTACTGATGATTCGTTCTCTCGCGCCCTGACGAAAGAACCTAGGCTAGGGAATCAATAAAATATCGTCCTAAGCCCTATCCTGTCAATCAGATTCAAACAATAAACGAATGGTTGCGCAAAATCTTTCCGCGAGCGGACTTTTTCGCTGCCGTATACTGGACCAGTGTTCAACGATACGATCCTCGATCATTTCCGGAGTCCCCATAATGCCGGCGACCTATTGGATGCCACGGCCACGGTCGAGGTGACGAATCCAGTTTGCGGGGATGTGCTTCGGCTGTCCGCGCGGATCGAGGAAGGGCGGATTGCCGCGGCGCGATTCAAGACCCAGGGATGCGTAGCTGCCATCGCGTCGAGTTCGGCTCTTACCGATATGCTTCTCGGTAAATCTGCTGCCGAGGCCCGCCGTATTACACCTCAGGAAATTTCCGAAGCGCTTGGTGGGCTGCCGCCAGCCACATTCCACGCGGCCCAGCTTTGCGCGGACGCGGTTGCCGCGCTTACGCGCAAGCTCTGAAGGCTAGCCCGGTCGTGAAGTCGATATCGCGTGCTTCAGCGTTTCGGGGTCGTTGAGATTCAACACTACCCCCTTTTCCTCGGTGGGCACTTCCACTACATCCGCCTGATGCGCCCAGACAACTTGCCGCGCCCCGACATCCGGCGATGCCGAGAGAAGTTCGTCATACAGCGACGCGCGAAAAACTACCGGATGCCCGCGGCGGCCGCGATACGCGGGCAGCGCGATCGCCTTGCCGGTCGAATCGAATTCCGCAATCAGCTGCGCGATGAGCTCGGCGGATACGATCGGGTGGTCAACCGGGCACAGCATGAGGCCTGCAGTGGCGTCGTGTGGCAGGCTGCGAATCGCCGCTTGGATCGACGAGAGCTGCCCCTTGGGCCAATCCGGGTTCAGCACGACCGTCGCGGGGTCCAATTGCAATCGCTCGCGGATTTTATCCGCTCCCGCGCCAAGCACAACGCGGACGATGCCCACGCGCGGATGTTTGACGACGTCGAGTAGATGTCCGGCGAACGTCGTGCCACGGTAGGGGATCAGCGCCTTTGGTGCGCCCATGCGGCGGGATTCACCAGCGGAGAGAATGGCTGCGGCGAGCGGCCTCGGGTCGATTGCGGCGGGGAGCGGCTGCTGGTCAGTCGGCGCGGCGGCCATCGCGCGTCAGTCGTTGTGGACAGCGGCGGCTTGCGGCAGTTTGACGGATTTGTGCGGCAGGCCGGCGGCGTTGCGGCGCACAGCAATCAATTCCGCGGTGATGCTGACGGCAATCTCTTCCGGCGTGAGCGCGCCGATATCGAGGCCGACAGGCGCGTGCACGCGCTCGAATTCCTCGGACAGGTAGCCTTCCTTTTCGAGCGCCTTATACACGGAGAGAACCTTGCGCTTGCTGCCAATCATGCCGATGTAGCGCGCCTCAGTGCGCACCGCCCATGCGAGCACGCGCATATCGTCGCGATGGCCGCGCGTGACGATCAGGAGATAGCTCGACGGGTTGGGGACGATCTTCGCGAACGCGTCCTCGTACGTGGTGTAGAGCTTGTCCGCCATCGGGAACCGCTCGGTATTCGAGAAGGCTTCGCGATCGTCGGCGACATTCACCGAAAACCCTGCCGCGACCGCAATGCGCGCGACAGCAGATGAAATGTGCCCGCCGCCAAAAATATAGAGCAGCGGTTGCGGCAGAATCGGCTCGACGAAGATTTCGAGCGTGCCGCCACAGATCAAGCCGGAATCGTAGGTCGCATCCTGGTTGAGATTGAACGTCATCTTGCGCGGCTGCTCGGCCTGCATCACTTCCTTGGCCGCCGCCCAGACTTCCGCTTCGACGCAGCCGCCGCCGATCGTCCCGATGATGGAGCCATCTTCGCGCACCAGCATCCGCGAGCTCTCGTAGCTCGGGATCGAGCCGTTGGTGTGGACGATCGTCGCCAGTGCGCCGCGCTCGCCCGAGCGGCGCATCCGTACGATCTCTTCGAATAGGTCCGTAGGCATGGCTTGAAGGATCAGCCTACGTCGGCCCGCTGGGGAATGTCAATTCGATGTCCGCGCGATTTCCCCTTGCTGTTGCGGCATGCTACGCTCGCGGCATGGCGGCGGGCGTCACCCGAATCGACCACATTCAGATTGCAGCACCTGCCGGATGCGAAGAGGCCGCGCGCGAATTTTACGGCGCGATTCTCGGGCTGAAGGAAATCGAAAAGCCTGAGGCTCTGCGCCCGCGCGGCGGCTGCTGGTTCGAGTGTGGCGATCAGCAATTGCACGTCGGCGTAGAGAAGAATTTTCGTCCCGCCAAGAAAGCTCATCCAGCCTTCGTGGTGGCCGATTTCGACCGATTGCGAAAAAAACTCGCCAAGCGCGGCATCGTTCTGATGGATGACACCATTCCGGGTACACGCCGCTTCTACGCAGACGATCCCTGGGGCAACCGTCTCGAATTTGTGGAATTGCTGGCATAATCAGGGGGCAATGCCGCGACAAACGACCAGTGTTTCCCGGGAAGATTACCTCAAGGCGATCTGGGAGATCGTCCAGGAGGAGCAGGCGCCGATCAGCGCGCGGCTGGCCGAAGACCTTGGCGTGACGCCGCCGGCCGTCACCGCCGCGCTCAAACGCATGGCCCGCGACGGCTATCTGCGCGTGTGGCGCGACGGCCGCATCGAGCTTTCGCCGAAAGGGAAGGCCGCCGCGCATCATCTGGTGCTGCGCCACCGGCTCGCGGAAAAATTGCTCACGGACGTGATCGGGCTCGAATGGTCGCGCGCGCACGAGGAGGCCGAGCGCCTCGAACACGGGATTTCGCCCGAGGTCGCGCGGCTGCTCCTCGAGCGCTTCGGGCGCGACAGCCGCTGCCCGCACGGCGTGCCGCTTTTCGGCGGGATGTCGCAGTTGCGCAGGAAGCACGGCGCCGCAAAGCTTTCCGACTCCGCGCCCGCGCATTCCTACGAAGTGCTGCGCGTGTACGAAAAGGACCCGGCGTTCCTGGCGTTTCTCGAGCAGCGCCATCTGCGTCCCGGCGCGCGCATCCGCGTCCTCGAACGCGAATACGACGAGACCATGGCCATCACGGTCGCCGGCCACGGTGCCGCGCGCATCCACCTCGGCAAACCCGCCACCGAGCGCATCTGGGTCCGCCGCGTAGCGTAACGCCGGCGTCCCGCCGGTCCGACGGACTCCGTGAGATCGAGGTTACCTTTGCCGCTCGTGATACGCTTGCGCGGCACAAATGTTCAACGCCTTGCGCTACTACTGGATCATCGCCAAGGGCTACCGCCTGCGCCCGTGGAAATCGCCATACATTCAATGGCGCCTGGAAACATTTTTCGGGCACGATGCCACTGATCTAGACGCGCGCAAATTCTTCCGCCTGATGTGGCGCGAGCGGGCGCGCATGGAGCGCTTCCTCGATTGGGTTGCCGAACGCCGGCGCGAGTCTTCGCTTTTCAGGTGAGCTTGGACTGAAATCGGAGTAATCTCTGGAGCGTTTGCGCTTGAAGGATGCCCGGTCGCACTGGCGCAGCGTGAGGAGGTCACCGTGGGAAAACCTAAAAAGAATTCGGTGAATCGCCGCGATTTCCTCAAGACGGCTGCAGCCGGCACAGCCGCGTTCGTCGCCTCGCCGGGCGCAGCGAAGGCCGCCCCACCAGAGCCGCTCAGCAGCGCCGGCGCGCCGCCGCTCTTGAAAACGCCCGCGGCCGACGGGCGGCCGAGCGTCGAAGTCCTTACTGTCGATCACCCCGGCTCGGATTTCATGGTGGACGTTCTGAAATCGCTCGATTTCGAATACTTGTGCGCGAATCCGGGCAACTCGTATCGCAGCCTGCACGAATCGCTGATCAATTATGGCGGCAACGTGAAGCCGGAATTCATCACCTGCTGCCACGAAGAGTCGTCGGTCGCGATGGGCCACGGCTACGCAAAAATTGAAGGCAAGCCCTTGCTCGTCTGCGTGCACGGCACGGTCGGATTGCAGCATGCGTCGATGGCGATCTACGACGCCTTCTGCGACCGCGTCCCTGTTTACATCATTCTTGGCAATTTTTCCGACGCCGCGTTTCGCTTTGGCCAAGTCGATTGGACGCACAGCGCGCAGGACCCCGCCGCGATGATCCGTGATTATGTGAAATGGGACGATAACCCACTATCGCTGCAGGCATTCGCCGAATCCGCCGTGCGCGCCTACAAGGTCGCAACCACGCCGCCGATGATGCCGGTCGCGCTAGTCGCCGGCCACGAGCTGCAGGAGAATCCGGTTCCGGACGGCGCCAACCTGAGCGTGCCGAAGCTCACGATCGTGTCGCCGCCCGCGGGCGAATCGAGCGCGGTCGCCGAGGCCGCGCGCCTGCTGGTGGCTGCCGAGCATCCGGTGCTCGTCACCGATCGCGTCGCGCGCACTCCTGCGGGCCTCGCCGGAATGATCGAGCTCGCCGAACTATTGCAAGCGCCGGTTGTCGACCGCAACGGCCGCATGAATTTCCCCACGCGCCATCCGCTGAATCACACCGAGCGTGCCGGTGCGGCCATCGCGAGCGCGGATGTGGTTGCCGGCCTCGAGCTCACGGATTTCTGGAGCGCGGTAAACTCCGTCCACGGGCAGGTGAATCCGGAATTTCGCCCCGCGACGAAACCGGGCGCAAAACTCATCAGCATCACTGCGAACGACCTCTACCTGAAGAGCAACTACCAGGACTTCCAGCGATACCAGCCGGTCGATCTCGCGATTGCCGCCGACGCGGAGGCCACGCTGCCGTCACTGATCGAAGCCGTGAAGATGCAGATGACCGATGATCGCAAGCGCATGTTCGCCGATCGCGGCGCGAAACTCGCCGCGACTCACCAGCAGGCGATGCAGGGCGCGCGCGACGCGGCCGCGTCCGGCTGGGACGGCAGCCCGATCAGCACCGCGCGGATGTCCGCCGAATTGTGGGCCCAAATCAAAGATGAGGATTGGTCGCTCGTCTCGAATTGTCAGTTCGTGAGCCGCTGGCCGCTGCGGCTTTGGGACTTCAACAAGCACTACCACTACATCGGCGGCGAAGGCGGATACGGCGTGGGCTACGGCGCGCCCGCGGCGGTGGGTGCAGCGCTCGCCAATCGCAAGCATGGCCGCCTCACGGTGAGCATTCAAAATGACGGCGACCTGATGTTCGCGCCGGGAGTTCTCTGGACCGCCGCGCACAGCCGCATCCCGCTGCTGATCATCATGCACAACAATCGCGCCTACCATCAGGAGCTGATGCAGATTCAGATCATGGCAGACCAGCATCAGCGCGGCATCACGCGCGCAGGCATCGGCAACACGCTCGTCGATCCGGCGATGGATTACGCGAAGCTCGCCCAGAGCATGGGCATGCACGGCGAAGGGCCGATCTCCGATCCAAACGATCTCGCGCCAGCGATCCGCCGCGCGATCGAAGTCGTCAAGGGCGGCAATCCCGCACTGGTCGACGTTCTCACGCAGCCGCGCTAGATTTCACGAACGAAAGGACTCGCGCGTGAACGACCCTCACGGAACCGTTGCTTGGAAAAGATGTGCTGTAGGGGCGCTGCTCGCTGCGCCCCTTGCACTGGCGCTCGCGATCGTGCTTGCTCAGCTGTTGTGCTGCGCCACGGTGCACGCACAATCTACTGCCGCGAAAGGGAAAGACACGCCGTCTGGCGACGTGCCGGAAGGCGGGCGCGTTTTCACAAGCGCCGGTTGCGTCGCGTGCCACGGCGCGCAGGGACAGGGAACATCGCTCGCTCCTCAAATTTCCCCGCCTCCCGTGGAACTTCCTGCGCTGATTGCTTACGTCCGCCAGCCAACCGGCAAGATGCCGCCGATCCCGGCGGGGATCGTCTCGGATCAGGAGCTTGCGAGTGTTTACGCTTTCCTGAAATCCGTTGCGCCCGCTGCGGAGGCCAGCGAATCGCTCAAAGGAAATGCGGACAACGGCAAGCGCCTCTTCCTTGCATACGGCTGTTACCAATGTCACGGCTATCAAGGCGCAGGCGCTGCCATCGCGCCGCGCATCGGCCCGCCGCCGATTTCGTTCGCGGCGCTGCTGCGTTACGTCCGCGCGCCGACCGGCCAGATGCCGCCGTACACGGCGAAAGTCGCATCGGATCAGGATTTCGCGGACATCTACGCATACCTCAAGACCTTCCCGCCGCCCGCTCCCGCGTCCAGCATCCCGCTCTTGAATCAGTAGCGCCAGCCGGACGCTCAAGTGCTGGTGAGGCTGTAGAGCAAGACCGCCAGGACGATCAGGGTGACCACGACGTAGAGCCAGTCGCGCTCGGCTGCGAAGGCCATTACGGAAAACGCCACGCGCGCGACGGGCGTCGCGATCAGGATCAGCAGGCCGAGTTGGATCAATCCGCGCGAGTGCAGCGAAATCGCCTGTTGCGTAATTTGCGAGACGCTGCGGAGATCGGATGGCTCGCCGTGAAAGACTCCGTACTGCGGCTGCTGGTGGCCGTATTTCGCAACGTAAAGCACGCCGCCCGCGAGCACTACGGCGGCAGCGAGGATCACGCCCGCGCGCAGCAGGTTCCCGATGATGTTTTCGACGCGCTGATCGTTCCAAAATTGCGATTGGGCCATCGCTAGATTTTCCCTCGCACGCCTTGCAGAATCATTTCGATCGCCACCGCCGAAATAGCGATGCTGAAAACGATGCGCAGCGTGCGCACTTTTGCACCTGGCAGAATCCGCGCTCCAAGCAGCGCGCCGGCAAGCACCCCGAGCATTACCGGCATCGCCATTCCGGGATCGAGGTAACCGCGGCGCAGGTAGATTCCCGCGCTGGCCGCGGCCGTGACCCCGATCATGAAATTGCTGGTCGTGGTTGAAACTTTGAACGGAATGCGCATCGCGCGGTCCATCGCCAGCACTTTTACGGCGCCCGAACCGATGCCAAGCAGACCTGAAAGCACTCCTGCGATCCACATCAGGCTAAATCCTGCAGGAACGCCGGTGACATGATAGGCACGCTCGCCTTCGGGCGTCGGGTAGTGGCCATCGAGCCGCAGGAGTCGCGCGAACGGGCCCGTGTCTGGCGCAGCCAGCTCGGGCGGCTGCGCCACTGAGGTCCACGCGGAATAGAGCAGGACGAGCCCGAAAATGATGGCGATCGCGGCGGTGGGAATGCGCGTGGCGAGGTACGCGCCGCAGATCGCGCCGATGGTGGTCGCGATTTCGAGGAACATGCCGACGCGCATGTTCGAGTAGCCTTCTTTCAGATACGCAGCCGCGGCGCCAGAGGACGTGGCGATCACGGAGACGAGCGACGCGCCGATCGCGTAGCGGATATCGACGCCGAAAAGCAGCGTGAGCAGCGGCACGATGATCACGCCACCGCCGAGGCCCGTCAGCGAGCCGAGCAGGCCGGCGAGAAACGATCCGCCTGCCACCAGCAGGGTGAACTCAGTCGTCGCCACGATTCATCCGTTTGCCTGCGGGGATTGTTTTGTGCGCATCTGGCTGCGGGCGTTATGTGAAGCCGGAGCGGCGGCATACGATTCGAGCAGCCGCTTCCGGAGTGTTTCTTTCACACGTGGTTCCACGAAGGCGGCTTCGACGCCAAGAAGATTCGCGTCGAGAAGTTCCTGTGCGGTCCATCCGAATGTTTCCTGCAGGCCGAGATATTCGCCGGTGAGCGTAGCAGGCGTAAGCATGCGGGTATCGGTGTTGATGTTGAGCGGGACGCCGGCGCGATACAGGCGATCGACCGGGTGATGCTTCCAAGCTTCAATCGACGGAATGATTTGCACGTTGGACGATGGGCAAATCTCGAGGTGAATCCGCTTCTCGCGCAGGTGCTCGACCAGCACGGAATCCTCGATGCTGCGGGTGCCGTGGCCGATCCGTGCGGGCTGCAACAGCCGCAGCGTTTCCCATACGCTTTCGGGGCCAAGGGCCTCGCCCGCATGCGCCGTGCAGTGCAGCCCATGCTCGCGCGCGTAACGGTAGGCGCTTACGTGCGCGTCGAGAGGGAAGCCGGCTTCGTCTCCGGCGATATCGAGCGCGACGACCCGGCTGCCACGGAACTGCTCGACGAGCCTTACCGTCTGCATGCTTTGCTCTTCGTTGAAATGGCGCAGGGTGCAGAGAATCAGGCGCGCTTCGAGACCGGTTTCGCGGATGAGGTCTTCCGTCGAACGATCGACGATCCCCACCACCTGCTCGGGCAACAACCCCTGCTCGAGATGCAGCAGCGGCGCAAAGCGCAGCTCGGCGTAGATCACGCCGTCGTCGATGAGTTGCCGGAAGATATCTTGGGTGACCAGACGCAGCGACATCTCGCTCTGCATCAGCCGAAATCCCTTGTGCGCGCGGGAGAGAAATTCGGTGAGATCGGTACAGCGCGCGGGCGCAACGTAATCGGACTTGTACTCTTCGTGAGTGACCGTCGGCACGAGCGCCGAGACGGCCGCGTAGCTCAGCGAGCAATCGAGGTGCAGGTGCAACTCGATTTTCGGAAGCGATTTCAGTTCCGAGGGGCTGGCCATTTGTCCGATCTCTTCATACGTAGGCGAGCGCCTGCTCGAAATCGGCCAGCAGGTCGCGCCAATGCTCGATGCCGACGGAAACGCGCACGAGGCCGTCGGTGATGCCGGCCTGCGCGAATTCCTCTTCGGTGAAGCCCGAGTGCGTGGTGGTTTTGGGATGGCAGGCAAGCGATTCGACGCCGCCGAGCGATACCGCATTCCTCGCGATCTGCACGTGGCGGAGGAATTCGAATGCCGCGGACTTGCCGCCGCTGAGCTCGATCGAAAACATCGCGCCGGGATAGTCGCACTGCGCCTCGAAAATCCGCTTTTGTTCCGGGTTGGTGAGGAGCGTGGGATAAATCGTGCGCTTGATCTTCGGATGGCCGTTGAGCTGCTCGGCGATGCGCTGCGCGTTTTTGCTGGCGCGGTTCATGCGCAGGCCCACGGTGGGCAAGCGGCCGCTGAGCATCCAGCATTCGTCCGGCTGCAGAATCGTGCCGAAGAGGCCGCGCGCGGGCCGAAGCCTTCCCACCAAATCCGGATTCGCGCCGAGGATGATTCCGGCGAGCATGTCGCTGAATCCCGAAAGATATTTCGTTCCCGAGTAGACGACGAGATCGGCGCCCAGCGTCAACGGGTGCTGAAACGCGGGACCGAGCAGCGTGTTGTCGACCATGACGAGCGGGCGCGTCTCGCCAGCTGGGATTTTCAGGGCCGCGACGTTCGCGGAAACCTGCCGAAGGTCCGTCATGATCAGCGTGGGATTGGCGGGCGTTTCGACGAGCACGGCGCCGAGATTCTGCGTCGAGCGGATCGCGCTTTCGAGCAGATCGCCGCGGCCCGCCACCACGGGAACGCCGGCGATGCCCCATTTCGAGAGATGGTCCTGAATGAAGTGCTGCGTGCCGCCGTAGATCGGGACGGTGTAGACGATGGATTGTCCCGGGCGCAGGAAAGTGAAGAGAGAAGTCACGATCGCAGCCATGCCCGAATTGAAGGCGACCGCGTCGCGCGCGCCCGCTTCGAGGTTCACGATCTGGTCTTCGAGGATTTCGGCGTTGGGATGATTGAAGCGCGAATAGATGAGGTCGGTGGTTTCGCCTTCGGCCATTTTCGCGCGGCCGCTGGCGACGTCGAACGCGCGCTCGGCAGCCTCGGGGCTGGGGAAAACGTAGGTCGAGCTTCGAAAGACGGCCGGGCGCGCCGAGCCGACCGACAAGCTGGGGTCAAAACCTTGCGTGAGCACCTTCGTGGTGGGGCGCAAGGGCTGCGAATCACGGCGGTCACGATCGCCGGGCGGGCTGGGACTCATGGCGCGACCTCCTTTTGGAGTTGATTTTGGCGCAGCGGAAGCCTGCCGCTACAGTGTCGATTAGAAAAAGTTTCGATGCGTGTTTTCAGTGGCTTACGTCGATTTCTAATCGCCAATTGTCGATTAGAAAATCGGTGGTTTTGCAAGACGACGGAGACAAGAGAGGCAAAGGAAGCGGAGGAGGCAGAGGAGATCGAGGAACTACAGGATGCCAGCGCGCCGCGTCCCGCAGCGGCCGCCGCCATTCGCCGAATCGTCGTCTCGCTCCACATAGTCATGCACGTAAATACGTTTTCAGCGTAGCAGTGCGGGGCGTGCTGTCAAGGGGGCCGGCAGTATGAATTTGGGACAGGTCGCGGAACTGGCCGAATCAGCGGGAGAGAGCACGAACAGTGTTGCGGTATCCGCCAGTGGAGCTATGCGGCCCGTCAGTCGCGCTCGACATTTCCACGAAGCCACGCCGCGAAGCCCTGTTCGCCGAAGGCTCCAGCGGCCAGGTTCATCGCGAGTTGTGCGGGTGCGCTCTGGCCGGGCAAGCCTACCAACTTCTTGCTTGGCGAGGCGTGTGGAATCTACCCGGAGGCGGCGCGGACGCTGTCTTTGACAGCCGTTTCGGCCAGAAAGGCTTCCACGTTCGCTTGAATCACATCGCGCACGCGACGCAGCGCTTGTCTTTGTTCTTCGGGGGATGCATTGGCGCGAATCGGGTCCGGAAGATCCCAGTGCATCAGGTGGGGCGTGAACGGAAAAATCGGGCTGCGTTCCTTCGCCATATCGGACACGGTGATGACGAAGCCGAAGTGTTCCTTGAGGAAATCGCGCACCGGCTTGCTCTTCTGCGTCGAGATGTCGATCCCGATTTCCTGCATCACTTCGACCGCCAGCGGATTGATACCGTCCGCTTCGAGGCCAGCGCTCGCGGCGATCAGCGTGTCGCGAGACAGAGCCCGCGTGAGGCCTTCGGCCATCTGGCTGCGCGTGGAATTTCCCGTCGAGAGAAATAAAACCTTCGGTTTGCGCACCATAAAATCCTCCTGTGCGAGGGACTGGGCGTGATGGCCACCTTGCCAGAAAATACTAGATCGATGGTATCGGCCAGCACAATCGGGGGAACCATGCAGTCGGGAGGCCAGATAGGGCGAATTGAAAAGGGATATAATGGCCGTAGCGGTGGCCACTTTGCCCGACCTCAAAACTACCGGCAAGTCCTCAGAACCGCACGAGGCGCGGTGGTGGGAACCTGCCTCGCCGGCAGGCGGGCCGGAGGCTGGGAACAAGGTCCACTGTTACCTCTGCCCGCGGCACTGCCATATCGGCGACGGGCAGGCAGGGTTTTGCTTCATTCGCGCGAACGAGGGCGGCAAACTCTATAGCCTTGGCTACGCGCATCCTGCCGCGCTACAAATCGATCCGATTGAGAAAAAACCTCTGAACCATTTTCTGCCGGGCACGCGTGTGTTTTCGATGGGGACGGCCGGATGCAACATGGGCTGCTTCTTCTGCCAAAACTGGGACATTTCGAAATCGCGCGCGGACCAGGTGCGGTCGTCGTACGTGCCGCCCGAGGATGTGGTGTCGCTCGCCATTCGCAATGGGTGCCCTTCGATTGCGTTTACCTACAACGAGCCGACGATCTGGGGCGAGTATGTGATCGATATCAGCCACGCGGCGCGCGAGCGCGGGATTCGCACCGTGATGGTGTCGAACGGCTATATCACGCGCGAAGCGTTTCACGATATCTACGATCACATCGACGCGGCGAATATCGACCTCAAAGGCTTTACCGAGAATTTCTACGGGCGCATCACGCTGACGCATCTTGCGCCCGTCCTCGAGACGCTCGAGTGGCTGAAGAACGAGACGAGCGTCTGGTTCGAGATCACGAACCTGATTATCCCGACATTGAACGACGCGCCGGGCGAGACCCGCGCGCTGGCTGAATGGATTCTCGAACATCTTGGGCCCGATGTTCCGCTGCACTTCACGGCGTTTCACCCGGATTTCAAATTGCGCGATAAGCCGCGGACACCGCCGGAGACTTTGCATGCGGCGCGGCGGGCGGCGATCGAGGCTGGGCTGCATTACGTCTACGAGGGAAATATTCATAGCGATGGCGCGCACACGTTGTGTCCGGCATGCGGGACCTTGCTGATCCGGAGGTCGTGGCATGATGTCGAGTCGATGCATCTAAAGAATGGAGGCTGCCCGAAGTGCGGGTTGGCGATTCCGGGGCGTTGGGCGGACTCGCCGGTGGTTGGCGCCGCGAAGAGCGCCCCCAACGCCGACGCGCCGTTGAGTGCGCGGTACGATGATTTGAACTTGTGAGCGTGGGCGTAGATGCCGCGCTCAAGGCCGCGGCGCTACATTTAAGTCTTTGGGGAACGGCGCTAGTTCTTGCGCGGAGCTAGCAACGATGCGACGGCTGTGATGGCGAGAATCGCGACGATGACGCCGAGCGATGCGGCTGCGGGGATTGGGAAGCGGTCCGCGAGAAGCATTTTGGCGCCGGTGAAGAGCAGGATGACCGCGAGGCCTTCGTGCAGGAAGCGCAGGCGCGTCATCAGGTCGGCGAGCGCGAAATACATGGCGCGTAGGCCGAGGATGGCGAAGACGTTCGAGGAATACGCGATGAACGGATCGCGCGTGATCGAAAGCACGGCCGGGACGGAATCAGCGGCGAAGACGATGTCCATCACCTCGATCGCGATGAGTGCGACGAGCAGCGGCGTGGCGGACCAGCGGCTGCGGTCGCGCACCCAGAAATGCTCGCCGCCGGATGACGCGCCGATGGGCATGAGTTTCCGCAGCAGGCGGATGAGCCAGTTGCAGTCGGCGCGCGGGGATTCTTCGCCGGAACGCAGCATGTTAGCGCCGGCTATCACCAGGATCGCGCCAAAGAGGTAGGTGACGAAGTGAAAATGGTCGAGCAACGCGACTCCCGCAAGCACGAAGGCGAGGCGCAGGAACACTGCGCCGACGATGCCGCTGTAGAGAACGCGATGCTGGGCGCGAGGGCCGGCGCCGAACGTGCGAAAGATAATCAGGAAGACGAAAATGTTGTCCGCGCTGAGGGATTTTTCGAGGACGTAGGCGGTGAGAAATTCGACGCCCGCCTGGCGTCCGCGCGACAGGTAGATCCAGAGGCCGAAGCCCAGCGCGAGAGCGACCCAGGCGGCGCTTTCGACGAGCGCGTGCTTCAGGGTAACGCGATCGGTGCGCGGGCGGAAAATGGTCAGATCGGACGCGACCGCAATCGCGACGAGCGCTCCGAAAACCACCCACACGCCGATGGATTCTCCACCCACTTGGCCGGCTCCCGTCGCTTGCCGATAGACCGTCGAGTCTACACTGCGCCGCGCGCCATCGCGAGGCTGGTTCGAGGACGATAAGGATGAGAACATGGCACCGATGCACATCGTAGAGAAGCCGGGAACGAAGAGCGCGCCGCTCGTGGCGGCGGCGCCGTATCTTACCGAGCAGCATTACGGGAACTACACCGCCGAACAACACGCAGTGTGGGCGGAATTGGTGCGGCGGCGACGGCCGCAGCTCGAGGCGCACGCCTGCCGCGAATATCTCGACGGATATCAGTTCATCGGGCTCGAGGACGACCGGCTGCCGAATCTCGCCGCGATCAGTCAGCGTTTGAAGCCGCGAACCGGTTGGAGCACGACACCGGTGAGCGGGTTTCTGCCGAGCGATGCATTTTTCGAGATGCTGGACGCGCGGATGTTTCCGACGACCACGTGGCTGCGAAGCCGCGAATCGCTCGCGTACACGCCCGAGCCCGATATTTTTCACGACGTCTTCGGGCACGTCCCGATGCACGCCCACAAGGTGTTCGCGGATTTTCTGCAGCACTACGGGAGCGTTTGCGCGAGGGTCAAGGACGCGGAGAGGCTCGAGCGCCTCGGGCGCCTTTTCTGGTACACGGTCGAGTTCGGGCTGATCCGCGAGCAGGGAAGCGTGAAGGTGTACGGCAGCGGCGTGATCAGCTCGCACGGCGAGTGCACCAACGTGATCGAGGGCGGATGCCAGGTGAAAGATTTCGATCTCGACGAAGTGCTGAATACGCCGGTGAAGGTCGACCGCATCCACAGCCTGCTTTTTGCCATCGAGAGCTTCGATCAAATCTACGAAGCCATGCACGAGGCCGAGCGGCGGCTGCTGACTCAATCCTGACGCGCAGGACGAACTACGAACCCTCGACCACCGCGTCAGTTCTTGACGCCGTACGCAGCGTCGATCGCGAGAATCTTGCGGCGGATGAGGTCGTCGTTCGCGTCGCGAATGCTGGGCGTCACGAGGTTGTGAATTCCGCTGGGATCATCCGAGAGGTTGTAGAAATAATGCTGCTCGTTGACGGCATCGACGATGAAGAGTGACTCGCCGTTATCCGCCAGAAGACCGTAGACCGGGGCGTAGCTCGAAGCGATCAGATAGTCCGAGCGGAAGTAGGGTTCCTGCTCCCGCACGGTGCGGGTGAAAAGCGGACGCCCGGCGAGGTCGCTATCCAGAGTGGGCTGCTGGCCGAGCAGGTAATACAAGCTCGGCGTGATATCGATCGAAAATGCAATTTTCTTGGCATCCCAAACGAGGTCCTGCCTGATTCGCGGCGGCAGGTGAACGATCAGCGGAATCCGGATCACCGGCGGGAACAGGAAATCCGCGTGGCCGTATCGGCCGAATTCCCCGTAGGCGTCGCCGTGGTCGGCCGTCACGACGATGATGCTGTTGTCGTAGAGGCCGCGGTCCTTCAGAAATCGAATGAATTCCCCGAACGCCGCGTCGACCCTGCGCAACTCGTGAATCGTGATATCGCGACGGCTGCCGCCCTGGCGTGATTCCTCGACGGTGAGGGTATGAACGTTCTGGGGCTGCGTGTAGACGAAGATGGGCGCCGCGTCTTTTCGCGCCGCGATTTTGGACTCGAGCTCGCTCAGCGTGCCGACGAGATCGAGATTGCTCCATGACTTTGTATCCTGCTTCGACTGCGCGGCGGTCCGGGGATCGGCGCCCTTGACAGTCACCTCGTATGCGTAGTCGCTCATCGACTTTGTGTCTTCGTCCAGATGGACGATCGACGGAGACATCCGCAGAATGGCCTGGAGGATGGGATCGACGGAAATGTAGCTCTGATATCCCTCCGCATCGAGCAGCTGCTGCAGGTTATTCACGGCATAAAACGGCTGGACGAATTGCTTGTGAGGAAGCATGACGCCCGCCCAGATCGCCGGCTCCGAAAGCGCCGTTCCACCGTAGCGGGTGAAGGCATTTTGCAGCACGACGCTATCTTGCGCGAACTTGCCGATCTCCGGGGTGAAATCGACGGACGGATTGTAGGGAGAAACGTAGTCCTGGCGAAGGCTGTCGATCACGAAGATGAAGATGTTCGGCTTTTGGCCATGATAGGGTTTGAACTCGCTTACCAGATCGAGTTTCGCCGGCCCCACTGCCTGGGGCAGGTTGGTGTTGAGCTTCAGGAACTGGTAGTAGGCGGCATCGGCCTGGCTGTCGAAAGGCTGGGTCAAAACCGCGCGAGCCGTCTTGAACGAAATGTCCAGGCCGGCGTATCGATCGAGAGCGTCGTTCCAATCGCGCGTGACCGACTGCAGTTTGTACGGCGCAAAACCAGCGAGAACAAGAACGATCGCGGCGACGGGCCAAACCTTTGGCAGGCGATTTCCGGCGCCGATGCCGCTCCAGAGCACGAAGGCGATCACCGCCGCCCAAATTGCCAGCACCGCCAGCTTCTGCAAGACGAAATCCCAGTCGGCTGGCCCGATCAACACGGGCACGAAGTACGCGGCGGCCAGGAGCCCCGCGCCGGCCACGGCGAAGATCCACCGGGGCCGCGGACGCGAAGGGAGTGCGGACGCGCGCGGCGCAATCATCGAGCGAAGCCTGGCGATTGTCGCCGTTCCGTAGGTCGTCAGCGCCGCGGAGACAACGCAGCAGAAGATATCGGCGTCGCGGCCTTCGAATGAGATCGAGGGAAACGCGATGATTCGAAGCGCGAATGCGCCGAGAAAACATATCAGCATGCGAGACAGCAGATATTCGAGCTGCCGCGGCCACGGCGTTCTTTTCGCGACGGCCCAAAACAGCAGCGTCGCGCCTCCGAGAACCCCGAAGATCACGAGATGGGCGGCCAAGCTGGCAACGAATCCGAGCGCCACGTCGCCGGCGGGAATCGTCGCGCCGCTCTGAAGTGTGCGGAAGAACGCTGTCACGCTAAAGGCAGCGACGACCAAGAAAGCCGAGAAAAGCCACGCTGCGATGCTGAGACGCGACTCGTCCGAAGCCGCTTTCCCGGAGCGCCCGATGTCGGAAGCCTCCAGGTCGATTGCGGCCAGCCAGACCAGCGGAAACAAAACGAGCATCGACCATGCGTAGCTGATGACGTTGGGGGACAAGCCGGACAAGCCGTGCTGGATCACGTCGTACGCCGCGAAGACAAGATTCAACGCCAGGAAAGCCACAAGCGACCTTCTGTTCTTGGAGTTTCGGATCTCAAGGCCGAAATCGACGCCCAGAACCAGGAGGACTATGCCGTAAAGGAATCCGTGCAGGCTTGCAAACTCGCCCACCCATTGCAACAGCGGCGGATGGAGGAAACCGAAATAGACGAACGGGACGTGCGCCAGGATGCAGTAGGCGGATGTTACGACTAAGAACGCGCAGATCAGGAACCTGCTTAACAGGAAGAGAATCGTTCGAGGGACGGGCGTGCGCGGGCTCTGCGTCGCGCGAGGGCCGGCCAAGGCCGAATCAAGTCTGGCGGTTCCCGGCATGTTCTGGGGCGAGTGATCGGCCATGTTGGATCCCGCGGGCACCTACTCCTGTTAAGAATTCGGACGTAGCGGCTTGCAGGGGCTACATTTCAAATCTCGCCTGGGATGGGGGCGAGAGCAATGGTACGAGTTCGCAAAAGTAACGGGCGGGTGCGGGTTGGAACAAGGTTGTGGGCTGATTTGTGCTTGACCGCCGGAGACGTCATCGAACGCTCTCGTTTCGGAAGATGACGCCCGTATTGCGCGAAACAATGAGCGGAAGGCTGCAGGCTGCGCGTGTGTCTGGGTTCCCACGGCCCGTGTGAGGTAATATCCCGCGATTTCCCGGGCTTTTGCCGTATGGACGGCTTGCGGCTCCCCTGATAAGAAAGACGAGCATGCGCCCAACTTCCGACCGACAGGGGAAAAGCCAAATGTTGAGAAGCAAAGCAGCCATTCTTACCGCGATTCTCGCAATGTTTTTGGGCATGGCCGGCATCGCAAGCGCTAACCAGGACAGAACCGATGTTGTCGAGCGCTTGCAGAGCGCCGCACAGGTAATCCACGAACTCGATAACGCGCCCGACAGGGGCATCCCGGACGAGGTGTTCAAGAGCGCCAAGTGCGTCGCCGTGGTGCCGAGCATGATCAAGGGCGCATTCTTTTTCGGCGGCAAGCACGGCCGCGGCGTCGCGACGTGCCGCCTTCCGGATGGCAGTTGGAGCGCGCCGGCGTTCTTCACGATCACCGGCGGCAGCTGGGGTCTTCAGTTTGGCGTGCAGGATGTGCAACTCGTGATCATGGTGATGACGGACGAGGGAATGCGTCACCTGCTCAACGCTAAGTTTCAGGTCGGCGGCACAGCCTCGGCTTCAGCCGGACCGGTCGG
>Ga0335075_10006711_pt1 | contig 17759 bp, 22 predicted proteins | sample Lox_Sample_24_FD_206723 | JGI IMG/M metagenome (GOLD analysis project Ga0335075, IMG submission 206723) | Soil microbial communities from Loxahatchee National Wildlife Refuge, Florida, United States - Lox_Sample_2.4 | ecosystem: Environmental > Terrestrial > Soil > Wetlands | place: USA...
CCAACTGTCATGCTAGACAGTCAATATCAAGCCGGCACAACACCTCAACGTCCTCAAGTTGTGAACACTTAATCTGTCGGGGCCTCAAGCCGCTCACCCAGCGCCGAAGCGGCCGCCAAAGTCCAAGCTTCGGCTGCCCCGCCCATCCTCTCCCATGCGGAACAACTTATTAAGCTTTTGAAGATAGAGAATTCCATCTAACCATTAGAGCTTTTCTTGCATTCTTAGAGTGTACCATGCCTCGACATTTCGCGGCGCAGACAGAAGTATCACAGCAGCAAGTTCATTTGGCCGAAGTGGCCGCCAAACAGCGCGTCCTGCTCATTCACGCCATCGAAGCAAGCAATGATCCCCTTATTACCGTCCAAAATACCCTTGGCGCAGAATCGTACTTGTGTGAGGGAATGAGCTGAGCAACAAGAAGTTCTGCAGGAGCATGCGCTAGAGGTGGAATTAGCTATCATAGGGCTAAATAGACGGGTTGATGTGATCATTAACATCTTATCATTCATCTTAGAGCCTGAGATTAGACGCAATATTCATATGTCCTTCCCTGCTAGCCATCAACGACGACGTCTCCTGCCTCTAGGACTACTTCACGTAGTCACAACTTCGCGCAAACGGTATCTCTCCCCCACTACCAGTCCTTCCATCCCCATCCCACCCCACACGTTCCCGTCCACCCACCAGACTACCCCTCTTCACCTGCCTTCCCATTATCCCTTTCCAAACACCATATCCAAACCGCCTCACCCCAAACCGCGACCCCCTCGCACAGCTCAAACACCACCTTGCTGCGGTCTTAGAAACTGCCCCAACATGTACTCTGTCCCACGCCTCCGTCCAATGCACCCACAGCATTTCCTTCCAACACACATCTGCTAACACATACTTCCGAGCCGTAATCTTCTTCGGAGGCCCCCCGCAAAGGCCCGCCCATCGTAGTCTCCTCGGAACAGGGCGATTGAGGGAAGCGCAGGGCCTGGAGCTCAGTGCCAAGAGAGAGTGGAGCGTCGTGTACGTTTTGGGTAGAGGCCTGTGGGGAGGAGGTTGAGGAGGAGGGCGGTAAGGAGGGGTGAGGCTGCTATTTGTCAGTTGAGAGCGTGCAGGGCAGGGGTGGGGTTGAGGGTGGGAGATACCTTTTGATGAGATTCGGCTGTAGAGAGAGTGTTTGAGCTGGATGCTCTGGTGTGGAGCTGTCGAGCTGGAGGGAGAAGTTTGAGAAGTGATGTTTGAAGAAACTTAGCTGTTTGGTTTCTTCAAGGAGGAGATGCGTCGGAGGCTGGAGGTCGTGTGAGGATTGATGGTGCGGAAAGCAGCCATGTTTCGACGGCTTTGCATGATAGATGGAGATTGACGAGTAGACATTATTGCGTTTCTTTGCTGAATGTCTTGGGATGTCTTGAGATCTCTTACAATATTAAATATTCATAGAGCCTCAGGCTAGTATGTATTACTCCGTATTATCCGAGTGTGTCCAAAGTAGGTATAGTGACCCAATAATTGTACGTATAAATAGAAATTCGCCTACCGCCTACTGCCACTATCAGCTCAGCTCTTCTTTCTTCAACCTTGGGCTCTGTTAATCTTTCTTTAAAGTACAGATCCTGCAACACATAATAACTATCTTCACTCGTTCAGTAATTCATTAATTCTACTGCGCATTTATGTCCAAGCCTCTTCCCTGACCTCCAATCGCTCAAAAGGCAAAGCTTAGACCCTTACATTACGAATGACGGCTTAATGTATACGACTTACGAAAGCGATTTACAGTGAACTACCTCTGCGACATGCAGTGATGATCTACGGTTCTCCATTAGTCTGCGTTTGAGCTGAGCACAGCCTCATCGACTTCATCCATCGTTACTTCAAGGCGATTGTTACGATTTGACGCGCGGCGGCGGATACAAAGCATAAATATATATCGCAGCGGTACAACAACCCTTCGCGATGGATGAAGAGGTGGGGTTGGTTGATATGCTCGAGACGACTGCGGAAGTCGATGACAAGACTTCAGCAGAGGTGGAATTGGTTGATATGAGCAAGACATCATCCTCTGAACCACGGCCCAGCTCACGCTCCAGCTCCCCGTCGTCCAGCTCTGAGATATCCCTTACGGATGATTCCTCCGAACTGCTCTTCCGCAAACCTCAATCAGAACAGGAGAAGAACTCCTCCTTGCCTCGAATACGCCAGTTTTGTCTCTTCCGATTTCTACGTCGACTCTGGTGGAGCGTCTTCACCACATATCGACTGCTCTTCTTGCTCGCCATGGTCGCGAATGTATTCCCTGCGATGTACGTTGTACAACGCAAACGCCCCTTGTTTGGCTCCATTGTAAATTATATCCTCGATGTGTCGGACGTGGGAGCGTTCAACCTAATGGTTGCTATCCTAATGCGTCAGGACTATATCATAAACATGCTGTTCTGGATTTGTGGCTGTATTCCTCACTGCTTGCCGCTCATGATACGGCGGCCATTTGCCAAAATCTATACATACGGCGGCCTTCATAGCGGTGCGGCATGTTGTGCCACATTTTGGTTCACCATACTTTCTGGACTCGTCGTTCGTGAATATACGTCGAGGAGGATATATAAACCACAAGTGAAGATAGCTACAATTCCCATATTTATCGGTCTCTGGGCTATTGTTCTCACTGCATTACCACGGGTCCGATTCTTCTGGCACAACATCTTCGAGCACACCCATCGGTGGGCAGGCTGGATTTGCATAGGCTTCTGGTGGATGCAGATGGCTCATTTTGCAAATCACATCGCGCATCAGAGTGGGCCCGGATCACCCGGCGCAAAACTCACCCGTCGGATTGACTTCTGGTGCCTCCTGGTATGCACCATCCACGTGGCCCAGCCATGGCTGCGTCTCCGCCGGCTACATGTCGAAGTGGAGCATCTCTCATCGCACACCCTGCAGCTGCATTTTGCAGAGAGAGTCTCCAACTGCCGCATCTACCGCATCGCCTCTTCGCCACTCGGCGAATACCACTCCTTTGCCTCGATCCCTGCTCGGAACGGCAAAGGCGCCTCTCTGCTGGTTTCCGACGCTGGCGACTGGACGCGCCGCACGATCAACAACCCTAGGCCATACTACTGGACGCGAGGCATGCCCACGACGGGCGTCCTCTGCATGGCTCAGCTGTTCCGCAAAGTCGTCATTATTACGACTGGCAGTGGGATCGGGCCATGTCTCGGCACTATCGTTGGACTCTCTTGCAAGACTACATGTCGCATCTTATGGTCCGCACCCAGCCCGCGGCAGACGTTTGGAGAAGATATATACAGCACTGTGCTGGATGTTGATCCCAAGTCAGTTATCATTGACACATGGGCGGAGCGCCGACGGCCAGACCTGTTGCAGCTAGGGTACGAGCTTTATGTAGAGAGTGGCGCAGAAGCGGTCTTCTGTATCAGTAATAGAACGCTGACGAGGAGGCTAGTATTTGAGCTGGAGTGCCGTGGTGTCCCTGCGTATGGGCCGATTTGGGACTCTTGACTTTTCTCTCCCTTTTACAAATTCTCATATAAGAAAGAAGGAACTAATTTTGTTAAACCGTCGGTCGATTTTGCTATTCATTCTGTGCTTGGTGATTTAAAGTATGATGCCCTATGATACGCCAGGAGCGATTTGAGTAGTACGATGGGGTTTCATATGGAGGATGATTGCAATTTCCAAGTCCCTAACCTCCTTGAAATATACCGCTTACAAGTTCAGGGTTTCCGCATCGACAAGATTCTTATTACATTCCACCGGCTTTCCTTTCTAAACACCCTTCATGGTTTAACTGCGCACAAGAGAGCTCACGATAGTTGAGCAACAGATGACCTTACTCATGATGTTAATTGGCCACAAGCATCTGCAACGAGATAGCGAGGAATATGTGATAGAGTTATAGGAGCGTTCCATAGGACGAAAGATTGCTGGACTTCTCAGCGTTACTGTGTACCAGTGTCAGAGTACTTCGTCTGAAGACGCAGAAGAATTATCACAGCGAAAAGCAGTCTAGAATGTGTTGTGAAGTACAGGATACCGATTTAAGAGCAGTAGATCCACCATTTGCAAAATCAAGCTGGCAATCGTTGCTTAGGCAGTCAACTACCCGCTGTCGGAGTCCATTTTACGAAGGACTAATCGTAGTTCAAGTGTTTAAAAAGTCTAGGTGTATTATATGCTTCTTTCTCACTAATTAAAGCGTTTATGTATGTGAACTTATACATAAAATAGTTTTGTAGTGGTCTAGGAATAATCCCTGAAATTAGTGAACAACCACATCGGTACTGTATTTAGCGACAATCTCTCTAACGACCGCCGCTTCCGAAGAGAACCGGCAAAGCATTCACGATATCTGAAACTCTAGAAACGCACCTGAAAGCCTAAGAGCTTATTAAAATGCATATTTTTACGTGTTTTCCAATTGTATACACTGTGTTTGAAACGTAATGTTTGGTAGTTTTTCATGATCATTGAAGTTCTCTGAGTTAGGTAACATGCACGGACCTCATAATCTGACACCGGGGCTCCAGCTGTATTCAAGAATAAAACCAAAAGGTTTTAGGCCCCGGCAGAATCCGTTACTGATCATAAAATCAACCACGAAAGTTGCCCTTAATTTGATCTGCGCCTTAACATCAGTATGATTTCTTTCATCGAGAGAATCCGAATGGAACTTTAATCCTCGTCACTAAGGTTATCAGCCTCAACAATCCTCCTTAGTACTGTTTCAATTACTAGCAGCCGACGGACTGAGTTGTAGCGACTCGATGGTCACGACGATCACTCTTCCAATGACCGGTCAGTCGAACGGCCAATGTTCTCTTCCCGTGAGCCTATTGTCGAGGGATGCGAAACATAGCAAGATACCATTACACTGGAAGGAATTACTAATATGCGAGTGATTGACCCGCTACCCAATTTGCGCTGTCTGGGCGTAGTTTGGCAGTAGTGGTATCCGTTGGTGAACATGCAACGAGGACCCTTGACAAAGGTTTGACTCGGCTGATGCGGTCGATTTAGGGTGCGGCGCTTTCAAGCTCTTGGATTTAGCAACATGTGGCAGCGCGAAAGCGAAAAAGCCAGTCTTTGTGCCAGTCGCAATCTATTTCTTATCCCCTTGCTGGTAAATAACACGTAATATCCGGTCCCTCGCGTGTTCACAGATCAGATTGAGGTTGTATTCGTCAACTTAGCTTCTGTTTATCTTCGAGTGGGCTTGTTTTTCCTGGCAAGAGGCTCTCTTCACACCATTTACGGCCTGCATACGCGTGTGAAGTCCTTGTGCGCATAGGGGTGCTGACTCACCGGTAAGGAGATGCCAGTTCTCGTGTTTCATCCATTAACGCAAAATTCTTCAGGAGTGAAATGGAGACCATATACCGAATCACCAAGCTTTTCCGTGCAGATCATAAACTATCTTTGCGGAGCCGGCAAATAGAGTGAATAACTGGATAAGACCCGGAGGGAAACTTACAACCACTGATAACCCCTGTCAAATACAGATATCAGACAAGGCTCTCTGGCTGGCTCTGTCTTAGCACTTGATGCCATAAGGCAATTAAGACAAAATCGAATTTCAGGAGGTTGGGGTTTCAGCCTTGCCTTACAACAAAGCGATTTCTTGGACATCATAGGTTGAGGACATTCGAATAATGACTCAGTCTTATGTCTGCTTCGCCTTGTCTCTCAATATTCTACCATTCGATATGGCTACCTGGGTGTGCTATGCAACCCTCTCAATCGAATGGCTCACGGGAGAATTTGTTTGCTCTTTTGCGAAGGCGAATCGAATGGCTTTTGAGAGAAGTTGTTTGCCCTTTCGCGAAGTCGAATCGAATGGCCCCTGAGAGAGAAGTTGTTTGCCCTTCGCGAAGATGCTGCTGGCCTTTATAAAGCCTGGCGTCTACATTGCATATACCATCAAAATCTTCCCTTAGAAACCTTTGACAGAATTTTCCGCTGTGTTATCAAGCCATTCCTAAATCATCGTCTAAGGCATGGAAAATCCATATCCTACGGCAGCAACTTGCGAAATTGATTCACGGTTACCTTTGACAGACAAGGCGAATGATATTCTAGGGGAGGCCAAATTTCAAAGCCGCAATGAGAGTGATAGTGATAATGCCTCGTGAGACTCCTTGCTCTTATATGTTATAGTTAAGTCACTAACTAGTGAACAAAGTGGTCAAGGACATACGAACAGCACCCTTCAAAGCGATCCGGCCGGGTCACCCGGAAGTCAGTGGCCAATCTCTCCCTGTCCAGCCTCACATGCTCTCTCGAATTTTGATCGTGTAAAAGTCGACGAGTTAAGACAAGTACTCGACGTGGATCAGCAACTGCAAAGCACAACAGAAGAGTTGGCCGACTCTTTAGTCGTTACTGAGGAGTCACAAGTGACTGAAAATTACAGGACCAAGATCAATCGTGTTAAAGTCCAGGGACTCTGGTTGGCTAAGAAGATCTACAAAAACTCGGATAGGGAGCAAAATGAGCGCGAAGCATACCTCCAGGAGGTCCAAATACTCCAAATCCTACTCAAGAAGCCACATTGGCATGTTATTCTCTTGCTATGTCACTACACGGATACAATTGGTCGGGGTTGCCTTATCCTCTCCCCGTTGGCTCAGACTACCTTGAGAGACTTTTTATCCCAACGCCCAAACCAAGAGACGAAAATGCTTGTCGGTCCTTGGATCGGCTGTCTTGCGAGTGCGCTAGCGTGGATTCATGCCCAGATGGTTAAGCACAAGGACATTAAACCTGAGAATATTCTTATCCACGGAACAAATCCCATAATAGCAGACATGGGGATTTCTCACAGATTTGACGACGACAGCAAGTCATCTGGCCAGTCAGCAGGATCAAGAAGATACTCGGCGCCAGAAGTTATCAGGCAACAAATTCGCGGTCGTCGTCAGGATGTCTGGTCAATGTTATGTTGTTTCATGGAGATCCTTGCATTTCTTAAGGATATGGACCGCAAAAAGTTCCATACGTCACTGGAACTGGTGGTGTACTTTTCCAGCTACGGTTCGGTCGTGGAATGGTTGGATGCTTTGAAGCTAGGCGTAGTCAACGAAGAGGAACTTGCATTGATTCAGCTGCTTCTCAATTCATTCAAGACGAATCCAGAGGAGAGGCCGTACGCTCGTCATCTCGCAGAACAGATTCAAGCTATCTGTAAACAAAGGCCTTACAAATACATTGGAGAGTGCTGTGTTCTCAACGACACTGTCAACACCTCTCCAACTCCTAATAATGCAGTCGACGCATCATCATCCGCCTTGCCCAACCCCGAGGATCTTGAGAACGGATCCCTACTCCATTTCGTCGCTAGCACGGCGCTTTCTTTGGGCAAGAGCGACATTCCAGAAGCTTGTCCAAGTCTAGGCGATCTCTATCGGCGAGTGTCCAACAGGGCAATCTGCAGCGTTCGCTCTGCAGAAATTCCTCCTTATAATTGCACCAGTCAGGCTTCTCTTCCACTCCAGTCCAGCATTCTACTGACCCGTCTTCTAGAAACATTGCACAGACGGCAAAACCTATCTGTCTCTCTGCAATGGCTTTATTGAAACCCTCTCTAAAGCGATTGAGTCCGGCGCCTACATATCCTGTCTCTACAACACACAGCTGGGTGAGCACAACCATCCTTATACAACAAAATACTTCGAGACCTTGGTTGGGGAGATTTCGAACCGATACTTGACCTATCGATAGGACTGACACCGCTCATCTTGGTAGTCAGGCATAGCATCTGCGGTTAAGTGTTGTCGTATCGCCAAAGGTTCGGGGCCATCCTAAGCTGAATTCGACAATACGACATATCGTGGGGAATGTGATCTTCTTTTCTTTACCACTCGCCTCCGGTATCATTTCAGCTACGGCTTGTCTCGGGACCGTAACATTTGGCCGTAACATTTGTTACGGTCCGCAACTATCTCCGATGGTTTAGCGTAGTGTAGTATATACAGAAATAGGGCTGGCTTACCTCGCAAACACTAGATGCATCCAGCTTTTTTTGAGGGGCTGTCACTGTCCGCGACATGAACGCGGTCCTCTCCGAGAAGCAGCAGGAGGTGCTTTCTCGAGTCGAGCTGCAACCTCCTAAGTCCGCCCCATCCTCCCCTAGCCAAACGCCCAAGAGTTCCCCACCAGCCAGAAGAGGAAGATGACAGCTTATGAAGCTGCCATCCAGGAGCAGCGCAACCCTGTTGTGCGGCGCCAGAGATAGCTCTGTTGAAGTTACAGCTCTAGGCAATGCTTCATAGCAGTGCTTGAGGCCAATATTCAATGGCAGTGCAAGAACTGCCACTGCAGGGAGCGAATTTGTGTATATGTATAGGGACTTTTGTTCTCTTGTGTTGATCATACTTAAGCAATTCATTCACGCTGCGCGGATATATTCAACAAGCCCATCCAGGCGCAGGAGGACGACAGCTTTCGCCAGGCTTATAGGCAAGAGGCTGTGGCAAGGATCATTGAACGCTACAGCCAAGTCGACCAGCCTCCTCTGCCTTCTCTATCTCCAGCTTTACCAACACCTCCATCCCCCCTCAACTCCTCCCTTAGCCGACAGCGAGTCCCTCTACGAACCTCGACCTAGGCGAGGCGACCGACAGACAAAAAAGCTGGCCGATAACAGCCAGATAGCGAAGGAAGTGGCAACGGCGAAGGGGAGCCGGGGGGGAAGGGCAAGGGACTTGCAAGGCGCAAGCCAGGGAAGAAGGCATTGGCGGCAGCAGAGGAGATGTCACAATTGCTGGATGGCTCCATGCTTCACCCAGCAGTGCTGTACTATTAAATAAATAGATTAGCTTCGTGTATAATAAATAGAGGGGTAATATTTACCTGCCCCACCAATGCATGCATCGGAGATAGTTGCAGACCGTAACAAATGTTACGGCCAGATGTTACGGTCCCGAGACAAGCCTTTACTGTTTCTTCACACTGCGCCGACTAGGCCGGCACCTACATGTCTTTCTTGTATCCTATTATAACTTGGGAAAGTCGATTATTTGAAATTAAGCATTTTGAGCTCGCTGTCCTTTAGCAAAAAGACTTTACTATCAGTGCGCTTGAGCCTAAGGCAAAATTCATGCTATAATTGATGTCAGAGAGTGCTTACGTAATTGGTGATTAGCTAATAAATAGGGAGGCTGGGATAGCTGCACTTATATAGGGGAGCATCTACAGTTCATGCAGAAATGAAAAAAATCAACGAATATATCACCACCATTACAGCCTGCGTATCACCCATTTAGTCGTCATTACTTCCGCTAAGACACATAATCCTAACAATTGAAGTCGAAGTAGTTGGTCATGTGACTATTGTTTACATAAGCGTCTTCCAGAATATGGTGTTGAATTTGAACGCCCATCACTGACGCTACCCAATTTTGAGCCTTGGATTTTGACTTGCTTAAGCCTTTCAACCTAGACTCTAAGCCCTCAACGATCGCATCGGATTATCTGGTCTCTACGGTTTCCACGTCCACTCCGACACTTGTATATTGTACTTAGCCATAAAGCCCTCGAAAGACATTTGATCAGATCGACTTCGGAAAGGAGGCACACGGCATTTCTCGACGGCCAACTCAGTCGGTTAGTCGAAAAAGACGGATACACCTCAGCATCTCCACTTCAATTCAGAAATCAATGTGAGAGCATCCCCATTAAACTAGCAACGTCAATTTTGTTCAGTGTGAATAGAAAACTCTCTGGCTCTCCTACCTCCTATACTGAGAACTCAAGACGTCCGACCAGAAGACATAAGGCGTTGGTTACGAGCGACAACACGCGCGGAGACGGCCAAGGATACTATTGGTTCGTAGCACGGAGGTTTAGCGTTACTACAGAGCTTTACATCTATATATGGGCTTCACTCATCATTTATCAATAAAACGGTCACAACGACAGAACCAATTCCACTGGTTGATTTGTGAACCCATAGATACCTGCGGACATAGACTTCAAGGTACTACACCCAAAAATCTTCTTCAAACTTGGATTCAAATACCCTGGACTCTTTCGGACATGCTGCAGACTTGCGGTAGGAGCTGAATAGAGCCTATGAAAGTAACAGAATCATGCGGAAGATTCTCCAGCTGCCTCGCTATTTGGGACCAACTCCGATGAATCAGCAGGAGAAATCCAAGGGACTTTGAAGTTAGATTGCCGTTCTTCTCTAGTTCCACAAGAATCTTTGAGAGCAGCTGCTAACAAACGCCCAGAGCATTGATGATGGTGGTGTATGCATTAACCTGAACTAGGATACGGATATATGCTATGACATTGACAAATATTTGATCGCGAGTTACCCACCAACCGAGCCCTCACTCAGGGTGGCGAGCGACGCATCTCGAGGAATATACGATGAATTGATGAGCAGGCGATGAACAGAGCGATAGAGATGTAGCAACGGTATCTCTCCATGCTGAGAGCGGTGCCAATGAACTTGATGACTAGTTACGAGTACCATTTCATCTTGTTCGTGATGGTGCAAGCTTATCAAAGCATCATATGTGGAATTTACAAGACGCATATAACTAGACAACAGACAGAGAGGCAATCTTTAAATTGAGAGCACCACGACTATTGCTGAGGCTTGTGTGACAAATATAAGAAATTTAATAGGCGGGAGCTTGTGATAGTTGGAACAGCTTTATGATGCTTTCTCATGAGATAACTTCATTATATTTCAACATAAACGTACATTTCATAAAGCTTAAGATGTTTCTACCACTACTTTCTACACCGAGACATCAGGTCGAGTCGATGGTGACAGTTCTATAGTCGAGTCGGTCTTCGGCATCGGATCTACATAACCGCCCATATGAGCAATACCCGTAACACCAATGTATAGTGCCACCGTAATGATATCATAGAGGTAATTAACGGCCCAGAATACATTGAATGCTACGTTTGGGTTGGGAGAGTAGTAATCAACAGCAATGTAGACCAAATTGAACAAGGAACGTAACATGAGGCTTATGGCGACGATTAACGTTAGTAGCGACATCTAAAAGGCACGTTAGTGCATAACACATCTAGATCACCAATTGCGATTTTTGGTACACACGTACCTTTGATCGCTGCTGCGCCACGCCAAATATCGCAACGCCAGTCAGGTACATAGAAGTAGCAGTATACACGGTGCCGTAAGCGACAAGGAAGCCAATCGTGACATTGACCAGATTCTCTGCCCATATATCATTTGCCAAGTAGCCGTAGTAGCCAGCCCAGAGACCAAAAGTAGTTATGGACACGGCAGCCACGATTCCAATGAGGACAATTGGCAGCAAGCGCAGAGCCCGATGGGGAGCTGGATTGGCAAAGTCACGGAAGGCTAGCTGGTGAACTGACTGGGCGACGACGAGAAGAATCGCGAACTCTGCTAGTTGGAAGAAGAGTTCTGAGAAGATATCGATCACATAGTAGTGAATACTGATGAGGGCGTTATCTTCCTCTTCGCCTTCATTGGTAAGGTCGAGGACATAGTAACTCCGAAGATGTTAGTGGCATTGTGGGCGCGGGCGCGGGGCGCGTAGGCAAGATTTTTTTATACATACATTATCGCCGAGATGATGGCCAGAATGAATGCAGAAGTCCGAAATGTGTCTGTCTTGCCTCTGAAAGTCCATCTGAACGAGTGCACGAAAAATAGGCAGGCTGCCACGACGATGCCGGTGCTGATCTCGACGGCCAAAAAGCCGGCTGAGCGGCTGGCCTGCGCGCGCGGCATCAGTGATTCCGACGTATTAGCGATCAAATCGGGTCTGACACTCACCCAATTATCACCTGACAGCTTGATGTAAACGTTGCTGGACATTGTTGCAAATGGTTTGAGGCCAATATGGGTTGTATCAAAGGTCTTGGCTTCTTAGATGACGTGTGGGTCGGGAGTGTAAGGATTGTGGGGAATAATGGTGTTAGCGAAGAAGGGAGGGGTAGAATGTACAGTATATAGCCAATCCTCTAGGGCGAGTGTTTCGGGAAAGGCCTTATCGCCCGTGTTGCCGATACGGGAAAGCTTCGCTGCGAATGACGAGTCCTGTTTCGCGAATAAGAGGGCACAACAGGAATGTTTCCTCGTTTTTCCGTTACTGGTCTCACGTGACATTGGCTCTGCATCGAGGTCATTCCGTCATCATCATTGTCATCATCATCGTCGTCATATGGGGCCGTGCGCTTCCCACAGGCTACTACAGCAGTACTGTTGGCTGCGGCGATGATTTATTTTGAGGCTGGCGGCGCATCGCAGATCGGTGATCTCGTTGATTGAGAGGAGGCTCAAGCATATTGCAATGTGGCTGCTCTGGACCAAAGACCATTGAATTGACCTACGAAACATGGGCGTAAGACTCCTACTTGTAGACTAATTGAGTAATAGTTCCATCTCGAAAGTCGAGGTCCCATTGCTTCGTACGGAGACTTATTACCAATTGTGGTAGCAACTCAGTGTAATACCTAAACATATTTCCTTGGTTTACTTCCGCGCCTCCTTAAAACCAATACGACGTCAACAGCCGAACAAAATCCGTTTTCAGACGAAGATGTGCGTAACTTAAGCAAGTGATACACAACCCCAAGCTTCGGCGCATAGTCGCTATTAAACCACCAAGGATTCATTTCGCAAATCGTCAAGTTGCACTTCCCACAACTCAAGACCCTCGCCAAGCCAACATGATTATCTGCCTCAATAGCCTCGAAAACAACATCCGGGAAGACCACCGGCCGACCCTCAAGCAACATATCCACCAATCGAAAGAATTCCGCCAGCCGCTCCTGCCGCTGTACCGCTGGCGGTAACGCCATCCCAGCCTTCGGCGCCTTTCCTGACTTTGTCACGCCCTTCTGCATCAGAAACTCCACCAAAGAAAGCTGCATACGCCTCGCCGCGGCGGCAAGAAACTCCTCTCCATCTTTATCACTCAGCTTGCCTCAAACTTCAAGCAAATACTCCACTAGCTCCATCCAGCCGTCCTCGCACGCAATATACAGCGCCACATGGCCCTTATGTGCAGTCTTCCACGCCAACGCCCCCGCCTCGACCGGCAAACGCACCACGTCCAGCCGTCCCAGCCGCGTCGCCGCCATACCACCCCCAGGCCTCCGAGTCCGCCCTCGCCTTAACCAGCAAGCGCACAAGGTCCAGCCGCACCAATCGCGTCGCGATGCCCGACACGCTGTCCTCGTCGCTGCTATCGGAGCCCTTGGATTCCGGATTCGCGCCGCTGGTGAGCAACAGCGTGGTGCCCTCGAGGCTCTCGCCCGCGACGGCTCTCGCGAGCGGGGTTGTCGTCTTGCCATCGGTGGTACAGCTGTGCCGGATGTCGACGGCGCTGCCGGCGCCAATAAGCGCCTGGCAGATGGCGAGGGTGTTGTTGGGCTTAGTTTTCCACGCGCCAGCGCTAAGGCAGCAAATCGGTGTGGGCGCAGCAGGGGAAGGATTCGTACCTGGCCTAGTTGCGGCTGGTCTGGTTGCGGGCGGAGATGGAGTCGGTGGGCTGAGCGTCGATGGAGACGCCGGCGGAGAGGAGAGCGCGGACGCCTTCGAGCCAGCTGGACTTAGCGAAGAGGGCCAGGGCGAGGGCGGAGAAGTCGTGGTAGCCTATGGAGAGGACGATCTGGTTGATCTGGAAGACCTTGTAGCCCATGAAACATTCGAGGAGTTTCATCCGGGCCGTGGGTTCAGTTATGTCGCACGCGATTGCGCTAAAGCAAGATAGCGAGCGGACAGCTTGACCCCTTGTCCTTCCCAAGTGTGAGTGACTTTGAGCATATATATTTGCGTGGTACTTCTGCACAAGCCTGATCGCTAGATCCTCGTGTTTGTTGTGACAAGCCATTAGAAGCGAACTATCAATCTGCCGTTGCGTGGAGCCGTACGGGATTAGGAGATCGACGATTTTAGTATGGCCTATTTTTGCGGCCTCGGCAATCGCATTGTGCTGTGTCTGGTTCTTGACTGAAGAGTACGCGGCATTGGCGCCCAGGGACAAAAGAGAAATAATGAGTAAGCCATTGCCTTCAGACGCTGCTGCCTTGAGGGCATCGGCGAGGACTTCGAGGGAACAGCCACTTGCACTCTTATTGGGATCTTTCTCAAGAGCGCTCTTAAGGGATTTTCAGACAGAAGCAATAATCCTACTACTTTTCGTAATAATCCTACTGCTTTTCATATTAACCCTACTGTCTTTCGCAATAACCCTCCTGCTTTCCGCATTACGCTTCTCTTGATCTTCATTGCGCTTTAACATGCTTAATGGTGAGCTTGTCACTCTCCTTTGTTGAAAGCAGCGCTTCCAAATCTTGAGCACCAGTTTGACTAACACTATAAGTTGTCCTAGGAAGCAAAGAACCATGCCTGGAATTTCCACTGCTAACTGGTTTATTTGAGCTTCTAGTTCATGCGTGCTCGGCAAAACTTCTTTCTGACTGCCGAAATGTGTCGAGAGGGGTATGAGCGCTTCTGTATCTTAAGAAGGACGTATCGAATTAGGAGAATACGGATCTGTTGAGGCATTATGTTCTATAAGATGTGTGTAGGTAGTCCTCTCACTCTCAATTGGTACAATTGGTATAGGTAAGTCGACGTCCAGAATCGAATTCTTTGGTGCTCTCTGATCAATTCCTAAGTCTACACCTGCTTTTGCACCCGATAATAAAGTGGGATATGCTTGAGAGATACGAGAGTTTTGTAGGGATCCATCAACACGATCCACTATATAGCCAGCCAGTTGCAATGCTCGAAGCTTCCTGGCAACACCTCTATTCGCCCGCGGATTCGAGCCATGTGCTACTTGTACGACTGGGACAGTGATTGGAGCTTCAGAGGCCCAAGCCTGCGTAACAGGCATTGTAATGTTCACGTCGTTCATAAAAGGATTGTTCTTTTTCACCACCAGCAGCGTGCTGTTACTACTTGCAACGGATGGAGCTTTCTCGCGACCTAACTTCCCATAAAACATATCGATCGCAAGCCCTAGTCTCGCCTGCAGCTCTGATAGTAAAGCGAAGAATTTTACCTCGTCGAAGAATTCTACGCGATATTCAGGCCTGCCCACGCTTGGGGAGAACTTGGCAGATGTCACAGAGTCCCATAGCTCTGCCAGCTCCTCATCTGTTAAATCTGATTGATAGATTACTTCGGCAGCTACATCTCCTTTATAATATTAAACCCAGCTTCCGCGTTAGTTTATTAATCTATTCGTCATGCCACGTTGCCCACGAGTCTTGTGTCCAAAGTCTTTGGAATGGCTTAGAGCAAGTGAAGAGATCTCAAGCTCACTCGCCCGCCATATAAGCGCTTCCCTGCTCAGTAACTGGTAGATGCTCAAGCCAGATCTTCTCATAGTCCTCATATTGCTTGCTCGACAGACCGACATGTCGGCCATCGATCTCGTATTCCAGGTATTTTTTTGGGGGAGTCGCACTCGCACTTTCTCGCTCCCGGGCGTTTTCCGACGAAATGGGTTTGATCAAGCAGTGCAGGTCAGCCTGTTGTGGTTTAGCGTCGCCGGCCATCATGCCTTGCCTTCTTTACTGCTGGCCGCGCTTGCATTGACACCTATGTAGGCCGAAGTATATATATTCTACAGTTCCTGTTGACTGAATGCAAACAGCCTTATTCCTGAGTTACGGGTGTATGTGTAGAAGGCAGTTTGGGTAACGTAAAGCCTTAGGCATTTGGTAAATCTCACGTGATAGGCAAACCGCTCGGCTCATTCCTTTTGTCAATTTGCATCCGTGCGTAAACTACATCAACGTCACAGTCATGTTGGCCTCAATGTACATTCCGGCTCACTGATTATGGAGTATGCACGAGCGGATAATTGTGCTAGCCACCCAATACCACCGGAGAGCCTACCGTGTTGGTGCGTACGGTCAATGCCAGACAGGGATAGAAGACTACGTCTCCATGGAGATCAGTCCTTGAAGGCAGTTCCACGGAGGACAGCTCCGCGGATACGGATCTCTTATATGAACAATTCCTTGGAGGACCGTTCTCATTAACACGGAACTCCTCGGAGGTTATACCTGTAGAATAGCATATATAGGGGGCCGCATGTCCCCCTTAGAAGAGGAATCAAGGAAGTCATCATCGTCCTCATTTACATACCGCAACCTGCCCAAAGTTCCCATCTACTTTCCGTTCACCCTCAGCGAAATCCTCCAAGGCCGAAGTCGTGTCCTTCTGATGCGATTAAGGATCTCCCGCAGTTGAGACTGTTCTTCAGCTTTCTGAGGGACTACAGAGCTAAACGTGAAATCCTCGATAAGGAACGGGCAAGATACTGCCAAGGAAGACTATCATGGGACTCCTCAAGCAAATGCCATTGTTGATGTACCGCACAGGGTTTTAAAGGAGAGCAAGCGGTTAAAGAGGCAAGCGGCCGAGTGATGAGGGGGCGTTGCATACTTAGAGATCATTTGTGGTGCAACTGTCGACGACGCTTGGAAGCGGAAGACAAGGCATATATCAGCGACCATTCTTAAGCGGTTAGATCCAACTGAGAAACGCCTTATGTGGCCTATTATTCATTAATAGAGAAACTTAGGCTAAATATCGCACTGATCACGAAGGATGGTTAGAGCGATGGGCCTTTGTATGTACATTAGAAATCTATCTCTTTTCGAGAACATGTTCAGGCTCACTTTATTTTCCAGAATCCATATATTGTGGTGAGGTTCCGTGGTCCCCTATAAAAACCCCAGGATCAGAGCCCGCACTATGGTATTGATGTATTTAGCTAGCTCGTATACTACCTTCGAGCATCATCATCTTTACAGTTATCTTTTTCGGGTCTTACGGGTCGGATAGTTTGTTTTTACGGAAGGTTTACCGGCGCGGATCTGTTTTACGGACATGGAATATAGTCTTTTCTTTTGTGCGTTTTAAGCATTGCGCTGAGCGTTGCCTCCGTCCTTATTGCTAGCCATTCCGTGGCTTTGAGTTTGTACGCTGCCCACCCGTTGCCCTAACGACCGTGCACTTCGACGGTACATCCATTCATTCCCTCCACAATATGTAGTGCTCAACATTGTGAAATGCAAAATGCCGCTAGGCGTACGTCTAGCGACCAATGTTGTCTAGTCTCAACATAAATTTCAGTTCCCAAAGGTGGGTGATAGAATTCATTCATTTAGGATTTCCACTACAGAAAAGAATGGAACGCGCGTGACTATGATCGAGATGTCTTAATGTAGCATTTTGGTTCTAGCTTCGAAAGAATGACTTATTGCATGTTAAGAGATAAGGCGCCGCGGTGGCAGCAAGCATGTTCATTAAGAATAATCTTCCCTCATCCCTTACACATCTACCTGGTTTCCTTCCTTTCTCCACAATGGCAAGCTATCGAGTCGAAATCCATAGTCTCAGCAACTAATCTCATAGGTAATTCATCTTCCGGAAGGCCCCTGATGCTCCCTCCAGCAGAGAGGTGTGGAACGCCGTATAAACTCTCAGAAATATGCCTACGGGAAGAGAGAATCATGATTCAAAGAAAGCTCGTTTCTCAGAAATTTTTGACTTAGAATTCTTATGCCCCTTCTTGCGAGAGGCCGAAGTATCCCAAAAGTCATCTTTTGGATCTTCTTCAGGAGCATCTCTGGCTACCTCGGTGGTTTCTACAACATGGGAATATGCGACTTCTGAACTCTTGGGTTCCTCGGGGGATGGACTTCTTCGGCGCCTGACAGATTGCAACGACGATGATCTTACGTCGTCCTCGCCGTCCTCATCA
>Ga0335075_10006712_pt1 | contig 17759 bp, 22 predicted proteins | sample Lox_Sample_24_FD_206723 | JGI IMG/M metagenome (GOLD analysis project Ga0335075, IMG submission 206723) | Soil microbial communities from Loxahatchee National Wildlife Refuge, Florida, United States - Lox_Sample_2.4 | ecosystem: Environmental > Terrestrial > Soil > Wetlands | place: USA...
CCCACCTGCTTGAGCCACTGGGAGACGACACCCTCTGTCACGGTCTCGCCCAGCTTGGGCATCGTGACCTCGTACACGTCATCGCTCATTGGAGTCTCCTCGGGCTCAGCCGTGCAGCGACCGGCCGGTAAAAGTGATCATCGTCTCGCCGATGGCCTCGGACAGGCTGGGGTGCGGATGGATGAAGGCACCGACTTCCGACGGCAGCGCTTCCCAGTTGACCGCGAGGTAGGTCTCGGCCAGGAGCTCGCTCGCCCAGGGGCCGACGAGGTGGACACCCAGAATCGGGCCACCCTTCTCCGCCACCACCTTGACCATGCCGTCGGTGTCACCGATGATCATCGCCCGGCCGTTGCCCGCGAACATGTGCTTGTGCACCTCGATGTCGCGACCCGCCGCCCGGGCCTCGGCCTCGGTCAGCCCGCTCCACGCCACCTCGGGGTGGGTGTACACGACCCACGGCACCCGGTCATAGTCAACGGGCACCGCGCGCTCGCCGAGGATGGTGTGGATGGCCACAATGGCCTCGGCGTAGGCGACGTGGGCGAGCCCGGGAGTGGCGACGCAGTCGCCGATCGCGTAGATGTTCTCCCGCGAGGTGGCCATGGTGGCCGGGTTGACGTCGATGAAGCCGCGGTCAGAGACGGCCACGCCGGCCGCTTCCGCCCCGATGTCCTCGGTGACCGGCCGGCGCCCGATGGCCACCAGGACCTGATCCACCTCGATCTTCTCGGCGCCCTTCGCGGTCTCGAAGGACACCAGGAGCCCGCTGTTCGTCCGCTCGAGCGGGCTGACCCGGGCACCACCGTGGATCTTGGTACCCCGCCGGGACAGGGCCTTGGCCAGCACGTTGGCGACGTCACGGTCGGGCCCGATGGGCAGGACACCGTCCGGCAGCGCTTCGAGCAGGGTCGTCTGGGTGCCCAGATCGGTGTACACGGACGCGAACTCAGAACCGATGACGCCCCCGCCCACGACGGCGATGCGTTCCGGCAGCGACGCGCCGGCGCTGTTGGTGGCCTCATCGGAGCTGATCACCCGGTCGCCGTCGAGGTCCAGGCCCGGGATGGACCGCGGCGCGGAGCCGGTGCACACGATGACCGCCCGGGCGCTGGCGGTCTGGCCGGCCACCTCCACCGCGCCGTCCGCCGTCAGCCGACCGTGCCCCTCGATGACCGTCACCTTGCGCCGGCGCAGGAGACCACTCAGCCCGCCGTGCAGCTGCTTGACGATGCCGCTCTTCCGCGCGTTGACGGCGGGCCAGTCGGTCTCGGCAGTGGCGCCTTCGGGTAGCCGGAAGCCGAAGGAGCCGGCGTGGTCGATCGTGCGGTACACCTCGGCCGCCTGCAGCAGGGCCTTGGCGGGGATGCAGCCGCGGTGCAGGCAGGTGCCGCCGACCTTGTTCTCTTCCACCAGGGCCATCCTCAGCCCGGCGGAGGCACCGTAGAGCGCGGCCGCGTAGCCGCCTGGGCCGCCGCCCAGCACGATCACGTCGTAATCAGTCATGCCGCTACCACCTTCCGCACGGTCTCGGCGATGTCGGCGGCCTGAGGCACGACCGCGTCTTCCAGCGGCGGGCTGGTCGGCGTAGGGGTGTCTCTGGCGGCGACGCGGCGAACCGGCTGGTCGAGCCACCAGAAGCACTCCTCCTGGATGACCGCGGCGATCTCGGCACCATAACCGAGCCGCCGGGCGGCCTCGTGCACGACGACGGCGCGTGAGGTTTTCCGCACCGAGCTGACGATGGTCTCCACGTCCAGCGGGACCAGCGTCCGCACATCGACCACCTCGGCGGAGATACCCTCCCTGTCGAGCTCGGCCGCGACGTCCACGCACTCGGAGACGTAGGCCCCGTAGGTGATGAGGCTGACCTGGCGGCCTTCGCGAACGACCCTGGCCTGGCCGAGCGGGATCGGGTCCAGCGACACCGGGCCTGAGGACCGCAGCCGGCGGTAGAGGTACTTGCTCTCCAGGAACAGGACCGGGTTATTGTCCCTGATCGAGCTGATCAGCAGGCCACCGGCGTCCTCCGTGGTCCCGGGCACGACGATCTTCAGGCCGGGCACGTGGGCGAAATACGATTCGACACTTTGGGAGTGCGTGGGCCCGGCACGCAGCCGTGCCCCGAAGGGTGCCCGCATCGTCACCGGCATCGGGTCACCCGTCCGGTAGTGATGCCGGGCCATCACGTTGACGATCTGGTCGAACGCGGCCGAGATGAAGTCAGCGAACTGATACTCCACCACCGGCCGCAGCCCGACCAGCGCCGCGCCCGCCGCCAGCCCGGTGAACCCGGACTCGGCCATGGGCGGATCCACGACGCGGCGGGGACCGAATTTGTCCAGGAAGCCCTTGGTCACCTTGAAGGCGCCGCCGAACTGGCCCACGTCCTCGCCGATGATGAAGACGTCCGGATCGGCCTCCATCTCGCTCATCAGGGCCTGGGAGATGGCATCGAGGTAGGTCACCTGGCCGTTGTCAGTCTGCATAGATACCCTGCTCCACGGTCGCCGGGTCGGGAAGCGGATCCGCGAGCGCCTTCTTGCGCGCCTCGATGGCTTTCTGGCGCGCGGCCTCGCGTGTTCTGGCCACTGTCTCGTCGTCAATGAGGCCGTTTTCGAGCAGGACGTTCTCGAACAGCAGCACCGGGTCGCGTTTCTGCCATTCCTCCAGCATTTCCCGCGGTACGTAGTCGGCCGGGTCGTGCTCCGCGTGGCCGTGCATGCGCATGGTCACGCCCTCGATGAGCGAGGGACCCTCGCCCGCCCGGGCCCGCGCCACCGCCTCGCTCGTGGCGTCATAAACCGCCAGCACATCGGTGCCGTCGACGGTGACGCCCGGCATCCCGTAGGCCTGAGCCTTGACCGAGTACTCCTTCACCGCCGACTGCAGCCGCACCGGCGTGGAATAGGCGTACTGGTTGTTCTCGACGACAAAGATGGCCGGCAGCTTCATGGCGGCGGCGATGTTCAGCGACTCGTGGAAGTTGCCCTCCGAGGTCGACCCATCGCCGCAGAGGGCCAGCGAAACGCCGTCCTGATCCCGGTACTGGAACGCGAAGGCGAACCCGAGCGCCACTGGGTAGTTGTCCGGGATGTGGCTGGGCAGGTTGTAGATGTTCAGGTCGAGCCGGCCGTAGTGCAGCGTGCCGTCGCGCCCGCCGGTGGGCGAGGTGGCCTTGCCCATGAAGCTGGCCATGATCTGGGCCGGGTCCATGCCGCGCCACAGGTGGGCGCCGAGGTCACGGTGAATGGGTGCCAGGAAGTCGTCGGCGCGAAGGGCGGAGGTGGCGCCGACCGAGATGGCTTCATGCCAGTGCCCGGTGTACAGGGAGCCCAGCAGGTCGCCGGACCGGTACATGCTGACCATGCGGTCCTCGACGGCGCGCGTCAGCACCATGGTCTCGTAGATCCGCAGCAGCAGCTGCTTGTCGCGGCTCTCCACCGGCTCGCTCTTGCTGGCCGTTTTCCGCCTGGCGCGGCTGGGTGCCATGACCGACTCTCCTAGTTCCCGGGGAAGTTCCGCGATCTGCTCACGCCTGCGGCTGCCGTCGTCCGCAGTCGCCGTCACCTGGTCCTGCTTTCTGGAGTAATGCCTGGCTACACCCGGCCGACAGCGACCTTCCACCCAGCGGGACCTACGGGGCTAGGTGTAGTAGCGGAAGACGAGATCGGCTACGCACGGGGGCTTGGCCTTGCCCTCGATCTCGTACTCCAGGTGATAGACGACCTGGAGCCCGCCGGGGATATCGACGGCCTCGGCCAGGGATACGTGCATGCGGATCCGGGACCCGACCGGCAGCGGCGCGGGAAACCGGACCCGGTTAAGCCCGTAGTTGAGGATCATGCCGACGTCATCGACGGTGAAGATTTCCCACAGCAGGCCGGTCGAGAGCCCCAGGGTGAAGAAACCGTGCGCGACCGTGGCACCGAATGGGCCCTGCGCGGCCTGCTCCGGGTCGACATGAATCCACTGCCGGTCACCGGTCAGGTCGGCAAAGGTCGTCACCATCGCCTGGTCCACGGTGAACCAGCTGCTGGTCCCGAGCGATGAGCCGGCGCGTTCCCGCAGCCCGGTCACACCGTGAATGACGTAAGGGCTTACCGGCTGGTCCGGCAACGTGTCCGTGTTCATCACTGAACGGTGGTGCACGCGGTCAGGCCGTGTCTTCGGTGTTCTTGCCCAGTGGGACGGCACCCGCCCGCTCAGCGGAAGGGAGTTTGCCGGCGGACGGCGCCGTTGGCAGGTTGGGCTTCATGACGCCAGCCGAGGTCGCCGAGGGAGTCTTCCTCCTCGCGTTGCCTCTGGGTATTCACCGGATCCCGAGCATCAACGCGTACCTGTTCCTCGACCCGGCCGGCGATACGCTCATCGACTGCGGCATCTCCGCGGAGGCGCCGCTGCGCCCGGGCGAGGTTGACGACGGCACGGGGGCGGTCGCCGACGCGCTGGCCCAATGCGGCCGCACGTTGGATGATCTCGGCCGGCTGATCATTACCCATGCGCACATCGACCACTACGGGATTGCCGGCGAGGTCGTGCGCCGCAGCGGGGCGGATCTGTGGATGCACGCCCAGACCGATCTCGACCGGGCCAAGTACGCTCATCCCGACAGCGCGGTCGACCGGCGGACCCTGATGCTCGCCGATCACGGCCTGCTCGGAGACACGCTGACCGCGGCGTCGGCGGGCCTGCGTGACTGGATACCCCTCATGCCGTCGATCGGGAAGCCGTCCACGCGGGTCCACGGTGGCGAGAAATTCGGCGCGGGCGGGCGGACCTGGGAGATCCTGCACACCCCGGGCCACTCCCCCGGTCACATCTGTATCTGGTCAGCCGAGGACCGCTTGCTGTGCTCAGGAGACCATCTGCTGAAGTCGATCTCGCCGCCCGTGACCTTCGAGCGTGGCTTCGAGCGCGATCCGATGGGGTCCTACCTGGAGTCGCTGCGGCTGGTCGAACTGCTCGAGCCCGCGCTCGTGCTGCCTGGTCACGGCGAGACCTTCACCGACGGAGCGGCGCGGGCCGCGAGCATCGCCGAGGGCAAGCGCCGCCGCCTGGGGCGGGTACTCGCCTCGATCGAGTCCGGCCGCCACACTGTGACCGAGCTGGCGAGCGAGCTGTACCCCAAGCCGCTCAAGGGCCCGCAGCTGCACTTCGTCATGGCCGAGATCCTCGCCTACCTCGCCTATCTGGAGACACGCGGCCAGGCCAAGCGCGTGCGAGAGTCCGAAGGGGTCTTCGTGTGGCGCGCGGTCCGGGACTGAGCAGTAGCAGGGGATGGCATGGCGAAGCCGACATCGAGACGGCGGGGCGAGCACGCTGCCCCGGTGCTAAGCACCGAATTCGACCTCCTGTCTGACCCCGATGTCGCCGGGCTGGGCCGCTCCCTCGCCACGATCCTCGGCGGGGCGCTGGAGAACCCGGCCGCCGTCCGCCAGGCGTTGCTCCGCTACGCCACGCGCCTGAAGGAAATGCCCCCGGTCGCCGCGCCGGCCTGGCTGGGCGAGATCGACCTCTACCCGCTGCGGCTGTACCACCAGGCATACGCCGACTTCGTGGACCAGCTGATCACGGCGGCCGCACTCGAGCACGACCAGCAGGTCAAGGCGCGTCTGCTCACGGGGCTGTTGATGGAGGCATTCGCCCCGGGTAATTTCGCGGCCGGTTAAGCTCTTCCGGTTCCGCACGGTGGAACCTTCGTTGTGGCGCCCGGCCGCGCATGACACGAATAACGAGTGCAAAGTCAACAAGTCCTCTCCGAACTGGCCGACGGCCTCTGGCAGGCCGAACAGACCGGGGTGCCGGTCGAGCCGCTGACTACGCGCCGGCCGGGCCTGGAAATCGAGGACGCGTACGCCATCCAGTCACTGAATATCGACCGGCACATCGCGCAAGGGGCCCGGGTCAGTGGCCGCAAGGTGGGCCTGACGTCGCTGCCCATGCAGCAGATGCTGGGCGTAACCGAGCCCGACTACGGGGTTCTGCTCGACCACATGTTCGTGGAAGACGGCGATGAGGTGTCACTGGATCGCCTGCTGCAGCCACGGATGGAGGCCGAGCTCGCCTTCGTGATGGAGCGGGACCTGACCGGTCCCGGCGTCACCGCGGCCCGCGCCCTGACCGCGATCGCAGGTGCCCTTCCTGCGGTGGAGATCGTGGACAGCCGGGTCGCGGACTGGAAGATCAAGCTGGTGGACACCGTCGCCGACAACGCGTCGTCAGGTCTGCTGGTCGTGGGCGGCAACCTGCGTAAGGTGACCGACATCGACCTGCGCCTGGTCGGGGTGATGGTGACCAGGCATGGTGAGCTCGCCGATACCGGCGCCGGCGCGGCGGTACTCGGCAACCCCGCGCGCTGTGTCGCCTGGCTGGCGAACAAGCTCGCCTCCTTCGGGGCGTCACTGCGCGCGGGCGATGTCATCTTGCCCGGGGCGGTTCACCGCATGATCGCCATCCAGCCCGGCGACGTGTTCCGGGCCGAGTTCGCCCACCTCGGCACCGTGACGGCAAGGTTCTCGGGCGGAGGGAGTCCGACGTGATCGAGGCCAAGGACATGGCGTCCCAGCTCATCGCGGCCGAGGCGGAACGGGCGGCGATCCCGCCGTTCTCCGACAGCCATGCCGGGATCGATACCGACACCGCCTACGCAGCCCAGTGGGAATTCGTGCAGTCCAAGCTGGATGCGGGCGAGCAGCTGACCGGGGCCAAACTCGGCCTCACCAGCCGGGCCAAGCAGGAGGCCATGAACGTGGCCGAGCCACTCTACGGCTGGATAACCAGCGGCATGATCGCCGGCTACGACGCGCCGGTGGACCGCAGCAGCCTGATCCACCCCCGCGCGGAGCCGGAGATCGCGTTCCTGCTGGGCCGCGACGTTGCCGCGCCGGCCACGGTGACCAGCGTGCTGGCCGCCACCGACGCCATCTTCGCCGCGGTGGACATTCTCGACTCCAGGTATCACGACTTCCGCTTCACCTTGCCGGACGTCATCGCCGACAACGCCAGCGGCGGCCGGGTCGTCCTCGGCCCGCAGGCCCGGCGGCCTGACGAGCTGGTCGACCTCCGGCTGCTCGGCTGCGTGCTGCGAGCAGGGGGTGAGGTGGTGGCCACGGCCGCAGGCGCGGCGACCCTGGGTCACCCGGCGGCCGCGGTGGCCTGGCTGGCCAATCGCCTCGCTGCGCAGGGCAGGAGCCTGCGCGCAGGGATGCTGGTGCTGTCCGGTGGCCTCACCGCCCCGGTCCCGCTGGAGCCCGGCACCGCCATCACGGCTGAGTTCGATGGCCTGGGCTCGGTGGAGGTCTACTGCCGCTAGGGGAGACATGACGCACGCCGAGGCCCACCCGGCCGCCTTGCCGCCGCACCTCGACCACGAGGCGCTGGCCCTGGCCCAGCGGGAAACGCTGAATACGCCGCGACGGCCGTACGGCCTGCCTGCCCGGGTGCTGTTCACCCTGCTCGACGTGCTCTACGGGCACAAGCGCACGCTGTCCAAGTTCAAGGTGCTCGAGCTGGTCGCGCGGGTTCCCTACCAGAGCTGGGAGCAGGTGGCCTACATCGCCATCACCCATGTCGCGGTGCGCCCCGGGCTGGCCCGCCGCATTCACGACCGGGTCGCTCAGGCCCGGGCCCAGCAGGACAACGAGCAATGGCACCTGCTCATCCTGGAGGAACTCCTCGCCAGCACGGGCAAAAGAGAATCCCGCTGGCGCTACTACTGGATCCCGCAGGCCATCGCCTTCGTCTACTACCAGGTGTCCTGGCTTCTGTACGTGCTCCACCCGGCCTGGTCCTACCAGCTCAACGCCGATTTCGAAGATCATGCCGAGCACGAGTACATGACGCTGGTCACCGAGCACGCCGAATGGGAGACGGTGCCGTTCAGCTCGGCATTCGAGGCTGACTACGGCAGCTTCGGGTCACTGGCCGACCTGTTCCGGCAAATCGGTCACGACGAGCGGGTGCACAAGCAGGAAAGCCTGGCCCAGATGCGCCAGCCGCACTTCAGCTGAGCCGGCCCACATCAAGATGTCAGGCCGGACCGGATGGCGGCCGCCTCGGCCGCGTGGGCGGCGGCCAGCCGTGCCCGGTCCGCCGGCAATTCGATCCCCCTCAGCTGCAATCGCACCTCGATGTCACCGGATTCCCAGACCGAGGTCGACGGCACGGGCAGCGCCCGGAGCAGGTGGAGCATCGGCACATTCGAGCCCAGCACGATCGCCACCAGTGAGGTCAGGCCGTTCAGCACCGCCACGTCCACCAGCCGCTGCAGCAGCCGGCTGCCCAGCCCCAGGTGGTGCAGGGCGTCGTCGACGATCAGGGCGATCTCCGCGTCAGTGCTCCCGGGCTGGCCTTCATACCTGGCCACCCCGGCCAGGTCCCCGCTACTGCGGACACCGACCAGGGCGAACCGCCATTCCTCGGCGATGTGGGTGAACCGCTGGAGCTCGGCCGGGCTCAGCACGGATTTGACGCCAAAATAACGCCGGTAGATGCTGTCCGGCGACAATCGCGCGTGCAGCCGCGCCAGCTCGTCACCATCGGCGAGCCGGATCGGGCGGACTTCGATCCGCTCGCCGCCACGCAGCTCGATTTCGTCGCTGACCGGGCTAGCCACGGCACCCACGATCGGTGTCCGCGCGGCAGGAGGCAAGGCCGTTCCCGGCGTGCGGAACCCCGGACCGCTATGAGCCGCAAGCATGCGCCGGGGTTATCGCTGAACGGAAACAGGCCAGGCCCTGACCGGGCGGGGGCTGGCAGACTGCGACGCGGAAGCCACAGGAAGGTGTCATGGAGATCATCGAGACGGCGGACGCGCCGCACCACACGGGGCCCGTGCCGCAGGCGGTGGAATCGGACGGCTGGATCTTTGTCTCCGCGCTGTTCGGAAACGACCCGGTGACAGGCAGGCGCCCGGCTGAGGCAAGCGCGGAGGCGGATCAGATCTTCGCGAACCTGACCGTCATCCTCGCCGCGGCCGGCGCGGGCCTGTCCGATGTCGTGCGGGTCGGCATCTTCATGCGTGACCTGCAGCGGGACCGGCCGCCGTTCAACCAGGCATGGGTCCGCCATTTTGGCGACCACAGACCCGCCCGGTCCGCGGTCGAGGTACAGGATTTCGGACCGCCCGGCGAGGACGCCCGGTACATGGTGGAAGCCCAGGCGCACCGGGCCTGATCGTCGGCCGTGGACGGCCCGACCCGGTGCGCATGTGCCTAAGCGGTCAGCCCCAGTGCTCAGACGTATGGGCCGAACTCCCCGAGGTGCTGCAGGAAATCGGGCGAGGCCTCGACGTGCCGCACCGGGATCTTGTATTTGTCCTCGAGCCGGTCCGGGAATTTCTGGGCCAGCCAGCGAGAGCGACGTGGCGCATAAGTGGAGACCAGGACCTGATCATAGGTCCGCTCCTTGAATTCCTCATCGACCGCATCGAGGGGATCGGGCGGCCCAATGTGGAAGTCAAGCGGAATGCCGGCGCCCTGGAAACGCCGTACGGCGGCCTCGGCCATCTTGGTCGCCACTTCCCTGTCCTCGCCCTTGACCTCGCCCAGATATTGCCGGACATGTGTCGCCGGCACGAGCAGCGTGAATGTTGCGTCTTTATCCACGGCCAGTATGGACTCGGCTTCTTGCACCACTTCCGGGTTTGCCGCTGTCTCGCCGCCGACGATGAGATACCGGGCCACGTTAACTCCTTTTCATAGCACTATGCGTTCGACGCGGTCGACCAGGAAGATGTAGGACAGCGCCCCGATCCCGGCCAGGACCGCGATGTAGACCAGGCCGTAGGCGAAGGATCCGGTCGCACCGAGAATGGCGCTGATCACGAACGGGGACAGCGCCCCGCCGGCGTTAGCGAAGAAGTTGAACAGGCCGCCGGTCAGCGCGATCTGATTGGCGGGGGCGATGTCGGAAAGCAGGGTCCAGGCGGTGGCCGACGCCATCCCCTGAGCAAAGAAGGCGATCGAGAAGAACAGGATGACCAGCGCCGGGGCGGACACGAAGTTGTCCACGATGATGACCATCGACAGGGTCAGCCCGGTGATGATCGGGGCCTTGCGGGCGATGCTCGTGGCCACGCCGCGGCGCAGCATCCAGTCCGATCCGGCCCCGCCGGCCATGGTGCCGATCAGCGCGCACAGGTACGGGATGATGGCCATGATGCCGGCCTTGAGCAGGGTGAAGTGCTTCTGCTCGACCAGGTAGTCGGGGAACCAGGTCAGGAAGAAGAACAGCGTCGAGGTGTTCGCGAACTGGCCGATCAGCGCGCCCAGCATGCGCTTTTTGAACAGGAGCTTCGGGATGTCGGAGAATTTGGCGTGGCTGCGCCCCTCGCCTTCGGGGTGTGCCTGCGCCACCGCACCGCCGCCCTTCTCGATGTGGTCGAGCTCGGCCTGGGAGACCCGCTTGTCGCTCTGCGGGCTGTTCCGGATCCAGCCGAGCCAGACGAAGGCGAACGCGAGACCGAGGCCGCCGGTCAGGTAGAACACCGAATGCCAGCCGTACTCCGTCGCCATCCAGGCCAGCAGGGGGGCGGCGATGGCCAGGCCCACATACTCACCTGCGGTGTACGAGCCGGTGGCCAGGCCGCGCTCCCTGGTCGGGAACCATCTGCTGACCAGGGTGTTGTTGGCAGGGAAGGCAGGTGTCTCGGCCACGCCCAGGGCCAGCCGCAGCCCCAGCAGGGAGGCGAATCCCTGGGCCAGGCTGATGCACCCGGTGACGATCGACCAGAAGAACAGGGCGACCCCGAAGGTCTTCCGCGGGCCGACCCGCTCCAGGATCCATCCGCCGGGGATCTGCAGCGCCGCATACGTCCACGAGAACGCGGAGAAGATCAGGCCCATCTGGATATCGCTAATGTGCAGGTCCGTTTTGACAATCGGCGCGGCGATGGACAGGTTCGCGCGGTCCAGGTAGTTGATTGCCGTGGCGATAACGATGATCGCCAGAATCCAGTAGCGGACGCGAGTGGTGGCAGCCCGCGAGGGCCTATCGATATCGGTGACCTGTGTCCTCGTGGCCATATCGCTCCTAAGTTCAGGCGTCGGCTGCCAAAGCAGGCACTCACGGAAAGGTAACCCCAGGTAAATGGCGTGCCATCGCTCTTTCCGCTGAGCGGACGCGATTAACGGGCCGCGCCGCGGCCTGGCTCTACCATCAGACAGGCCGCGCTGACGGCAGACGCCAGCAACTAGCTCCGGTGAGGCAGCATGAAGACAGTTCTCGTACTGAACGGACCGAACCTCAACCTGCTCGGGACCCGCGAACCCGGCATCTATGGCGTCAAGACGATCGCCGACGTCGAAGCGCTCTGCCGGGCCGAAGCCGCGAAGTACGACCTCGAGGCCGAGTGCCGGCAGTCGAACCACGAAGGCGTGCTCATCGACTGGATCCAGGAGGCCGGAAGCCGGCAGGCCGCGGGGGACCTGATCGGTGCCGTCTTCAACCCGGGGGCCTATACTCACACCTCGCTGGCGCTGCACGACGCCATCAAGGGAGCCAAGCTCCGGCTGATCGAGTGCCATATCTCTAACGTGCACACCCGCGAGGAAGTCCGGCACCACTCGTTCATCTCGCCCGCGGCGGCCGGCATCGTCGTCGGGTTCGGCGTGGACGGGTACGCCGTCGCCATCGGTGGCCTGCAGCGGCTGGCCGCAGCCGAATCCGCGTGACCGCGGCGGGGCGCTGGCTGCAGGCTAGGGCGCTAGCGGGGCGGCAGCCGCCAGGAGACCGGCTACGGACCGCCGGGCGCGGCGGGCGAACCCAGCAGGCCCAAGTGATTCCAACAGGGCGATATTGGGTGTTTCCAGGCTGAAGGCCAGACCCGCGGGCAGGGCCGCGATGATCCCGGCCAGCGGGAGCTCACCGTCGCCGGGCAGCAGGCGCACCGCACGGGCCTCCAGGGCCAGATCCGTGATCGGCTCGACCGACTGCCCACGGGGCAGCTCGCGTGGCCGCGGGAGATCATGCGGGGCGGCGAGCGGGGCGTCGCAGAGCTGGCAGTAGGCGATCAGCTTCGGGTCCAGCGACCGCACGTCGCCCGGCGTGCCGCCGCCGCGCTGCAAGTGCAGCGGGTCGATGATGATCCCGCCGCCGGACTCCCCGGCCAGCACGGCCGCATCGGCCAGCGTTTTGACCTGCATGTAGGGAATGGCTTCTATCGCCGGCCTCAGGCCGTAGGGGCGGGCGGCCTCCGCCAGCGCCGCGAAGGTGTCCCGGGTCCGCGCCAGGTCAGGATCGTCGCCCATGACGTTGAGGAAACTGGCGCCGAGAGCGGCCGCCGTCTCGAACAAGGGCACGTAGTCCGCCACGACCGTCTGCGGGCCAAGGCGCACAAGCTCCGCGTCCAGCACACGCACGCCGGTGTCATCCATCCGGCGGAGCGTCTCGGCCAGCATCGGGGAGCCGGCCCGCATGGGCCATTCTTCCTCGGTGGGGCCGATAGCGGCCGCCCGGATGCCGACGGCGTCGAAGCCAGCGTCGTGGGCCAGCGACACCCAATCGGGCGGTGCGGTATCGAGCATGGTCAGATGACCAATGCCGACCAGCGGCATATCGGCCTCCTCGGTATCCTGCCCGCGGCCCAAAGGACCTCGGCCCCTTGGACGCTGCCCGGCCGGGCAGGCTGGTGCAACGCGCGTCCCGTCCAGTGGCAGGAAGCGCGCCGCTGGGCCGGCCCGACCTGCTACAGATAGGTGAATGAACGTGGGCGCTGATTCCACCGCGGGCCGTCGGGACGGGCGGCGGGCGGCCGTGCTGGGGTCCCCTATTGAGCATTCGCTCTCCCCCGTCCTGCATGGCGCCGCCTACCAGGCGCTCGACCTGCGCGGCTGGCACTACGACAAGATCGAGTGCGACGAGCCGGGCCTGCCGCGCCTGGTCGGCAGCATGGGACCGGAGTGGGCCGGCCTGTCGCTGACGATGCCGCTCAAGCGGGTGGCCATGACCGTCGCCGACGAGGTGTCGCCGCTGGCCGAGGCGGTCGGAGCCGCGAACACGCTGACCTTTTCCGGCACCGGCGGCAAGCGGGCGGACAACACCGACGTGGCGGGCATGGTCTCGGCGCTGCAGGAGGCCGGCCTGGCGCGGTTGGAACAGGCGGTCATCCTGGGCGCAGGCGGCACGGCGCAAGCCGCCCTGGCCGCGATGCGCGAATATGGCCACCAGTCGCCGGTCGTGCTCGTGCGCAACCTGGCCCGGACCGGTGAGCTGCGCGAAACCGCCGAGCGGCTCGGCATGCGGCCGGTGATCTCCGGTGGCCTGTTCACCCAGCCGCTGCCCGCCGCCGACCTGGTCATCTCCACGCTGCCCGCCGGCGCCGCCGATCCGCTGAGCGCTACTGGATGGAACCCGGAGACCACGGTGCTCGACGTGGTGTACGCGCCGTGGCCGACCTCTTTCGCCGGGTCGGCCCTGGCCGCCGGCTGCCCGGTGGTCAGCGGCCTGACCGTGCTGCTATACCAGGCGGTCGCCCAGGTCGAGCTGATGACGGGCCAGCCTGGCCCGGTCGAGGCGATGCGAGCCGCTCTGGTCGCCGCGGTGGCGGCCCGGCAGCGCTGATCACCGGGTCCGGGGCGGACGCCGCGGCACGAGGCCGGAGGCGAATCCGAGCGGCAGGACCCTTCGTAGCTTGTCTCCCTCCTGGAGCTCGATCACGACGTTGGTGATCGGGACAGCCCGACAGCTGAGGCAGATGCCCTCGACGCGTTCCTCGTCGGTCAGCACGCTGTCGGCAATCGCTCGCTCGTAGCGGACCTCGCCCAGCAGCAGGTGCAGCTTGCAGACCCCGCAGCCGCCGCGGCGGCAGCCAATCCGGTAGCCGAGGCCGGCCCGGCTCAGGGCGGCTAGCAGGGTTTCGTCCGGGCGTGCCGTCACCCGTTCGGAATCAGGTAGGATGGTGATCTCGGCGGCCTGGTCCTCGCGTCCGGCCCTGGATCCCGGCTGTTTCACTGGCACCGGAGCCCCACCGATCCCAGCCCGTCGAACTCGGCCGTTACGACGCTGCCCACCCTCAGCGGCACCGACGCGGTCAGGGCGCCGGACAGCACGATGGCCCCGGCGTCGAGATGCTCCCCCCGGGCCGCCAGGGTGTGCGCCAGCCAGGCCAGGGCGGCGGCCGGGTGTCCCATCACCGCTCCGCCGGCCGCCGTGGACGAGCCGTTCTGCCAGCGGAACAGGCACCCCAGGACGTGCAGGCCGACCAGGTCACGCGGGCTTCGTCCTTGCGCACCGAGAACCACCCTGGCCGCCCCCGCGTTGTCGGCGATCGAGTCGGGCAGCCGGAACCGTTCGCTGTAGCGCGAGTCGACCACCTCCAGGGCCGGGAACACCAGCTCGGTGGCGGCCATGACGCCGGCCAGCGTGGTGCATTCGTCGATCCGGCGGCCGAGCAGGAAGGCGATTTCCGGTTCGGCGCCCGGGTGAATCAGCTCACCGAGCCGGAGCGGCTCACCGAGCGGGTGGATCATGCCGGAGGTCAGGCGGCCGTAGACCGGCTCATCGATGCCGAGGGCAGCCCGCTTCACCTTGCTGGTCATGCCGAGCTTGGCGCCGATGACGCGCTCGCCGCCCTGAAGCCGGTGCCCGACGAACAGGGATTGTGCCTCGTAGGCGGCCGCGGCGCCGAGGAATGGCTGCGCGCGGCTGAACGGGACGATGGGCTTGCGGTCGCGCTCGGCGCTGACCAGGGCATCGGCCATGACCTGCGCGGCGTTCACGCGGCATCGTCCTGGCTGAAGTGCGCCGATACCGCGCCCAGGTGCGCGAACTCGGCCCGGAGCACGTCGCCCGGCCGCACCGGCACCATCCGGTGCAAGCCGCCGGTCAGCACGATGTCGCCCCGGGCCAGGCCCGTCCCCTGCGCGGCGAGGTGATTGGCCAGCCAAGCCACGCAGCGCGCCGGATGGCCGAGGGCCGCGGCCCCGGCGCCGCTGTCGATCGGCACGCCGTTTCGGTAGAAGAGCATCCCGAGCAGGCGCAGGTCAAGCCCGCCCACCGGGATGACCCGGCCTCCCAGGACCAGGCGCCCGGCAGAGGCGTTGTCCGCGACCGAGTCGACGAGCTTCACCCGCCAGTCGGCGATGCGGCTGTCGCCGATCTCGATGGCCGCCAGCGCGCCATCGATCGCGGCGAGGGCCTGCGCCGTGCTGACGCCGGGCCCGGACAGGTCCGTGCCCAGTCGGAGTGCGATCTCGGCTTCGGCCCGGGGCTGGATGAACTGGGCGTAGCGGATCTGATCGCTTTCCTCGGCGAACATGTCATCGAGCAGGACGCCCGAGATGGGGCCGCTGATCCCGAGCAGTTCCTGGATGGCCAGCGACGTGAGGCCGAGCTTGCGGCCGCTGATAGTCCGGCCGGCCGCCAGGCGCCGCCCGATATTGCGCGCCTGGATGGCGTAGGCCTCCTCGGGCCGCAGGCCAGGCCGCATCCCGGACAGCGGGCTGACCGGCGCGCGGCTGGCTCCGGCGTCCCAGAGCCGCTCGGCCAGTTCCGCCAGCGGGTCTTCCGCCGCGCTCATCTGGAGGTCACGACCACGGTGAGCCGTCTCAGGTCAGGACCGTGGTGAACCGCTCGTTGAGCTCCCGCTGGATGTAGAAGATGGCCTTGCCCAGCTGGTCGACCGTCCATGTCAGCGGCGGTGAGTCGCGGAAGACCAAGTAGCCGCCGCTGAAGACCTCGTTGCGGTTGCCCGACGGGTCGAAGAAGTAGATCGTCTCGCCCCGGGTGATGCCGTGCTGGGTCGGGCCGACATCGACGGACACGTCATCCATGGCGAACAGGCCGCCTGCGTGCTTGATCGCATACCAGTCGGTGAGGTTGTAGGCGAAATGGTGCAGCTTGCCCTGGGGCCCGGCCATGAACGCGATGTCGTGCGCCGTATTACCGCAACTCAGCCACGAGGCGATCAGGTTATTGTCGTCGAGGTTGTCCACCACCCGCTCGGCCGTGTGGAAGTCCATGACCTCCTGGTAGAACCGCTCGAGTGTGGCCGGGTCTTCGGTGGTGATCATGGCATGGTCGACCCGGGGCACGCCGACCCCGACGAGGTGCCGCGGGAACGCGTCGGGATTGATCAGGCCCACGTCGGTGCCGACGTATTCGGCCTCGGAGTACAGCTCGATGACATGATCCGAGGGCAGCACGAGCCGTACGCCGTCACCGATCGCGAAGTTCTCGCCCTTGGTCATCCGCTCGGTCAGGCAGCCGAACTGGCGGGCCTTCTGCTCCAGATCCTCCAGGTCGGTCTCACGTTCGACCTTGTAGCCGAACTTCACCACGCCGACGCCGCCTTCTTCCAGGACAACGGAGTGGTGGTCGAACTCGTCCCATCCCTTGAAGTACAGCTTGCCCGGCTCCTCGTGGACGAGCTTCATACCGAGCGTCTCGCCGTAGTGTGACCGGGATTCCTCCAGGTCGGTGACCCTGACGTGCACGTATCCCATTCGCATGACACCCATGTGGCCACTTCCCTTCGTCCGGACTCATCTGCGCGCGCCCGCGGCCTGAAATTCATCGAACGACAGCGCACCGGGCCGGCAAACCGGTCTTCTGCTCAGCGGGACTGGATCAGCACCCGCCGGCGGGCTCTGCGAGGATGACGTCATGACCCAGCCCGAGGGTGCGGCCGATTCCGGTGGTCTGCGGCCAGCTCACTCTGTCTCGGCGGCGCTCGCGCAGCGGGCGATCAGCGCCGCCCGCGAAGCGGCCGGCTCGCTGGCGGTGCCGGTGTGCATAGCGGTGTGCGATCAGGCCGGTCACCTGGTCGCCTTCGAGCGCATGGACGGCGCACCGCTGATGTCGGCCCAGCTGGCGCAGGACAAGGCGTACTCGGTATGCGCCTTCAACGGCCTGCCGACGGATCAGTGGTGGCCGATGCTGCAGACCGAGAGCGCGCTGCTGCACGGGATCGTCAAGACCGACCGGCTGGTCATCTTCGGCGGTGGCGCCCCGATCCGGGCCGGGGACCGCCTCGTGGGCGCCGTCGGTGTCTCCGGTGGGAGCGAGGAACAGGACGGCCAGATCGCCAAGGCCGCGGCGTCCAGCCTGTTCCCCGGCTAGCTGGCCAGCCCGGCCTGCGGCCCCATTCCTGCTCAGCAGAATCACACATCACCTAGCACCGCCAACCGCAGCAGACTGGGCGGCATGCCACTTGTCGAGGTAACGCTGACCCAGGGCCGTTCGGCCGATCAGCTTCGCTCGCTGATTCACGAGCTTCACCAGGCGGTCGTGAGCGCGGTGGATGCGGCGCCGGCCTCGGTGCGCGTCATCGTCCGCGAGGTACCTGCCGCGCACTGGGCCTCGGGTGACGTCACCATCGAGGAACGGCGGGCCAGCCAGCCATGACGGCATCCGCGGCCAGGCCCCAGGACCAGAGCCCGCCGATCACCGACCTCCGGTCGGCGCTGCAGCGACTGGCCGGTTACCCGGGCCAGCTGATCGAGACCGGCCATCCGGTCGACCCGAACGGCGAGCTCGCGGGGGTTTACCGGCGCATCGGCGCCGGTGGCACCGTGATGCGGCCGACCCGCATCGGCCCGGCGATGATCTTCAACTCGGTCACCGGATACCCCGATGTCCGTGTCCTGGTGGGCCTGACCGCCAGCCGCCAGCGGGTCGGCCTCCTGCTCGACTCACCGCCCAGCCGGCTTACCCAGCGGATGGCGGAGGCCTACCGCAACGCGATCGCCCCGGTCAAGTTCTCCGGCGATCAGCCCCCGTGCCAGCAGATCGTGCACCGGGCCGACGAGCCCGGGTTC
>Ga0335075_10006713_pt1 | contig 17756 bp, 7 predicted proteins | sample Lox_Sample_24_FD_206723 | JGI IMG/M metagenome (GOLD analysis project Ga0335075, IMG submission 206723) | Soil microbial communities from Loxahatchee National Wildlife Refuge, Florida, United States - Lox_Sample_2.4 | ecosystem: Environmental > Terrestrial > Soil > Wetlands | place: USA: Florida...
TCAGCCGGCGTACGTGCAGGGAATGGACGCGGGCACGGTGAGCATCGTCGCTCCGGCCTTCGTGCTCGACGGCAACATCGAAGGCAGCGCGGTCCGCGGACCTCTTCAGGTCAACCCTCCCACGCCCTTGAGCGACATACCCCCAGGGGAGCTGTATCGCTACGCCGATCAGGTGCCACTTGGCGGGGAGCTGATCCTCGGCCAGCCGCAAACAGCGGCGGGCGCGATTGATAGCCAACTGACGAGCGCCACTGCGTCGGTGCTCCAGGGGCTCACCTTTGCTTCGGGCGCGGTGCTCGCGAGTCTCACCGGCCCCTCGGGCGGTGCGTTCGATCCCTCGATCGACCCGCTGCCGAGCGGATTTGTGAGCTCTCTGCGCCCGGACCTGCTCGGAGGCACGGGTGTTACGCAGCTCGCGGTATACGCGGAAGGAAGCATCACCGTGCCGGCTGGCACGGAGCTCGATCCAGGTCCCGGAGGCTCTGTCACCCTCGTTGCGGGACAGGTGAAAGTCTCCGGTGCGATCACGACGAGCGAAGGCTCGGTGACGCTCGAAAGCCTGCCGACGCCCTTCTTTGGCGCCGGACTTGGCGTATCTCCCGCGACGAGTCCCGCAACGCAGCTTTATCTCGCACCGGGAGCAAGCATCGATGTAAGCGGCGCCTGGGTCAATCAGGACCCCTCGCTCGGACAGTCCGCGCTCTCGCCGCTATTCATCTCGGGCGGGAGCGTTCAGCTCCTTGCGCCGGACGGCGGCTCGCTGGTGTTATCACAAGGATCTTCCGTGAACGTCTCTGGTGGAGCGGAGCGTAGCGTCTCCGGCGGCCTCGTCGCCGGCCAGGGCGGGTCTATCACCGTGACGGCGACTCCTGCCTCGAGCGACAACCCTCAGGGTGAACTGGAGCTCGAAGCGGCGCTCTCGGCGTTCGCGCTCGAGAACGGCGGCAGCCTCGCGGTGACGTTCCCGGCGCTCTGTGTCTCGAGCATGGCCTGTTCGGACCCGAAAGCCTATCGAATCGATCCGAGCTATCTCACGGACTTCGGCTTCGAGGACGTATCGCTGGCGTCCAATGACGGAGGACTGACCGTCGCTCAGGACGTCGATTCCGCGGTCCGACAGCTCAACCTCGAGTTTACGAGCGGCGCATTCAATTCGCCCTCAGCAGCCTCGCTGGCCGGCCTCACGACCGTAGTCACACTGCCGGAGTATCTGCGGGATCCCGAGAACCTCAGCCTCTCCTCCGCAATCCTCAACCCAGAAGCGACGCTGCCTGTGGCGTACGCGGATCTGACGATTGCGCAGGGTGCAAGCCTTGACTTCGATCCACAGGCGAGCGTGTCGCTCACGACCGACTCGCGCATTTTCATGGATGGCAGCCTGATCGCACCCTCGGGCTCGATCACCCTGGATATCACGGGAGGTCTCCTGGCCTCTACGGCCGCAACCGTTCTCGGCAATCAGGCCGTCTGGCTCGGCCCGGCCTCGACGCTCGATACCAGCGGCACGGTCGTGCTGACGCCAAACAAGCTCGGGTTACAGCTCGGCAACGTGCTGCCCGGCGGGACGGTGTCCATCGATGCCGACCGCGGCTACCTTCTCGCGCTCCCCGGCTCCTCGATCCTGGCCGCCGGGACGAGCGCGGTCATCGATGAGAGCTCGCCCCTCGCGGCCAATAATTACCAACTCGCAACCGTCGCTTCCGCGGGCGGATCGATCGAACTCCAAGCCTCAGAAGGGATGCAGCTGGACGGCACGCTTGCGGCGCCCGCCGGTGCGGGAGGGAGCACCTCAGGCGGTACTCTGAGCTTGACGCTCGATGGCGACGACGCGCGCACAGGCGTTGTAGGATTCGATCAGGGCAACCCGCAACTTGACGCGTCTCGCGCGCTCACGATCACAGCCTCGGCCGTCCCGACGGTGATTGCCGAGGGCGCATCGGTACCGGATTCTCTCGACGGGCAAGGACAGGTCGCCGCGAGCGCCATCGAGGCGGGCGGATTCGACAACGTGGATCTCACGGCGCGCGATCTCATCGGCACGCAGTTCACGAGCGCCGGCGGCACGGTGCAGGTCGTGGAGTCGATCGGGACCGTCGCGTTCGACCCGGGAGTGAGTCTGGCTCCACGGGCTAGCCTCGTCATCGACGCGCCCGAGCTCAGCGCCGCCAGTGGGAAGGTGTCGCTCTCGTCGGCCTATGTCGCGCTCGGCTCTGACGACACGCTGAGCCAACAGGTCAACAGCGCACCGCTCGCCGGCTCGGCGAGTCTTTCGGTTACGGCGCAGCTCATCGACCTCGTGGGCGCCATGGACCTCAACGGATTCGGCAGCGCGACGCTCAGCTCTTCGGGAGACATACGGGCGGTCGGAGTGCAGCTGGCTACGAATGCGGCCGGATACAGCGGCGACAGCAGTTTCTCAGGGATGCTGGTCAGCCCTGACGCGCTGACTCTCACTGCCCAGCAGATCTATCCCACGACTCTCACGAGCTACGAAATCGAGCTCACCGGCGCTACGGCCGCGCAATCCACGCTGACCCTGACGACTGCGCCAGGGACGGCGGGAGCCGTCCTGTCGGCCGCGGGTAGTCTGACCGTGCAAGCCAATGAGATTCTGGATAGTGGAGTGTTGCGCGCACCCATGGGAACGATCAGCCTCGTCGGCGAGACGCTGACGCCGAATTCGGGGGCGAGCGTTCCCTCCACGGTGACGCTCTCGAGCGGTGCGGTGGTATCCGTCTCGACCGACGGCCTCACGATCCCTTTCGGTGAGACGCAGGGCGGACTCGACTGGGTATATACCCTGCGCGCGGGCAGTAATGGTGACACGGTCGTTTATGGCACCAACAGTGGTGATGTCGCGCCGCCGCAGAAGCAGGTGACCGTGACCGCGGACAATTTCCAGTTGGGCAAGGGCGCGACCATAGATGTCTCGGGCGGCGGCGACCTCGTCGCCTATGAGTTCACGCCCGGTCTCGGCGGGAACAACGATGTCCTCTCGACGACGTTTGCCCCGAATACCTACGCTGTGATTCCCGGTCTGAAGCTTCCCTACGCGCCGATAGATCCGAACGAGGACATCGGATTCACTCCGTCCGTCGGCTCGAGCGTGTATCTCTCCGGCGGCAATGGCTTGCCGGCCGGCACGTACGCGCTCCTCCCGGCCCGCTATGCTCTGCTTCCCGGCGCCTATCTGGTCACACCCGTATCCGGATACACGAATCTCGCCGCCGGACAGTCCGTGCCGCAGGCGGACGGGAGTATGGTTGTTTCCGGCTATCAGACCGTGGCGGGCACGGGCATCCGAGCCTCCCAGACCTCCGGCTGGGATGTGGTGTCCGGAAGCTATGCCTATCAGGAGGCGCAGTACACGCTGACCTCCGCCAATACATTCTTCGCCGCACAGGCGGCCACCAACAGCGTGACGACTCCGCAATTGCCACACGACGCTGGCATTCTCGCGATCCAGGTGGGCAATATGGCCCAGCTTGCCGGCAGCCTGCTTGGCGCACCTGCCAATGGCGGACGGGGTGCGACGCTCGATCTGACAGCGACCAATCTTTACCTTGGTGCGGATGCAGCCGATGCGCCGTCCGGAGCTTCGTACGTGACCATCGATCCCGCGCAGATCGACGCGCTCGGGGCCGAATCGATCGTGCTCGGCGCCATCAGCAGCGTCGCAGGGGACTCCACCGATCTCGATGTCGGCGCGCAGAACCTCGTTGTAGGTCAGAACGCGGACCTGACGGCTCCCGAGATCATCCTCGCGGCAAGCGGCGCGCTCGATCTCGAGAGCGGCGCCGAGGTCAAGGCCACCGGCGCGACGCTCGCGGCGGAGCCGACCTTCAGCGCGCCGGCGGGGACGGCACTGCTGCGCGTCTCGACCGGATCCCAGGTGGATCTCACCTACACCGGACCGGTACCCTCGAGCGGCCCCGCCTCGCTCACAGTCGCACAGGGTGCGGTCATCAGTGCGACTGGCTCGATGTCCTTCGATACCAGCGGCACAGTCGATTTCTCGGGATCGCTCTCCGCAAACAACGCGGCAGTCCGCCTGAGCGGGGATGACATTGCCCTCGGTACCGTGCTCGCAGGGTTCAACGGCTTTGCGATCAGCGCGGGGCTTCTCGGCAATCTATCGAGCTCCCAGCTCACGCTTGATGCGAGTGCGCCCGTTGCCGTCTATGGCCCCGTCAGCATGACGCTCAACAGCCTCGACATCGCCGCACCGGGGATCGACGTGTCTCAAGGCGGCGCGCTCGACGTCTCGGCCGGCTCCATCACGCTCGGCAACCCGGGCAGCGCCGCAACGGCCGCGGCGGGCACGGGCAGCGTTGCGCTCACCGCCGCCCACGTGATTCTCGCTGACGGAACCTTCACCCTGTCAGGCGCCGGCTCCGCGGCGATTACTGCAACCGACGATTTGACGAGCACCGGCAACGGCGGGCTGGTTACGGGCGGAAGCCTTACGCTGACGAGTCCGGTGATACAGAGCGCGGCGGCCGCCGATTACGCATTCACGGCAACAGGTGCGCTGACTACCGCCTTGCCGACCACTGGTGCCGCGAAAGCCACTTCAGCGTCTGGGCCCGGCGGCACCCTTTCGTTCACTGGGTCGAGCGTCGAGCTCGGTGGCAACATCATCCTACCCGGAGGCCAGGTGGAGGCGACTGCCGAAGCGGGCGATGTGACGGTTGCGGGCAGAGCGACGATCAACGTCGCGGGGTTCTCGGAGGCCTTCGACAGTGAGACCGAGAGCGCCGGCGGCGGCACGGTCGGCCTCAGCTCGGCGACCGGCAACGTGACGGTCGCGCCGACCGCCGTGATCGATCTATCGGCAGGTGGCGGCGGGGGCGCTGGCGGGGAGCTCGACGTGTCGGCTCCCACGGGGACTGCCACCCTCGACGGAAAGGTTGATGGTAGCGGCGGCAGCGGCCAGAGCGGCGGCACCCTCTCTGTCGAGGCGCAGAGCCTAGACTTCGGCTCACTGGTGGCACTCGCCACGAGCGGTGGATTCTCGGGCGCCGTCGACATTCATGAGCGCGGCCCCGGGGATTTCCTGATCGGGAGCGGCACCACGCTGCAGGCCGACGATGTCGAGCTGACCGCGGATCAGGGCAGTATCACCGTAAATGGCACCATCAATGCGAGCAATGCGCTCGGAGGCACCATCCTGCTGGCAGCGCAGAACAACGTCGAGGTCTCCGGCCAGTTGAGCGCCGGCTCGTCCACGAGCTCCGATCACGGAGGTACGGTGGAGCTTTACGCGACCGACGGTGGGATCTTCCTCGACAGCGGCTCGAGCATCGATGTAGGAGGCGCCCCCGCAGCCGGCAGCGCCACTTCCAATACCGGCACGGTCTGGCTGCGCGCAACCGCTCAGAACGTCCTGAGCGTGCTCGGCTCTGGCCCGCAACTCGTGAGCCTCGATGGCACGATAACTGGGGCTGGACATGTGTATCTCGAAGGTTACACGCAGGTTGCTCCTGACGGAACCGAGATCGACTCGACCACGCAAGGTCTCGCTCAGGCCGCCGCCTCTGGCTTCATGGACCAGGCGATGCCGAGCACAGGGGAGACCGTGGCGCAGGCGCTCGGCGAGGGCGCCAATCCAGCTTTCTCGGTGGTGCCCGGCATTGAGATCGACTCCCCGGGCAACCTGACCGTGTCGAGCACCTGGGACTTCTCGACCTGGCGCTACGGACCGAATCAGGATATCCCCGGAGTCCTCAGCATACGCGCCGGCGGTAGTCTCATCCTTGACCCCGGCGTAGCGATCTCGGACGGCTTCGACGGAACGACCGAGGCCGACACGACGAGCAGCCAATACAACGGGTTCGAGCTCGACCCCGCAATGCAGACCAGCTGGTCCTACCGCTTCGCGGCCGGCGCCAATCTCGCGAGCGCCAACCCGCTCGCGGTTGTCACGCAGACCGAGCTTGCCGCCGAGCAGGCGGCGAACCCGGCGAGCGGCGGCAATGCGTCGTACGGCAGCGTGTATCTGTCCAGCGGTGGACTCAGCAGTCCGGGCACTGGAGCGACCGACCCAACGATGATCCGCACCGGAACGGGCTCCATCGACATCGCCGCAGCGGGCGATCTCGAGCTCGGCAACCAGGCATCCGTGATCTACACCGCCGGCGCCGGCTATACGGGTGCGGTGGCCACCGGCAAGAAAGGCATGCTCGATAAGTATCTTGGCCTGCCCAATCTCGTTTACCCCGTTGGTGGCGGCAACGTTTCGATCGATGTAGGACAGGACCTCATCGGGGCGACGAGCAACCAGCTCTTCAATGATTGGCTGTGGAGGTCGGGCGAGGCCCTATCGGGTACCCAGACCGGGCCTCCCGTGTCGTGGCTACCGAAGTACGATTATTTCGAGCAGGGCATCGGCGCCCTCGGCGGGGGCGACCTCACCATACATGCGGGTGGCAACATCATCGATCTCGGCGCCAATGTGCCCTCCTCCGGAATTCCCGAGATCAATGCTTCCGGGGGTGTTACGACGACTGAGGTGAACGCGGGAATCCTGCGTGTGACGGCCGGCGGTAACATCGAAGGGGGCAAGTTCCTCGATCTGGCGGGGCAGGCGTACATTACGGCTGGGGGCCAGGTAACGATCGGCAGCGACCAGGCCGGTCCGGGCAGCGGCCTGTATCCCGTGCTGGCGCTGGGTCGCGGGCAGTTCACGGTGGCAGCGCGCCAGGACCTTTCGATCGACGCCATCGTCGATCCTACGCTGCTCGACGTGTCCAGCGAGGAAAGCGCGGAGAGCACCCAAGGCAGCCACAACGACGCCATTTTCTCGACCTATGGCGACACGAGCAGCGTTACCCTGATCTCCGTCGGAGGCGACGTCACGTACCTCAACCGGACCAGTTCGGGCGACCCCATCACCGACACGTCCACCAACCTCGCTTTTTCGAGTTTGAGCTTCGAACTCGAATCGCTGCCGCCGACTCTGCAGGCGATCGCGCTCGGCGGCAACGGTACGCTCGATGGCACCATGGTGCTCTGGCCGAGCGCCAACGGCAACCTCAACCTCCTGGCCGCCGATTCGGTGCTCTTCAACGGGGTCAATCTCAGCCTGTCGGACGTGGACCCTACTTCGCTGCCCGGTGTGGCGAACCCTAGCGTCGTTAACGATGCACGTGATCTTGTACCATCTGTGCTGGCGTCGTTCGTCAACGCCCTCGGCAGCAATCAGATCTATCCTAATGTATCCAGCCCCTACGCTGGCGAAGCCGATCCGGACGCCCCCGAGCCGGTTCACGGCGGAGCGTACTCCGCCGACGGCGCTCCCGATGCCGTCCCCGCCAGGGTGGTGGCCCTCAGCGGCAACGTGACCTTCCAGAATCCGCCGAACGTCCCGACGTTCACTACGATCTTCAACATCGCCAAGCCGATCGATATCGTCGCGGGTGGCGATATCATCAATCCCACCCTGTTCGTACAGCAGTTCTCGTCTGCCAACATCACGAACGTGATCGCGGGGGGCAGCATCATCTTTCCGACCGCGCGCGATCCCACCGGCTCTCTGGTGCAGAATATCACCGGCATCACGCTCGCCGGGCCCGGCCGCCTGGACGTTCAGGCCGGCGGTACGATCAACCTCGGTACCTCCGAGGGCATCTCCACCATAGGTAATCTCATCAACCCCGCGCTCCCCGCACAGGGCGCCGACGTGACGGTGTCGGCGGGAATCACCAAGGCGCCCGATTACGCCGCGTTCATCAACACCTACATCGCGCAGTCCGATGTCTATGATGACGCGCTGATTCAGTATGTCGAGCAATTGACCGGCGCGACCGACCTCGACAAGGCGCAGGCGCTCGCGGCGCTGCAGGCGATGCCGGCCGAGGATCAGGCCCCGCTCCTGCAGCAACTCCTTTTCGACGCGCTGCGTACGGGCGGGAGGGCGGCTGCGGGCGCAGGCGCGGGTCACGGCAACTTCACCAGCGCCTTCGATGCTCTCGAGGCGCTCTTTCCGGGAAGCACCGCCGCCACGGTGCAGGACAATCCCTACAGTGGTGACATCCTGCTTTATTTTAGCAAGGTCTATACGGTCGGCGGGGGCGACATCAATCTGCTCGCTCCCGGGGGGCAGATCAACGTGGGACTCGCGGTTGCTCCTACCGCCTTCGGCGTCACGAAGGCCGCGTCGGACCTCGGAATCGTCGCGGAGCAGGAAGGCTCGATCAACATGGTCTCCTACGGCGACATCGACGTAAACCAATCACGCGTCTTCGCTGCGGACGGCGGTAATATTCTCATGTGGTCGACAGAGGGTGATATCGACGCCGGCCGCGGAGCGCGCAGCGCGATCTCCGCGCCGCCACCGACCATCACCATCGATCCGGCGACGGGCTTGGTGACCGAGGTGTTTCCCAATGCGCTCACCGGCAGTGGCATCCAGGCACTCAGCACGACCCCGGGAGTCTCTCCGGGCGCCGTTGACCTTTTCGCGCCTCACGGCGTGGTGAACGCCAACGAGGCAGGTATTGTCGCCGGCAACATCACCATCTACGCGGTGCAGGTGCTCGGCACAAACAACATCTCCTTCAGCGGCACGGCGGTCGGTGTGCCGGTAGCGGTGACCGGGGTGGGGGCGAGCCTCTCCGGCGCGAGCAGCTCCGGCGCAGCCGCGAGCGGGGTTAGCGAATCCGCGGTCACACAGTCGTCGTCTTCCCAGAACCAGGCGCCGCAGGCCCAGGCGGCGCTCAATTGGCTGGACGTCTTTGTCCTGGGTCTCGGCGAGGCGCAGTGCGCGCCGGATGACCTGCAGTGCATCAAGAAGCAGCAGATGCATCACTGAGGTCGCCGGCGAAATCCCGTTGTATGACGAGTGTCATACGAACGATCCCAGGACGATTCCATGAATTCGCGAGCCCCTGATCGGGCGATGGGTTTGTCATAAAGCCATCACATGGCGCGGTAACAATGTGAAGTTCACGCCGGGCCGCCATAAGGGCCGCACTTTCGCGAATCGGGGAATCATCGGATGCGCACCGCAAAACCGTCGACTTCCGCGGCGACCGCCGCCTGTATTCTGCTGCTGGGCTGCGCCTCCGGGGCGCACGCGGCGGAGGACCGTCAATCGGTGGAAGTGCTGCAGGACACCGTCGTCAATCTGTTGCGGGCCCTGGTCGCCAAGGGGGTGATCACGAAGGAGCAGGCGGACGCGATGGTGAAGCAGGCGCAGGAAAAGGCGCAGGCGGACCTCGCGGCGCAACGGGCCGCTCAGCAGGCGCAGCAGCAGAAAGAGGAGGCGGAGGGGGCAATCGCCGTCCCCTATATTCCCCAGATCGTGCAGCAGAAGATCTCGCAGGAGGTGGCCAAGGAGGTCCGGCCGCAGGTGACGCACGATGTCGTGAAGGAGGCGAAGAAGGAAGGGTGGGGTGTGCCGGCGGCGCTTCCCTCGTGGCTCGATCACGTGCACGTGGCCGGGGATCTCACGCTCCGCGCCGAGGATGATCTCTACAGCCCCGAGAACAGCATCGGCTGCCCGACCGGCATTCCTTACGGCAACTGCACCATCTACAACTTCGACGCCATCAATGCCGCCGGCGGCATCTCCGCGGCGGGTGTGAACGCCTTTCTCAACATCAACCAGGACCGGGAGCGGTTTCGGGCGCGAGCTCGGCTCGGCGCCGAGGTGACCCTGACGGATTCGATCACGGCGGGAGTGCGAATTGCCACGGGGAGCCTGCAGAATCCGGTCTCCGAGACACAGGACCTGGGCAATGAGTTCGGCCGCTACACGGTGGGGTTCGACCGCATCTTTCTCCGCTACGACGCGCGCACGGCCGGGAAGTTCTCGTTCCTGACGGCAATCGGCGGCAAATTCGCCGATCCCTTCTTCGCGCCGACGGAGCTCGTGTGGGGTCACGATCTCGATTTCGACGGCGCGGTGGCGACCGGGCGCCTCGGATTCGGGGACGGGAGCGCCGAACAGTCGTACGTGTGGCTGACCGGGGGCGGGTTTCCGGTACAGGAAGTGCCGCTTGTCAGCAAGAACGACAAGTGGCTGGTGGCGAGCCAGACGGGAGTCTCGCTTCGTTTCGGGGACGATCAGCGCCTGACGCTGAGTGGTGCCTATTATGACTTCATCCACATGCAGGGGATCCCGAACACCCTCGACAGCACGCTGACCAATTACACCGCGCCGCTTTACATGGGCTACGGGAACTCGGTCTCCCTGATCTCCAACAGCAGCGACCCGACCGTGCAGCTGTTCGGTCTTGCCTCCAACTTCCGCATCGCGGACATCGCTGGCCAATACGTCCTGCCGATCGGCCGCTACGGACTCCTAGTGGACGCGGAGGCGGCGCGCAACCTCGGCTTTAACCGGACGGAGATCCTCAATCTCGAGGGCGAGGACATCGCGCCGCGTATCAATGGATATGTCGGCGATGTGGCCTTCGGCGATGCGGAATTCCGTCCCGACTGGCAGTGGCGCGCCTGGCAGTGGCAGCTGATGCTGGGCTACCGCTACGTCCAGCGGGACGCCGTACTGGCGGCGCTCACCGATCCGGACTTCCACGAGGGGGGCACGAATGCGGCCGGCTACTTCCTGCGGGCCGATCTCGGTCTCGCCGACAACGTCTGGACTCGGTTTCGTTACCTGAGCGGCAAGGAGATCGATGGTCCCAATTATCGCGTGGACGTGCTGCAGCTCGACTTGAATGCCCAGTTCTGAGGAGGATGCGGCAGCCGCAGTCTTCGACCCCGGGTGTTCGTGTGAGGGTTGCCTTTGTAGTCGGACACGCGCTCGGTCATGTGGGCCGGGCGCTGAACGTTGCCAACGCTCTGCGCGCATCCCGCCAGTTTTGTGATATCACGTTCGTAGGGAATAATCCTGGCAGGCATTTTGAGCAGTACGTTTGCCCCGAGGGTTTTGCCGCGGTTCCGATCGGCAGCGCTACCGAGCCCTCTCCTCTCAGTTATGCAAACTTGCTGGCTGAGGTCCTGTCCAATGTAAAGCCGGACGTCGTCGTTTATGATCTATCTCCCTTCCCATGGCTGTTGCTGACCGGCACATTTCCCGTTCCACAGGCGTATCTCACCAACTATTTCCTGACTCGACTGGGCGACGAGTTGACCGCGCAGGATGCGACCTTCACAGCCAACAGATCACGGATCAACGCCGCCCGGCAAAGCTTGGGCCTCCCCTCGCTCGCCAGCGTCCGGGAACTGTATGAGAAGGATAGGGTCATTCTTGCCGACCCACCGCAATTGCTCTCGGATGCGGCTGCGCTACCGGCAAGCTACACACTTGCCGGCGCGATCTGGTGGGCGCCGGAGGGTGAGCTGCCTGCCGATCTGCAGCACGCGCGTGACATTTTGTATGTATCCCTGGGTTCGACGGGCGCCCACATTCCCCGCGGGACTTTGGCGAGAATTGCGACGAGGCTCCACGCCGGACAAGTCGTGGTGACGTCGACTAAAAGGCCCCCCGACGATGCCTTTGTTGCGGTTCCCATCAGCTATTACAACAGCTTGCCCGGCGACAAGGTGCTGGATCGATCCATCCTTGCCATAACTCAGGGAGGCGCAGGCTCCTGCTATCAGGCCCTCAGTGCGGGTGTTCCCTTGTGGATATCCCCCTCCTATCACAATCATAATCTGCTGGGCAAACGGCTGGTGCAGCTTGGCTTGGCTTTCATGCTCGATACGGACACGATGGAAACGGCGCTGGAGGAGTTCATGGAGGACCGGGTAGCCATTGTGCAGAGACTAAGTAAGTTCCGGAGCATGAATTCCAACGTCGCCAGTCTGGCGGCAGCGGCTGCTATCGTCGCCCTATCCTAGATAGGATATGACGTGCGAGGGGGCATTCCGACCGGAGGACGGAAAAATTGATGATTGTAAGCGGATATTTTGGTGCAAAAGCCACTGGCATATACCGGGCGCCGTTGGATCAACATTGCTTTTTCTTCAGCAACAATCCGACGCTCGAGAAAATTGCAGAAAAGAGCGGCTGGACTTTCGTTTCCATGAGTGGAATGCCATTGAGCAGCGAGCCACGTCTATCGTCATTACAATCCAAGTATGTCAAATTCCTGCAATTTGACGCTGCCAAGCTTGGAGTCATCAGCGACTCGGGTATTCTTTATTTTGACCACAAATTGAATGTAACTAGTCAACACGTAAAATACATAGCGGAAAGGTGCTCAACCGGATTGCTGATACGCAATACACCGAAGCTAAAACTGACAATCCAGGACGAGATAGATGCTGCTTTGCGACAGAAGCGATATAGGGAAGTGATGACTGAAACGGTGAATTGGGTCAATCACTGTATTTTAACCGAGGGATATAGCATGAATAACCGAATAATGAATACTGGATTGATTTATTATAGGACAATAGAAAAGGTTAGAAGTCTTTGTGACAGTGTTTTCGCCAAATGCTGGGATTTGGGACAGCCGGAATGTCAGATCATCTGGGCTGTATTGTCGCAACGGTATGAACACCTGATCACCCGAATAGAATGGGACGTCTTGAACCTGGCGAAAAATGGCCCGGCCGCAGAATAGAGACGTCACGAACGACGCCAAGGAGAGCTGGGCCAGCCCCGAGGAGATGGCGCTCGCCGGGCCGGCGACAGCTCGGCTCGACTTGATTGTGGGCTCTCCCATCATCAAGCAGGTTTCAATCAGGCGTAGCGCGAATACCCCAGGCTACGCGCGACATCATTGTCGACCAGCGAGCGGATCCACTCCAGATCCGTATCGCTCAACAAATGGTTTCTGCTGCGAATTTCCCGCGATGGGGTGGGTCCGATCCGCCCGTCCGGCAGTGTTATCGGCCCGTCCAAACGGCGCTCAAGACCGAAGCGCTCTGCTATGGCGCTCAGATGTTTGTCCGGGGCGGACAGCAAGTCCTCACAACGCAGGAAGACCCGCTGCGTCTCGACTTCGGCCCAGTTGAGCCAGGAATAATAGAACTGGTTCCAGTATTCAGTGGGGGTGAGGTAATAGTATTTTGGATCGATATTGGCCCGACTGTTGTCGTAGACGACAACGCGACGTCGGATGAATTCCGACAGGCTGTTCCCGATCGCCAACTCCGGTCGGCGGGCCTGCCAAAATCGGTAGAGTGATACATTTACCTCACACGGATCCTTTGACATCACCACGATCGGAACGTCGCTCGGAATCGGTCGCTGAATACCGGTGGGCGGGACACCGTGTTTCCAGAACCACTCATTGAAGACTGAGTCCGTACGGAAAAATCTCTGCAGACAATATCGCGTCAGGTTGGTGCCGGAACGGAAAGTACCGACGACCAGAACCTTGCGCAGCGGGTTCGCATCCGAGCGCGACCGCAGGGATTCTGGATCAGCTAACACGCGGGCGGCTTCGTTGCCGGTGAGTGTCGAGATCACAATTTATCTTTTCTCCTCATCATGGTTCCCTCCCGCGCGCGACGCCCTCCCGATCTGAGTAGCGGGCGGGTTTGGAGTTTTCCTGCGATTGTAATCGCTTTTTCGGTCAATCGTCTCGCGTACTAAGGGCGTGGCGCTGGTTGGGGTGCTTCACATCGTCCACAGGCGCGCCTGGCGCCGCGAGGCTCATCCGGGGGCTTGTGCGCGATATCGGCGGAGCAGCTCATTCCACACTGTGGCCGCCTCCGGCACGTGTTCAAGCCCGTCGTCCTCGGCGCCGCTGCGGACCAGAGCCGCATCGTGCCACGCGACGATCGCGGACGGCTCGGCGCGCAGCTGCATCGCCGTGCACAGCTTGATCGTACGGGCGATGAGCTCCGCTGCATCGACATCGAAGCGCACCAGCAGGTGCGGAAGCGTCTCCAGGTGGCGCAGCAGCTGCCGATTGTAGTGGGACCACAATGCGTAACCGGCTTCGAGAGGCAATCGGTTCCGCGACATCAGCGAGTGCGCGACGGCGGTCGGATGCCGGAATGCCGCCACGGCGAACAGCCTGCACGGCAGCGTTGCTCGCCAGACATCCAGTGTCAGCACCGCGCGCGGATCCTTCCAGCCCCAGCGCACATATTCGGGGGGGCGAGTCGCTTGCAGCCGGGCACAGAATGCTCTGATGCGCTGCCCGTCGTTGGCGTCGCCGAAGACCCGCAGCGGCGGCCTGAACCAGGTGCCGCCGGAGCGCCGCAGAATGACCTCACTGATCGCGACGGCTTCACGATGTTCGTAATTGCCTTTGGGGTTGCCGCTCATGGCCCGTCCCTCGATCGTAGCCAGGTGAGCGGACTCCCCGAGCCAGAGCCCTGCGAGGTTGAGCGCCCGGACAAGAAACGAGGTGCCGCTGCGGTGCATTCCTAGCACGACGACGGCATCCGACATGACGCTGACTCCGGTCGCGCCCGGAACGGTCGCGGTCCGACGTCGTCACCTCGATGCGGTCAGCTTTCGCCCGGCTTTGATCTTCAGCTCATCCTCGATCACGGACACCAGCTGCTCGCGGGGGACGTCGCCGTTGATGTAACGGCCGTCGATGAAAAGAGTCGGTGTGGCCTCGACGCCGAGATTCTCCCCGGCCTGCACGTCAGCGTCGATCGCCTTGACGGGGACCTCGCTCCGCACACACTTCTCGAATTTCTGCGAGTCGAGCCCGATCTGCTTCGCGAGCGCCCGCAGGGAGGAGTCGCTGAGCGGCGCGCTGTCCGCATAGATCGCGTCGTGCATGGGCCAGAACTTACCCTGCTGAGCCGCGCACATCGCAGCCTCCGCGGCATGCATGGCCTCGGGGTGGATCTCGGTCAGTGGAAAGTTGCGGAATACGAATCGCACCTGGTGCGAGTACTGCTTGAGAACCGATTCCAGCGTGGGTTCCAAGTGGTGGCAGAATGGGCACTGGTAATCTCCGAACTCAACGACGGTAACCGGGGCATCGGCAGGCCCCAGGCTCGGACCGACTGCGGCAACCTGTTGGCGGAGCGGCCCGAAGTCGTCCACGACACCGTATTTGACCCTCAGCGTGCGGTAGTAGTCGTCGAGCGCCTGCTGTGCCTTTTCCTTTTCGAGACCCTGGCGAATCTGCTCTTTCACCTGGTCGAACGGCGGAGTGTCAGGCATCCTGCGTGCGTCATACAGCGCCCGGACCTCGCTGTCGGTGACGGGGGGATCTTTCACGCCGGCGAGGAGCTTCAGCTCCGAGGTGTGCTGGGCCGTCGCTTCCAGCATGAGCAGCCGCGAACCGATCAGCGCATCGAGCTTGGCCCTGAGGGTCGCCTGCTGCGCGCGCGCATAATCGATGTCGAGCTGCCGGCGGCGGGTGTCGTAGACATCCTGCTGATGCTGCAGCTCCGAGTGCGCCCTACGCAGCAGCTTCCCGAACGTGATCGGCTGACCGGCGACCGTCGCCACGACCCGCGAGGGACTACCGTCGGCGGGCATGGGCCCTGCGGGCGAGAACTCCGGACCCGTGGCGGCCGCATGCGCGGTGACAGCAAAGACGGTGCAGGCGAGGACGGCGAACGGGATGCGCATGGGTGGCTTTGCCTTCTAAGGAGTTTGCGGGCGGGATGTCATGCGAATGCTGCGGTCTGCGTACGCTAGGTTGCGCTCATCGGACCTTCAAGCTTAATGTCGCAGTGTGACAATCAGTTGACGGTCGGGCATGAGGCTCTCGACGGGGCAATCGAATGCCGGGAAGCTGCGAGGTATATTTGCCGGGAAACGGAGAGACCCGATGAGCGAAATGCCTGATCACCGGAAGGGAGCCCATCGCCTCGTTTGGCTTGCCTCATACCCGAGAAGCGGCAACACGTTCCTCAGGACGATATTGCGGCATTGCTTCGGACTGCGGTCGGCGAGCGTCTATCCCGAGGACCTCGGCGGCAATCGAGCGCTAGAGGAGTACGTGGGGCACATCGAGCACGGACCGGAGATGTACGATCGACTGCAGGAAAACGGAATTTCACTGGTCAAGACGCACGAGTATCCCCAGGATGCCAACTCGGCCATCTACGTCCTCAGAGACGGCCGCGCGGCTTGCGTGAGCTTGTGGAAGTTTTATCAAAAGTCGATTCCGCTTGAGACGGTGATCGAAGGCTGGCACAGGTTTGGGACCTGGGCCGACCACGTCAAGGCTTGGAGTCCGAAGGATCGTCCAGGCACGTTGCTGTTGAACTACGAGGAACTGAGGCATGACTTGCCCGGTTCCCTGGATAAGATCAGTCGCTTCCTCAGCAGGCCGGTGATCGGCGACCGGCTTCCGGACCGAGATACGATCGCGGCCAGCGACGGCCGATGGGTGAGAAAAGAATCGAGCTGGCAGACCGAGCTCGAAGGGAGAAATCTGGCTCGTTTCAATGAGATCAACGGAGAGGTTCTCGAGGCGTACGGTTATCCCGCCTGAATAGCCTCGGTGCATAGCATTGGCAGCTCGAGTCCGATCTTGCGCCAGGTCATGGACCCGTCACATTGACCTCTTAACCTAAGCAGCTAAAACGACGGACCCTCGAGATGCCGCAATTCAGACTGCTCCTCCGCCCCGCTTGCCTGGCCGCGCTCGCGGCAGTGGTGGTGCTCGCCGGCTGCAGCGGCGCTCAGACCCGCAAGCTCGAATTCGTGCAGCGGGGGCAGGAGTTTCTCGCTCACGGCGAGTACCAAAAGGCGCGGATCGAGTTTCGCAATGCCCTCCAGATCGCACCGAAGGACGCCGAGGTACGCTATTGGAACGGCTTGGTGTCAGAGAAGCTCGGGGACATTGTCCCGGCTGCGCAGTTCTACCAGTCGGCTATCGATGCGCGGTCGGATGACGTCGAGGCTCGTGCTCACCTGGGTCGCCTGTTCTTCCTCTATGGCGACCCGAAAAAGGCTTTAGAAACGGTTCAGCCCTCGCTAGCCAAGCACCCGAACGACCCCGGGCTACTGAGCGTGCGGGCGGCAGCGCGCTCACGCCTCAATGAGCCGGGAGCCCTCGCGGATGCCGAGAAGGCCTATAAGCTGGCGCCCCGGAGTGAGGATACGGTCGCGATTCTGACGGGCATCTACCTCAAGGCCGGCCGGAAGAGTGACGCCTTGGCCCTGCTCGAGCGGGGAGTCACCGATATTCCGGGTACGGTGGCCTTGCGCCTCGCGCTGGCCGAGCAGTTTCAGCAAGCGCACGACTCCGCCAAGGCCGAAGTGCTGATGGTGCAGCTCGTCGCCCTGCACCCGAAGGATCCCGTCTACCGCATCGATCTCGCTCGCTTCTATGCTTTTTCCAACCGGCTGGATGAGGCAGAGGCGGTGTTGCGCCAGGGGTTGCAGGCCTTCCCGGACAGCAATCGGATGCGCGGCGCTCTGGTCTCATTCCTGCGGGACCGTCGCGGGCCGCAGGCCGCGGAGACCGAGCTGCACACGCTCATCGCAGGGCATCCCGATGATGCCAACCTGCATCTGCAGCTCGCCGCTCTTTACGCATCGGAAAATGAAGTCGCCCAGGCTGAAGCGCAGTACCACGCTGTGATCTCCATGGAGGGTGAAGGGCCGAATGCCATCGAGGCGAAGGACGACCTCGCGGGTCTTCGTATCCGCCAGCACGACACGGCCGGTGCCGAGTCGCTCATCACTCAAGTCCTTTCCAAGGACCCAGGCAACGACGATGGCCTGCGCATGCGCGCGGGCATCGAGCTGGCGCGGGGTGATGGGACGTCGGCCATCGCCGACCTGCGGGCGGTGCTGCGCGATGAGCCGGACTCGATTCCCGACCTGCGGATGCTGGCCGAGGCGCAGGCGGCGAACGGTGAGACCGATCTTGCCGAGCAAACCCTTCGCCAGGCGATGGACGCTG
>Ga0335075_10006714_pt1 | contig 17755 bp, 12 predicted proteins | sample Lox_Sample_24_FD_206723 | JGI IMG/M metagenome (GOLD analysis project Ga0335075, IMG submission 206723) | Soil microbial communities from Loxahatchee National Wildlife Refuge, Florida, United States - Lox_Sample_2.4 | ecosystem: Environmental > Terrestrial > Soil > Wetlands | place: USA...
CTGCTGGTCGAACCAGTGCTCGATCTCTTTCCCGGTGCGCTCGATCCGCTCCCACGACTCGTTCAAGACGCGCAGATACTCGCGAAAATTCTCCGCGGATGGAGCAGCCGGAGCCGCGGAGGCCGCCGGAGAGGTTGGCGCCGCCAGCTCAAAAGGAGCTGCGGAGACCGAAGGCGCAACCGGCAGCTCCCGAGAAGACGCAAACTGGCTCAAAGTCGGAGACGGCGCCGTCTCAGTGAGTCTATCGATCGCGGCAATGCTTCCCGCATCGGCAGGAGAGGTCTGGAAACTCTGCAAGGTGAATTCTTCCTGCACGGGACGCCTCAGGTGGTCCTGAAAACTTGCCCGCGGGCGGAGAGAGCGGTCGTCTTCATTCAATCGAAGCGTGCTGTAGGCGCGGCGGGGCGCAATTTCTTCCGCATCGTCATCCTCATCTCTGCGCCGCTGCAGCCGGTTCCAGGCGAAAACCGGCAGCGCCAGGACAAACCCGATGGCCAGGGCGTCGGAAACCGGCACCGCCCGCGGATAGCGGCGCGCCAGCAGCCCGTTGGTTCCCAACCCGTAGAGCAGGGCCGTCGAGATCACGGACAAACTCATCCATCCCATCCAATACACCTCCCGGCGTCCGACTCTCAGTTTGAGGCGGCGCCGTTCCAGCAGTCCCCATGTCAACACGATTCCCCAAACACCCAGAAACACGTATAGAAACAGCCACGTATTGTGCAGCTGCTCACGAAGCAGCTCCGCCGACACTCGAACCGATGTCAAAAGCTGCGCGAAGTGAAATCCCTGAGACCCGAATGAGCCCTGTTCCAGCTGCGCAAAAGACCAGATGTGGCCGCCAGGAGCGCCATTGGCGAGGAACAAAAGAGCAATGGCGAGTGCCCCCAGCAGGGCATAGCAGACGGACCGCGAAAGTACTAAATTCTCAGAATTTCCCACCGCACCGTACCTGACTCGCACCATCCGACTGGGCCCTGATCCAGTTCCTCCCAACCATTCCGCGAAACGCCGAAAATCCTGGAACCAAGAGCCGATCAGAGACGCAGGTCAAACGGGAGGAGCGTAATGCCGCACATATCGGCGCGCTCCCCGATTACTTTATGGGGGCCGACGGTTACATTTTCGTTATCATCGCATGGAAAGTAACACTGAACCAATAACTTTTTCCACACTTTTTATTTGCTTACAAAGCCACCCCTCCCGGGCTAGTCCATCCTGCACGGACTTTCGCCCGGCGCAGCAAAAGAAAACGCCGGGGATCCAGAAGATCCCCGGCGTTGGCTGGACGCGGTTGAGATTAGAAGTCGTAACGCAGCGAGAACTGCATGCGGCGCGGGGTGGTCAGCAGCACGCTGGCGACGCCCAGATTTCCGCCGGTCAGCCCCGAGCCGATGCTGGCAGGGTCAAACCGGACCGTGTTCGTCACGTTGTAGACCTCCCATGCGAACTTCAGAGCGCCGTATTCACGCAGCTTCCAGGCCTTGGCCAGTCCCGAGTCGGTGTCGTAGTAGCCATCGCCGCGGAAGTTATTTCGTTCGCCCGCCTCACCCGGATACGGAAGCCGGACTGGCGATCCGGTGGCCACGCCGGAGTTGATGGCGTCGGCGTTGTCGAAGAATTGCGGATTCCCGCTCGAGTCGAAGTGACGGCGCATCTTGACCTTCGCGGTGGTTACGGCAAAGCTTTCGATCTGCCAGTCGGTCGTCCATCCAGGTTCAGTCAGTGAAAACGGGAGTCCGCTGGTCGCACGGGTAATTCCCGACCATTCCCAGCCTCCGATGAAAGCGTCGGCGACTCCGTTGACGCCGTTCAGGAAGTGCTGCCCGCGCCCGATCGGAAGTTGATACACCCAGTCCAGGGTCAACAGATGCGTGGTGTCGAAGTCCGACACTCCGCGGTTGAGGTAAGGCTTCCAGGTGTTGATGATGTCGCTGAAGGAGCCGGTAACATTGTTGGCGGTGGTTGAAAACTCCGTGGCGCGCTCCGCGTCCGAGCCCATATCGATCGAACGGGAGAAGGTATAGCTGATATCCGCCTGCAGACCGTGGCTGCTCGGGTGACGCAGGGTAATCTGACCGGCATTGTAGTAGCTCATACCGATCGTCGATTGGGCATAGAGCGACGAGAACTGATCCTGCCAGAACTTCGACTGATAGCCCGCCGGGCATCCGTAAGCGCAGTAGAAGTCGATGTCGGAAAGCGATGTCGTCGCACCGTACTGGGCGCGATACGGCGCCCATTCGTTGGTGTAGATTGCCTGGGTTGCGCTTTCACCCGGGTAATCGATTCCGGCCATGAAGGGGAACACATGTTCGAAATAAGGGATCGCAGGAACCGTCGCATCGGCATTGCCGCCGTTGACATCCACCAGGTGCGAAAGCTCGCTGCCCGCATGGTAGTAGTCTCCGCCGCCCTGCGGATCGACATAATCCACCGGTTCCGCGAGGTCAAGACTTTGCAGTAAGTGACGCCCGAGACGGCCCACGTAGGACGTTTCCAGCGTAAAACCTCCGGGCAGCTCACGCTGCACCGAGAAGTCGATCGCTTCGGAGTAAGGTGTCTTCTGCTTACTGTCCAGCCCCCACGTAATGGCGAAGTTCCCTAATTGAGGAGTGAACGGATAAGTGGCTGTACCGGGAAACGACTGGCTCACAAAGGGAAGATTGCGACGCCCGGTAAATCGCGGCGAGGTCTCATATCGATTCACACCGGCAGGATTGCTCACCGCTCCGCTCAGACCGAATGATCCGCTCTGATCAAAATTGTTGATAAGCGCCTGACCGAAGTGGTCGTAGTAAATACCGAAGCCCGCGCGGATGGATGTCTTGGCGTCAGGTGAATAGGCGACGGCAAAGCGGGGGGCAATATTGTTCTTGGATTTTGCCCAGTACCCCGGCTTGTTGTAATACGGTCCGTTCGGCGCGAAACTCAGGTCCGCCTCGTAGATTTGTCCCTGTAAAGCCGCCGACTCGCGCTGTTGGTACCAGGTATGCGTATCGATGGTGGGCGCGACCTGCTGTCCGCTGGTCTCCCACGGCGTTTGCAGCAGGGTGTGACGGATTCCGAAAGTCAGGGTCAGATTCGGGAGCGGGCGCCAGCTATCCTGGAGATAGTATTCGTACTCATTCGCCTTGAAGTGACGGACGATGGTTGTGCCGTCTCCGAGCAGCGTAGCCGAAGATGCGCTGTCCACATGGTAGTTGTATTGATCGGTGACCTGCGGAATGGTTCCCACCAGGTTTGCATAAGCAATCCCATAGGAATTACTGAACCCTCCGTCCACGGGATCCATTCCCAATGTTGATGGATCGGGCGGCTGGCCGCCAAGCCAATAAGGATTGGAAGTCGCGCTGTTGTATGAATTCTGATCCGAAGCGTGATTCTGGTCGATCAAGCGCCAGTTAACTCCAACCTGGATGTTGTGTTTACCCTTGGTCCAGTTGAAGTTGTCGACGATATTGTTCACCGGCGTGGAGTCGACGCTGGTGCGCGTCTCGGCCGTGGTTGTGGAAAGGAAACGGAAGTCGACGTAATCGCCTGAGCCGATACCCCGATTGCTGAACCCCTGGCGGATGTAGCCATAACGGACATCGTTGACCATGGTCGGGGAAATCGTCCATGTGTCGCCAACGGTTATTCCCTTCGTGTTGTCCTCAAGGAGGGACTGCGCGGGCTGCCCGGGATACTGCTCAGTATTCTGCGTAATGTCTTTTTGCAGATTGCCGCGGACGAACACGCGCTGCCGGTCGGAGGGCTGCCAATCGATCCTGGCGATGCTCGTGTTCAAGCGCTTGGGGTTTGGAGACGAGAACGAATAGGACCCCGTGTTCAGGCCATCTCCGAGGGTCGTGCCATTAGCCGCCGGCATGGACTGGAAATACGCCAGCGCTGCCGGGTTGGGGCCAGGATTATAGGGGTACGCCGACGAGTTGCAGACCTGGCAACCGGAGTCCAGCTGGGCCACCTGGCTTGGGGTCAAGCTCTGATTCTCAAGCGCGCCCGAAGCGCTGTCGCCCTGGTAGGTGAGAATGCCCTGCTGATAAGAAGCCGTCGGATCGGTCTGATTGACCTGGGTGTTTTCGGCAATCCGCGACGCTTCGTAGTTTGCGAAGAAGAACAGCTTGTCCTTGAGAATCGGTCCGCCGAGGTCGGCCCCAAAAATATTCCGGATGAGCTTGCCGGGGACATTGGGGAGACCGCTGTTCGCCTCCGCTTGCTTGTTGAACCAGTCGTTGGCAACCGTGATCGTGGGGCGATTGTATTCATAAGCCGCGCCATGAAACCGATTGGTCCCGGATTTCGTTACCAGGCTGACCTGCGCGCCCGAGGAGCGCCCCGCGTCGGCGTTGGCATTACCGGTAGTCACGCGAAACTCTTCCACCGAATCCTGGGTCTCGCGCAGCACGCCGGTAAAGGCAAAGCCGTTGACCTGATCATTGTCGTCGACCCCATCGAGCGTGATGTTGCCCTGGTCGGAACGTCCTCCGTTCACCGCACCGCTGCGGCTGTCCTGCATCGCCGGCGTGGCCGGTTGTGGCAGAAAGAAGACGCCAGGCTGGAGCGAAAGCAGATCCGGCACATTGCGGGTTTCGCTGGGCAGCGCCTGGATCATGTTGTTGCCCATCGAATTGCCGATCGAGGCGTCCGTCGTGTTCAGTGTCTGCGCTTCGGCGGAAACATTGACCACCTGCTGCGATGCCTGCACCGAGAGCGTAAAGTCGATGGTCGCGGGCTGGTTCACAAGCAGCTCCGCAAACTTCGATTGCGAGCCGAATCCGCTCGCGGTAACACTGATCGTGTATTTTGCCGGAGGAATCTGAGGAAACCGGTACTCGCCTGCTCCATTGGAAGTGGCCGAGGCTTTAAATCCTGTTGCACTATCTGCGATATCGACCGTGGCGCCGGGAACAACGGCTCCACTCGGATCTTTCACTACACCTCGAAGCGAGGTATTGGCACTCTGGGAAAAGCCGTTCGAAGCAAAACCCACTAACAACAGGACAAGTGCAAAACTCCAACTGCGTCTGGTCACAAATCCTCCAAAAGTTCAATGAAACGGAAGCGCCCACGCGGGCTGTATCGTGAATTTCTCGTGTGGTGTGGGGAGCGGAAGCGCTACCGAGCCACCGATAGCGAGTGCCTTATTCTGTAGCGGAATTGTAACGATTGCAATCAAAAACTGCACAGATTGGGACGAACTGCGGGGGATTTGTTGCGAAGATCAAAAAATATTGAGCGAATAACCGCCGGCCATGGTTTTGCGAAAACACTCTTTTATTCATCGAATAAGAAAGTGTGATGGCAAGCCACCGCGGTCACTCACGCTCCGCTGCGCTGCCGTTGCAAATTCCCTACTGATTGACGCCGCTGGCCAGAAATCCGCCATCCACCACGAGCACCTGCCCGGCAACAAAGGACGCGGCATCCGATGCTAGATACACCGCGGCGCCCACCACCTCTTCAGTGCGCCCGAAGCGCGCCATCGGTGTCCGCATCAGCAGCTCCTTGCCGCGCGGCGTGTTATCCAGCAAGTCAGAATTGAGCGCGGTGCGAAAAACTCCCGGAGCGATCGCGTTCACCAGCACACCCTTCTGCGACCACTCGACCGCCAGCGAACGGGTAAGCGAAGCCACCGCGGCCTTGCTCGCCGCGTAAGCCGCCACCTGGCTCAATGCCACGAAGGTATTGAGTGAGGCGATATTGATGATCCGTCCGTAGCCGCGGTCCAGCATGTGCTTGCCGAATATCTGGCAGGCACGAAGCGTGCCGGTCAGGTTGGTATCCATGATCGACGTCCATTCCGCTTCGTCGAAGTCAAGCGTGGGAGCGCGCTTGATCTTGCCCGCGCAGTTCACCAGGATATCCACCTTGCCCAGCTGAGCCACCGTCTCGTTGAGCAGTTTCTCGAGTGACGCGCGATCCGCGACATCCGAGGAGACGCGCAGCGCACGGCGCCCCTTGGCCTCAATCTCGGCAGCCGTGCTCTCCACCTGCTCCATGCGCCGTGCAGAGGCGGCCACATCCGCGCCGGCATCGGCAAAACCCAGGCTGATCGCACGCCCGATCCCCGAGGTGCCTCCCACGACGACCGCAACTTTACCTTCAAGACTCAATGCAGAGGAACTCATAACCATCCTTCGATCACTATCAAGATTCGCCATACTTCGCAACGCTCTGGAATGCGTTAGTTGGAGCGGCCCAAAAACACCGGAGCAATATGCCGATCATAGAGATTGCCGGTAACATTCTTCGCGATGACGGCTTCATTCGATTCCAGAAGTTTGAGATAGCGCGAGCCCATCTTGGCGGCGATCTTGAAGCCCACATGCAGCAGCTGCCTGAAGCTGGAGTTGTAGGCCGGGTTCTTCTGGTCGTGCCGCAGTGCCGACGTGAATTGCTCCGAAGTCCACAGCTTCACCTCTTGCGGAGACGGCAGCCGGGCGGGATCGATATCGATCACGGTCGCATAGGGAGCGCACAGCTCCTCGCTGTGCGCGAAGGCCTCGGCGTAAATCTCCTTGGCCAGCGCCAACCCATCGCCACCGGCCTCGGCCAGCCCAATCAACTCTTCGAGCCACGTGGTGCCCGCCGTCTTAAGGTGCACACCGGCGTCGAAGTCCTTCATGCACTGGTGAATGGCGGGATAAATCGAGAACTTGTCGCTGCCCGAGTGCACGCTGAGCTTCAGATTCGCCGGCAACCCATATTGCTTTACCGCGTAGCGGATCGCGGCCATATCCAGCGCCATCTCGCGCCCGAACTGCCCCACGTCGCCGACATAGTCGACACCCTTGTTGAACCGTCCGCTGAATTTCGGCGCAATGGTCTGCACCGGAATCCCCTCATCGGCAATTGCCGCGAGAATAATCAACAGCTCGGCCGGTGTCTGGGCATAGTCGGTCTCATCCATCGAGACCTCGGCGACAAAATTATCCTTGCCTTTGGCCGCTTCGATCTTGCGGTAGACCTTGCCCGCCTCCTGCACTGCGAACAGAAACTTCGCCGTCGTCTGCTTCAACAACGCGGAACTAATCTCGAAGCTCTGCGCCGCACCCTCCAACTGAACGGTACCCAGCAACTCCGAGTGCCGTCCGGCAAATGCGTCGATATCGGCTTGAGCCGCGGGCTTCGCAATGTAGTCGGCAACGTCGATGGTGTAGAAGTCGCACGGCGCAAGGAAGCGGTCGACAGTCGTGAGATTGATGTGATCAGCGTCGCAAAAATACGGCTTATTCCAGCCCAGAGCCTTTACTGCTTCGTCTGCCGCAGCACGCGTCGCGGCGGGATCGGAACCGATGATCATATGTTCGCGGTTCGACTTATTCCATACCGGAACAACCTCGACCCCCGCCTTCCCCGCGAGAACGCACGCTTCTAGCTGCGCCTTCGCCTGATGCGCAAAGCGATCTCCAACGCCAACCGAAAATTTATTCAGTACCACCATGCTTCCCCTCTGGGTTTTGAATCCCTAAAACCTTCCCCGGTAGGCCCACAGGCCCAACCCTGGATTGGCGATAAAGAAGACCTCCTCGCCATCGACCGTGTTGTAGCCATGCTGCAGTTTGTTCGGGTGATAGCGCTCGAGTCGCTTCGCCAGATCGCCGTAGCCGAAACCCACGCCCTCAACTTCCGCTCGCGTCAGATGCCCCGGGCACCATGTGATCTTGAAGCGGCCCTCTGAGGATCCGTGAATCAGGTGCGCAGCGGCGCTGAGGTCCGCGGACAGGTCCGCATTCTGCTCAACCGCCTTTAACGTGGCTGGCGTTCCGCGATAGCCGTACTTGCGAATCAGCTTATCGATGGTTGGATCCTCACCGAACTCCTTCACCCCCGGGGCGAGAATGATCAGCTCGGCGTCGTCCGCAAGCGCCATCCGCGTGCGATAGACAGCCTTGTTGCCCAGCCATGTGCTGTGAAACTCATGCGGGTCGAGATACACCACCGCCTTCTGAATCGGCGCGTCGAGCATCTCGAAGTTCACCTGCAGGCTGAGCTCCGCCGCCAGGTGAAAACACTCAGCGTCGTCACCGATGTAGATGCCGCGCAGCGCCACCCCGCCATCGTCGGCACGGCCCACCACGGTAAGCACATAGACGATGGGAATGTGGCTAAGGAATCGGTCGGCGGCATAGTTGAGCACGGCCCGCACCGGGTTTTCAGCCCGCCCCATGATGCGCTCCATGCCGTACACCGCGCCCAGATAATGGCTGCGATTGATGCCGTCCACACCGCCCGAACCCACCAGGATGTTCTTGTTGTAATTGGCCATGCCAATCACCTCGTGCGGAACCACCTGCCCGATCGACAACACCAGGTCGAAGCCGCCGCGCGAGATCATCCGGTTCACCTGTGCCGGGTATGGGTAACTCAGCTTGCCTTCGGAAACCTCGTGGATGAACTCCGCCGGAACCTCGCCCAGCGTTTCCACATCCGTGCGCCAGTTGTGAACATGAAAGAGATCGTGCGGAATCACGCCGTACATGCGCGTCAGCTGCTGGGGAGACATCGCCGTATGCGTGCCCAGAGCCGGCAGAATGGCCTGCATCTGCGCGCCGTAGTATTGCCAGGCAAATCCCGTCAGCTCGCCCGCGCGCGAGTGGAAACGGGTCATGTCCGGCGGTACGGCCAGCACCCGCTTGCGCGGCCCCAGTTTTTTTAGTGCTTCAAACAGAAGCGCCTTTAACTCCGCCGAGCTGAACTCCGCGTCCGGCGCGCCTTTGGCGAGATACAGACTCATACCGCGAAATCCACCTTCCTGAGTCTCGGCGCGAGCACATTCATGATCAGCAGCGCCAGCAGATACACACTCGAAGCCAGCACGAACAGCGAACCGTAGCTGTGCGTGCGCTGCAGCACGTGTCCGGTGACAAACGCCAGCAGCGCGCCGCCCACCGAACCGGCCATGCCGCCAATGCCCACGACCGCGCCCACCGCACTGCGCGGAAACATATCCGAGGCGGTCGTGAACAGATTGGCCGACCACCCCTGGTGCGCCCCCGCGGCAATCCCCAGCAGGATGATCGCCGCCCACTCCGAATGCAATCTGCCGATGGTGAATACAGGAACGACCAGGCAGGCGCAGAACAGCATGGCCGCAATCCGCGATCCCTCCGGCGAAAGCCCCAGCTTGCGGAATGGCGCAGGCAGCCAGCCCCCGCCAATGCTGCCTACCGCTGACATGTTGTAGACAATCACCAGCGGCAGTCCCAGGTGAGAGAGATTGAGGTGAAACTTCGCGCTGAAGTACGACGGCAGCCAGAAAAGATAGAACCACCAGATGGGATCGGTCAGAAACTTCCCCAGGGCAAACGCCCACGTCTGCCGGTATCCCAGCAGCTTGATCCACGGCACCGACGGCCCCATCTGCGTGGCCGCTTCCTTATAAATGTGGCGAAGTTCAGCACCGGTCAGTGTTGGATGGTCCGCCGGCTTGCGATAGTTCTTGAACCACCACCCGATCCAGATCAGGCTGAAGATGCCGGTAGTGAGAAACGCTGCGCGCCATCCAAACTTGATCGTGACCCAGGGCACAACCAGCGGAGCGAGGATTGCGCCCACGTTTGCGCCGGAGTTGAAAATGCCGGTGGCCAGCGAACGCTCGCTCTGCGGAAACCACTCAGCAACAGTCTTGATCGCCGCCGGGAAGTTCCCCGATTCCCCGATGCCCAGAAAAAAACGCGCGATGCCAAACTCGAACGCGGTGCTGGCCAGCGCGTGCCCCATGGCAGACAGGCTCCAGATACCCATCACCACGATGTAGCCGAGCCGGGTGCCGATCTTATCCACCAGCCTGCCCGCCACCAGCAGCCCCAACGCGTAGGCCAGCTGGAAAGCATCGACAATGTAACCGTAATTGATCTCTGTAAGGCCAATGGTATGCGCCAGGGTTGGCTTCAGCAGCGCAATCACCTGACGATCCATGTAGTTGATCGATGTGGCGAAAAACAGCATCGCGCAAATCGTCCAGCGAACCCGCCCCATCCGGCCGCCCGCAAAACCGCTCGGCTCTTCTTCGATCTGCATTCCGCTCCCGCTCATCTTGTCGCCAGCACTCATAGGGCCGCCCAAGGCACAACTCTCGACATCGTGTTATAGCCTATAGGCTTCGCGCACCAGATTGTAAGTAAGATCGCGCGCCACCTCGAAGGCCTCGTCTTCGTCAAGGCGATGCTCGGCCACCAGCCGGGCCAGGTAGGCGCAGTCGATGCGCCGCGCAACATCGTGCCGTGCAGGAATCGACAGGAAGGCGCGCGTGTCGTCGTTGAACCCCGCGGTGTTATAAAAACCCGCGGTCTCGGTCACGCTCTCACGAAAACGCAGCATGCCCTCCGGGCTGTCGTGGAACCACCATGGCGGCCCAAGGCGCAGGCAGGGATAATGGCCCGCCAGCGGCGCGAGTTCTCTGCTGTAGGTCGACTCATCCAGCGTAAAAAGAATCAGCCGGAAATTCGCCTCGTTGCCGTAGCGGTCCAGCATCGGCTTCAGTGCGTTCACATAGTCCGTGGCCGTCGGGATATCGGCGCCGGTGTCGCGGCCATAACGCTCGTAAATCTTGCGATTGTGATTGCGGGAGCTGCCCGGATGGATCTGCATGACCAGCCCGTCGTCCACGCTCATGCGCGCCATCTCGGTCAGCATGTGGGCCCGGAAGAGTTCCTTGCTCGCAACATCAGCGTTGCTGCCCATCACCAGCGCGAACAGATCGGCCGCCGCCTCCGCGGACAAACTCGCCGTCCGCGCCGTCGGATGTCCGTGATCGGTCGCCGTGCAGCCCAGCTCCTTGAACCTGGCCCGCGATTTCTCGAGCGCCCTCCGGTATCCGGCCCACGACCCGGTGTCCTCGCCGGTAAGCTCGCCCAGCCTGGCTACGTTCTCATGGAATCCCGCGAAGTCGGGGTCGACCACGGAATCGGGGCGAAACGTGGGCAGAATCCGCGCCTTCCATCCCGACTCCCGGATCGCCTTGTGATCGCTCAACGAGTCGAGCGGCGAGTCGGTCGTCGCCAGCACTTCCAGCTTGAAGCGCTCATAGAGCGCACGCGGCAGAAACTCCGGCGTCAGAAGCTTGTCGGCAATCGTGTCGTAATAAAGGTCGGCGGTGTCTGCGGTCAGCCGCTCCTCGAGGCCGAACAACTCATGGAACGCGTAGTCGAGCCACATTCTGGTCGGCGTTCCGCGAAACAGGAAGTAATGCCTGGCAAAGATCCGCCACACCCCGCGCGGGTCCTTCATCTCCGGCACGCCGATCTCGAGCTCGTCCATGGAGACGCCCTGGCTGTACAGCATGCGATAGACGTAGTGGTCAGGTTGCACGAACAGCTTCGCGGGGTTTGGAAAGGGCTCGTTGTGGGCAAACCACGAGGCTTGGGTATGGCCATGCGGACTCACAATCGGCAGGCCGGCGATGCTCTCATAAAGCTGCCTGGCCACTCCTCTGGTCCCCGGATCGGCGGGGAAAAGTCGGTCTGGATGAATCAGCGTCACTTGTCCTGCTCACCTTCTGCTGGTTCGACCAGCAAACCAACGCTCTGCGGGTCTCACCCTGAGAGGTCCGACCACTAGAATACATAATGAATGCGGAACCTGCAGCGATCTTCTCATAATGTTTCTCTCCCCCGGAACTTCGGTCTGGTGCTAATCTCGTTATGCGGTACGTACAGCTCTCGACCGCTCGCTCTTCATGACGGATCATTCGCCAGCATCGACGGACAATCACCTCGCCACCCAAGTGGTCAACCACGTCCGCCAGATGATCGAGCGCGGGGAGCTGCAGCCGGGTGACAAGATTCCTCCCGAGCGCGAATTCGCGCGCCGCCTTAAGATCAGCCGCGCTTCGTTACGGACAGGCATCGGTTATCTCGCAGCCATGGGCGTCATGAAGGTCCGCCACGGCGTCGGGACCTTCGTGGCCGACGGACCGCCTGACCTGGGCAAGTCCTCCCTCGGCCTCATCGGCGCGCTGCACGGCTTTCAGTCCTGGCACATGTTCGAAGCCCGCATGTCGCTGGAATGCAACCTGGCGGCGCTGGCGGCGGAGCGAGGCAAGAGAGACCATCTCACCTCCCTGGCCGAAGAGGTGGCCGAGCTTTACGCCACGGTGGACGACCCCGCAGAGTATCTGATTCACGATATCCGCTTCCATCGCACCATCGCCCAGGCCTCGGGCAATCCCATCCTCGCGGCACTGATGGAGACCATCACCGCGTCGCTTTACGATCGCCGGCGAAAAACCGTCGAGCACGCGAAGGACCTCAAGGACTCGGCGGACATGCATCGAGACATCTATCGCGCCATCCGCGCGAAAGACCCTGTCGCAGCGCGCAAGGCGATGGAGCGGCACCTGCAGCTGGCGCAAAAGGCGCAGGACATCGAAGATTCGAGCGAAAATAAGAAAAAAGCCGTAGCCCGCATCCGGAGACGCAAGGCTCAATAAAGATCGGCGATCACTGCTGCTGTTGCGCCTGTTGCAGCTGCAAGAGCGGTTCGGCCGGCGGAGGCGGAGGCGCCTGCGCTTTCTCCACCAGCATCGACCAGTCCTCCGGAATCGGCATGTCCTGGTCCAGTGCCGGAGCCTGTTCCGACGCGGTCACCTGCACCGCGACATAGAGATCGCTGGCCGTGCGCCCCAGGAATATCCCCCTCGTGGGCGGAACATCGGCGTAGTCGCGGCCCAGCGCAGTGCGGATGTGGCGGTTCCCGGCGACAAGCGCATTGGTAGGATCGAAGCCCACCCATCCCAGGTGGGGCAGCAAAGCCTCAACCCAGGCGTGCGTCGCATCTGACGTCGAGCGGTCATGATCTTCCTTGCGGTGATAGAGATATCCGCTGACGTAGCGGCATGGAATGCCGAGCTGCCGAACCAGCGTGATCATGATGTGCGCAAAGTCCTGGCACACGCCCTGCCTCGACTCGATCGCCTCGTCGATCGGAGAGTCGACGCGCGTGGTGCGCGGCGAATAGCTGAAGTAATCGTAGAGCCGGTCGTTGATCTCGCGCAGCAGCATCATCGGATCGTCGCGCCGGCGGACATCGAGCTCGCGCGCAAGTTTTTCGAGAGCCGTCGTCGGGCAGGCGAATTCGCTGGGCAGCAGCATCTCCCAGTAGTCGCCTTCGGCGACCATCGCGTCCAGTTCGCGCCATGCGTCAGGAGCCAGAAACGAGGGAATGTCCGCCAGCGGCTGATACTCAACCAGCGACTCTGCGACGATTACCAGCTGCCCATGCTGACCCGGAATATCGAAGTGATGGATGTTGTTGCTGAGATGGTCGCGGTACGAGAAGACGCGGCAGCGCGGGCTGACCGACAAAGAAAACGTGAGACAGCGCTGGTTGCTGTCGCTGCGCGGATGCATGCGCACTTCCATCACGCTCTCGCTCACCGCCTTGCTGTAGACAAATTTGGTCAGATGCCGGATCGAATAGAAGAGCATTGCTGCAGCCTCCTTTACATTGCCAGCGCGGTTTGCACAGAGTATTGGATGTAGACCTCGTAGATGAGGTCATGTATCTGACGGCATTGCTCCAGGATTCTGCGCATGTAGCGGCCCGGATCGGCGGCAAGTATCTCGGCGATCTGCGCATATCCCAGAGAGGCTTTGAGCTTTCCCGAAACTCGCATCAGCTCCGCGGCGTGCATCCCGCGGCCTTCATTCCTGATCGCCTCCAGCGACTGGTGCAGCCGGTCAATCGAATAACGGATGGAGTGGGGAAATTCGGGATCGAGTAACAGGAACTCGACGATGCGCTCATACGTAAGGTCGGCCGTGTAGACCTTACAATATGCTTCGAACGCCGTACAGGTGCGCAGCAATCCGATCCACTCCAGGTATTCATACGCATCCACCGAATCCTCCCCCTGCGAGAAGACATCGCGGTGATAGATATCGAGCAGCTTGGCTGTCGCCGAGGCGCGCTCCAGAAATCTCCCCACCTGCAGAAACTGCCATCCCTCACCGTGGCTCAGCGTAGTGTCGGTCACTCCCTGGAACAAGTGAACACCGTCGATGAGGCAGGGAAGAAATTCAGAGAGCTGGGTGTCTGAGGGCGAGGGCGGCCTCAATCGCGATATCTCGTGGAAGAGCCGATTGAGCCGCTGCCACTGCTCGCTGCTGATCTGCTCCCTGATCTGCCGCGCATTCTCGCGCGCCGCAAAGATGCAGGAGGTCACCGATCCGGGCTGCGATCCATCGAAGCATAAGGTGTAGACCAGCGAATACACATCGTCCTTCCACTCCAGGTCTCGCGGTGTGCCCAGCGCTGCAAGCACGCGCTGCCACCGCCGCTCCACGCTCACCTGCGACTTGTCCAGCATCAGGCCGAGATTGATGTCCACCATGCGCACGGTATGCTCGGCTCGCTCCAGGTAGCGGCTCGTCCAGTAAAGGCTGTCTGCAACTCGTGAAAGCAACAGTTCCTCCCAGTGAAACAACAATGCGCGTCCGCAGGCCGCCTAGCTCAACACCCAGGTGTCTTTACTGCCGCCGCCTTGCGAAGAATTCACCACCAGCGATCCCTTGCGCAGCGCCACGCGCGTGAGTCCGCCAGGAACGATCGTGACCTTGTCGCCGAAAAGAATGTAAGGACGCAAATCCACATGGCGCGGCTCGATGCTGCCATCTTCCTGCAGGCAGGGCGAGCGCGAAAAGTCCAGCGTGGGCTGCGCGATGTAATTGCGCGGATGCGCCTCGATGCGCCGGCGAAACTCCTCGCGGTCCGCTTTACTGCTGTGCGGCCCGATCAGCATGCCATATCCACCCGACTCGCCCACCGCCTTCACCACCAGCTTGTCGAGATTTTCAAGCGTGTGCTGCCGCTGCGACTTCTCCGTCATCAGGTAGGTTTCGACATTGTTCAGGATCGGATCCTCATTCAGGTAGTAGCGAATGATCGCGGGCACGTAGGCGTAGAGCGCCTTATCGTCTGCTACTCCGGTGCCGAAAGCGTTGGCCAGGGTCACATTGCCCGCGCGATAGGCATTGAAGAGCCCCGCCGCGCCCAGAATCGAATCCGTGCGGAAGGCCAACGGATCGATGAAGTCGTCATCCACGCGGCGATAGATCACATCCACGCGCTTGAGTCCCGCCGTCGTCCGCATGTAAACCACGTTGTCGTGGATCACCAGGTCGCGGCCTTCGACCAGCTCGATTCCCATCTGGCGCGCCAGATAGGTGTGCTCGAAGTAAGCCGAGTTATAAACGCCGGGAGTCAGTAGCACGATCGTCGGCTCGGCCCGGCCCTCGGGGGCAATCGACCGCAGCGTGCTCAGCAGCGCCTGCGTGTAATGCTCAATGGGCCGCACGCCATAGCTGCGGAAAAGATGCGGCAGGGTACGCTTCATGATGCGGCGGTTGGTCAGCATGTACGAAACGCCGCTCGGCACGCGCAGATTATCCTCGAGCACTACGAACTCACCGCTCCTGAGGCGCAACAGATCGGTTCCGGCAACCGCAACATAAACGTTGCGTGGAACCTGCAGTCCGCGCATCTGCCGGCGGAAATGCTGGCAGCTATACACAATCTCGCGCGGGATAATTCCCTGCGCCAGGATCTTTCCCTCGTGGTAGACATCGTGCAGGAAGAGATTCAGCGCGGTGATTCTCTGCGTCAGTCCGAGCTCGATGCGCTCCCAGTCTTCACCTGTCACCAGCCGCGGAATCAGGTCGTAAGGAAAGATGCGCTCCGTGCCCTCTTCGCGCCCATAGACGGTGAACGTGATGCCCTGCATCAGGAAGGAGACATCAGCAGATTGCTTTCGCCGCTTCAGCTCTTCCCGCGGCAGGTTGGTCAGCACATGGAGCAGAGCTTCGTAGTGCGGCCGTATCGCGCCGTCCGGCCCGAACATCTCGTCGAATGCGCCATCGAGGAAATACTCGCGAAGCAACGGGTTGTCGAACTCATCGCGTAACAGCGTTGTGCTCATCTGCTCTCAATCGGGGCGCCCAGTGGCCCGCAGCGCTCCTTCTTCAGATGCGAACCGGCGGCCTGCGCGAGGACAGAGATAAGGAATGCTCTCCGAATGGCTGAGTTAGTGCGATCGTGCAGGGAGTGCGCTGGTCCGACGGCTCAGAAGGAAAAACGTATCCTTTTGTAGCACGAGCAGGACCAGCCAGCAAGGATTAGCCGCACATGCGCCGGCGCGAGAGTCGCAGGCGCTCTGCTCCCTTCAGTGGCTTCTCCGGGCCGCGGCGGCCCCTTATCTCAGCGTTGAGATGCAGCCCAGCCGGTCTATTTCCCCGAGCTCGTTTTCACGGCCGCCTCATGCCATTGCGGCACCGGGGCGGCGCTCTCGATCCAGGCCGAGTCGATCAGATCGCGCAGCATGCTTGCGCCGGCAGCGAGCCGCTCGGAGGTGAACTGCTTCGCTTCCGGCGTGCCCGCGCCAACGAACCCCTGCTGCTTGTCCAGCTGATATACCTTCTCCACCAGCGTCGCCGAGTGCCGCAGATAAGCCATGTAAGCATCCCACTCGTCGGTCACCGGATGCACCGCGGTGATCAGGGGCTTCACGTCTTCAGGCTTGATGTTGGCGCTTACAAAGGCGCTCTCGAACTGCGAATGGATGCCGTGCTCGGTCGTATAGCCGTTGGGATTTTCCTTTTCCACCCAGCCGTTGTAGTCGCGCGTCACATGCAGCGGCATCGATCCGTCGCCGACATAGTGCCCGAGCCAGCCGCAATAAAAGAGGATGGCCGCCTCGACCGGCTTTGTATTCTCATGCTCCGCGCTCAGGGCGCGATACTCGCGCATGGCCGCCTTCAGCCGCTCCCACACCTCGTTGGTGATGTAGGGCTGGAAACCGACCTTATCCGGCTGGAGCTGGCGGGCCAGGTCGGGATGCGTAATCTCCGCCGCAGTCAGCTCGGCGATGTATTCGTAGCGCCGGCGCGGGAGCGTGCCGATCATATCCGCATATTCCAGGTCGATGAAGTGATCCGGAGCCTGCGCCGCATTGAGCTCCGGCTCCGCCGGCGAGCGCCACCGATCCGGCTCCGGCCCCAGATATTCGATCTCGTCGATGGCTTCCGTAGTGCGCAGAAACGCGGGCACATCGTCGGGAAGTGTCTCGACCGCGAGACGATTGATCATCTTATGCCCCACGTCGCCCCAGCCGAACGAGGGTGGAACCGCAACAAGAGGTAGCAGAGCAAGCGTGGCCAGACGGCACAAATGCGAGCGAAATCGAGCGGGTGCATTCCTGTTCATGCGGCGAGTATAACGTCCGTGAGCTGCGGGATCTTTACAGCGTCAATCTATACTGTCCGGCATGAAAATTGTCTGTGCCTCAACCGTCTTCCAGGTCAGCGATCTCGAAGCGGCGATCCGGTTCTATCGCGACGTTCTCGGCTTCACGGAGGATTTTCGCTTCGGCCCCTACGCCGGAGTGCATCGCGACGAGGTTCAGCTGCACTTGTGCGCGCACCAGGTGTGGAAGCGGCCCGTGGGCGGCGGCGCGGTTGTGGTCTTCAGCGACGAAGTGGACCAGTTCTGCGCGGAAATCCGCGCCCGCGGCGCCCGCATCGAGGCCGACCCGGCCGATCAGGCCTACGGGATGCGGGACTTCGTCGTCTCCGATCCCGACGGCAATCTGCTCACCTTCGCCCGCTCTGCAGAGGAGAAATAGCCGGTAGCGCCGGTTTCCGGTTCCCAGGAAATTCATAGAAATCCCCTGTAAAACAAGGCTCAAAAGTTGATATTCTTGAGAGGCTATGCCTACGAAACAGGAACTTCTTCAGAACCCCATCCAGCACATCGA
>Ga0335075_10006716_pt1 | contig 17754 bp, 13 predicted proteins | sample Lox_Sample_24_FD_206723 | JGI IMG/M metagenome (GOLD analysis project Ga0335075, IMG submission 206723) | Soil microbial communities from Loxahatchee National Wildlife Refuge, Florida, United States - Lox_Sample_2.4 | ecosystem: Environmental > Terrestrial > Soil > Wetlands | place: USA...
CGAGTTCGATCGTCGCAGTCGTGCCGCGGGCTGGGGCGTGACGTCCAACGCAGCGCATCCCGGCTTGAGCAAGACGAACCTGCTCAGCGGGGCGTCATACGCCGCGGGCAGACCGACCCTACAGGCCCGGCTGGCTCGATTGTCGTGGCGCTTCCTGCCGTTCATCTGGCTGGAGGTGGACGAGGGCATCAAACCCGCGCTGTATGCCGCCGTCTCGCCGGACGCAACGGGCGGCGCCTATTACAGCCCGCGAGGGTTCTACGAAACCGCCGGCGGTGGAGTCACTTTCGCGCATATGCCGCGACTAGCCCGCAGTGACGTCGACAACAATCGGCTGTGGCAGCTGTCCGAACAGCTGACCGGCGTCACCTTCCCTTCAACAACGGCCCATAGGTAAGGGGAGCCATGGCGTTCGTCGGACGCACTGATGTGAAAGATCCCGGTGCGGGGCAGCACCAGTGGGAAAGGCTGGCGTTGCGGCGAGAACGGTTGTACGCCGAGGATGCCCAATTCCGGGATACCCGTCCCGACGACGCGGTCGCCGAAGCGGTCCGCAGGCCCGGGCTGCGCATCGCCGAGGCCATGGCGACCGTGATGGAGGGCTACGCCGACCGGCCGGCGCTGGGTCAACGTGCCCGCGAGGTGAGCACCGATGCGGCGACTGGGCGCACGGCGCTGAGTTTCCTGCCGCGGTTCGAAACCGTCAGCTATGGCGAACTGTGGGGGCGAGTGCGCGCGGTGGCTTCCGATTGGCACCACCACCGCGAGCATCCGGTGCACGCCGGGGACTTCGTCTGTGTGCTGGGATTCGCCAGCATCGACTACACGGCAATCGAGTTGGCGTGCATACACCTCGGTGCGGTCGTGGTGCCGTTGCAGACCAGCGCGCCGGCGACGCAACATGCGCCGATCCTCGCTGAAACGCAGCCCCGAATTCTGGCCGTGGGCATCGACTATCTGCAGTCCGCGGTCGAGGCCGCGCTTCACGGCGCCGCGCCAGCGCGGCTGATCGTCTTCGATTACGAACCGCGCGACCACAGCCAGCGCGCGGCATACGAAACCGCGTGCCATCGATTGACTGACGCCGGCAGCCCGCTGCGCATCGAGACTATCGACGAGGTCGTCGAGCGTGGATCGGCGCTGCCGTCGGCGCCGTTGTACACCGCCGCGCCCGATGAGGACCCGCTGGCCTGGGTGTTTTACACCTCAGGCACCACCGGCACACCCAAGGGTGCGATGTTCACCGAAAGTCTGTGCATCGGAACATGGCTCGCCCAATCCGATCAGCCGGTGATCACGCTGAGCTACATGCCGATGAGCCATCTGATCGGCTACGGCTACGTGATCATGACGCTGGCCAACGGCGGCACGAGCTACTTCGCCGCCAAGAGCGACCTGTCGACATTGTTCGACGATCTGGCGATGGCACGGCCCACCACGCTGAGCCTGGTGCCGCGGGTGTGTGAGATGTTCTTCCATCAATACCTGAGCGAGCTGGATCGGCGCACGCTGGCCGGCGCCGATCCGGACAAGGCCGGCGACGACATCACCACGGCCATGCGAGAACAACTGCTCGGCGGTCGTGTACTGGCTGTGGGGTGCGGGTCGGCGGCGCTGTCGCCAGAAATCAAAGTCTTCATGGAATCGGTGCTCGACCAGCATCTGATGATCGGATATTCGTCCACCGAGATCGCCGGCGGGATGATCGTGGCCGACGAGCACGTGCTGCGCCCACCGGTCGTCGACTACAAGCTGCTCGACGTCCCCGAGCTGGGCTACTTCAACACCGACAAGCCTTACCCGCGTGGCGAACTCGCGGTCAAGTCGTCGCGATTCATGGCCGGCTACTACAAACGCCCCGACCTGACCGCCGAGATGTTCGACGGAGACGGCTATTACAAGACCGGCGACATCATGGCTGAAGTCGAGGCCGACCGACTGCGCTTCGTCGACCGGCGCAACAACGTCATCAAGCTTTCCCAGGGCGAGTTCGTCGCTGTCGCGCGCCTGGAGGCGCTGTATTCCACCAGCCCACTGATCCGGCAGATCTACATCTACGGCAGCAGCGAACGCTCGTTCCTGCTCGCCGTCGTGGTGCCCATCGATGAGGGCGTCACCAAATCGGCGATCAGTGAATCCCTCGTGCAGGTCGCGAGGGACTATCAGCTGAACGGTTACGAGATTCCCCGCGACTTCGTGCTGGAGACCGAACCGTTCAGCCTGGAGAACGGCTTGTTGTCAGGTGTCGGTAAGTTCCTGCGGCCCAAGCTCAAAGACCGCTACGGCGCCGCGTTGGAGCAGCTGTATGCCAAGATGGCCGACGACCAGATCAGCGAACTGCGCGCGCTGCGGGCCGGCGGTGCCGATCAGCCGGTGCTGGCGACGATGGCGCGCGCCGTGCAGGCCACGCTCGGCGTCTCGGCCGGCGACGTCGACCCGCAGGCCAGGTTCATCGACCTGGGCGGTGATTCGCTGTCGGCGTTGACTTTCTCGCGGTTGCTCGCCGACATCTTCGGCGTCGAGGTGCCCGTCGGAGTCATGGTGGATCCGACCGCCGACCTACTTGCCATCGCCAAGCACATTGAACGTCATCGTGATTCGGATGGGCTGCGGCCGACCTTTGCCTCGGTGCACGGCACCGACAGCACCGAGGTTCGGGCTGAGGACCTGACCTTGGACAAATTCATCGACGCGGACTTACTCGGCGCCGCCGCATCGCTGCCGCGGCCAACCGGCGACGTCCGTACGGTGTTGGTCAGCGGCGCGACCGGATTTCTCGGGCGATTCCTCTGCTTGGAATGGCTACAGCGGCTTGCCGATTCCGACGGCACACTGATCTGCATCGTGCGTGCCGGCGATGCGGAGCAGGCGCGCCAGCGCATCGAGACGGCGCTGGCCACCGACGCCGCACTGCTGAAGAGATTTCGGGCACTGGCCGACGGTCACCTCGAGGTGCTCGCCGGCGACATCGGCGAGCCCAACCTCGGGTTGGACGGGCCCACCTGGCAGCGTCTGGCCGACAGCGTCGACCTGATCGTGCACCCCGCGGCCCACGTCAACCACCTGCTGCCCTACCGCCAGCTGTTCGGCCCGAACGTCGTCGGCACCGCGGAGATGATCCGGCTGGCGATCACCGCCAAACTCAAAGCAATCCACTACATTTCCACGATGGGCGTGACCGCGGTTGCCGACCACATCGTCGACGAGGACGCCGATATCCGTCGTGCGATCCCGCGCTGCACGGTCGCCGACAGCTACGCCAACGGCTACGGGATCAGCAAGTGGGCCGGCGAGGTATTGGTGCGCGAGGCGCACGATCTGTGCGCATTGCCCGTCGCGGTCTTCCGGCCGGGCATGATCCTGGCCGACCGCCGCTACGCAGGACAGCTCAACGCGCCCGACATCTTTACCCGGCTGCTGTTCAGCCTGGTGGCCACCGGAATCGCGCCGCGCTCGTTCTACCGCACCAGCGACGATGACCATCGCCCGCATTACGAAGGCTTGCCGGTCGATTTCCTCGCCGAGGCGATGGCCGCAGTGGGACCGCGCGGCGGCAGCGACTTTGCCAGCTACAACACCACCAACCCGCACGACGACGGGATCTCGCTGGACACCTTCGTCGACTGGATCGTCGAGGCGGGCTATCCGATGCAGCGGATCGACGACTACGCCGACTGGGTGGCCCGCTTCGAGACGGCGATGCGCGCGCTGCCCGAACATCAGCGCCATCAGTCGGTGTTGGCGGTGATGGACATTTACCGCCGTCCGGCCGAAACGATCGCCGGCTCGCCGGTGCCGGGCGATCGATTCTCGGCAGCAGTGCAGAAATCCGGACTGTCGACACCGGGCTTGGCGAAAGAGCTAATCTGCAAATACCTGACGGATCTGAAACTGATTGGTGCGCTGGAACAGTGACTTACGCAAGGACCCGAGCGAGTGCGCTGTACCCACCGGGCGGCTTCGGGGCGCCGAAGCATCGACGCGGCCACGCCCACGGTGATGTTGGTCTGCCCGCGGGCACCGAGGTTTTCTCGGCCGATACGCACATCTCGCTGGCGGCTGACATCTTCTACGAGCGCTTCCCCGACGACCTCAAGGACAGCGCGCCCCGGATCTGGTACGAGGACGGCGCCTACCAGGTGGGCCAGCAGGGGCAGTCGTATCTGCCGGACGTCTTCAGCGCGGTGTTGATGCAGTACGACGATTTGGCCGGCGCGGCCACCAACAACATCGAAGCCCGGATACGCGAGTTGCACGAGGACGGCGTGGATCGAGAACTGGCCTTCCCCAACGCGGTGCTGGCCCTGTTCCACTTCCCGGACAAGCAACTGCGCGAACGCATTTTCCGGATCTACAACGAGTACATCGCAGATTTGCAGGAACGCTCTGATGGTCATTTCCTTGGTGTGGGTCTGATCAACTGGTGGGATCCATCAGGCGCGCAGCGGACGCTGGCTGAGCTGAAGTCGTTGGGCCTCAAGACATTTCTGCTACCGTTGAACCCGGGCAACGATGACGACGGCAACATGCTGGACTACGCGTGCACCGCGATGCGCCCAGTGTGGGAGGCGATCGAGGAGTCCGGGCTGCCGGTGACACATCACATCGGAGAAACCCCACCGAAGGCGCCGTGCGAGGTCAACAATGTCGCCGTAGCGATGATGGTGAACATCGACGGGTTCCGGGAAATGTTCGCCAAATACATCTTTGGCGGCATCCTCGACCGTCATCCGCGGCTGCGGATCGGGTGGTTCGAGGGTGGTATCGCCTGGATCCCGCCGGCGCTGCAGGATGCCGAGCATGTCCTGGCCTCCTATCAGCACATGCTGGATCACCCGTTGGAACACGACATCCGCTACTACTGGGACACGCACATGAGTGCATCGTTCATGGTCGACCCGCTCGGCCTGAGTCTGATCGATCAACTCGGCGTCGACAAGGTGATGTGGTCATCGGACTACCCGCACAACGAGAGCACGTTCGGCTACTCGGAGAAATCGCTGGCCGCCGTTGTCGAGGCCGTCGGCGCGGACAACGCCGCCCGTATCGTGAGCGGTAACGTCAAGAAGTTCCTGGGTGTGTGAGATGACAGCTTCTTCCAGCCTGCAAAGCTTCGTCATCCCTGATGAGCCGGACTTCTCGCGCATGCATCGCGACACCAGTCTACGACTTCGATCCGCGATGGCCGAGCACGGCGTCGATGCGCTGATCCTGTTGATGAACGACAACGTGGTGTACGCCACCGGCGCCAGTTGGCCGGTGCTGGACGCCGGCCTGTCGCACGTGGAGCGGCCGGTGGCGATCGTGCTGGCCACCGATGAACACCCGCACCTGTTCATTCCGTTCCGCGGTGGTGCCGCGTCGGAATCGCAGGTGCCCGCCGATCATCTGCACGACGCGCTCTACCTCGAATTCGACGAAGGCGTAGAGCAATTCGCACGGGTGATAGGCGAGTTGATCCCATCAGGCTCGACTGTCGCGATCGACGAGATGACCGGCGCGATGCGCCGCGCCGCGGATCGGCTGTTCCCCGGCGGGCTGCCGTCGGATGCCGCGGTGGTGGTCGGGGCGGCCAATCTGGTCAAAACACCGGATCAGATTGCCTGCCTGCGCAAGGCCAGCCGCATCACCGAACGGGCGATGGTGGACGTGCAGCAGCAGCTGGCACCCGGCGTACGGCAGACCGATCTGTCAGCCAAGCTGGTGCGCAGGGCATTCGAACTGGGCGCGACGGCCAACATGCTGGAGGCGATCTGGCAGGTGATGCCGCCGTCGCGCGCCGAGGGGGTGTGGACCACGCACGGCGACCTTGCGCTGCCGCTGCTGACCGGGGAGCGCGAACTCGCCAAAGGCGACGTGCTATGGACCGACGTCAGCATCAGCTACGCCGGGTACTGTTCTGATTTCGGCCGCACCTGGATCGTCGGCGATGAGCCGTCCACGCGACAGCAGGCTCAGTACCAGCAGTGGCAGCACATCCTCGACGCGGTGCTGAAGGTGACCAAAGCCGGTGCGACATCAGGTGATCTCGCACGGGCAGCGATCGCTGCCAACGGCGGACGCAAGCCGTGGCTGCCGCACTTTTACCTCGGGCACGGCATCGGCACCTATCCCGCCGAGGCACCGATGATCGGAACCGATCTCGGCGAGGAGTTCGACGACAACTTCGTCTTCCCGGTCGGCATGGCGCTGGTGCTGGAACCGGTGGTGTGGGAGGACGGCACCGGCGGCTACCGCAGTGAGGAGATCGTGGTGATCACCGAAGACGGCTGTACCCGGATTACCGACTACCCGTATGCGCCCTATGGGAACTGAGGTTTCGCCCGACAGCCGGGCATTACGGATCGGTCGTCGCGAGCGGGCGCTGGAGCAGATGGAAGCCCACGACATCGACGTTCTGGTGCTGGGTCGGCAGGCGAATGTCCGCTACGTGACGGGGGCGCCGCAGTTGTGGATCGGCGGGACGCGGCCGTTCGGCCCGGTCTGTGTGATGCTGCGCGGCACCGGCGAGATCTACCTGATGAGCACCGATGACGAGGGAGTCCCCGACGAGATCGGCCACGACCGGCTCTACGGGCTGGCCTGGAACCCGATGACGCTGATCGACGTGCTGAAAAACATCGACGGTGCATTGACTGCACGCCGCGTCGGAACCGACGCGATCACACCGACTTTCGCCACATTGCTGCCCTTGGCATTCCCCAAGGCTGAATTCGTCGACGCCGAACTGGCCATGCGCACCGCACGGCGGGTCAAGACGCCCGACGAAGTCGCGGCGATGTCCACCGCGGTACGGGTGGCCGAAGCCGGGGTTGCCGCGGCCGTCGCGGAGTTGAAACCCGGGATGTCGGAACAGACGTTGACCGGTGCGGTGCTGGAGGCGATGGCCGCGGGCGGGGTGAGCACGCCGGCAACCCAGGACGCGGTGTGGGTGACCTCGCGGGAACACCCGTGGCGGGCATGCGGCGATGGCCAGGTGCGCTCAGGCGATCTGATCGCCGTGGCAGCCGGGGCACTGGCCGATGGATATGTCGCCGAAGTGGGCCGAACCTGGCCGGTCGGCGATATCGACAACGGGTCGACGGCCAAGCTGTATCAGCGCTCGCATGAGCTGTGGGACAGGCTGATTGCGGCCTGTCGTCCCGGCGCACCGGCCGGTGGCTTGCTCGCGGCCTACGATCTGGCCGGCGAACCGTTGCCGCCGATGGCCGTCGCGCACGGGCTGGGGTTGGGCTTCGATCCGCCGGTGATCTCCCGGCAGCTCCCGGCCACCGCCGAAACTGAGCAGTTGGATCCGGGGATGGTGCTGGCGCTGACCGGCTACGTGTGGCAGGAAGGCGTCGGCGCGGTGCTGCGCCGCGACACTGTCGTCATCACCGATGACGGGCCCGAGGCGCTCACCGTCAGTCCGTCGTGGCAGTAGTCAGCAGATCCCCGAAGTTCCGTGTCTCCCAGAGGTTTAGCGCATTGGTCAGCATCTGTAGCGGCGCGCGCACACTCTCGTCGTCCTTGATCAGGGGATCGTTGCGGCTGAGTGAACCAGCGGCATCGCCGAAACGCGAACGGATCAGGGCGGGTACATCGAGCAGCCATGCGACTGCCATGATGCCTACATACAGCATCAGCTGATGGTGTAATTCGCTCACGTCGAGATCCGGCCCGCCGCATGTGCGTATCTCCGCGACGAACAGGCCAAGCAAATCGTCAAGATGGTGATCCCACAGGTCCGTTTCGGCGCCCGACATCGCTCCCCACAGCGCCATGGCCACATTCATTTGACCGACGCAGCCCCAGTCCAGCAGCCCACATCGCACGTCATCGTCGGCGTCTCGCCAAAACCAGGCGTTGTCGACGTTCGCGTTCCAGTGACACAGCGCGATGTAGTCGGTCTGGGCGGCCAGATACTTCCAGACCGCAAGCTCATGCCGCAGGAATCGAGGCGCATCGTTGCGCAGGCGCTGCAGGAATTGGGGCGAGCGAACATTGGCGGGGAGCAGTCCGGGACTGGTGCGGGCGAATTCGGCGAGCCGGCTCAGTCGCCGGTCCAGCTTGTCGGCACTGATCGCAACCTGTTCGCCGACCGTGGCGGCCTGCAGGTCAACCGGGAATTGGCTGATCAGGCCGGCAGGCAGGCATCCGGATCGATGGTGGCCGACAAGCCGGGCCAACGCGGTCAGCAGGGCGCGATAGTGATCCAGCGGTTCGGGCATCTCATAGTCGAGGCACTTGTGGTATTGGCGCTCGATACCGTTGACCCCAAAGCGAATTCGCTCGGTGATGAGTATCCCGGTACCCGTGTCGCGATGGTAGTCAGCGAACTGGGTGGCGGGCACCGTGATCGGGAATCCGGGCGTGCCGGCCAGCGACGCGAACAGCACCTCGGACTCCATCTGGGTCTTGCCGCGGTCACGAATCGGGTTGTGCAAATCGCGGGAGAACTTCACAAACAAGTCGGTATGGGTCTGCGCGTCGGGCTTGTCGTACTCGACGCACAGCAGCAGCTTGCGTCCGGTGCTACCGCCGGGAACTTCGTCGAACCGGCTGATGTGCTTGACGGCGTTGTCGGTGGCCAGCGCACCCGAGGCGCGGAATGCTTGGGTGAGAAACGTTGTGCCGCCTGCGCGCAGCGCGGCAGGGTCTGCGGGGATGGGAAGTCCGAAGTGATCGCCGCTGACCCAGCGATCGGCTGCGTCGATCACCAGGTCTGTTCGGCGGCGCGGACCAACATGTGGTTGACGGCCACTCTTCGGTCGCGGGTGACGATGTACAGCACTGCGTCGGCGATGTCTTCGGGTGCCAACTTGACCATGTCAGCGGTCTGACGGTTGAACGCTTCGCGCGACGACGGGGAAAGATGGTCACTGATCTCGGTGTCGACGGTGCCCGGCCCCACCACGCCGACGCGCACTCGCTGGCCCAGCAGCTCCTGGCGAATGCCTTCGCTGAACGCATTCACGCCGAATTTCGTCAGCGAATACACGGCGGTGTTCGGGCGGGCGACCCAGCCGGCGGTGGAACTGATGGTGACCAGATCGGCGACACCGCGTAGTGAGGTCGCGGCCGCGTCGATCAGATGGGGGACCGCGGCCCGGGTGACATACAAGACGCCTTGCACGTTGACCCGCACCAAGTCGTCCCAATCCTGCAGTGGCGCTTCGGCAGCGGGTGCCATGCGCATCAGCCCGGCGTTGTTCACCACCGTGTCGAGCCGTCCCAACTCGTCGACGGTCCGCTGTATCGCCGCGGCGACCTGCTCGGCGTCGGTCACATCGGCGGCCACCGCGACGGCCGTGCCGCCGGCCGATTCGATCTCGGCCTTGAGTTGATCCAGCCGATCAGCGCGGCGGGCCAGCAGCGCGACGGCAGCGCCGTGCGCCGCCAAGGCGCGTGCCGTCGCCGCGCCGATGCCGCTGCTGGCGCCGGTGACCAACGCCGCAGTGCCAACCAATATTTCGGTCATGATGTCTCCGTTGGGTGCGAGCCCAGGATCTCATTCAGAACATAGTCGTTGTGCTCGCCGAGGTCGGGGGCGCCGCGTTCGATCTGTGTCGGGGCAACCGACATTTGCCATGGCGCCGCCACTATCGGCCGTTGCCCCTCGCGATGATCGCTGACGAAGCGATACAGCTCGCGGTCCCAGAGCAATTGATCGCCGATCACGTCGAGTGACGTCGCGCTCTTGCTCGACGGCACACCGGCCGACCTGAACCGCGCCGCCAGGTCTCCGGCATCTTGGCTGCGGGTGAACTGGGCGAGATCACGGTCCAGCGCGTCGGCGTGCTCGAGTCGGCCGGGCATAGCGGCATAGCGTACGTCGCCGGCGAGCGTGCCGGCGCCGAGCACGTCGCACAGCGCTCGCCACTGTGCGTCATCAGCTACGGCGATACTGATCCAGTCGCCACCCGAACACGGGTAGCAGTTGTGCGGCGACATATCCGGATGGCGGTTGCCTTCCGGGACGAGTTGCCTGCCGGTCAGATCCTGTTCGAGTAGGCAGTCGCCGATCATCGAGGACAGGGTCTCCACCGCCGACAGGTCGACGAATTGGCCTTCGCCGGTCAGGTCGCGATGAAGCAATGCCGCGACGGCGGCGAATGCCGCGGCCGCGCCGACGGTGGAATCCCCGTAGCGGATGCTGGTGCCGAGCGGCGGCCCGTCCGGATAGCCCACCAGCGACGCGATTCCGGCTAATGCGGCGAAGCACGGCGCGTAGCCGGTTTGATAACCCAGCGGTCCATCGTTGCCCCACATCTTGACTGACACGGAGATGATGTCCGGCTTGATCGATGTCAGCTGCTGATAGCCGAGTCCCAGGCGCTCCATCGCGCCCGGCCGAAGGTTGTTGATGACGATGTCGCTGTGGGCGATCAGGTCGCGCAGTCGGTCAGTGTCCGCCGCTGACTTGAGATCCAGTTCCACGCTGAGCACTTCGGCGTTGATGGACAGAAAGTAGGGCGCGTGGTTGATGTCGGTGCCACCGTAGGCCCGCATCTCGTCGGGGTTGCCGGAGCTTTCGACCTTGATCACTTCGGCGCCCAGGAACGCAAGGAGCTTGCCGGCATACGGACCGGCCCACACTTTGGTGAGCTCGACGACCCGCACACCTTCCAGTGGCCCGCCTCGTGACACCTTCGGCGGCTTGAGCTGTGCCGACTTCACTGTCGCGGTTGGCCGTGGCGTCTCGGTGCTGACCTCGGCGGTGTGCTGGCCGAGGGCGGGCGCCGCGCTGGTGATACGCGCCGGTGAAGCACTCATCAGATAGGGCACGCCGGGGTAGGCCGCGGTCCCCAGCACCGGGTGGGTGACGTTCTGGAAAAAGCCGCGATGTTGGTATTGCGGCGAGTTCTTCAGGTCGGCAGCACTTTTGACGGGAACCAGCGGGACGCCCAACCGTTGCGCTTCTTCGGCTGCCGCGTCTTTGGTCAGGCCGGCGACCCATTCGGCGAACCCGCTCTGAAACCTCGCGACCTTCTCGGGGGTGACCGAGAACTCGAGCCAGTCGTCGTCGAAGTCGTCGAGCCATTCCGGTTGGCCCATCAGCTTTTTCAGGGCCGCCCAGTGGCTTCCGCTGGTCATGTAGAGGTACACAAAGCCGTCTGCGCACGCGAAGAAGGAGGCTGGGCCCTGCTGATCGTAATCTTCGCGGGTATTTTCCGGCGCGACCTCTCCGGTGATAAACCGGCCCAGCACGCAATCGGCGCGCGACGCCAGGACCGCGTGCTGCGACACGTCGATGAATTCACCCCGTCCAGTGTGCAGGTGGGAGATCAGCGACGCGGCGACACACAATGCCGCGTCGAGCCCGGCCTCATAGTCGGCGAGGAAACGGCCGGGCCCCTTCAGCGGCGGCTTGGCGATGTCGGGGTGGCTAGGCGTGTGATAACCCCATCCGCTGCCGTGGAAGACGTTGAGGCTCTTCGCGTTGTGATACTCCGGCGGGGCAGCGCCGCCGAACGGGGTGATCGAGCAGAACACCACGCCGGGGTGCCGACGCGAAACGTCAGCCGCCGACAAGCCAATCGCGTCTGCCCACGACGGTGCGTGATCGTCGATGACCGCATCGGCGGTCGCGATGATCGTGTGCAGCTTCTCGACGTCGAGCAGGACGGAACGCTTATTCGTGTTCAGGTAGGCGAACAGCGCGCTGCGCTCCGGGCCGCCGCCATCACCGATGATCGGGGCCATCGCCCGAGTTGGGCTGCCGTGATCGGGGCGCTCGATCTTGATCACTTCGGCGCCGAAGTCCGCGAGGAGTTTCCCGCAGTACTCTCCGGCAACCGATTCGGCCAGCTCGACGATCCGGATACCAGTCAGTGCCGACATGCACTCCCTCGAAACGTCACGGCTTCTTGCGTCCCGAGCGGCTGAGCCGCCACTCCGGCGGGAAATTCAGGTCGTTGTCCTTCACCACATTGTTGAGGCCCTTTTCGAACGTGCCACCGGTGAGGTCGACCGTGTTGTCCACGTCGTTCTGGATCAACGGCAACATGCCCTCGACCATGCCGGTGAGCAGGCTGCCGAAGTACTCGCCCTTGTGCTGCTTGTACAGCTCCAGGAACGTCTTCTGCACCGCGACCGTGTCGGTCGGCCGGGATTTCGAGCACGCCAGCGCGTATTTCTCCGTCTCGGCTTCCAGCTGGTCGCGGGGCACAACGCTGTTGACGAAACCGCAGTCGTACATCTCCTTGGCGCTGAATGGCCGTCCGGTGAACAGCATCTCGGAGAACTTCCGCAGGCCCATCGTCTCGGCCCACCACCACAGCCGCGGCCCCCAGCCGACGTAACGGAAAGCCGGGTGCCCGAACAGGGCGTCGTCCGACGAGATCACCAGGTCCGCATCGCCAGCCTGGTAAAAGTGCCACCCATAGCAGTAACCCTTGGCCTCGATGATGCTGATCTTCCGAAGCTCCTGCAGCGGGCGGTTTCCCGCGCGTGCCTTCGCGTAGAAGTCTGTGACCGTGGACAAGTAGCGATACGACCCACCGGGCGGGTACTTGACCTCGTCGTCGTTGATCGCGAGCTCGTGATGTAGCGGCAAGCCCGGGTTCTCCAGCATCGGGCGCTGCTCGGGCAGGTCGCCTCCGCTACCGAAATCCTCGCCCTCGCCGCGGATTACGACGACCTTGACGTCGTCGTCCACGTTGCACTTGTGGATCAGGTCGGCGTAGTTCTGTCGCATGCCCAAACTGGTGGCGTTTTGTGCTTCGGGACGGTCAAAGGTGATATAGGCGATCCGGTTCTTCTTGTCCTTCTCGAACTTGATGTACTGTTCGGCTTCCTTCTTCAGCTTTTCGTAGTCATACTCGGGCATTAGTCATCTCCTGCTTAGTTGGTGATTATTTGAGCAAAGCGCCCGCGTCAACGGGAAGCGAAACGCCTGTGATGTAACGCGATTCATCAGAGGCGAGGAACAGTACGGCGTTGCTGATGTCGATGGCGTCCACCCAGGGCACCGGCAGCGTGTGCATCATCTGCGAGATGGGCGCGAAGTCGTCGGGACCGGGGTTCGGCAGGTCCGGACGAAATAGCCGATATGTGCTGTCATTCATCACCATTGTGGTGCTGACCTGACTTGGCAGCACCGAGTTGACCCGAATCATGTCCTGGCCCAGCTCAACGGCGAAGGCGCGCATCAGCCCGATGACCCCGTGCTTCGCGGCGATGTAGTGACCGGTGTTCGGGTAGGCCTTGCGACCACCCACCGAGCTGGTCAGCACGATCGATCCACCTCGGCCGCCCGAAAGAATGTGCGGTACACCCGCTTTCACCGTGTGCCATACGCCGCTGAGGTTGATGTCGATCATGTCCTGCCAGACGTTTTCGCGGATCTTGTGCAGCTTTCTGCCGTCGGTGCCCACGCCTGCGTTGGCGACGATGATGTCGAGGCGACCGAGTTGCTCAACCCCGCTGTCCACCAAGGCTTTAAGCGCGTCATAGTCACGCGCGTCGGCCTCGGCGGCAACGATGCGGCGGTTCTGGGCCTTGACCAACTCCACGGTCTCGGCAAGGTCTTCCGGTGTGGAATGCGGGTAGGCCAAGTTATCGATGGGGCCGCAGATGTCGAAAGCGATGATGTCGGCGCCTTCTTGGGCCAACCTGACGGCGTGGCTGCGGCCCTGGCCGCGCGCTGCGCCACTGATGAACGCGACCTTACCTTCGACGCGACCCGTCATCGCTACCTCACGCTGTCCGGGCCGGCATCGACTCCCACCCGCGCACCGTCGACGTCGGGCTGAGTCGGGCATTCGCCAAATCGACTTCCCACTCGGGGAAGCGTTTGAGGATCTCTTCCAGGGCGATTCGGCCTTCCAGGCGTGCCAACGCCGAGCCCAGGCAGAAGTGGGTTCCGACGCTGAAAGCCAGGTGCTGACGGGCAGGCCGATGGATGTTGAACTCGTCGCTGTCCGAGCCGAATTGGCGATCGTCGCGGCAGGCGGCTCCGATGAGCATCATCATCACGGCGCCTTCGGGCACGGTTTGGCCGTGGAAGCTGATGTCGCGCGCCACATACCGGGCCGCGTGCGGCGCCGGTGGTTCGAAGCGCAGGAGTTCCTCGACGGCCTGGGGTATCAGCGCGGGGTTGTCGGCCAGTTCGCGGCGCTGATCCGGGTGTTCGGCGAGAACCTTGCCCGCCCAGCCGATCAGCCGGGTGGTGGTCTCGTTGCCCGCCCCTGCGACCACGTTGAGGTAGATCAGCAGCTCGCCGCGGGTCAGCCGGCGGGTGGTGCCGGTCTCGTCGACGAATTCCACGTTGAGCAGTTCGGTCATGATGTCGTCGGATGGATGCGTGGCGCGCCAGTCGATATAGGCGGCAAAGATTTCGCCGGTGGCCAGCCCGTGGTCGGCGTTCATCGGTTTGCCGGCTTCGGTGCGCAGCTGCTTGTTGGTCTGGTCGCGGATGAATTCCTGATCGTCTTCTGGGATGCCGACCAGCATGCTGATCACCTTCATCGGCATCTGCGCGCCCAGGTCGGCGACGAAGTCGATGCGGCCCGTCCCGATCAGCGGGTCGAGTGACTGGGCGCAGAATTCGCGAATTTTCGGCTCGAGCTCGGCGATTTTGCGTGGGGTGAACATCCGTGACAGCAGCTTGCGGTGCACGTCGTGGATCGGTGGATCTTCCATGATGAGCAGGCCCGGCGGAATGTCGAGGTTGGCCTTGACCAGCTCCAGGATGATGCCCCGAGCCGAACTGAACGTGCCGTGGTCGACCAGACCCTTGTCGACATCGGCGAACCGGCTCAGCGCGTAGAAGTCGTGCTGCGCGTTGTAGTACAACGGCGCTTCGTCGCGCAGTCGCCGAAACATGGGATAGGGGTCAGCGTTGAGGACGACGTCGTACGGGTCGTAGTAGACGTCCGAGACCTCTTGGACGTCACCGTCGGTGCTGATCGTCACGAAATCTTGCCTTTCGCTTCAACTTCCACGACCCGGATGCGCCGCATACCAGAGTCGATGCCGCCAGTGTGTCAGCGTCTGAGCCGGCTCGGGCGATTTGTACTTTCTGCTTAACGGGCTGCGCCGGCCGGCTCTGCCGCCGTCGGTTAACTCTATTGCCGTAGAGAACCATATGCGCCGGTATTTCGGCAAGAGCCGGGCGGCTAACGGCCGGGCGATGACTGCTTGCCACGCGGCTGCAGCGAGGCGCCGTCGTGGGTGAGTCGTCCCCGCTGGTCGCTGCGCAAGATCCCGGTCACGACGGCCGCCAGGACGCTGTCGAGCTGTTCGGGGCTGCCGATGATCCGGTCGCCGTGGGCGAACCGCAGCAAAAGCCCGTTGATGAAGGTCAGCGTGACGTTGCTCAGATCGTCGACGACGGCGGGATCGAGTTCGGCGCCGTGTGGCAGTAGCTGCACCAGGATGTCGTGATGCAGCTTGGTGAATGCGTCGGTGGCACGCTGCAGCGTCGCGGCCATCTCCGGATCGCGACTCGCCTGCATGGTCAGTTCGTAGCGCGCCTTGGTCCGGCTCAGTTGCGGCTCTTCCCCGGACTGGATGACCAGCTTTGCCAGCGTCGAGGCCGACGTCGCGTCGTCGAGGCCGGCCCGGTCGGCAACCGACTGCAACGCGGCCAAGTCGAGCTCGACCATCCGCTCGGCGACCGCGCGCAGCAGTGCGGACCGGGTGCGGAAGTAGAACGAGGTGGTGCCGTCGGGCACGCCGGCGCGCCCGTCGACTTTCAGATGGCTCAGCCCCTTGGCGCCGTCGTCGGCCAACAGCTGGATCGCCGCATCGCACAGTTCGCGGCGGCGCTGGTCCGGATTTGGCTTGCGTCTCTTTTGTATCCCGGCAGTGTAGCGGCCGGTTACAGGCGTTTTCGGTGTCAAGGCGGTTCTCTGCGGTGGGCTAGGTTTTCGTTCGACTCCAGATTACTCTATATTCGTAGTGTCAATCACCATTTGCCTCATCAGCCGAACGGATAACTTGTGGCCGCTCCCGCCAGCCCCTCACCCCACTGACTAGCCCAGCGCCGCTGCCGGGTGCCAAGTCGCGGCGCTCTGCGGCAGCGGAGCCCGCGGACACCGACCGGTACCGGCTGCATGTGGTCGCGACGAGCGTTGCCGACGCGGTCACGTCAATCGGCGGGCTGATCTTCGATCGGGCGATGGCGGGATGGGATGTCACCGTCGCGATCGCGGGGGACATCGAGGGAGAGGCCGACCGGGCGATACGCATCCTGGGTGCCAGGGTTGCGACGGCCGAATCGGACAATGCGCCGCGCCCGCACATACTGGCCGTGGCCAGCGATGTGTTCGTGACGAACGATCCGGTGCGACGGCTGGCGCTGGCGGCGCGCAAGGGCCATGCGACCGAGGTCCTGGTCTGGGGGCGGCGCCGGCCGCCGAAGCTGAACGGCACGTTCGTCCCGCGCCGGCACCGGCCGAGCGCCGCGGCGCAGGTCTTCAAATCCCACGCCCTGGCCGCCCGGGGAACCTTCGCCGGTCCGGCAGAAGAGGGCTTCTATTCCATGGCCTAGGCGCTGGTTAGGGCTTGCGGGCCGTGACGAACTGCAGAAAGCGTTGAGTCTGTTGTTCGACGTCGACCAGGCCGGTGGCGCTGAACAGGTCGACGAATGCATGTCGATCGAACATGCGCAGCCCAATGGCGCGGGCAGCCGCGGTCGCCGCATGCCGGACCGGCGCCGGTTGCCCGGCGTAGCTGGTCAAGATCGCCAACCGGCCACCCGGGGTTAGGACCCGCACCATCTCATGGGCCACCCGGAACGGCTCGGGCATCAGATACAGCGCGCCGAAACAGCACACGGCGTCGAATGTTTCATCGCCGAACGGCAGCGTGCTGCCGTCGCCGCGGACATAACAGGTGCGTGGTCCGCTGTTGTCCAGCACGGCGCGGGTCAGCATCGGCTCGGAGATGTCCAACCCGACCGCTAGGCCGCTGTTCGGCAGTCGTTGTGCCAGCTGACCGGTGAAATTGCCTGGGCCGCAGGCCACGTCGAGCAACCTGTGCGCGCCGGACAGGCCCAATGCCTCGGCGGCGCGGCGTTGCTCGGCGCCGGTGGTGACTCCGCTGGCAACGTAGAACGCGACCGGGCGCCACAGTCGTTCGTAGACGCCTGCCAGCAACGGACTGTGCATGGCGCGCTGGGCGACCGTGGGGACGTCGGGGGTCGTTGATTCACCCAGCACGTCGAGAAAGCCGTGCCGCAAGGTCGCGGCGCGATCAAGCAAATCGCGGGTTGCCTGCAGCGGATCGTCAGCGATGTCCATTGCCCGAGTGTGGCCCATCCTTGCTGCAACCCGAATCCAGCCCATAATCTTGGCAGGATCGGACCGCGACCGGGGGTCGCTGACCGGGGGACGAGGCATCGTGACCGACCTGACCGCGCTGCGCGCCGACGAACTCGCGGCACTGGACATCTTCAAGGGCTGTCCGCCCGAGGACCTGATGCCGCTGGCGGCGAGCCTGCAGCCGCTGCAGGCCGCCGTGGACCAGGTCCTGATGCAGCAGGGCGAGCAGGCGGTTTCCTTCCTGCTCATCTCGTCGGGTGCGGCCGAGATCAAGCACGTCGGCGACGATGGCGTCGTGACCGTCGAGCAGGTGTCGTCGGGGACGATCGTCGGCGAGATCGCCTTACTGCGTGACATTCCCCGGACGGCGACCGTGACCACCACCGAACCGTTGACCGGCTGGATCGGCGACAACGACGCATTCGCCCGGATGGTGCACATCCCGGGGATCATGAGCCGGTTGGTACGCACGGTCCGTCAGCGACTCGCCGCGTTCCTCACGCCG
>Ga0335075_10006717_pt1 | contig 17753 bp, 16 predicted proteins | sample Lox_Sample_24_FD_206723 | JGI IMG/M metagenome (GOLD analysis project Ga0335075, IMG submission 206723) | Soil microbial communities from Loxahatchee National Wildlife Refuge, Florida, United States - Lox_Sample_2.4 | ecosystem: Environmental > Terrestrial > Soil > Wetlands | place: USA...
AAAGGCCCCGAGCAAGAACGCAATCGCGATTCCATCCACCATCCAGAGGGCGAAGGCGGGCAGAACGTAAAACCCGGCCACTCCCGGCCAGATCGCGAAGATCACGAAGACCGTCAGGATGACCGGGAGGTTGTGCGCCAGCACCAGCACATTGCGCACCAGCATACGCCCGGCATAGACGAAGAACGGAATCCGCATCGAGCGGATCGTCGCTTCCGCCTGCATGAAGCAGGTGCATGCTTCGCTGACCAGCGTGCCGATGAAATTCCAGAGAATCATCGACAGCGCCAGAAACGGCAGGTAGCCGCGCAGATTGACGTGGAACAGGGCGGAATAGAGGACGCCAAGGGACGCGATCATGATCGCGGTCGAGAGCGTCAGCCAGAAAGGCCCGAGCACGGAGCCGCGGTAGCGCAAGAGAATATCGAACCAGCCCAGCTTCCAGATCAGCCGCCAGAGCCCGATGCCCTCGCGCACGTCCGCAACGGCGAGCGCGTGCCGTGCCGCGAACGAGAGGTTGGGGCGAAGCTCGAGCAGCGGCGGCGGTGGCGGAGCCGGCCCGGGCCGCGGCCTGGCGAGCGATATCGAGCCTTCCATGGCTTTCGCGCTAGCGGATCCGGCTCGCTCCCGCAACCCGCCGTCGTTCAGCCTCGCGTGAGCGGAGCAAGGCGGGTCTCGGGGCCGCGGATGATCATCACGCGTTGCCCGATCTGAAGTTTGCTTTCGGCGCCCTGCACTACCGAAATCGTCTGACCGTCGTCTTCGCGGACGATGAACTCGGTCAAGGCGCCATTCGTCGTTTCGCCCGCGGTTGCGTTGCCGGCCGGCCCGTCGAGCCCGGGCCCGCCGATCGCAGCCAGGATGTTCGAGCGCACGTCGCCGCCAACGAAACTGCCGGCCGTGGCCCCGATGGGTGCCCCGCCGGGCGCGCCCGCGTTGCTGCCGCCCCACACGGTTACGGGCCGCAGGGCGATGATGGTCCCGTAGGAAACATTGGCCGGCCGGCCGGCCGCGGCCGCCGGGCCGGCAGGGTTCGTCCTGCGGGACGCGCAGCCGGCCAGCAGGAGTGCAGCGAGGACGGCGAGAAGAGCTGCTCTCATGGGGGGTCCCCGAAACCATAGGTTACACTACGGGCACTCTCCGTTTCGAGCACGACCGGTGAACGGAAAGCTTGCCGGGAGATGGATATTCCGATAAGGAAGTTACATAGGGTTCCTACCCGACTGCCTCAAAGACGGCCGCTCGGCCGTTGTCTTTTCGTTCTGCACTGAGGGATCTGCCGCCGCATGAGACGGGCGCCTCTGTCCCCAGCATTCCCCCTTCTCGCGGTGCTCGCCGCGCTCTCTGCCTGCGCCGGCCACGGCCCGCGGATCAATGCGCGGGAAGAGGCGGCCCGCTACGCGGCGATAACTCCGCGCGACTATCGGGCGCCGGGACCGCCCTGGGATCCGTGGGGGCCGTACATCGCGCTCGCCTCGCAGCGCTTCGACGTGCCCCAACGCTGGATCAGGGAGGTCATGCGTGTCGAGTCGGGTGGCCAGGAGTATCTCGATGGCGAGCCGATCACGTCTCCGGCCGGGGCAATGGGGCTGATGCAGGTGATGCCGCAAACCTACCAGGAGCTGGAGGCAGAGTACGGGCTCGGCAGCAATCCGTACGATCCGCTCGATAATATCCTTGCCGGCACCGCATATATTCGGGAGATGTACGACCTCTTCGGCTCGCCCGGTTTCCTGGCCGCCTATAACGCCGGCCCGGGCACGTATGAGGAGCATCTCACGCGCGGCATGCCTCTGCCATGGGAGACCCGCCAGTACGTGGCGATGATCGCGCCCCGCATCCGCGGCATCTCGCCGGCAACGGGTGAGGAGGAGTTTGCGATGCAGAGCGCTCCGGTGCCGCTGCCCGCGGCGCCGGTGACGCGGCCGCCACCTGCGGTACAGGTCGCGGAGCTGCCTGAGGTGCAACGGCCGCCGCCGCCGCCGATCCGGCCGGCTGCGCCGCCGCTGCCGCCCCCGCCGCGGTCTTCTGGCGGCTTTCACCTGATCACCCCGGCGCTGGCCGAGACGCTACCGCCGCAACCGCCCGGGCCATCGACCGGCAAATGGGCGATCCAGGTCGGCGCCTTCGACCGGATCGAGACGGCGCACGCGGCAGTGGCCGCGGCGCTCCGCGTGGCTCCCGGTCCGCTTCGCTCGGCGTGGCAAATGGTGGGCAGCGTGCGCGAGGCTGACCGCATGCTGTACCGGGCGCGCCTCGTCGGCCTGTCGCGCGACGCCGCCTTGCAGGCATGCGAAGAGCTCGGCCGGGCGCATACAGCTTGCTTCGTGATTTCGCCGGCGGCACAGTCCTGACGGTCCCGGCGCGGTTTCGTTCCATCCCGGCGCCGCGCCGGGAAGGTGCATGGCCGCCATCGGGATGGCAGCAGAGCGGCCGGGGCAAGTTCACGTCATATCGATGGGAGAACATTTCGGGTCAGGATCCCGGCGGCGGCGGCGTTCTATCTCGACGCCGACTGCGGCGACGTCATCGAACACTGCGAGCTTTTCCACCCGCACACGAGCGGCAATCGCGCGGGGATCGGCCAGCGCCGCCTCGGCGATGCGCTCGGCGAGGGTTTCCGCGAGTGCGACGTGCCGCTCGGCAACGATGCGGCGAACCGCGGCGACGATCGGCTCGTAATCGACGACCCGCGCAAGCTTGTCCGGCCCGACGGGCCGAGGCGCTTGCGGGCACGCACCCGCATCCTCGACCGCAAGCTCCACATTGATCCTCACCGGCTGCGGCGCACGCTTTTCATGCAGGGAGACGCCGATCCTGGCGGCCAGCGTCATGTCGCGCACGAAGACGTAGCGAATGCCACGTTCGGCATCGGCAAGGCGCCGGCCTCTGCGATCGCCCTCGGTCATTCCTCGACCCCGGCATGGGCGGGGGCCCATTGCAGATGCTGACCGCCATCGAGTGCCAGCATCTGGCCAGTAAAGGAAGGCAGCGCCAGGATCGCGAGAACGGCGCGCCCGATCTCGGCCGGCGTTGGTCCGCGCCCGAGCGGCAGGAGCGCCTGCTGCCGGGCGAAGTCGGAGGCACTCTGACGTGGCGAGGGCAGGGTCGGGCCGGGACCGATGGCCGCGACACGGATCCGCGGCGCCAGCGCCAGCGCCAGGGTGCGCGTGAGCGTCCAGAGCCCGGATTTGGCGAGCGTGTAGGAAACGAAGTGGGGGGTGAGTGCCCACACCCGCTCGTCGAGCAGGTTCACGACCACCCCGACAGCGGCCGCCGGCAGTGCGCGAGCGAAGTTCTGCGTGAGCACGAAGGGAGCGCGCAGATTGGGTTCGAGATGCCGGTCCCAGGAGCCGCGGGAGGCGGTGTTCCACTCGTCGCGCTCGAAGACGCTGGCGTTGTTGACGAGCACCCCGAGCGGCCCGAGCGGCAGGGCGCGCGGCACCAGCTCCTGCATCGCATGCTCCCGGGAAAGATCGGCCTCGAGCACCAGGGCACGGCGGCCGGCGGCGGAGATCTCCTTGGCCAGCAACTCGGCCTCGGCCCGGCTGGCGCGGCAATGGATGGCGACATCGAAGCCGGCCTCCGCCAGGGCCAGCGTGATCGCGCGGCCGATGCGCCGGGCGCCGCCGCTCACCAATGCCGCGCGCGGCAGGCTCTCCGGGATCGGCAGCGCCATGTCGGGCGCGGCTTCGCTCAGGGGCCGCGGCGGCTTCGGCCGGAACCGCGTGCCGGGGCGCGGCCACCTCCGCCAGGTCCGAAAGGCCGAGGCCGATCGCGGTTGCCGGCACGGCGCCTTGCTGCTGCAGCCCCGGGTGACGATTCGGTGCGCTCCGGCGCGGGCGCCGGCAAGCCAAGGTCTCGCGCTTCCAGCCGCCGGATTTCGTCACGCAAGCGCGCCGCCTCCTCAAACGCAAGGTCCGCGGCCGCCGCGCGCATGCGTGCCTCCAGCTCGCCGATCACGCTCTTCAGGTCCTTGCCGAGGAAGGCGTCGGCTGCGGCGTCGATCTCGGGCGCAACCGTCACGTAATCCTGTTCGAAGACGCTCTCGAGAACCCTGCCGATCGTCTTCCGCACCGATTGCGGCGTGATCGCATGCGCCGCGTTCCACGCCGTTTGCTTGGCGCGCCTTCGTTCCGTCTCCGCCAGGGCTCGAGCAATGCTCTCGGTCCGGTGCTCGGCGTAGAGGAGAACGCGGCCGTCCACGTTGCGCGCCGCGCGGCCGATCGTCTGGATCAGGCTCGTCGTCGAACGGAGGAAGCCCTCCTTGTCGGCATCGAGGATCGCGACCAGCACGCATTCGGGAATGTCGAGGCCCTCGCGCAGGAGATTGATCCCGACCAGCACGTCGAACACGCCGAGCCTGAGATCGCGGATGATCTCGACCCGCTCGAGCGTCTCGATGTCGGAATGCAGATAGCGGACCTTGACGCCGTTCTCGGTCAGGTACTCGGTGAGTTCCTCGGCCATCCGCTTGGTGAGCGTGGTGACAAGCACTCGCCCGCCGGCGAGCGCGGCGGCACGGCATTCGGCCAGCAAATCGTCCACCTGGCGCTCGACCGGACGAACTTCGACCACCGGATCGATGAGGCCGGTGGGGCGGATCACCTGCTCGACGAACACCCCGCCTGTGCGTTCGAGTTCCCACGGGCCGGGCGTGGCCGAGACGAACAGGCTCGGCGGCCGGAACCGCTCCCACTCTTCGAATTTGAGGGGCCGATTGTCGACGCACGAGGGCAGGCGGAAGCCGAATTCGGCGAGCACCGATTTGCGGTTGAAATCGCCCCGATACATGCCGCCGAGCTGCGGCACCGTGACGTGGCTCTCATCGACGATCAGGAGCGCATTCTCCGGCAGATATTCGAACAGCGTGGGCGGCGGCTCGCCCGGGCAGCGGCCGGTGAGATAGCGGGAATAGTTTTCGATGCCCTTGCACGAGCCGGTCATCTCGAGCATCTCGAGATCGTAGGCGGTGCGCTGCTGCAGCCGCTCGGCCTCGAGCAGCTTGCCGGAAGCGTGCAGCTCGTTCAGCCGCTCTTTGAGCTCGTTCTTGATCTCGCCGATCGCCTGCGTCAGCGTCGGCCGCGGCGTTACATAGTGGCTGTTCGCATAGACCGTGATCTCTTCGAGCCGCGCTGTCTGCTCGCCGGTCAGCGGGTCAAACTCGGAGATTTCCTCGATCTCGTCGCCAAACAGGCTGATCCGCCAGGCCCGGTCCTCGTAGTGGCTCGGGAAGATGTCGACCGTTTCGCCGCGCAGGCGGAAGGTACCGCGCTGAAACGCCGCGTCGTTGCGCCGGTATTGTAGCTCGACCAGGGCGCGTGCCAGCCGGTCGCGCTCGATCCGGCCGCCCAGCCTGAGCTTCACCACCATGCGCTGATAGGTCTCGACCGAGCCTATGCCGTAGATGCAGGAGACGGAGGCGACAATGACGACGTCGTTGCGCTCGAGCAGGGCCTGGGTCGCCGCGTGGCGCATACGGTCGATCTGTTCGTTGATCTGGGCGTCCTTTTCGATATAGGTGTCGGTGCGCGGGACATACGCCTCCGGCTGATAATAGTCGTAATAGCTGACGAAATACTCGACGGCATTTTCCGGAAAGAAGGATTTCATCTCACCGTAGAGCTGGGCGGCGAGCGTCTTGTTGGGGGCCAGGATCAGGGTCGGCCGTTGCACAGACTCGATCACCTTGGCCATCGTGAAGGTCTTGCCTGAGCCGGTCACACCGAGCAGCACCTGATCGTGTTCGCCGCTGGCGAGGCCTGAGACGAGTTCGCGGATGGCGCCCGGCTGATCGCCGCTTGGCTGGTACGACGAAACCACCGCGAGCGGCTTGCCGCCCGGCCGGGCGGGCAGCTTCTGCGGCATGAAGAGCGGAGCCGGGGTGCGCGCGAGGGTCTCGGACATCTTGGTTCCGCAGCCTCAGATGGGACCGGGTCCGCCGCGAGTCGAGAGCGTTTCCCACCGCCTGGAGCGTGATCACCGGAGGCGGAATCGCCGGAGGCGCGAATCAGGCGGGAAAACTAACGGCTGGAGCGGGATGGATGGGCAGAGGCGATCCCATCCCGCCCTAGACGGCGACGTTCTCCTCGGCGCGCGCCGGACTCGGAGCTCGCGGCCACATGGTGTTGATCATCTCCTGGTGCAGGCGCAGCGCCTCTTCGGGGGTGTGCGGCCGCCCGCGCGAAGACATGATGCCGGCAGCAAGGATTGCCGCGGTGTTGCGGTTCAGCCCATCGAGCATGCGCTGGCTGAGCTCGCGGAGCAGCGGCTCGATGTCGGGTCCGGAAGGAGCAGAGGCGGCTGGCGCGGACACCGGCTCGGGCACGGCCGGCGCTGGTTTTCTCGGCATGGACGATCCTTTCCAGACAAAAGACGGCCCGGAGTCTGGCGGCTGGCGCGACTCCGGGCAACAGGCAATTCGCGACTCCGGAGGTTTCGGCGCCGGAGCCGGGGCATCGCATTTTGCGCGGGCCGGAGGCATCCTCTGCCCCGATGACTGCGCGCACCATTCTGCATCCGGAGTTTCAGCCGCGTCCCTGCGCCGATGCAATGAGAGGAAATGCATGACCCGAAGACGCAAGGTCTATGGCTGGGGCTATCAAGGCGAGAGCTTGACCGCCGAGGAAGAAGGCGCCGCGCTCGCCAACTTTCACCGGTTGTTCGGCGTGGACCGCTTCGAGGAAAGGCCGATCCCGGCGCTCGAAGCAATCCGCCTGCCCGCGCCGCGGATCGGCCCGCCCTCCTCGCTCGGCACGATCTGTTCGACGGGCGCCTACGATCGGGCGCTGCACAGCTTCGGCAAATCCTATCCCGACACGGTGCGCGGGCTCGAAGCCGATTATGCCGCCACGCCCGACGTCGTGGCCTATCCGCGATCCGAGAGCGAGGTCGCGGCGGTGATCGACTGGGCAGGTAGCATCCCGGCCTCGATCACGCCGTTCGGCGGCGGCAGCTCGGTGGTCGGCGGCGTCGCGCCTGCACTCTGGGGTGACGGCTGCAAGGGGGCCGTCACGCTCGATCTCAGCCGGATGGACCAGGTGCTCGAGATCGATCCGGTTTCCCGCGCCGCCTGCATCGCCGGCGGCATCTTCGGTCCGGCGCTTGAAGAACAGCTCAGGCCGCACGGACTGACGCTGCGGCATTTTCCGCAAAGTTTTGAACACTCCACCCTTGGCGGCTGGATCGCCACGCGCTCAGGCGGGCATTACGCGACACTGCACACGCATATCGACGATTTCGTCGAAAGCCTGAGCGTGGTTACGCCGCGTGGCGTAGTGAAAACGCGCCGCCTGCCGGCATCCGGCGCCGGGCCGAGCCCGGACCGGCTTTTCATCGGCTCGGAAGGTACGCTCGGCGTCATCACCGAAGCGTGGATGCGGCTGACACCTCTCCCGCGCTTTCGCGCCGGGGCTTCGCTATGGTTTCCCGATTTCTTCGCCGCCGCCGCCGCCGTGCGTGCGTTGGTGCAGGCCGGCCTCAGTCCGGCGAATTGCCGCATCCTCGACCCCGGGGAGGCCCGCAACACCGGTGCCGGCGACGGGCAGGCCGCACTCATGGTGCTCGGCTTCGAAGGCTGGGATCAGCCGCTCGCGGAGCTGCTGGCGCGTGCGCTCGCCCTGGCCGCCGATTACGGGGGTCGGCAGGAGCAGCCGGAGGTCCGGCCGAGTGCGGGCGAAAAATGGCGCACCGCCTTCATCCGCATGCCGTACGCGCGCGAACGGATGGTGCCGCGCGCGATCATCTCCGACACATTCGAAACCGCGGTCACCTGGGAAGGGTTCAAGGCGCTGCATGCGGCCGTGACCCGGGCGACGCTGGATGCGATTCGCGAGGCAACGGGGCGGCCGGGTCAGATCACCTGCCGCATCACGCATGTCTATCCCGACGGACCGGCGCCCTATTTCTCGTTCCATGCGCTCGGACGGCATGGCGTGCTGATCGAGCAATGGCGGGCGATCAAGAGCGCCGCGAGCGAGGCATTGCTGGCTCAGGGCGGCACCATCACGCATCACCACGCGGTCGGGCGCGACCACCGGCCGTGGTACGATCGGCAACGCCCCGACCTCTTCGCCGCCGCGCTCGGTGCCGCCAAGGCGGCGCTCGATCCAGGCGGCCTCTTCAACCCCGGGGTCCTTATCGATCCCTGATGGCCTGATCGCGCGGCGCGCGCAGAATCAACGTGGTCCACCCGGCGATGGTGATTCGCTCCGCCAGCACCAGGTGCACCCGCCGGTGCGCCGCCAGGACCAGCGGCGCCTGGCGGTCGAGCAGGCCGGAGAGCACCGCAACGCCGCCCGGCGCCAGCCGGCGGGAGAGCAGCCGCGCCATGGCGGCCAGCGGGCGGGCCAGGATGTTCGCGAGCACGAGATCGAACGGGCCGGCGCGGCGGATTGCCGAAGCGAACCAGCCGTTGCCTGCGGCGACCCGGACCAGACGGCCGAGACCATTCGCGGCGGCGTTGCGCCGCGCCGTGCGGACGGCGGCCGGATCGCTGTCGATCGCAAGGACGAGTCGGCGCCAAAGGCCGGCGGCGGCCAACGCCAGAATGCCCGAGCCGGTCCCGAGATCGAGCAGGCGGCACGGAGGGACGACCCGCGCCCGGCGCCGTGCCAGTCGTTCGAGCGCGAGCAGAGAGCCCTGCGTCGAGGCATGCTCGCCCGATCCGAATGCCATGGCGGCGTCGAGCGCGAGGCTGATCCGGCCGCCGCGCTGGCTTGCCCGGCGATTGCTCTGCCGGATGAGAAATCGGCGCCCGATGCGTCGTTCGGGAAACGACTTGCGGACCTGGGCGAGCCAGCCGCCTGCGGCCGTCGCCTGCCGTTCCGGCACCGCTTCGATGCCGGTCGCTGCCGCGGCCAGCGCCAGCGCCAGGCCGAGCGCGGCTTCGTCGGATCCGGCCTCGCGCACCGCTTCGAGCGTCCAGCAGCCCTTGCCGTCGGCGAACCAAGCGACGCTCAGGCAATGCGGCTCGAGGGCTGCCGCATGCGCGTTGACCGCGTTTTCGGGAAGTCGGAACCGAAGTGTCTGCAGCTTGCCGGGTCGCGGCCTGCCGGCGCAGCTCATGCCGGCTCGACGAAGCGATCCAGCACCCGTTTCGCGCCCGCCTTGTCGAATTCGATATCGAGGCGATCATCCTCGGCGGCGGTGACGGTGCCGTAGCCGAATTTCTGGTGAAAGACCCGCCGGCCGATGCCGAGCGGCGCGGCCCGCGCGGCCCGCGCCGGCTCCTCCCAGGCATCGCGGATGCGCGGCCGACGCAAGGCTTGCGGAAACGCAGCACCAAACACCGGCGATGCCGTGAGAAGCTGCTCGCGCTCGAAGGCGGCCGAGCCGGAACGCTCGATCTCTTCCTCCGGCAATTCGGCGATGAATCGGCTCTCGATCGCATTCTGCCAGCCCGAATAGAAGCGCCGGGCGGCAACATGGCTGACGATCGCCCGATTGCGGGCGCGCGTCAGGCCGACATAGGCCAGCCGCCGCTCCTCCTCAAGCGCCTTAACACCCGATTCCTCCATCGCGCGCTGATTTGGAAACAGGCCGTCCTCCCAGCCGGGGAGGAACACGGTATCGAACTCGAGGCCTTTCGCCGCGTGCAACGTCATCAGGCTGACACGATCGCCGGCCGCATTCTCGTCGTTCTCCATCACCAGGCTGACATGGTCGAGAAACCCTTCCAGCGTCTCGAACTCGGAGAGCGCGCGCGCCAGTTCCTTCAGGTTCTCGATCCGCCCCGGCGCCTCCGGCGAGCGGTCCTGCTGCCACATCGCGACATAGCCGGATTCCTCGAGAATTGCCGCCAGCGCCACCACCGGCCCGTCGCGCGCCAGGGTCTCGCGCCAGCGCGCAAAGCCGGCGAGCAAAAGCGAGAGAGCGTCGCGCGCCCGCCCGGCGAGCGCTCCCTCGGCGAGCAGGCGCACGGCTGCCGCGGCGAGCGGCACGCCATCGGCGCGTGCCTTCTCGTGCAGCCGGCTCTGGGCCATCTCGCCGAGGCCCCGCTTCGGCACGTTCAGGATCCGCTCGAATGCGAGATCGTCGCCCGGGCGCAGCGTGGCACGCAGATAGGCGATCGCATCGCGAATCTCCGCCCGCTCATAGAAGCGAAGGCCGCCGATCATGCGATAGGGGATGCCGAAGGCGATCAGCCGCTCCTCGAAGGCACGGGTTTGGAAGCCGGCGCGCACCAGGATGGCGATCTCGGAAAGCGGATGGCCCTCCGCCCGCGCCGCCTCGATCCGCAAGCCGACCATCCGCGCCTCCGCTTCCGAATCAGGGAGGCCGACCACCGCAACCTTCTCCCCCTCCGACACGTCGCGTCCGGCGCGCAGCGTCTTGCCGAGGCGGCCTGCATTATGCGCGATCAGGCCGGCGGCAGCGGCCAGGATCGGTGCCGTGCTGCGGTAATTCGCTTCCAGACGGATGATCTGTGCACCGGGGAAATCCTGTTCGAAGCGGAGAATGTTCTCCACCTCCGCTCCGCGCCAGGAATAGATGCTCTGATCATCATCGCCGACGCAGCAGATGTTCCGGTGCCCTTGGGCAAGCAGCCGCAGCCAGAGATACTGCACGAGGTTGGTGTCCTGGTACTCATCCACCAGGATGTAGCGGAACGTCCGATGATAGAGGGCGAGCACGTCCGGCTGGCCGCGCAGAAGCTCGGTGGCGTGCAGCAGCAGATCGCCGAAATCGGCGGCGTTCACGGCGGCCAGACGCTCTTGATAGGCGGTGTAGAGGGCGCGTGCGCGGCCGGCGGCAAAATCGGTGTCTTCGGCTGGGGTGACGCGCGCCGGCGTCAGGCCGCGATCCTTCCAGCGCTGGATCTGCGCCAGTAGCACGGGCGGCGGAAAGCGATGGAGATCGGTTCCGGCCTGCTGCATCACCTGCTTCAGCAGGCGCAGCTGGTCGTCGGTATCGAGGATCGTGAAGCCGGGCTGCAGCCCGGCCAGAGCAGCGTGCCGGCGCAGCATCCGCGCGGCGAGCGCGTGAAACGTGCCAAGCCAAAGCCCCTCCACCGGCCGGCCGAGCATTGCCGCGATGCGCCCGCGCATCTCGCGCGCTGCCCGGTTCGTGAACGTGACAGCCAGCACCTCCGACGGCGCGGCGCGACCCGAAAGCAGGATGTGCGCGAACCGTGTGGTGAGCACCCTGGTCTTGCCGGTGCCGGCGCCGGCGAGCACCAGCACCGGCCCCTCGAGCGTCTCCACTGCCCGGCGCTGCTCCGGGTTCAGCCGGGCGAGATGATCGCTCAAGGCGAGGATTGGGACGAAGCGGCCGGCGGGGTCGGCAAGGGAGCGCCCGCGCCCGCCTCCGTGCGCGGACGTACACCAAGGATGTGCGCAATCGCGTACGTAAGGTCGGGACGGTTCAGCGTATAGAAGTGGAATTCATCAACGCCGTTGGCCTGCAGGAGACGCACCTGCTCGGCCGCCACCACGAGCGCGACCATCCGCCGGATTTCGGGATCATCCTCGGTGCCCTCGAACATCTCGCCGAGCCACCCCGGCACGCTTGCCCCGCAGAGCGCCGAGAAGCGCACCGCCTGCGCGTAGTTCGAGACCGGCATGATTCCCGGCACGATCGGCGCCGTGATGCCGGCCGCAAGGCAGCGATCGAGAAACCGCAGATAAACGGCACTGTCGAAAAAATACTGCGTGATGGCCCGGTTGGCCCCGGCGTCCAGCTTGCGCCTGAGATTGTCGAGATCCGCCCCCGCACTCGCCGCTTCAGGATGGGTTTCGGGATAGGCTGCAACCGAGATCTCGAAGTCCCCCACCCGGCGCAGCCCGGCGACCAGGTCGGCGGCAAAAGCGAAACCCTCGGGATTCGCCTGGAACCGGCTGCCCGGCGGCGGATCGCCGCGCAACGCCACGATGTGGCGTACGCCGGCTTGCCAGTAGCGCCGTGCAATCGCCTCGATTTCGCGACGGCTTGCCCCGATGCAGGTCAGATGCGCGGCAGGCACCAGCGAGCTCTCGCGAATCAGGCGGACGACAGTCTCGTGCGTGCGTTCCTGGGTCGTGCCGCCGGCCCCGTAAGTCACCGAAACGAAGCGCGGGCGCAGCACCTCGAGGCGGCGGATGCAGGTCCAGAGCTGGGCCTCGAGGGCCGCCGTGCGCGGCGGAAAGAACTCGAAGGAAAGCAGCGGCGGCGGTGCGCCCGGGTGACGCTCCGGCAACGGGCGAACCCGAGGCCCGGTCAGCCAGCGTTCGAGGACTCCCGAACCGGCCAAGGAAACAGAGAGCGGCATCGCGGATTGTCTTGGCGCGGATGCCCCGCGGAATGCAAGGGTCGTCGTCGCCAGGCGTTGCCGCCCGGGTCGAGCATGCTAGAACCGCGTATTGCCGAACGCGGACCGAACATGCGATTGACACGCCTCCCGCTGGTTTGTGCGCTTTTGGGTCTTGCGGGCCTCGCCCTCGCCGGCTGCGCGACGCCGCCTCCGGCGAGCCAGCCGGAGGCGCTGGCGTCATATCGGCAAACGAATGACCCGCTCGAGCCTACCAACCGCTTCCTCTACCGGGTGAGTAACGCTGTCGCCTCGGTCAGCCTCACCCCCGCGGCACGCGCCTACCGCTCGGTCTTTCCGCAGCCGGTGCGGAACGGGGTGTCGAACGTCCTTTCGAACCTTGGAAGTCCCGTCCGCTTCGCCAACGACGTGCTGCAGGCGAAGCCGCGGCGCGCCGGCGATACCTTGATGCGCTTCCTGATCAACTCCACGGTCGGCATCGGCGGCATCTTCGACTTTGCCTCTGATTGGGGCTACCCTGGGCATCCGTCGGATTTCGGGATGACCCTCGCTGTGTGGGGCAGCCCGCCTGGGCCTTATCTCTTCCTGCCCATCATCGGACCGTCAAATCCCCGCGACACGGCCGGGTTCGCCGCCGATACGGCAGGCAACCCGATATGGGCCCTGGGCAGCGGCCCCGGCATAACAGCATTCAATTGGGCCACTCTCGGGACGACGACGATTTCGCAATATGCCCGCAACCTTCCGGGGATCGAGGAAGTCAAGCGGACGGCCCTTGACCCCTATGCGACATTCCGTAGCCTTTTTCGTCAGCACAGGGAGGCCGAAATCGCGGCCGCCAAGCAAGGCCGCCCCCGGACCGTCCCCGTCTGGTTCGACCTGCCCAAGCAACCGAGCGAGTGAACCCATGGCAAGACGCCGTACCCTTGTTCTCGCCGGCCTGCTGCTGCCGTTCGCCGGACCGGCATACGCCGCGGGCGAGGTGGCGGAGGCCAAGGCTTTCGTCGAGCGCACCGGAAACGCGATCCTGGGGGTGGTGAACGGCCCCGGGTCGGCCGCCGAAAAACGTGCTGCGTTCGCGCGTATCGTCGATCAGGCCGTCGATGTGGACGGGGTGGCACGGTTTGCGCTGGGCCAGTTCTGGCATGTCGCGACTCCAGCGCAGCGCCAGACCTATCTTTCCCTGTTCCGGCAATATCTCGTGTTCAATGTCACGGGCCGCCTCAGCCAGTACAAGGGCACAACCTTCACCATCGCCCGGGCCGAACCGATGAACGGCGACATCGCCGTGACCACCACCCTGCACACTCCGAACAGCAGCCCGACCGATCTGCAATGGATGATCAGCTTCAGCACGGGCAGTCCAAAGATCGTCGATCTCGTGGCTGGAGGGACGAGCCTGCGCGTCACCCAGCGCAGCGACTATGCGAGCGTGATCACCCGCAACGGCGGCCAGAATGTGCAGGCGCTGCTGGACGCCATGCGCCGCCAGATCGCGCGGCTAGAGGCCGGCGGCGGCTGACGCAGCAGCTTCCGCGTCAGCCGCATCGGCACCGATCAGCGCGCGCTGCGCAGGCGCTCGACTGCGGAGACGAGGGCGCGGCGGATGCCCGGCTCGAGCGCCGAGTGCCCGGCATCAGGGATGATCGTCAGCCGCGCCGCCGGCCAGGCGGCGGCAAGTTCGAACGCGGTCCGGGCGGGACAGACCATGTCGTAGCGGCCTTGCACGATTTCGGCCGGGATTTGTCCGATCCGGTCCATTCGTCCGAGCAAGCCCCCTGGCGGCAGGAACAGCACGTTCGCGAAATAATAGGCTTCGATGCGGGCGAGCCCGAGCGCAGTCCGGTCTTGGGAGAAGGAGGCTACCGTCTCGGGACTGGGAAGCAGCGTGCTGCAGGACCCCTCGTAGATCGACCAGGCACGCGCCGCCGGCAGGTGAACGGCGGGATCCGGATGCGTGAGGCGTGCCAGGTATGCGCCGAGCAGGTCGCCGCGCTCGGTCTCGGGAAGGAAGCCCGCGAAGTTCGCGTGCACATCGGGAAAGATCTGGGCCAAGCCATACAGGAACCAGTCCACCTCCGTCGGCCGTCCGAGAAACACCCCGCGCAGCACGCACGCCGAGACCCGTTGCGGGTATGCCTGGGCATAGGCGAGCGCCAGGGTCGATCCCCAGGAGCCGCCGAACAGGAGCCACCGGTCGACCCCGAGGTGCCGCCGCAGCGATTCGATGTCGTTGACCAGGTCCGCGGTGGTATTCTGCACCAGGCTGCCGAGTGGGCGCGAACGGCCGGCACCGCGCTGGTCGAAGATGACGGTCCGCCAGAATCCGGGATCGAAGAATCGCCGGTGCACCGCACCGGCGCCGGCCCCCGGGCCGCCATGCAGAAAAAGCGCCGGCGCGCCGCGCGGGTTGCCGACCTGCTCCCAATACATGACGTGACCGCCGGTGAGCGGCAGATAGCCGGTTTCATACGGTCCGATCTCGGGAAACAAGTCGCCGCGCGGCATGGCGCGCCGGTTTTACAATGCCGGACGGCGAGGCGTGAAGCGCCCCGATGCCACCGGCGTGGGCACGAATTTGACAGGCGGCGGGCGGCCTCTCTAAGGTCCGCCGCTCTCGTATTGCAGGTGCGAACAGCGCGGCCGGTCCTCCGCCCGGAGGGATCGGCCGCGCGCTTCCGAAAACGGTATGGCCCGGCGATGAAAGTTCTGGTGCCCGTCAAGCGGGTCGTCGATTTCAATGTCAAGGTTCGGGTCAAGACGGACGGCTCCGGGGTCGAGACCACCGGCGTAAAGATGTCGATGAACCCGTTCGACGAGATCGCGGTCGAAGAGGCGATTCGGCTCAAGGAGAAAGGCACCGCAACCGAGATCGTGGCGGTTTCGCTCGGGGTCGCGGCCTGCTCGGAAACGCTGCGCACCGCGCTCGCCATGGGTGCGGACCGCGGCGTTCTGGTCGAAACCGAGGTGCCGCTGCAACCGCTCGCGGTTGCCAAGCTCCTCAAGGCGCTGGTTGAGCGTGAGGGGCCGCGCCTGGTCATCATGGGCAAGCAGGCGATCGACGACGACATGAACGCCACCGGGCAGATGCTGGCCGCCCTGCTCGGCTGGCCGCAGGGAACATTTGCCTCGCGCCTGGCAATCGAGGGCGAAACCGCGACAGTGACCCGCGAGGTCGACGGCGGGCTGGAGACGGTGGCGCTGGCGTTGCCGGCCGTCGTCACCACCGATCTCCGGCTGAACGAGCCGCGCTATGCCAGCCTTCCCAACATCATGAAGGCGCGGCGCAAGCCGATTGAGACGCTGCCACCGGCCGTGCTCGGCGTCGATCCGGCGCCGCGCCTCGAGCTCGTCTCCGTCGCCGAGCCGCCGCGGCGCCAGGCCGGCAAGAGGGTCGGCTCGGTTGCCGAGCTGGTGCAGAAACTGCGCACCGAAGCCAAGGTGATCTGATGCCGGTCCTGGCCTGGCTCGAGCACGAGGGCGGAGCCATCAAGCAGCCCTCGCGGAGCGCGGTGGCGGCGGCCGCCAAACTCGGCGAGGTGCACGGGCTGGTCACCGGCGAGGCGCTCAACGTGGCCGCCACGGCGGCGGCGAAACTGCCAGGCCTGGCTAAGGTCCTGACCGCCGAGGACGCCAGTCTGGCGCACGGACTCGCCGAACCGCTGGCTGCGTTGCTCGTGCGCCTTGCACCCGGCTACACGCATCTCCTGGCGGCGGCGACGGCCGCCGGCAAGAACGTGATGCCACGGGCTGCGGCGCTGCTCGACGTGCAGCCGATCAGCGATATCGCCGGGGTGCTGGATGCGGACACTTTCATCCGCCCGATCTATGCCGGCAATGCACTCGCCACGGTGCGCTCGCGCGATTCCAGAAAAGTCATCACGGTGCGCGCCGCGAGTTTCGATCCGGTCCACACGGACGGCGGCGCGGCACCGATCGAGGCCGTGGCCGTGCCCGCCGTCGCCTACGGTTCGCGCTTTGTTGCCGCCGAGCTATCGAAGCGCGAGCGGCCGGAGCTGACCGCCGCGAGGGTCGTCATTTCAGGCGGCCGGGGCATGCAGAGCGGGGAGAGCTTCAAGCTGCTGGAGCCGATCGCGGATCGGCTCGGCGCCGCCATCGGTGCGTCGCGTGCCGCGGTCGACGCCGGTTTCGTGCCGAACGATTTCCAGGTCGGCCAGACCGGCAAGGTGGTCGCTCCGGAACTTTACGTCGCGGTGGGCATCTCCGGCGCGATCCAGCATCTCGCCGGCATGAAGGACAGCAAAGTCATCGTTGCCATCAACAAGGATGGCGAGGCGCCGATCTTTCAGGTGGCGGACTATGGCCTCGTCGCCGATCTCTTCAAGGCTCTTCCCGAACTTGCCCGCGAACTGGAGAAAAACCCATGAACGTTGAGCGCGAGCCCGCGATCGCCGCGGCCACAGCCGCCGGCAGCGCTGCCGCTGTCACCACCGCGGACATGGCGGTCGAGGCGCCGGCGATCGCCGCCGTCGGCGTGATCGGCGCCGGGCAGATGGGCAACGGGATTGCCCACGTCGCGGCGCTGGCCAGGCTCGAGGTGACGATGCTCGACATCAAGACCGAGGTGCTCGAGAAGGCGATGGCCACCATCAGCCGCAACATGGAGCGGCAGATCTCGCGCGAGGTCATCACCGAGGCCGACAGGAAGGCTGCGCTCGCGCGCATCCATACCGCGACCAGCTATGCAGCTTTCGGCGACTGCGACCTCGTGGTCGAAGCCGCAACCGAAAAGGAGGAGATCAAGAGGAGCATCTTCAAAGGTCTGACCGCCCATCTCAAGCCGAGCTGCCTGATCGCCTCCAACACCTCCTCGATATCCATTACACGCCTTGCTGCCGCGACCGACCGGCCGGAAAAATTCATCGGCATGCACTTCATGAACCCGGTGCCGGTCATGAAGCTGGTCGAGGTGATCCGCGGGATCGCCACCGACGAGCCGACCTTTCAGGCGATTCAGTCCCTGGCGGCACGGCTTGGCAAGACGACCGCGGTCGCAGAGGACTATCCGGCTTTCATCGTCAACCGGATCCTGGTGCCGATGATCAACGAGGCGGTGTACGCAATCTACGAGGGTGTGGGGTCGGTTGCGGCGATCGACACGGCAATGCGGCTCGGCGCCAATCATCCCATGGGCCCGCTCGAACTCGCGGATCTCGTCGGCCTCGATACCTGCCTCTCGGTGATGCAGGTGCTGCATGAAGGACTGGCGGACAGCAAGTACCGACCTTGCCCATTGCTCGTGAAATATGTCGAGGCCGGCTGGCTCGGCCGCAAGACCGGCCGTGGTTTCTACGATTATTCGCAGACCCCGCCCCGCCCGACGCGCTAGAGGGTGTTATGCACTTTGCATCAGAAGAGCGGCGTGCTTGAGGATGTATCCGACGAAGGCGACGACATGTAGTCCCGCGAGGGTTTGGGCGTATCGCTCGTAATCTTTGACAAGCCGTCGGCAACGCGTGGCCCAGGCGAAGGATCTTTCAACGAC
>Ga0335075_10006718_pt1 | contig 17753 bp, 8 predicted proteins | sample Lox_Sample_24_FD_206723 | JGI IMG/M metagenome (GOLD analysis project Ga0335075, IMG submission 206723) | Soil microbial communities from Loxahatchee National Wildlife Refuge, Florida, United States - Lox_Sample_2.4 | ecosystem: Environmental > Terrestrial > Soil > Wetlands | place: USA: Florida...
AGATCTCGCTCGCCTGGCACGGGACCGCGCATCCGCTCCCGAACGAACTGGTAGGTGATGCCGGGCAGGACGAACAGCACCAGCAGGATGATCTGCTGCAAGGTCGAGGGTGTCTCCGCCACCGCCACCGCCACCGCCTGACATCAAGAGCTGCGTCCTGCCGATTCGCGCATCCAGATGACACTCAGATAAGGAATGTCCTGGGCAAACCGCGCGCGCCGGGTAACTGGCGGGCATCCTAGCGGTGATGGGCTCTGCCCTAGCGCACGTCTTGCCGGAATCGACATCCTGTCAATGGCAGGACTCGCAGCCGAACGGAACGAGCATCAGGTTGAAGCGCGAGCGGTGTCCGGTCCTGACGGGCGCCCTGCAGGCATTGGCCGTGCATTACAAGAGCTGGGGGGATTGTGGCCGAACTGGCGTTGACGGTTACCGACTTTGAGGGCCCGGAGCGCTGGCGGTGGGTCCTGACAAGTCAGGGCGGCCGCGTACTAACCGATCATGCCGTGCGGCTGGATGCCCATGACTGGCGTCGTGAGGCGTTTGGCGATCTGGACGGTTACCTGCGTGTTCATGCGGCACCAGATCAGCGGCTGCGGCGGGAAGCGGAGATCGTCGCGGAGGTTTCCGCTTGGGCAGGCAGGGAGGTGCTCGGCCAGGTCGGAGCGGCCTTGCATGAGGCCGCCTGCGCAGGACCGGTCACTGCGCGAGTGGTCGTCCCGGACGAGCCGCCTGAAGCACGGCAGGTCGCCTACCTGCCGCTGGAACTTGCCGACGCGGCGGGCAAGCCACTGGCTCTTCAGGGCGTCACCCTGGTAATGCAGGTTGGGGCGCAGCCTCAGGGAGCAGGGAAGAGAGCGATTGGGGAGCGACTTCGGGTTCTTGCCGTGTTCAGCGCCCCGGATGGGCAGCGCCCGCTCAGTTTGCGCCGGGAGCGCGTCGCCCTTACGCGGCTCTTCGATGAGGTCGTTCACGTGCAGGGGCGAGCAGCCGACCTGCGAGTCTTGCAGTATGGGGTGACCAGAGATCGCCTCCGGGAGGTGCTGCAGGAGGCTGAGGGATGGGACATCATCCACGTGTCCGGGCATGGGCAGCCCGGTGAGTTGCTGCTAGAGACCGAAGAGGGCTCCCAGGATCCGGTGGGCGCCAGTGATCTGGCTGACATGCTCCTTCTCGCCCGGCAGCGTCTGAAGCTCGTAACCGTGTCGGCATGCTCTTCGGCGGCACTGACCACTGCCCAGCAACTGCACCTCCTCGGTGTTCCTGTTCCCGCTAGCCTGAGCGACTTGCCTCCCGACCCTCGCCACGGAACCGGCGGAGCGGTCGCCGACCAGCTGGCGCTGACACTGGACTGCGCGGTGCTGGCCATGCGCTACCCCGTGGTTGATAGCTTCGCAATCGGTCTTGCTGAGAAGCTGTATCACCTGATAGCCGACAGGGGCCAGCCGGTCCCGGCGGCACTCGGGCTCGTGCTTCCCGAACTAGTGAAAGGGACACCTGCGCCGTCTTGCCCGGCCATCTCATTAGCCACTCCGACGCTGTTCGGCGCGCGGGCACCTGGGCTGGTGCTGGCCACCCCGCCCCGAAGGACCCCGGTTTCTTACGCGCCTGGCGAGTTCAAGCTCGCCGGGTTCCCTGCGGCCCCGGCCAGATTCGCGGGACGAGTTGCGCTGATGGCCCGCGCGAACATGGCACTCGCGCCACGGAGTGGCTCGTCAGGGCTGCTGCTGCACGGGATGCCGGGCGGGGGCAAGACCGCGTGCGCGCTTGAACTCGCTCACACCCATGAGCATGGCTTCGAGGGTTTCGTCTGGTACCAAGCGCCGGACGAGGGCAGCGACATCGCAGCGGCGCTCACCAGTTTCGCCGTCGCACTAGAGAACGCTCTTCCGGGACTGAAGCTCGTGCACCTCCTGAACGATCAAGAGGGACTTGGCGCCTTCTGGCCCGTCCTCACGGAGCTGTGCGAACGCCGCCGGGTGATGTTCGTCATCGACAACGCCGAATCGCTGCTGACCGAACGCGGGCAGTGGCGAGATCCGCGCTGGAGTGAGGCAGTGGCCGCGCTCTCCCGGCATTCGGGCCTGAGCAGGCTGGTCCTGACCAGTCGCGTGCGGCCCGAGAAGTTGGCGGCGGAGATAGGCACGGAACAAGTGGGCGCACTGCCGCTGGGCGAGGCCCTCTTACTGGTCCGTGAACTGCCGCGCCTAGCGGCCCTGATGGACGGCACAACACCCGGGATTGCTGCTGGCGAAGCGCGGGCCCTCGCCCGGCGCGCGCTCGAATGCACCCAGGGCCATCCCAAGCTGCTGGAGCTAGGCGACGGTACCGCAGGCGATCCGGCCGCGCTGCAAGCGATACTGGACGAGATCGCCGATACCTGGCGCAGACAAGACAGCCGCGCAGGGGAGTTCCTCGAATCGGGAGAGCCCGCCGCCGACGCTGACTCCTACTGGCGGGTGCTTGCCGCATGGACCCGATCCGCCGCAGGGCCTGTGTCCGCCGACGCGCGGGACATGTTCTGGTTTCTCTGCTGCCTCGAGGAAGCCGACCGCACAGACCAGGCCACAGGCTTGACCTGGCCGCAGGTGCGGAAGCAACTCGGCCGCCACACAGAACCCCTGCAAATTGACTTTCTCCTAGCTGAGCTCAGAAGCCAGGCGCTCATCGCCATCCGCGCCATGCCAAGTGCTGCGGTGACCGGTTTCGGCATCCATCCCGCCGTCGCCGCCGCGGGACGCGGCTCAGCTGGCGCGGCCTTCCAGGCCGCAGTCGACACCGAACAGGGCAGCTACTGGATAGCCGCAAGCCGCATCGCCGCGCAGAAGGAGATCAGCCATGGAACAGGCGCCGATGTCGTAGCAGCGGGCCTGCACGCGGCCCCTTACCTGATGCGCACTGGCCGACATGATGATGCGCTGGCACTGCTCGAAGACGCCCTCGCCAGGGACCACTCGCGCACCACGATCGCCGCGGTAATCCCTCCGCTGCGCGAACTGGCTACGGCACTACGAAGGCAAGCAAACGAGACCGCTGCGGCCGGGACGCTTGCCCAGGCCCTGCGGATGATCGATCCGGCGGCTGCGGAACGAGAGCTGGCGTCGGTGCTGAACGCAGCGGTCGACAGCGGCGATTACGCCAGGGGCTTCGTAGCGTCGGACGACCTCGCCGAAGTCATGCGCGAGTCGGGACGGCTAGGCACAGCCCTCTCCTACGCCGAGCAGAGCCGCGACTTCGCCACGCGCGCCGAGCTGGGGCCGTGGACCAGGCTTGCGGCCGCAGGCTCGCGGCTGCTGGTTCTGTTGGAACAAGGCCACGCAGAACAGGTGCTCACCGAGGTGCACAGCCTCGCTGACCAGGCAGCGAGACTGCCTCCTGAGCCAGGCGACAACGAGATCGTCGTGCCGTGGATGACGGAGGAGTCCCTGCTCGACACCGGGCGGGCTGCCGCTCTCCGGCTCGGCCGCTGGAACGAAGCGCTCGCCTACAACAACTCTGCGATGGCGTCCATGCGTCGGCGTGGAGCGTCGACCGCCGATCTGGCACGGGCCCAGTTCAGCGACTACGGGCCGCTGCTCAGCCTTGGGCGCACTGACGAGGCTTTTGCGGTAATACAGGAGTGCAAGGCTGCAGCGGAACAAGATCGCGATATCGAGATGCTTGGGGTCACGTTCGGAGCGCTCGCCGAGGTTGAAGACGCTCGTGGCCACCGGGAGGTGGCAGTAGAACGATGCAAGGACGCGCTGCGGTTCATGTACACAACCGGCAACCCGACGGACGTTGCGGGAGGACACGCGAGGCTCGGCAACTACATCGGCCGCGGCGGGGTTTCTCATGCGGGCGCGGTCACGCAGTTCCTGGCGGCCGCACTCCTTCACGAGTTGTCCGGAACCGGACAGGGAAACGGTCCGGTAAGTGGCGCAGCTGCGCATCTGCGAGCAGGGCAGGATGAGGCGATGCTCCCTGCGGACGTCGCGGAGCTATGCACCAGGGTCCAAGAAGTGCCTGGCTGCGACCTGCATGGTCTTCTGGGCCAGATATGGCCTGATGAGGCTGCCGTCGAGCGCACGCTTCAAGGGATCGTGCAGCGAGTGCGCACCATGGCCGCGCAACCTTATGCCGCGTCCTCGTGGGTCGCCGCCGCGCAGTGGGACCCGCTCATCGCAGCGCTCCAGGCCGCCAGGGACGGCGATAGGGCGGCGGGCGAAGTCGCCGAGAACTTTCTGTCAGCGCTTGATTCCCAGGGCAGAGGGGCATTGGCGACGACGCTGCACAAGATCATGGCGGGTGACCTGGATCCTGCGAACCTCACGGGGAACCTGGACGCGTCCGATACCGCGATCATCGAGCACGCCTTGGACGCTATCGACGGCCGCATCGACATACCCCGCGTCCTGTGGCGAGCCGCCCCGATAGCGGGCCTCCTGCTCGACCTAGTCGCGGCGTGTCATGGCGCGGCTGGGGCACCAGCAAGAGCCAAGCAGGGCCTTGCCCTCTTGAAGAGCCACCCGGAGTGGTCAGCCCTGGTCCCGACTCTGGAGCGCATCCTAGCAGGTGAGCGAGACACGACCCTGTTCAAGGACCTTACTGATCCCGTACACAGGGCAGTAGTAGCCCTGGTCCGGGTGGAAGTCGCCAGGGCTCGCTAGCTTGCAGGTGACCAGGCATGCGTCGTCTACGACCGCGTGGACTTGGCGCACTCATGACCACTTGAGCGCCTCCCGCTACTCCCCCACCCTGTTAGCGGCCTCTTTATCTGCATATAGGACCATGATCAACGGCAGCGCTCTTTGCGCGGCTCTGGCTGTTACGGAGCGTGACTGACCTCGTGAGGCTGAGTGCAGCCAAACCGTTCAGAACGCCGGTTACGAGCTGTTGGCAGTGGCTGATAATTCGGCCGCTGCGCTGCATAATCGTCAATTCTGTTCATCGGACGCGACGAACGTGAAGGGCGATCCTTCGCGGCTGGCCCATTCCTCGGGGACCGGTGGGTCACGACGACCCGCAGGCGGCGTTTACCGGCTTGCACCGGGCCGTCCGCTGGGACCAGGGCGCCCTCATCGTGAACCCCACCAGCAAGGCGCCAGCCGATGTGGACCAGGCCGGGCGGGGACTACTGCTGATCCCGGCGATCTTCACCTGGCCCAATGTGCCCACGCACCGACCCGCCATGAGATCCCGCACTGGTCTATCCCGCCGCTGGCATCGCCGAGGTATGGGCGCCCAGCTCGCGCAGGATCTGCGCTCGCCGCTGGCCGATGAGTGCTTTCAGTGCATCATCGCCCCGCCCATCGCAGTGCGCGGTCACGACGGTGGCGTCGATGTCTACCGGGATCAGCTCGCCGACTGCACCCGGTGCCGCTGTCCCGGCCAGCTGCCAGGCCCGCTCCCGTGCCGCGGCCCGCGCTGTCCGGATCGCCGTCAGCGCGGCGGGCGCGTCGCCGGCCAGCCGCGCAACCAGCCGCGAGGTCACCGGATCGGAGGCCACCGGCCGAACAGGGCCGGCTCGGCGCGCAGCACCCCGATATCGGCCAGGCAGTCGCCGCCTAACGCCGCCGCGACAGCCAGGTCCGCGACGATCTTCCCGGGATCATGTACCGCGCGGCCCGCGCGCCACCGGCCCAGCGCGGCCGACAATCCTGCCTGCAGTCTGGTGACGCGGGCCGTCTCGGTCAGCAGTCGCGCACCTGCGTGAGACACGATCCCGGCCCGTCATCAGACACCGTGACCTTCGGACGCCCGGCTGTATTCTGCATGTGAAAAGTGCCCTCCTGCTGGGGCGCGGACAGGACCCTAGACAAGCCCTATCCTCCCAGCTCAAAGGCACTTTTCACATGAACGACGCGGCTGCGCCGATTATCCGGGCAAAGCGCTGGGTGCTGACGCCGGCCAGCCGGTGCTCAGCGAGCGGGATGGCCCGGCGGCCGGCCTGGCAGATCCGCGAGGAGCCGGGCGAAGGTCAGATCCCATTCCGCGTTGCCGGTGGCGGCGAGGTTCTCCAGCGCGAGAATCACGCGCTTGGCCAGCATCCAGTCGCGGATCCGCTGAGCGTCCAGGCGGGGAAGGGCGCGGCAAAGATCAGACACCACCGCGGCCAGCCCGCCGGCCGCACCGGGCTGCCCGATCAGCTCATCGGCGAGATCAGCCGCAAGGTCGGCGATGTCGAACTCCGGGTCGCCCGCCAGCGGGCACGGGTCGATGGCGAGCCAGCCAGCGCGGGCACTAGCCAGCACATTGCCACGATGAAAGTCGCCATGCAGCAGGACCGGCAGCCCCGATCCCACCATCAGGTTCCGGGCTGCGGTGATGGCCGCGTGCAGCAGTTCCGGTTCGAACGGGTTCCCCAGCTGGCGATACTGGCCCGGGATGAGGGTCAGCCAGTGCGAGACCCGGTCCGCCTGCTCCGGGAACGCATGCTGGCCCGGCGTTACCCATAGCTGCTCCAGCATGCGGGTGGCGACCAGCAGAAGCCCGCGACCGGGATCCGCTCGCAGCAGTGCCGCCGCGCCGTTTCCAGCCCACCGGGACAACGCCGCCGCCTCGTGCCGCGGCTTTGCGTCCGGGCAGGAGGCCTTGAGCACCGCAGGATCCCCGGCGGCCGTCGTCACCGCGATAGCGACGGACAGCTCCTTGCCTAGCGGAAGCACACAGTGCCGGGTAAGTGACCAGCGGCGCACAACGGCGGCAATAACCTCCGGCAGCTGCCCGATCCAGCTGTCGCCCCTGCTACCAAGATCCCGGCGGGCGCGCTCGGCCAACGCCTGTGGCACCTGCAGCATTCAGCCACTGTGGCCGAGCCAGCCGCACACCGCAAAACAACCGCTCACCGATTCCGCAACTGCGCCCCCGCTGCGATCTGGCCGCTACCGGCCCCAGCCCGGCGTGTCTCGGTCAGCAGCAGCGCCCCGGCCCCAGACACGATCCCCCGGCGTCAGCGAACCGAATGGCGGATCCGGCGCCGGCACCAGACACGCGGCGCAAGCTCGCTGCGACCCACGGCTCGGCGAGCTATCAGCGGTACCGTTTCTCGAGCACCTCAAGGTCCCGGACCGCGTACCGGTGGTGCTGCCACTCTTCCTTGAGGATCACCTGCAGGCACTGCACGACGGTGTGCTCCTTCCGCGGGTGACCAGGGCCGTCGGGAGGGACGCAGTTGCGCGCCAGTTCCTCTGCCGTCGCGCCGGCGATCACTTCGCGTACCTCGGTCATGCGCTCCCGGCGCACGTCGACTACCTGGTCGAGCGGCGGGTCAGCGTCCGGGTCGATGCCCCAGCGAAGAGGACTCGTGAGCCACGATCCACCCAGGCCCCACGGATGGTAGGGGCGGGCAACACCCTTCACCATCCGGCGCAGCCAGCAGTCGGTGGCAAGCACGAGATGCCGGTTGGTCTGCACAAAACTCCACTCACCGTCGACCTGCTCGTGCAGGACAGGTTCGGGCAGCTTCCTGGCCCGGGCGACCGTCCCGCTCCACAGCTGCTCGATCATCGCCCAAGCGTCCGCCAGCCCCTGCGGGTCTGTGGCTCTTAGCTTGTCGCGTTCAGCCCTCAGCCTGATGCGCTCGCCATTCCGGCTCTCCACACCGGCAGCCTACGACGGCACACCAGCCTCGATCTCCGCTGACGGCGCGACCGGTTAGTTCAGGGCGAAGCGGCCGTCATCCGGCGATACGCAGGCACGGCACGCGATCCGCGTGCAGTAGCGCGCACCCCCAGCCCGCAGCCCTCCCGCGCTATGGCTCTCCAGCAGGCCGGCGAGGTTCCTGGTGAAGTCGCGTTGGTGATTATGGTGTGGGCATGCCAGTCGAGGTCTGGGCCGCGGTAATAGCTGACGTGGTTGACGAGCTTGATGCTCTGCTGGGTGTCGTGACGGAAAGCGGCTGGGAATCACCTGCCGCCAGCGTGGGCTGGACCTGCCGGCGGACGGCGGAGCACATCGCCGGGGACTTTGCGCACTACGCCGGACAGATCATCGGGCAGCCCCGAGATCACTACGTGAAATTCAGCTTCGACACCAGCCGTGCAAGCACGCCGGACGAACTACGCGAGGTCGTTCGCGTAGCCGGGGGCATGCTCTCCGCGGCAGTCCGCACCGCCAGCCCAGACGGGCTCGGCTGGCATCCGCACGGCTACTTCACGCCAGCGGGCTTTGCCGCAATCGGCGCTGCCGAGGGCCTCGTCCACGGCCATGACATCGCCGCTGGCCTGAGCATGGCATGGTCACCTAACCCGCAGCTGTGCGAGCAGGTGCTCAGCACGGTGTTCCCTGATGCAGAACGCAGGGTCGCGGCGACAGCATGGACGACTCTGCTCATCCAGACTGGCCGCGACGAGAGACCACAGGGCAAGCCGGCACGCACGTGGAATTACTCCGCTGCCGCCGCCCGACTCAGCGTCAACCAGTAACGGCACCTCGCGCCCATGCAAATCGACATCGCACAGATCGACCTGATCGGCTGCCCTCGGCCGGTGATCGTCGAAGAGCCGGGCGCTCGCACCGAACGGCGGCTCGGCGTGCGCCGTAGCTAACGTATGCAGTCACATTCCGTGATCGGGATGCTCGAGAAGCCTTGCCGAATCGTCTCCACAAAAACCAGCCGCAGGATGGCCAGATAGCGAGGTCGCTAACACACCCGCTCGGGTCAACCCCTTGCGGTCCATCGCTGACGTAAGCTCCGCGAGTTCATCGGGGCGGCGAACTGCTGTGGTCGACTGTCCGGGGAGAACGTGTCGCGGAGGTGTGCGGGGGTGCGCAGCGCGGTTACCGTCGCAGCGTTGCTCAACGATGACTCCCTACACGTCTGTGGCGGCGATGGTCGGGGTGATGAAGTGCGGGCGCCGCCTGGGCGCGGTGGGTCGACAGCCGGGGCCGGGATACCGACATCGCCGTTTAGCCGGGCTCTCCCCCGTTCGCCTATCCGCGGTCGCCGCCGGACCTGCGGCCCGTCGCCGCGCTGCCTCGGCCTTTGCCTTCCGCAGGCGCCTAAGCGGATGCGCCAACTGGTGCGTCGGCCGGCTCGCCGGAGCCCTCGATGGGCCGGTAATTGCGGAAGCCATCAGGACTCGCCAGTTCGGGAACCAATCGTCGGGTCGGCCGGGGCAGACCCCTGGCAAGGCAGGTAGGACCGTCAGGATGATCTGCTAAAGCACCGACACGGATTCGGGCACAAGCGTTGACCCCCCAAATCCGCCGTACCGTCCGGTGCCCTGCAACTGGATGTCTTCCCCGCGCTCATATCCGGGCAGCTCACCATGAGCGGCCAAACGAAGCCTGGCACCATAGGCTCGTGAGCGGCGATCCGGCGCCAGAGAACTCGGTCATCGACGAGGAACTGCGCCAGTTCCTTGCCGACCTGACCCGAGACATCGTCGCTAGTGTCGAAAGGTACGAGGACAATAGCGATCCCTATCCGCTAGTCAAGACCGCCAGCGCCGTTTTCATGCTCCTCCAGACGCGACCTGGGCTGATCAGCGAATGGCGCTCATCGGTGTGCGGAACTGCAGCGGTCTGGTTCCGAGCCGCCTCTCGCGCGTGGGCCCGGCCTGAGTTTCTCCAGACTGCGATCAGCCTGGGTCGTGAGGCGCTGTCCCTGCCAGCGCCCGACGACTCGGAACGCCTAGCGCACCAGCACAACCTGGCACGAGCACTCATCCACGGCTTCGAGTACTCAGGCGACGTCGACCTTCTTGACGAGGGCTGCGAGGTTCTGTCAGCCGCTGTGGCCGCGCTACCACCGGATGATCCGGACCGGCTCGAGATTCTGAACGCCTGGGGCAGCACGCTGGTCCAGGCACACGTCGAGAGGCACTCTGAACAGGCCGTGCGAACGGCTGTGGAATGCCTGCGGACGGTCGTCAGAGAGACACCGGAATCGGACGCCAGCGTTCCGAGCAGGCGAAACAACCTAGGAAATGCGCTGCGCAGGCTTGCCGAGCTGACCTCGGAGATCGTGCACCTGGATGAGGCGATTGAGAACTACCGCGCTGGCCTGGCCGCCACCCCTCGACCGACTCTCGCTGCCTCCCTCAACAATGGCTTGGCCACCGCTCTACACGATCGCTTCATCCGGGTCCTAGAGGAGGAATCGCTGCGGGAAGCTGTCGAATGCCAGCGTGCGGCAGTGCGTCTCAGCCCTGGCGCCGACCCTTGGACGTTGGGCCGCCGCAACAACCTGAGCGGCTACCTGATCGAGTGGTACGACCGCACCGAGGACGCGGCGGCGCTGTCAGAAGCCGTTGACATGCTGGAAGATCTCGAACGCGCCTCGTCAGGGCGGCTGGAACGGCCGGCGGTACTCCAGCACTTCGCGAACGCACTGCACCGAATGGCCGCCCGTGACCTAAGCCGGCCGGACGATGACGGCAGTGCCTTGGCATCGGCCCAGGCCCGGCTTGGACGTGCCCGGAACCTGCGCCGGGAAGTTCTGGCGTCGATGTCCTCCGAGAGCCCTCACTATCCCGGGGTGCAGCGAGATCTGGCCAAGACCCTGCTCCGTCTCCACAAACTGAACTCGGACCCGGCCCTCATCACCGAGGCCCGCGCCCTGCTGGAGAAGTCCTTCGAACGCGGGGGCGCCATCAACGCCATCGGCGCCGTTGACGCGGGCCGTGGACTGGTCGAATTGCTCGAACAGGACGACCCGCGCACAGCAGCCGAGTTCGGCGAACGCGCGCTCTCGCTCGCGCGCGGGGTGGCGCTGGCCCAGATTGGCCAGTACGACCGCCGCATGTTCCTCCGGGAGATCTCAGAGCTGCCAGGACGCACCGCACACGCATGGGTAAACGCCGGCCAGGCGCGGCGCGCGGTGACCGCCCTGGAACTCGGCCGAGCCGTCCTGCACGGTGACGCGGCGGTGCTCGCAGAACGGGCAGCGGTGGCATCAGGGGAAACCGCTGACGCCATAGAGAAACTGCGGCGTGACTTTGCATCGTTCGAGCCGATGTCCGTGGACCGGCGTCGCCAGGCCGCCGAGGCCATTCGCGCCCTTGCCATGGCCGAGGAAAGTGTTGGCGCAGCCCCAGAGCAGCCGTCCTGGGAGTCAGTCGCACGCGCTGCCCGGATCCGACCGCTGCTGTATCTGTCCACTGGGCATATGACTGGCGTTGCGATCATGGTGACCGGAGACGCCGCCGAGCCCACGGTCTTCATGCTGCCGCAGATGACGGACGAGGCAGCGCGCGACGCGACAGGCCGCTACCTGGCGGCCTTGGCGTGCTTTCGCAGCGATCCGCCGGATCCCATGGCGGCGGAGGGCCACCTCACAGCAGTTTGCGCTGCGATCGATTCCATGCTCGCACCGGAACTTCACGACGCCCTCGGGTATCTGGACGAGGTCGCAGTAGTGGCGTCCGGAGAGCTTTCCCTGCTGCCGTTTCATCTGCTGGGAGCGTCTACGCCGCAGGGGCCCCTACTGGCCCGGGGAGTCGTCGTCACCAGCTGCCCTAGTGCCGCCGCACTCACGTGGGCGGCGCGGGCACGGGGCCACGCGCCGCTGACGCCTCGCCTACTGGTCGCTGTCACCCGAGGAGACAACGCCACACCGGCGGCGAGCCTGGAGGTCGCCATCACCCGTACCTATGACGGCGAAACCACTGAGTTGATCGATGAGGAAGCCACGGCGGCAACCGTGCTCGACCAACTGGGAAGCTGCGGGTTCTTGCATATCGTCTCCCACGGCTTGTCCAACCCGTGGAACGCCGCGACCAGCGAAGTTCGCCTGTTCGACGAGCCCTTGTCCGTCGACCGTCTGTTCACCGCCCGGCCAGGACAGGGCAGGCTAGCGCTGCTGACGTCATGCGAATCAGCGATCAGCGAGCTTGACTTGCCCGATGAGACCAGCGGCCTGCCGCTTTCCCTGCTGCATGCCGGCTTCGGCGGCGTGATCGGTACGAGCTGGCCACTGCCAGGCGCAGTCGCCGCCCGCTTCACCGCGCACTTTTACGAAGGGCTGCTGCGCGGCGGTATGTCGCCGGCTCCGGCCTACAGGCTAGCCGTTGCGGCACTGCTCCGGGCGACTGCCAAAGATATCGTCGAATGGGCAGAAAAGCCGGCAGGAGCGGGCCCGGATCTTGACACAGCAGGGCTGTTCCGGATTCGCATCGCGGGCTCGGCTGCGCCGCCGTATCAGTCACCTCCGGGAAGCCTGCCGCTGTTCTGCTGGGGAGCATTCCGCTACCTGGGTTGGTGATCGTCATCATGAGGGTGAGTTCGTCATTGTGATCCGTTGGATCGACGAGGAACCGGACGCAAAATTGGCGTCGCGCCAGCGACCTATCCCAGGTGCAGGGGCGGTATCGGGCGGTGGTGCACACCGGTGCACCATGGGGCTGGCGGGTGACCGCTGCCAGCTGGGAGTTGCGGGATGAGCGAGTTGTGCCTCGAGGCCCGGGATTACCGGGATCCGGCGCGCTGGCGCTGGGTACTGACAGGGCCAGGCGGTGAAGTCCTGGTGGATCACCAGGTGCGGCTGGACGCGGGCTGCTGGGAGTATGAGGCGTTCGCTGACCTCGCTGGTTACCTGCAGCTGCACGTGTCTCCGGACCGCCGGACCGAGGACGAAGCGCGGATCGTCGCCAGGGTGGGAGAGTGGGTCGGGGGTCAGGTGCTCGGCCCGGTAGCTCCGGCTGTGGTGGCGGCGCGCCCTGTGACGGTGAGTGTGATCGTTCCGCAAGAGGCGGCCGAGCTGGCTTTCCGGCCACTGGAGCTGGCGTACGTCAATGGCCGTCCCGTCGCGCTGCAGGACGTGGCGTTGGTGATGCAGCCCGGTGGCGGCGACTGTGACGGGGCGTCGGCCGTGGTGGGAGAGCGGCTCAGGGTGCTTGGATTGTTCAGCCTCCCGGTGGGCGAGAAGGCGCTGAACCTGCGGCGGGAACGCCGAGCGCTGGTGCGGCTGTTCTCAGAGCTCGCGAGCACCGGCCTAGCGGTCGAGGTGCAGGCGCTGCAATATGGAGTGACTCGGGGGCGATTGGAGGAGATGCTCTCCGGGCCTGATGGCTGGGACGTGATTCATGTCTCAGGTCACGGCGCGCCTGGTGAGTTGCTACTGGAAAAAGATGACGGCTCACCGGACCCGGTTAATAGTAGTGAGCTGGCTAGGCTGCTAGGCCTGGCCCGCGGTCGGCTGAAGCTGGTGACTCTGTCGGCGTGCTGGTCAGCCGCTGCAGTACAGCGTCGGCTCCTCGGCTTGCCGCTGCCGGGGGATCCTTCCGGCGTGCCCGAACGGGCTTCGCGCCCTGCCGGTGTGCTGGCGGCTGACTTGGCCAGGCTGGGCTGTGCAGTGCTAGCGATGCGCTACCCGGTAACCGATGAATTCGCGATCGCCGTTGCCGGGGGCCTGTACCCGCGGCTGGCAGGCCCGGAGCACACGCCGCTACCGCAGGCGCTGGCCGCCACGCTGCGCGAGGTGGTGGCTGTACCGCCCACAGAGGCTAGCCCCGCGCTGTCAGCGGCGTGCCCGGCACTGTTCGGCGTGCAGGCGGCGGGACTGCGGCTGCCCGTCCCCGAACGCAGCGGGCCGCGGCGTGGCAACCTGCGGATACCGAAACTGCGGGGGTTTCCGCCCCAGCCAGAACACCTTGTCGGCCGGACATGGGTGATGGCAAGGGCCAGCGCGGCACTGGCGCCGCACAGCGGCTTCGCGGGCGTGCTGCTGCATGGGATGCCCGGCGGGGGGAAGACAGCGTGCGCCCGGGAATTGGCCTTCACCCACGAACATGCATTCGACACGCTGGCGTGGTTCAAGGTCCCCGATGAAGGACGCGAAACCCTTGACACGCTCGGCGACCTCGCGCTCGCGCTGGAGAACGCCCTCCCCGGCTTCCAGATCGGGCACCTGATGGATGACGCCCAGGAACTGGCAGCGTCCCTGGCCGAGCTGACCAGGCGGTGCGAACAGCACCGCCTGATGATGGTGATCGACAATGCCGAGCCTCTGCTCCTTGCGGACGGCCAGTGGCGGGACACCCGTTGGGGCCAGGTCATCGCCGCGATCTGCGGTCATTCCGGGCTCGGACGAGTACTGCTGACCAGCCGGCGCCTGCCAGCTCACCTTGACCCGCGGATGCTGGCCGTGCCTGTAGATGCCCTGTCGCTGGATGAGGCGCTGCTACTGGCCCGCGAACTGCCGCACCTGGCCCGGCTCATCGACGGCAAGGCAGCCGGCCTGGACACCGCGCTGGCACGAAAGCTGGCCCGGCAGGTTCTGCGCACCGCGCACGGCCACCCCAAACTGCTGGAACTGGCCGACGGCCAGGCCGCAGACCCGGACGGGCTCCAGACCCTGGTGCAGGCCGGGGAGCAGGCCTGGAAACAAGCCGGCGGCCTGCCAGACGGATTCTTCACCACCGGCCGACCGGACGCCGCAGCCCAGGACTACCTACACGTTCTCGCCGCGTGGACCCGATCGGTGACAGACAGGCTGCAGCCGGCAGAACAAGAACTGTTCTGGATCCTGTGCTGCCTGGAAGAAACCGACCGCATCGCCCACGTCGCCGAAGCTACCTGGCCGCACGTGCACACCCGGCTCAACCGGGTCGGCTCAACACCCCACCCCGCCGAGGCACTCGACACCCTGTCCGCCTGCGGCCTGATCACAGACCCCGTCAGTCCCCGCCAGCCATACGAAGTCCACCCCGCTATCGCCGCAGCCGGCCGCGCCCAGGCGGGCGAGAGCTTCCAGCACGCCACCGACGTAGAACTCGGCGGCTACTGGAGCAGGGTGGCCTTCCGCGCCGGGAATGAGGAAGAGCGAAATCTTGGCAGCGGAGCCATGATCCGTGCCGGGATCAGCGCCGCGCCCTACCTACTGCGCCTAGGCCACTGGAAGGAGGCAGCCGGGTTCCTCGAGACCGCCCTTTACCGTGATCTGTCCAGCAGATCCGCCAAAGCCCTATGGCCGATACTCAACAAAGTCGCGGAAGCAGCAGCGGGAACCGCGGATGAGCCTGCGGTTACCGATGTCGTGACGCGGGCTCTTGAAAGAATTGACCCCGTCAAGGCAGAGAAGCAGCAGCGAGCGGTACTGGCGACCTTTATAGCCCGACAAGACTACGGCCGCGCCTGTGCGGCAGCCGACGGCCTGGCGCGGAACCTCCTCCGTGCCGGAAGGCTGGACGAGGCACTTCGAATAGCCACAGACTCGGTTGAGTATGCGCAGCGAGCCGAGTTAGGCATCTGGACCGAACTGTCATGTGAGGCAGTATGTCTTCAGGTCCGGGCACTCATGGGACAGGGTCGGCAAGTGCTCGACGAGGTCCATCGACTTCGTAAGCGAATGGAGACCTTGCCGACGAAGGATCCCTTCAAAGAGCAGGGCGCCCAGCCCTGGGACGTACGGGAAAGGGTTCTCGACACTGGCCGGAATGCGGCAATTCAGTTGGATCAGTGGCAGGAAGCCTTGGATCTAAGCTCTGCAACGATCGCTTCGATGCAAGACCGCGGCGCATCAGAGGAGCAGATCACGCGGGTCCGGTTCGGCATCTACGGCTGCCTGGTAAGTCTAGGCCGACTTGATGACGCGTTGGCATTGCTGAGCGATTGCCGCCTTGTCGCTGAACGTACCACTGACGTCGCCTTCCTGGGGCAAGTCTTTGGCGCACTGGCTCAGGTGGAGGATGAGCGCGGTCATGGCGAGGCGGCTATCAGCCTGACCGGCGACGGCTTGCGGTACAGCTACATCGCGGCGGATGCCGATGACATCATGCGAGGTCACCACAATCTCGGAAGCTTCCTACGTGCTGGCGGTCGGGCGGAAGCCGCTTTGCCCCATCACCTGGCCGCCGCCCTGATACGGGCGGTCACCGGACGCGGCCATGTGGAGGACTCGCTGAGGCAGGCCGCAACGGATCTGGGCATCCTCGGTGATGATGCCTCTGTTCCGGCTGATGTACCAGAACTTAGCCGCCGGGCGGCCGAGGTGCCCGGCGTGAACCTCAGTCGACTGCTCTCCCGGCTACACCCAGATCACAATGCAATTCAGCAGGTATTTGCCGACCTAGCGAAACGCCTGCGCGTAGTAGGCGTGGTCGGGCGCTGAGGCGCGGGAGTGGGTCTTGCCGGCCTCATACACCGCCCACCGCAGCACCGGCGGGCCCTGCCGGGACAGCCGCCCGGGCGATCGCTTGCCGTCGGAGGAATGCACGGTGACATCCAGGCCGGTGAACCGGACCGCCTTGCGGGAGGAGGAGAACCGGCCGGCTCCGCCCAGCCAGCAGGTCAGCGCCAGGCCGGTGGCCGGGCCGACGCCATACAGCCGCTCGGCGAGGACCTTCGCGCCGGTCAGGTGCCGGGAAGCGTCCAGCAGCCGGTGGCGCAAGACCTCCAGGTGTGTCTCCAGTGCGGCGAGCAGGTCCAGCGCGGTGGCGACCTGCAGCTGCCCGGCCGGGGACAGGCAGGCGGGGGCGGCTGCCCGCAGCGCCTCGACGCCGCGGCTGGTACGCAGCGCCTGCTCGCCCAGCGCCGGGGCGCCCTGGTGGAACAACACCGCGTGGATGGGCTGCACCCAGGCGGTGTGCTCGGCCCGAAGACCGTGATAGGTCTCCAGTAGCGCCCGGCATTCCAGGATGGCCGGCGGCGGGATCCAGCACTCCGGCAGCCGGCCCTCGGCCAGCAGCTGCCTCAGGTGCCGCGAGTCGGTCTTGTCTGTCTTGGCGTGCCGCTTGCGGCCGCGGGCGAACGCGGTATCGGCCGACTCGGCGACATGCGCCGCGCAGCCGGCTAACGCCAGCTCCTCCGCCACGTACCGCCAGCCCGTGCACCCCTCCAGCGCGAACGCGACATCGCCGCGGCCGGCGAATCGCGCCAGCCAGGACCGCAGGTGCGCCCGGTCGGCCGGGGCGATCTGGCCCCGCCGGACCTCGCCGGTCACGGTGTCCAGGTAATCGAAGGTGATCTGCTTCCGGTGAATGTCGAGTCCGCCTACGATCGGCATCGGGACCTCCTCAAGCTCCGCGCGGGGGCGCCAGCCGCCCCCTTCCAGCGCGGAATGCCCACAGGCAAATCCTCACGCGCCTGAGCTGAGGAGGTCTCTCACGCACAGGGGCCACAACGGCCACCTCAGCCCTGGCGCGATGCATGTCATCTATCAGGAATTGACGGGAACCAACCAGGAATAACGGGCAAACGGCAGACCGCCAGAAACCGGAGCTCACGAGCCCTTTCAAGATCCGTACCAGCGCCGTGACCTGCGGTTATTACCGCACGTCAAGCCCTGTGGCGGCCCAACCGATGATCATGCGCTGGATCTCCACGTGCCCTCGAAAATCGTGAAGATCTTCGCGAGTGCGGCCAGCGCGGCCGCGACGGGCGGATCTAGCGACACCACATCCGGTTCCGCCGCCCAGGTGGACTCAGTGCCGTCAGACAGCTTGCAGCAACGACAACCATGGCCGCGGCCACCGCGCCGAGATATGCACACCATGATCGCCCAGGGGTCAGCACGGATCCAGCACCGCGTTGGGAAACGACGGGAACCAACCGGGAACAACGGGCAAAGCGCCGAGCCGTCTGGCCCTGATGACCGGCCTCCAGACCGCCCGCATGGGCGAGGCGCAACCCGAGACCCAGGCCGCTGACCAGCGGAAACGCTGACCGCCGCGCTACTTAAGCAGCTGACGGGCCATGACCATGCGCTGGATCTGGTTGGTTCCCTCGTAGATCTGGGTGATCTTCGCGTCCCGCATCATCCGCTCGACCGGGTAATCGCTGACGTACCCGTAGCCGCCAAGCAACTGCACCGCGTCGGTGGTGACCTCCAT
>Ga0335075_10006719_pt1 | contig 17751 bp, 16 predicted proteins | sample Lox_Sample_24_FD_206723 | JGI IMG/M metagenome (GOLD analysis project Ga0335075, IMG submission 206723) | Soil microbial communities from Loxahatchee National Wildlife Refuge, Florida, United States - Lox_Sample_2.4 | ecosystem: Environmental > Terrestrial > Soil > Wetlands | place: USA...
GTGGCGTCTGCCCCGGCAAACAGCTCGGAATCGAGGTGACTGAGCGCAACGCCAGCCCGTTCCCCGCCGTTGTCGCCCTTGTTGCTCATGCCGGCCGGTCAGGCTTCCGGTCCGATGCCGCCGCCTACCGGCCGGTGCGCACTCGCGGCCAGGGCCAGGTCACGAAGCACCTTGACCGCCCCGGCCGGATCCTCCGTGCCGAAGACCGCCGATCCGGCCACGAACATGTCGGCCCCAGCCTCGGCGCAGCGCCCGATGGTGTCCTCGCTGACGCCGCCGTCGACCTGCAGCCAGATCTCGCCGCCGCGCGAGCTGATCAGCTCGCGCGCTCGGCGGATTTTCGGCAGTACCAGCTCCAGGAACTTCTGGCCGCCGAAGCCGGGCTCCACCGTCATCAGCAGCAGCATGTCGACCTCCGACAGCAGGTCCGCCTGGGATAGCACCGGCGTTGCCGGGTTGAACGCGAGCCCAGCGCGTGCCCCGGCAGCCCGGATCTCGCGCAGCGTCCGGACGGGCGCGCTTGCCGCCTCGACGTGAATCGTCACGCTGCGCGCTCCGGCCTCGGCGTAGCCGGGCGCCCAGCGATCAGGGTCGGAGATCATCAGGTGACAGTCGAGCGGCAGCCTGGCGTGCCGGTGCAGCGCTTCTACCACTGGCAGGCCGATCGTGAGATTAGGCACGAAATGCCCGTCCATGACGTCTACATGCAGCCAGTCGGCCGCGCCGGACACCGTGTCCGCTTCGTCGGCGAGCCTGGCGAAGTCCGCGGCGAGCAGGCTCGGCGCTATCTGGACGCTCATCACCGCCGATTCTAGGCCCCAGCGTGCGGAACGCTCAGGCTCCCGGCGCGAGCAGACCGAAGGTGGCCCAGACTGTCGGAACCCGCCGCTAAGTTCAGTGACAGCCCACCCAGATCCCCAGGAGGCAGCAGATGGCAACGCCGATCAGCACTGAGGCGCCTGATCGCCTGCTGGACCGCGTCCGCAAGCTGCTCGCCAAGGCGGAGGCCGAGGGCGTGACGGTGGCCGAGGCGCAGGCGCTCACGGCCAAGGCCGCCGAGCTGATGGCGAAGTACGGGATCGACCGGGCGCTCCTGGCTGCCACGCGCCCGGAGACCGACAAACCCGGCAACCGGATTGTGGATATCTACAACCCGTGGGCCCGCGTTCAGGCGCACCTGTTTTGCGGTCTCGCCGCTGCGCTGCGCTGTCAGTGCATCTTGCTGCCGGCGCGGGCAGGCCAGCGAGTGCACATATTCGGGTACGCCTTCGACATCGAGCGCACCGACATGCTGTACACGTCGGTGCTGATCCAGATGTGGCATGGCCTGATCGCAGCCGGTGTCCCTGCCCAGGCGGACGGCGTCCGGGCCTGGCGGCGCAGCTGGCTGCTCGGCTTCGCCGCCGCGGTCATCGCCAAGGTGCGCACCGCTGAGCAGCGTGCCGAGCAGGCCGCATCAGCGGTACCGCACGGCGAGTCCTCGCGAGCAGCGCTCGTCCTCGCGGACCGCTCCCTGGTGATCCGGCAGAACGTCGCGCATGCCTACCCACGCACCCGGAAGGCGAAGGTTACCTACACCGGTTCGGGCTACGGAGCCGGATACGCCCAGGGCAAGCGCGCGGACATCGGCACTGGGCGGGTCGGACGCGGGCGCTCCCGCGCGCTCAGCAGCGGCCGGTAGCGCGGCAAGTCCGCCCGACTGCCCAGCGATTAGGCGTCCTGCCGACGCCGCAGCAGAGCCAGGAAGATCGCGTCAGTGCCGTGCCGGTGCGGCCAGAACTGCGCGTACCGGCCGTCCTCGCCGCTGCGGAGATCCGGGACGTCCGGCAGTACGGCGGGCGCGTCGAGCACGTCCACGTCGGCACGGTCACCGACTACGTCGGCTACCACGTGGCGAGTTTCGGCCAGATGCGGTGAGCAGGTCACGTAGGCAACGACGCCACCGGGCCTGGCCGAGTCGAGCGCGGTGCGCAGCAGCCTGCGCTGCAGCCCGCCGATCGCCCGGATGTCCGCCGGGCTGCGGCGCCACCGCGCTTCTGGCCTGCGGCGGAGCGCTCCAAGACCGGAGCAGGGCACGTCGGCGATGACCCGGTCGAATCGGCCAGGCTGCCAGGCCGGCCGCGTGCCGTCAGCGACGATCACGCCGGCCGATCCGACTGGCTGGACCGCCGACTGGACCAGCCCGGCCCGGTGCTCGCGGATCTCGGCTGCGGTGAGCTGAGCGCCGACGCGTGTGGCAAGCCCGGCAAGCAGGCGCGCCTTGCCACCCGGCCCGGCGCAGATGTCGAGCCACCGCTCCTCGGGTCCGTCCCCGGCCACCCTGGCAAGCGCCGCGGCCGCCAGCTGGCTGGCCTCGTCCTGAACGCCAGCCCGGCCTGCAGCGACGGCGCCGACGGCGGCCGGATCGCCCTCGGCCAGGTAGCCGCCGAACTCCGACCACCGAGCCGGTTCGCAGCCTGCGGCGACGAGTTCCTGCTGGCTGGCAAGGCCAGGAACCGCGCACAGGTGCACCGCGGGCCGCTCGCCGTCAGCGGCGAGCAGGGCCTCGGTCTGCAGCATGCTGCCGCCCGGTGCTTCGCCTAGCGCAGCCGCGAAGGCCTCGACGATCCAGCGCGGATGGCTGTACCTGACGGCGAGATGGCCGACCGGATCCGCGTCCCTGCCCGGAGCAGCGATGTCGAGCCAGGCAGCGAGGTCCCTAGTGGCAACTCGGCGCAGGACCGCATTGACGAAGCCGGCGGGCCGTGGTCCCGCCGTCTCCTTCACCAGGTCGACCGAGGTCGCCACCGCGGCATGCGGCTGGATCCGGGTTGCCAGCAGCTGATGAGCGCCGAGCCGCAGCGCCTCGCGCACCGGCGGGTCAAGTGAGCCAAGGTCACGGTCACAGCAAATGCCTAGGACTGCGTCATAGCTGCCCTGGGCGCGGAGCGTGCCGTAGCTGAGCTCAGTGGCCAGCGCGGCGTCCCGTCCAGTGAGCCCGCGCTGCGAGATGAGCTGAGGCAGCAGCAGGTTGGCGTAGGCATCGCGATCTTCGACGGCAAGCAGCACGTCCAGCGCGACGCGGCGAGCCGGATCCCGGACGTGCTTGCCGGCCGGATCCCGGCGGTGCCGGGGTCGCCGGTCGCGGCCGCCGCCCGGAGTTGCGGTCACGTTAGCCGAGCACCAGCGCCCGGCTGCCTGAGTGCAGCCCACGAGCCCAGTCGGCGGCACTCATCCGGCGCTTGCCGTTGGGCTGGACATCGCCGAGCTCGACCGGGCTGCTGCCGGTGCCGGCCAGCACCCGGTTGCGCAGCACAAGGAGTTGCCCAGCGGCCAGCGGAGGAGACTCCGGCCCGGTCGTGTCGGCCGGCACCCCGCCAAGGCCGCCCAGCACCGTCACCGGCCAGAGCTTGACCCGCAGGCCGTCCAGCTGCGTCCACGCGCCCGGCTCGGGCGTGCACGCCCGGATCTGACGATCGATGGCGATAGCTGGCCTGCGCCAGTCAATCTCCGCATCAGCTGGTGTGATCTTGGGCGCCAGGCTGACGCCGTCCGCTGACTGCTCACGCGCCTCCAGCTCACCGGACTCGATCCCGTCCAGCGTGGCCACAAGCAGTTCAGCGCCGGCCGTGCTCAGCCGGTCCAGCAGGTCGCCGGCGGTGTCGGACCGCCGGATCGGCTCGGTCAGCACGCCGAACACCGGGCCCGCGTCAAGTTCGCGCACGATGCGGAACGTCGAGGCGCCGGTGACATCGTCGCCATGCAGGATCGCATGCTGGACCGGTGCAGCGCCGCGCCAGGCAGGAAGCACCGAGAAGTGGAGGTTGACCCAGCCATGCGGGGGGATGTCCAGCGCCGCCTGCGTGAGCAGGGCGCCATACGCGGTCACCGGACAGCAGTCTGGACCGATCTGGCGCACCCTGGCCAGGAACTCGGGCTCGGACGGCTTGACTGGCCTCAGCACCTCGATCCCGGCCTCCGCGGCCCGCTTGGCAACCGGACTCTGGCCGACCTTCTGACCGCGGCCAGCCTTTGCGTCTGGCCTGGTAACGACCGCGACTACCTCGTGCCTGGACTTCAGCAGCGCGTCGAGCGAGGCCACCGCTGCCGCGGGCGTGCCGGCGAAGACCAGGCGCATGCGCTAGAAGGCCTGACCGTGCGTCGGGTGCGGTGACACCTTTACCAGCGGGACCGGCTCGCCCCACCACTCCGACGCCCGGATCTCTTTCATCGCCAGCTTGCGCTGTGTCGGGTCAAGGCGGTCGATAAAGAGCACACCGTCGAGGTGATCGGTCTCGTGCTGCACGCATCTGGCTAGCTGGCCCGAACCCTCGACGGTAATGGGCTCGCCGTGCATGTCGAAGCCCGTGGCCACCGCGCTCAGCGAACGGCTCGTCGGATACGCCAGGCCCGGGAAGGACAAGCATCCCTCGTCATCGACCTCAAGCTCCTCCGACAGCTGCAGCGTCGGGTTGATCAGGTGTCCGATCACGTCGTCGATGAAGTAGGTGAAGACTCGCAGGCCCACGCCGATCTGCGGGGCGGCCAGCCCCACACCGGGCGCGTCCAGCATGGTGTCAGTGAGGTCCTTCACCAGCTTGCGCAGCTCGGCGTCGAACGTTGTCACCGGATCGGCGGGGGTCCGCAGTACCGGATCACCGAACAAGCGGATCGGCCTGATGCTCACTACTTTCCTCCAGGCATGGGGTGGCGTCAGCTACCGCATGCTTCGGCAGCCTGTGCAGCTGTGATCAAGTTTACGAACGAAGCGGTCCGCCGCCGGCGCCTGGCGAGCGCGCCTTGAACGCGGCCTTCCTCGCGGCCCTCGCCACGCCGGCATCGGGGTGGTGCTCGCTCAGCGTGGTGAGCAGGTCGATGACAGCCGGATGGCGGACTCGCCACAGAGCGGCGACGATCTCGGCCTGTGCCTCCGGTGTCACATCGGGCAGCAGCTCGGCGACGACGTCACGTGCGTCAGCCTCCTCGAGCAGCCCTGCGCCGAGGTCCACCAGGAGCCAGGTCCGGTCGGCGGGTCCCAGCTCCGCGTCCTCGCCATGCTCGTGCAGCCAGACGGCCGCATGGGCACGGAGCAGCGGTTCCTCCAGTGCGGCGCGGACCTCCTCGATGGCTGCCTTGCCGATCCGGTCGAGCACAGCGAAGGCAGCGCCGCGCAGCCCTGGCGTTCCGGTTGCCGCAGCAGCAATCAACTCAGCCGCGGCCCGCGCCTCCGAGCGGCCGACCAGCCACTCGTTGATCTTGGACTCGCCGTCTTCTGCGTCACAGCTCGCCAGCGTCATGAGCAGCCCGACGGCGCCATCCCGGTCAGCCGCGCCCAGCACGGGCACGTGCCAACCCTGCGCGAGCAGCCGACGGTGGACTCCCCACACGCCTAGCGGAGACAGCACCACCGTCAGGCCGCCTGCGCTCTCCTCGGTGCCAAGTTCGACCACACCCAAGTCGGCCAGGGTTTCCAGGGCACGGGACAGCGCGGCGGCCTGATCGGCATCCGGGGCCTGCGTGGGCGCCTGATCGTCGGCCGGCGGCAGCCGCGGGCCACCAGCGGCCGCCGCATAAGCATCGAACAGCGCGTCGATGCGCACCGGGGCGCCGACCGTGTACAGCGCCGTGGCCAGCCCGTCGAGTTCCTCGGCCGCCAGCAGCGCCGCCAGGGCGTCGTCCCACTCCCTGAGCACATCCTCAGCGCTGGCGGTAGCGAGCGGCACTGCGTCGACCGCCGAGTCGCCTTGGTCAGGCACTCGCTGATCAGGGACTCGCTCGCTGGCGGCGACGACGACTTGCCAGGCCGCGTCGAGCTCGTCCGGTGTGAGTTCCAGCGCCTCAGCCGCTGCCTCCGCGGCGTCCGCGCCGAGTACTCGGCCGGCCGTCATGTCGGGGTTCGCCGCGGCCCAGGCTGTGACGTCGCGTGCCGCCCGCAGCAACGGCGCGACCCGAGCCGCGGCCGCCAGCTCGTCGCGTGGCGCGAGCCGGACCGGCGGCATGCGCAGCCGGCTCCGGGCAGGCGCGGCCTCGGCGTCCGGGCCGGCGGCCGGCGGCGTTCGCTGGCCACCCGGTGAGTTGGTCACCCAAGTACCCTACGGCCTGAACGGTAGGTAGTCAGATCAGCTCGGCGGGGTCCAGCTGGACACGCACCGCTCCGGGCTCCTTTGCGGCACTGCGCACGGCCTGGCCTGAGCGCAGGGCCAGAGCCAGCTCCGTGCCCTCTGACCTGGGAACCCGCACCAGATAACGGACCGCCTCAGGGCTGGAACCGGCCCCTGGACCATCCGGGTCGGCCCCGCTGCTGGCCGACTGCTTCCCGGCAGTCGTGCGTCCGCCCGCGGGGAGCGGTCCGAGCAGCTCAGCGCCCGGCGGAAGGGCAGTCGCGGCCAGCAGGGACGCCACGGCGGACGGCGGCCCGCCCAGCGAGGCCATCCGGGCAACTGGCGGGAACCGCAGCTCAGCGCGCTCAGCGAGCTCGCGCTCTGCGAAGGTTGCCGGATCCCAGCGGATCAGCGCCTGGACCGCCGGCTGGGCGTTATCGGCCACCACCACGACACTGCCGCCTCGCGCGGCAGGCCGGACGAGTGCCACCGCGTTCATCCACCGCCGCAGTGCCTCCTCGGCCGCCCGGAGACTGGCCAGGCCGAGCATCGCCCAGCCGTCCAGCAAGATGGCGCCCGCATAACCGCCTTCGGCGAAGGGCTCAGCGCCCGGTGTCGCGACGACCACAGCCGGGTCGCCGTCGACCCCGTCGAGCACCCGGCTGCCTCCAGAGGTGAGAACCGGCACGCCAGGGAACGCATGGCCAAGCTCTTCTGCAGTCCGCCGTGCTCCCGTCACAAGCGCCCGTAGGCCCTGGTGTCCGCAACGCCGGCAGCTGCGCGGGATGGCCGAACCGCACCAGGCGCATCGCAGCGTCGCCTGAGGGCCAGGCAGCTCAGCCGGGCCGCCGCAGCTGCACCGCGCGGGGGTATGGCAGCGCTCGCATGCCACCGCTGTCAGGTAGCCGCGCCTCGGCACCTGGAACAGAACCGGTCCGTGGACCAGTGCCGCCCGAGCAGTGCGCAGTGCCAGGCTGGGCAGCCGCGCGGACCGGGCTGCCTCGTCCCTGGCCAGCTCAGCCTCTGATCCGGCTGGCTGCACGGCCGGGGCGAACTGCCGGACGGTTTGCCGTCCAGCCTCAAGCGGTCGCGCCCAGCCGGTCGAAATCAGGAAGGCGGCCTCGGCCGTCCGGGCAAAGCCGCCGAGCAGCAGAGCGCTCCGGGCCCGGTGCGCCCGTAGCGCAAGGACCTCCCTGGCGTGGGGATAGGGCGCGCGCGCCTCTGCGTGCAGATCGTCGCCCTCGTCCCAGAGCACCGCCAAGCCGAGGCGCGGAACCGGGGCGAGCATGGCCGACCGCGTGCCGGCCACGACGGCCACCTCACCCCTGGCCGCCGCCAGCCAGCGGCGATAGCGCTCGGCCGGGCCAAGGCTGGCCGAGAGCGCAACATGCCGCCCTGGTCCGAGCGCGGCAGCCAGGGCAGCATCGACGAGCCGCAGGTCGCGCGCATCAGGCACCACGACCAGCCCACCGCGGCCGGACCGGGCGACGGCGGCCACTGCCTGCGCGATTTCGTCCGGCCAGCACAGGCCGGGCAGCGCCAGCCAGACCGCGCGGGGACTGCGTCCATCGGCCAGCGCCGACAGGAAGGACGGCCCGTCCTGGTACTTGCTCCACGAGCCAGCCTGGCCGGCCGGCACAGGGCCTGAGCTGGCGTCCGCGCCGTGGGGCAGCACTGCACTGGCAGCCGATCTGCTGGCTGCCGCATGCCGGGGCGGAACAGCCAGCCGTAGCACGTCGGCCATGGTGCCGCCGTAGCGGTCGGCCACCGCCCTTGCTAGTTCGGCAATCTCCGGGGTCAGCACCGGTTCTGCGGAGATCACCCGCTCGAGGTATCCGAGCTTGCCCCGGTGATCGCTTTCCGCCCGCCTTTCCAGCACGAACCCGCTGGTGAGCTGCCCTGCGAATCGCACACGGACCTGGCATCCGGGCAATGCTGCCTCAGCCATGGCGGCTGGCACCAGGTAGTCAAAGGGGCGGTCCAGGTGTGGCAGCGAGATGTCGACGGCCACGCGTGCCACCGGCAGCACCGCGGCCGGCTGCTGGGCTACCCGGCTGCGAGCGGTCTTCCTGCTGGCCTGTGACACCTGACCCGACACGGTTCTGTCCTACCAGAGCTATCCACTCGGAGCGGTCTGCCGCCCTTTGGGCGCGCTCTCGGCGTCAAGATGGGCAGGAGGCCGTGAGCGCCGTCCCGTCAGCGGCTAGGTGGGCGCGCAGCGTGCTCGGCACTGGCCGCTTGGCAACAACGTCGGCCCTGGCTTGCTGCAAGTCGGCTGTCATCGCGAACAGCGCACTGCGCACCGCTATGTCTCCCGTCCCGGTGGCAGCCGCCGCGGCGTTAGCCCGCGTCGCAGCCTGCCCAAGATCTGCGACTGTCACCGAGGCTTGAGCATTGCTCCGGAGATCAGCCATTGCCCTGGCGTAAGCCTGGTGCACGGTCGCCGGATAGTGACAGTTGCCGGCCGAACCGCCAGAGGTGCTCGCCACCAGCACCACGATGATGACGGCCCAGGCCAGCGATGCGACGATCGCCAGGATCGATGCACGCCGGACGGGATCCCCGGCCCTGCTGCGGCGAAGGCTGAGCGCCCCGGCGACGAGGCCGGGGATGACCAGCGGCACCAGGCCGGCGGCCAGGACGGTACGCGCCGACCACGGCGCTGCGCCGGCGCTTCCGGCCGGTACAGGTGAGCCGTTAGCAGAGCCGTCCGGCACCGGGCCGACGGCGACGGACGCCCGGCCTGCGCCAGGACCTGGCCAGGGCCCTGTCTCCCAGGGCGGCGGCACTGCGGCGATCGGTCCGGTGACCTCACCGGCCCATGGCGGCTCGCCAGCCGCTCGTATCTGGGCAGGGTACTGAGCCCCGGCCTGACTGTCCTCGTCTTCGTCCGCTGCGACCGTCATGGACTCGGGCATGAGCGCGGCGCGCCCAGTCGGCAAGAACCACTCGGCTCGGTCGGCAGGTTCGGCAGCGGCTGCCACAGCGTCCGCCGCCGTCGGCGCCTCAGGAACGGCCAACCTCAGGGTGTCCGCACTGTCGCCTGGCCTGGCGGAGTCTGCCCCGCCCGGCAGCTTAGGACCCAGGCCAAACCACGGGTCGGACTCGGCGCCGTCAGCAGCGCCGTTCTCGCCGCCTGAGACGGCTGCCGCCGGAGTGGCGGCCTCAGCGGCTACTCGGGCCTTGCGGGCCGCCCGGCGCCCATCAGACGACGACATCCATCACCAGATCAGCATCGGGATTGGCTCGATATTGGCAAGGATCGTAGCGGCATTGCCCGCAGCAATACCGCGATATCCGCGTAATGCCTAATAGTGAGCCCAGAGCTCGCGATTAGGACAAGCAATCCAGTGCCGTAGGGACATAGTGGCTGACTTACGCCCCGGCCGCCGAGCGCAAGGCCTCGGCCCGGTCTGTCCGCTCCCAGGAGAAGTCCGGCTCCTCGCGTCCGAAGTGCCCGTACGCAGCCGTCTGGGTATAGATCGGCCGGATCAGGTCCAGGTCCCGGATGATCGCCGCTGGCCGCAGGTCGAAGACCTGAAGCACCGCGTCCTGGATCCGCTCGATGGGCGCCCGCTCAGTGCCGAAGCACTCGACGAACAGGCCGACCGGCTTAGCCTTGCCGATCGCATACGCGACCTGCGCTTCGCAGCGGTCAGCCAGGCCTGAGGCCACGACGTTCTTCGCCACCCAGCGCATCGCGTATGCCGCGCTGCGGTCCACCTTGGAGGGGTCCTTGCCGGAGAAGGCGCCGCCACCGTGCCGCGCCATCCCCCCGTAGGTGTCAATGATGATCTTGCGGCCGGTCAGGCCCGCGTCGCCCATCGGGCCGCCGATCTCGAACCGACCGGTGGGGTTCACGAGCAGGCGGTAACCGGTGGTGTCCAGCTCCAGGCCGGCCAAAACGGGTTGCACCACGTGCTCGCGGATGTCCGGCGCGAGCAGGCCGGCCAAGTCGATGGCGGGGGCATGCTGGGTCGACACCACGACCGTGTCGAGCCTGACCGCCTGATCGCCGGCGTACTCGATGGTGACCTGTGTCTTGCCATCCGGCCGGATGTAGGGCACGTCGCCGTTGCGGCGCACCTCCGAAAGCCGCCGGGCTAGCCGGTGCGCCAGCGTGATCGGCAGGGGCATCAGCTCGGCGGTGTCGCGGCAGGCATAGCCGAACATCAGGCCCTGGTCACCGGCGCCCTGCCGATCCAGCTCGTCTGCGCCCTCGCCCTCGCGGTGCTCAACTGCCTCGCCCACGCCCATCGCGATATCGGGAGATTGCGACCCGATCGACACCTGGACACCGCAGGTTGACCCGTCAAAGCCCTTCGCCGATGAGTCGTAGCCGATATCGAGGATCTTCTCGCGGATGATGCCCGGAATGTCGACATAAGTGTCCGTGGTCACCTCGCCGGCCACATGCACCTGACCGGTCGTGATGAGCGTCTCGACGGCCACCCTGCTGCGGTGATCGCCCTTGAGCATGGCATCCAGGATGGCGTCGCTGATCTGGTCCGCCATCTTGTCTGGATGACCCTCAGTGACGGACTCGGAAGTGAAAAGACGACGAGCCACTAGACACCTTTTCTCTGCTTGAGCTTGCATGACAGCGGCCGGCGGCAGTGCGCCCGCTGGACCTCTCCAAGATCCCTGCCGAATTGTACCGGCGCAGGGCCGCTCGGGTAGGGCCGCCCGCCCGATTAGCTGGTCCGGGGGCCGAGACGCCCGGCTACCACGTCCCAGATCGCATCGGCGATCTCGTCCTTCGGCGCGCGCGGCAGCTTGACCTCGGTGCCATCCGCGCTCAGCACCGTGGCCTCGTTGTCGGCAGTCCCGAAGGCCAGCCCGTTCCCGACCTGATTCACGACCAGCAAGTCGCAGCCCTTCCGCGTCAGCTTGGCGCGGCCGTTCGCCAGGACGTCGCCGGTCTCGGCGCCGAACGCCACAATCAGCTGGCCGGGGCGTCGGCGGGCCGCTACGAGGTCCGCCACGATGTCGGGGTTCTCGGTGAGAACGATGGGATCGGGTGCGGCAGCCGTCTTCTTGATCTTGACCTCGCTGCGGACGGCCGGCCGGAAGTCGGCCACAGCAGCGGCCATGACGATCGCGTCAGCATCGTCAGCCTCAGCCAGCATCGCCTCCCGGAGCTGGCGGGCCGATTGCACTCGGATGACCCGCACGCCGGCTGGATCAGGCAGCTCGGTGTTGGCGGCTACCAGCGTGACTGTGGCACCGCGGCTGGCCGCCGTCCTTGCCAGTGCGTAGCCCTGCTTGCCCGAGGACCAGTTACCCAGGTAGCGGACTGGGTCCAGCTCCTCTCTCGTGCCGCCGGCCGAGACCAGAACGGAGCGCCCGGCCAGATCGAGGTCAAGCGCCGCGGGGCCCCTGGCCAGCACTCGCTGGGCCACCGCGAACAGCTCCGACGGCTCGGGCAACCGGCCCGGTCCGCTGTCCTGGCCGGTCAGCCTGCCGGAGGCGGGATCCAGCACGATGCAGCCGCGGTTGCGCAAAGTGGCGACGTTCGCGCGCGTCGCCGGATGCTCCCACATCTCGGTGTGCATGGCGGGTGCGAAGATGACCGGGCAGCGGGCCGTCAGCAGGACCGCGGTCAGCAGATCATCGGAGTTGCCCGCGACCGCGCGGGCCATGAGGTCAGCCGTGGCGGGCGCGACGATGACTAGGTCCGCTTGCTTGCCCAGCCGGACGTGCGGCACCTCGTGGACCGATTCCCATGGGCTGACCTCGACAGGCTGACCCGAAAGCGCGGCCCAGGTAGCCGCTCCGACAAAGTTGAGGGCGGCAGGCGTGGGGACCACGTGAACGCGGTGGCCGGACTCCGTGAGCAGCCGGAGCAGCTCGCACGCTTTATAAGCCGCGATCCCGGCCGAGACGCCGAGGATTATGCGCACTTCTGGCCTGGCGGCGGGTAACTCAGGCCTGTTCCGGGGTCTCCGCGGTGAGCAGGCCATCGGCGATCTCGCGCAGCGCGATCGACAGCGGCTTCTCCTGGAGCCTGGTGTCGACCAGTGGGCCGACGTACTCGAGCAGCCCTTCGCCGAGCTGGGCGTAATAAGCGTTGATCTGCCTAGCCCGCTTCGAGGCCATGATCACGAGACCGTACTTGCTATCCACGACCTTCAGCAGATCGTCGATCGGCGGGTTGATAATGCCTTCTGCGGCCGGGGTCGCTGCCAACGTGTACCTTCCGGATCTGGATCAGTGAATGCCCTGCGACGCAAGGTCTGGCCCGGCATTTCCATACTGAGCCAGCATCAAGGCTACCAGCTGATCGCAGACGTCCTCGACGGATGTATTGACCAGCACAATGTCGAACTCACCGCTGGCGGCGAGCTCGGCCCGCGCGGCCGTGAGGCGGCGGCCGATTGCGTCGGGTGACTCGGTATTGCGGCCGACCAGCCGCCGCTCCAGCTCCTCCCACGACGGCGGCGCCAGGAAGATGAGCAACGACGCGGGAACCGCCGCACGCACCTGGCGAGCCCCTGCGACGTCAATTTCCAGCAGCGCTGGCTCCCCCGCGTCCAGCCGCTGCTGGACCGGCGCGCGGGGGGTGCCATAGCGATTGCCGGCGAACTGAGCCGACTCGAGCAATTCGCCAGCCGACGCCATTCTCTCGAATTCTGACTCGGGGACGAAGAAGTATTCCCGCCCTTCCATTTCGCCCGGGCGCGGCGGGCGCGTCGTGACCGACACGGACTGCCAGATCCACGGGCACTCGCGCCGTAGGCACGCGGCCACAGTGCTCTTGCCGACAGCTGACGGGCCAGACAGCACCGTCAGGCGCGCCGGGACGGGGGTGCCGCGGCGCATCCTGCGCGGCTCGGCTGGAAGCATGCTTCCCGCGGTCCCCTCCCTGGCTCGGTCCTACTTCGTCAGATGTCTCCGCCGAATTCGCCCTCCAGCGCGCTGCGCTGGTTGGCACCCAGGCCGCGGACACGGCGCGACTCGGCGATGCCAAGCCGCTCCATGATCTGCTTAGCCCGCACCTTGCCGACGCCCGGCATGGACTCCAGCAGCGCCGACACCTTCATCTTGCCCACCACATCATCGGTCTGCCCCTCCTTGAGCACCTGGGGCAGGGTCGTCGAACCATGCTTGAGCCTGTTTTTCACTTCCGCACGGTCCTTGCGAGCCTGGGCAGCCTTCTCAAGAGCGGCCGCTCGCTGCTCGGGCGTAAGTGGAGGAAGAGCCACGCGAGGTCACCTCGGGTTTCGTATCGAAAAAGTCGCTTCGCGAGGGGAAACTAGCGAGTTATGCCCGGCTCGGCAACGCGAACTCCCGTTTGCATCGACACAAATTAGCCAATATGACGCCACGTACAAGTCCGTGCACCGAGCGTAGCGGCCTTTTCGCAGCTAGCGCAATGTTTTTGGCTTCCCTGCGATAGATCGCAGACCGCTGACCAGGCTTTAGTTCGCACCCATCGGTCCGTTAATCGGCGCCGATCACACTAGTCGTGGTGGTCTGGGCCCTCTGCACGGGGTCGCGATCCGGAGCGTCCCATGCCCGGACGCTAGGCGGGTCACCACGGGCCCGACACCGGGCCATGTACCGACGTCCGGCCGCAGTGCGAGCGCCACCTGGCAGCCATGAGATCGGCTAGGACCAGGACGACGGCCGTGTCTTGGAGATATTTCTGAGCTGCCCGCAAGCCGCGCGGTGACTGCGTGTACCTCTTATGGGGACTGACTAGTGGTGCTGAAGCGCGGCGCGGTCGCTTGTGAGATCTCCACCAAACGGACAGATCGGCCGCTAGCTTCGCACCTCAACCCGGCGCAATGCGGCAGCGATGGTAGCTGCCGCCGCCCCAGGGTCGGCCGCGCCCGTGATCGGGCGCCCGATGACCAGCAGGTCCGCTCCCGACCGCAGCGCCTCCTCCGGCGTAGCGACCCGCGCCTGATCGTTCACGGCGGCACCGGCCGGCCGGACTCCAGGGGTGATCAGGAGGACGTCGTCGCCTACGTCGGCGCGGATCGCGGCCACCTCCTGAGGCGAGCAGACGAGCCCGCGGGCTCCCGATTCGACGGCAAGCACCGCCAGCCGCCTAGCGGCCTCGCTGACCGGCCCGGCCAGCCCGATCTGGCTGAGATCGCCCTCGCATAGTGACGTCAGGACAGTCACCGCCACGATCCTGGTGTCAGGCGCCGCATCCGCCGCTGCCCTGATCGCAGCCGCCCCGGCGGCAGCGTGCACCGTCAGCAGCGCCGGACGCAGCCGCGCGACGGCGCGAGCCGCGCCGGCCACGGTCGCCGGGATGTCGTTCAGCTTGAGGTCAAGGAAGATCTCCACGCCACTGGCACCGCGCACCGACGCGACCGCATCCGGGCCGTACCGCAGGTACAGCTCCAGGCCTATCTTCAGCGTGCTGACGTGTGGCGCCACCAGTGCGGCCCACCGCGCGGCCGTATCGAGATCTGGCGCGTCCAGGGCCACGGCAATCGGGGCGTGGCGGGCCATCAGGTCCTCCTCACTCGGGCGTTCGGGCTTGGCGCCCGGCCGGTCATGGCGTGTGCATCGTGGGCTAGTCCGACGACGTCGGCCAGTCGCTCGATCCCGCGAGCTATCAGCTCCTCCTCGAGCTCGCGCAAGATCCGCCCGCACGCCGACGGGTCATGAAAGATCGTCGTTCCAACGCTCACCATGGACGCCCCAGCCAGGATCAGCTCCAGGGCGTCCCTGCCGGTGGCGACTCCGCCCATGCCGATGATCGGCACTCCCGGCAGCGCCTCGGTGACCTGCCAGATGCAGCGCACCGCTACCGGCCTGATGGCCGGACCTGACAGGCCGCCGGTCAACCCGGCTAGCCGGGGCCGCAGCGTGTCGGTATCGATCACCATGCCGAGCAGCGTGTTGATCATTGACAGACCGTCGGCGCCGGCCGATACGCAGGCCTTGGCAATCGTCACAATGTCGGTGACGTCCGGGGACAGCTTGGCGAACACCGGGATGTCGAAGCGAGCCCGGCTCCGCACGGCTTCGATGACCGCGGCAGCGGAGTCCGGGTTGCAGGCGAATACCTGACCGCGGTGCTCTACGTTCGGGCAGGAGATGTTGGCCTCGATCGCGGTCACGCCTGCCGCGTCCGACAGCCGTCCGGCTAGGTCGGCATACTCCCCCACGGTCCCGCCCGCGATCGACACCACTGCCCTGGCTCCCCTGGACAACAGCCAGGGCAGGTCGCGCTGAAGGAACGCGTCAATGCCGGGGCCCTGCAAGCCGATAGAGTTCAGCATGCCGCTCGGCGTCTCGGCCATCCGTGGCGTCGGACGGCCAGCTCGCGGCCCCAGCATCACCGACTTGGTGACGATCGCCCCGATCTTGGACACATCCATGAACTGGGCGAGCTCACGGCCCGCCCCGGCGCAGCCAGACGCCGTCATGATGGGATTCGGCAGCTCGACCTGGCCGAGCCTGGTCCGCAGGTCAACCGCCACGGCTCTGCCTTCCGGGAGAACGCCCGCCGGCACCATCGCCGCGCTCTGACTGTCCGCGGCTGCCGTGCCCCTTGCGGCCCTCCGGGTCGGCGACAACGGCATTGACGCTGCCACGCCCCTGGCCGTTCTGGAGCTGCGCCGCGCGGCGGGAACGAGGCTCCCAGCCTGGTGCCCCGAAGGCGTCGAACGGGATCGTTCCGGCGTCATCCCACCGCACCGACTCGCCCCGGAACACCGGCCCGTCCACGCACGAGCGCACCATCCGGGTGATCCCGTCGGATCCGACAACCGGCAGCACGCACGTCATGCAGACGCCGAACCCGCAGGCCATCGCCTCCTCCACGGCCGCCTGCACGGGGATGTCGTACCGGCGGGCCAGCGCGGTAATCTGCCGCAGCATCGGCATCGGCCCGCACGCGTAGATGACCTCTGTGCGGCCGTCGTGAATCACCTGGTCGAGCATGTCGGTGACCATGCCGCGGGCGCCGAGCGAGCCGTCCTCAGTCGTGATCGTCGCTGATCGCCCGGTCCGCCGGGCGGTAAGCGCCCCGAACACCCGGTCGCCCGAGCCGGCCCCCAGCAAGAAGTCCACCTCGCAGCGCCGCTCCTTCAGCTTGCCGGCCAGCGAGAACAGTGGCGCGCTGCCGTAGCCGCCGCCGATCAGCAGGCAGTTCACTGGATCGCGGGGCAGCGGGAAGGCCTTGCCCAGCGGCCCTGTGACGTCGAGGACGTCCCTGGCCCGCCGCTCTGCGAGCCACTGCGTCCCGCGACCGTGTACAGCGAAAACGATCTCCACCGTCCCCCCGTGGTCAGGGCGCACGTCGTGAATGGAGAACGCCCTGGCCAGCAGCATGGAACTGTCCGGTCCGCCGACGGCCACCGTGATGAACTGGCCCGGCTTGAACCGGGCAGCGACAGCCGGCGCAACCAGCGTCATGGCGTAATACGCGTCCACCCGGCGCACTGTCAGCACAGTGCCCCGAACCTGAACAGCGCCGGCCTGAGCATCGAATTCGCTATGACTCATCGCCGCAGCGCCGCTTCGTCTCGCGCCAGCGCCGCCTCACCCGCACCGCGCTTGCGCAGGTGCTCCGCGTGCTCCTGCAGTGATCGCACGCCTACCTCGTCCCGATCGATCGCCTCGATGCCCTGCACGGCCGCCCACAGGCCCTGCACGGTGGTGATGCACGGGATCGCGCGCCGGACGGCCGCGGTCCGGATCTCGTAGCCGTCCCGGCGGAATCCGGACTGGCCGGGTCCGCCGAACGGCGTGTTCACGATCAGGTCGACCTGGCCGTTCAGGATCCGCTCGACGATCGTCGGCTCACCGCCGGGCCCTGAGCCCTCACTGTGCTTACGGACAATCGTGGCACGGACGCCATTCCGGCGCAGAACCTCGCCGGTTCCGCTCGTCGCCCAGATCTCGAAGCCCAGTTCGGCCAGCCGCTTGACGGGGAAGATCATCGAGCGCTTGTCCTTGCCGGCCACCGAGACGAAGGCCCGGCCCTTAACTGGCAGCGAGCCGTAGGCCGCCGCCTGCGACTTGGCGTACGCGGTGCCGAACCCTTCGTCGATGCCCATGACCTCGCCGGTTGACCGCATCTCTGGCCCGAGCACGGTGTCCACGCCTGCGCCGCTTGCATCGGCAAACCGGGCGAATGGCAGCACCGCCTCCTTGACCGCGATCGGCGCGTCCAGCGGCAGCGTGCCGCCATCACCCGACGCCGGAAGCACGCCCTCGCTCCGCAGCTCGGCGATCGTCGCGCCGAGCATGACGCGTGCGGCGGCCTTAGCCAGCGGCACAGCGGTCGCCTTAGAGACGAACGGCACGGTCCGCGATGCCCGCGGGTTAGCCTCCAGCACGTACAGCACGCCAGCCGCCAGTGCGTACTGCACGTTCAGCAGCCCACGAACGCCAACGCCGCGCGCGATGCCCTCGGTCGAGGTCCTGATCAGGTCGATGTACTCCCGGCTGAGCGTGATCGGCGGCAGCGCACACGCCGAATCGCCGGAGTGGATCCCGGCCTCCTCAATGTGCTCCATCACGCCGCCCAGGTAGAGCGCGGCCCCGTCATAGAGCGCGTCGACGTCGATCTCGATCGCGTCGTCGAGGAACCTGTCGATCAGCACCGGATGCTCGGGCGAGGCCTCGGTGGCCCGGCGCACATAATCGGCCAGCGCGGCGTCGTCGTAGACAATTTCCATGCCGCGGCCGCCGAGCACGT
>Ga0335075_10006720_pt1 | contig 17750 bp, 16 predicted proteins | sample Lox_Sample_24_FD_206723 | JGI IMG/M metagenome (GOLD analysis project Ga0335075, IMG submission 206723) | Soil microbial communities from Loxahatchee National Wildlife Refuge, Florida, United States - Lox_Sample_2.4 | ecosystem: Environmental > Terrestrial > Soil > Wetlands | place: USA...
CGGCCGGAGCTGGTGCGCGCCTACCTGCGCCACTTCTGGTCGCACTGGTCCGGACCGGACTTCGAGTCCGCCGACGGGCGTGTGGACCGTTTGGTATCCGGCTACGCCCAGCCGGGCGCGTTTGCTTCGTCGATCGCCTGGTATCGGGCCGGCGCGGGCTCGGTCGCTGTCTCTGTCGCCGAGCGGCCGCCCGATCACGCCGACCGCCTCGCCGTCCCGACCGCGGTGCTGTGGCCTTCGCACGACCCGCTGTTCCCGATCGACTGGTCGGACCGGATCGATGACTACTTCGGCGATGCCAGGCTCACCCGCCTGGACCGATCGGCGCATTTCACGCCGGTCGAGCGCCCGCGCGAGTTTGCGGCAGCCGTCGAGGCTGCCGTCACAGGGCGGTAGCTAGGATCGTCGACATGCCTCTTGATGCTGACGTCGTGCGCCTTGCCAAGGCTCCGACCCTCGCTACCGTGGTGACCCTGATGCCGGATGGGCAGCCACAAGCGCTGCTGACCTGGATAGACACAGATGGCGACAACCTGCTCGTGAACACTGAGCCGCAGCGTCAGCGGTCGAGGAACGTCCGCCGCGACCCGCGCGTGACGGTCCTGCTGCACTCCGCGGAAGACCCGTGGGACTGGGCCGAAGTTCGCGGTCGTGTCGTCGAGACGACAGGCGGTCAGCGTGCCAGGGACCACATCGATGAGCTGTCCAACAAGTACGTCGGCCGGGATTACGCGAACCCGATCGGCCCGGACGGCCGCATCATCCTTACTATCCAGCCCGAGAAGGTGAACACTCCGAAGGCAATTCGCCGCTAGCCGGGATCGGGCAGTCGGCGCCGAGCAGCGCGTTAGCCGCAATTGCCACCGTTACGGCGCGGCTGATGCGGTGCTGCTCGGGCCAGTCGGGGTCGGGCCAGTCGGGGTCGGGACGGCCTGGGTAATGGCAGCCTGATCGGCGAGCGCTATCGCCAGCTGCCCGAGCGGGGTGGGATGGAACGGCGCCCTGGCGGCCAGCCCTTGCACGTAGGGCTGCGGCGAGCACAGCTGATGACCCGCGAAGCTGGGCTGCGGTGAGAGGAAACCGAACTGGGCCGCCCCCTTGGCCAGCACCTGGTTGAGTGCGTTGAGCCAGGTGCTGAGCGTGCTGATCTTGGCAGCCGTCAGGCCATGACTAGTGATGCAATCGATGTCCGCGCCGAACGGGTCATAGTAGCGGTTGATGATCACTCGCGGATGTCCTGGCAGGTTGCCCAGCTGGATGAGCAACTGCAGGTAGTTAGCGCTGAACGCGGCAAGTTTCTGCTGAAAGTAAGCGGCAGACGCGCGGCTGTCGCAGGTCGCGGAGACAGCACATACCTGCAGGATTGCCGCCCACTGCAAGTCGTCCGCGCCGATGCTGACGATCACCACGGACGGGTGGGAGATCTCGCTGGCGAACTCGATCTGCGCAGGAATGACCTGCCCGTCCGCGGTCTGGCTGCCAAGCATGCCGTGCTTGACGGTTGCGCTATCACAGGCCAAGTTCACCGCCTTCCAGCCGTTGGCGGCGGCAAGGACCGCAGCGTAGGACTCTGAGCTGCGGCCGCAGGCGCGGTCGACGGCCGATGGATGGGCGACCAGCGGCAGGCCGGCACCAGCGGCTGTGGAGTCGCCCATCACCACTTCCTGGACTCCGGTGACGACAACGCGCCGGTGCTTCCTGACCGGCGGGGATGCGGCGGGGACGCTGCCTACCAGCTGATTGAGCGAGTGCACGTTGGCCAGGGCATGCTGCGCGCGGTTGGCGGCCACCGCGATGGCACCGAGATTGGCGAGTTCCGTGACAACCAGGGCCACCGCCAGCACCGCGACCGTCGAGCGGGCCGGCAGTCGCCGCCAGCCAGCTACGGCGCCGGCCAGCAGCAGCGATGTGAGCCCGGCCAGCGCAGCTTGCCAGCCGAAGTAGCGCTCCCAGCCGGAGATGAGGTCCGATCGCAGCACGAGTCCCGCGTGCGTAGCCGTAGCTCCCTCGACAAAGTTCGTCAGTTCGCTGTTCAGCGTGATCTGGCTGAGTTCCAGGCGCGGCCGGATGGGACCGGGGAAAGACATCCCGGTCGGCAGCGTCTGCCCGAACAGGCTGACCTGGCCGGGCCCTGACGTGCTCAGGGCAGGAACCGCGCCCACCTTGATGACCTGCCCGGCGACCTGCACCGTCTGCATCGGCGTGACCGCCAGTGCCGCCGCAATGGAAAGGATCGCGACGGCCACCAGGCAACCGACGCCCAGCAAGAGTCTGTACGGTCTGCGCAGATGCAGGGAGTCACCGACCATGAGTGCACACATATACCCCAGATCGCCGGGACGCATGCGTAGCGGGCGTCCGCATCGGGGCTACACCGGGATAGCGGCGCCGTTCACCAGGCCTGCATCGGGGCTGGCCAGGAACACGTAGCTGGTCGCGATGTCGCGCGCCTTCGGCCAGGCGTCATGGTTTGCGTTGGGCAGCGCAGCGCGATTCTCTGGCGTGTCGATAATGCTGGGCACGACGCAGTTGACGGTGACGCCGGTTCCGCGCACCTCGTCGGCAGCCATCGACATGAGGTGCAGTACGCCCAGCTTGCTCACGGAATAGGCGTAGCCCGCGCCAGCTGTGTCTGTGGCGGATCGGCTCGCAGTAAGGACGATCCGGCCCTGGCCGGCCGGCTGCATGACCCGCAGTGCATGCTTGGTGATCAGGGCCGCCGATAGCAGGTTGAGCTCAAACTGATGCCGCAGCGCCGCGGCGTCGAGCTCGGCGAGCGGGCGCTTCGGCGCGTACCCCCCGATCGTGCTGATCACGGCCCAGGGCGGGGCCGCCATCGCGTCGAAGAACTGGCGAAGCGCGTCGTCGTCAGTGGCGTCGACGGCCTCGTACGTCACGCCGGTCAGGCGATTACCGGCGGCCGGCTCGTGCCAGCTGGCCCCTCGGACGGTCGCGCCCATATTGGCGAAGTACGCCGCGACGGCAGCCCCGAGTGCGCCGGTGGCCCCGAACACCAGCACCTCGCGGTCAGACAGGCCGAGTTCTACTGCCACGTTCCCTCCTTCGTGGTGTCAACCGCCATGCTGTCAGGTTGCGATTGTGCTTTCAGCCACAGGTGTCAGCGACGCGACCAGGTAGGCCACGCCGAACGGGTCGCCGCTGTACAGGATGTCGCAGGTCGGCTGGCGCCCGGCCAGCGCACCGGCCAGCACCTGCCAGGCAGGTCGCCCGGTGGCCATCAAATCGCGGGCGAGATCGGCGTCCAGTGCCAGCAGCGCGGCCATGTCCCCGACCCGGACTGCCCGCTCCACCCCGGCGTCGAACGGGACGCTGCGCTCATCCAGGTGACCGGGCGCCTTAGGCCCGCGCCGTGCACTACCGTCCGCCATTACCAGCAGGGCCACGCGTTCAGCCGCGGCAGCAAGCTGCGCGCCGAGGGCGGCGCAGTCCCAGGCCGGTGCCTGTTCCCCGACCGAATGCAGCACCCGGTCGGCTCCGTATCCCGCCTGGTCCAGCAGCCGGGCGGCAAGCCCGAGCGGCAGCGGCACCGGCGGGACGTTGCCGTCGCCCTCGTCCGAGCAGGTGCGTGCGGCACGCAGCGCGGGCGCGTACGGCGCCAGGTCCAGACTCGAGCGAGGGTCCCAGTGCCGGGTCTGCGCCGCCACGCCGACAACGGCAATCAGGTCAGGAGCAGCGGTCAGAAGCTGGGCTGTCGCCTCCAGGCAGGCATCACGCAGTTCTGGCAACACCGGATCGGCGCCGGTCAGCTCACGGGCGAGCAGTGGCGGCGCGGGGCACAGGGCGGCTGCGATGATCACGGCTCAGGCCAGTCCCCGGACCGCTCGGGCCGGGGGCCGGTCGCCGCGGATGGCGAACACCATGTCCACGACCTGCCGGGACTCGGCGACCTGATGCGCGCGGAAGATCCGGGCGCCGTGCCAGGCGCATACGGCGGTGGCCGCCAGCGTGCCGGCCAGGCGCTGTTCCGGCTGCAGGTTCAGCGTCTCGCCGACGAAGTCCTTGTTGGAGAGCGACACCAGAACCGGCCAGCCGGTCTCGGTCATCTCATTCAGCCGCCGGGTGACCTCAAGCGAGTGCCAGGTGTTCTTACCGAAGTCATGCGCGGCATCTATGACGATCCGGTCGCGCTGGACTCCGGCGGCGAGGGCCCGGGCCGTCAGCCGCTGCACGTGCTGGAGCACGTCGGCCATAACGTCGGCATAGGCAACCCTGAAGGGCCTTGTCCGGGGGCGCTGCTGCCCGACGTGCGCGCAGACCAGCCCGGCACCGAACTCGGCGGCGACCTCAGGAAGCCGCTCGTCGTGGCCGCCCCAGCTATCGTTAAGCAGGTCGGCGCCAGCCTCGCAGGCCTCCCGGCCGGTCTCATGCCGCCAGGTGTCGACGCTGATCACCACGTCCGGGTAGGCCGCGCGGATAGCGCCGATGAATCCGGCTGTCCGACGGATTTCCTCGGCAACGTCAACCTGGGCGCCTGGCGCGGCGGGGATGCCACCCACATCGACGATGTCGGCGCCCTCGGCGATGACCTGATGCACCCGCTCCATGGCGGCGGGCTCATCCCAGGTCACCCCTGGCCGGAAGAAAGAGTCCGGGGTACGGTTCACGATGCCCATGATCAAGGGCTGGTTGGGGGGGAACGAGGTGTCTCGCAGTCGCAGCACGCCCTGCGCGCGCGGCGCGTCGTCGGTAGCGGGATCACTCATCGCGAACCGATGCAACCGGCGGCCGCTCGGCGACTGGGATGCGCCGGGATATCAGCTGCGCGCGCCCGAACTCGTCCCGGATGAATTGCTGAAGCTCGCCGGCGGGCTGGGCGATGTCTCCGCCGTTCCGGTCGAAGCGGCGCCGCTCGGCCACCACGAGCAGCTCAGCCGCCATCAAGGCAAGGTCATGGTTCGCCTGGTGCCGGTGCGCCCGGCTGCCCAGGTCGACCTGGGCGACGGCATCCAGTCCGTGCGCTGAGACCGTATCCATCAGCGTGGCGAGCTCGACGCCGTAACCGACCGGGATGCTCAGCGACTCCATCAGCTTCCGCCGCGCGGCCCATTCGCCGGCTAGCGGCTGCACGACTCCCGCGAGCTCCGGCCACCACAGGCTGATCAGCGGGCGGGCGACCAGCTCGGTCACGCGGCCGCCTTCGGTCGAGGTGGAGCCGTCCGACTCGGTCCTCACCCGCGTGTAGAAGCCCTTGACGAGCTGTATCTGCTCGTCTGCGAGCAGCGGCCCGATCAGGCCCGAGACGAAATGCGGACCCCAGCGGGTCAGGTCGGCATCGACGAACACCAGCAGGTCGCTCTTGGTGACCAGCAGCGACTTCCATAGCGCCTCGCCCTTGCCGGCGAAGCTGCCTGCCGACGGCGCCACCTCGGTGGTCCGGTAGACGATGGCGCCTGCCTCTGCAGCGACCTGCGCGGTTGCGTCGGTCGAGTCGGAATCCATCACTACGATCTCGTCGACGAGCGGCACGTGCCGCACAAGGGAGCGGTCTATCGCGCCGACTACGCCCGCCACGGTGCGCTGCTCGTTCTTGGCCGGGATGACGACGCTGATCGTGACGCCGAGCCGCTGTTTAGCCGCTAGCAGCATGTCATGTGGCCAGTCCTGCCAGCGCGACGTGCGCCGGCCAAACCAGGCGTCGGTGCGATCGTCCATGACGTGACCAGCCTAATCGTGCGCCCGGGCTCCTCGACAGCGACCCGTCAGCGAACGGACCGAACCGGCAGCACCGCGATCGCGCCCGCGATGCCGCAGCAGCCGCCCGCGATGAACAGTATCCGGTAGCCGCCGAGGTGACTGATGATCAGCGCGGCGAACAACGGCGCAATTACCTGGGGCCCGGCGTTGGCGATGTTCAGGACGCCGAGGTCTCTTGCCGCGTCTTCGCTTCGCGGCAGCACGAGCGTTACCAGCGCGGCGTCGACGGACAGGTAGCAGCCGAAAGCGATCCCGGCGAACGCGGCGAAGATCTCGATGGTGTGGAACGTCGGCCACAGCACCGGCAGCACGCAACCCGCGCCTGCCACGGCGGAGGAGATGATGACGAACGGCTTACGTCGGTCGAGCCGGTCCGATACCGGTCCGGCGATGGCCGCGGCGAGCAGAGCCCCGACCGCGCTGATGGCCGCCAGCACCGTGACGCCCTCGGCAGGCTTCAGGCCGGCCGGAAGCCTGATGTAGTCGGTCAGGATGTAGAGCTCATAGCTGATCACCAGGAAGTAGCCCATGATGGCGGCTGCGCGGCTGATGAACACGAGGGTGAAATCCCGGTGGCGCAGGGCGGAAAGGAAGTCGGCCAGCCTGAAGCTTGAGCGTGGCAGCCGCGGGAGCTCCGCCGATGGCGGATCCGCAGTTGTCAGCACGAAGTAGCCGGCCGTCACCACCACGACCAGGCCGAGCGCAGCGTAGCCCCAGGCCAGGTGGTGAGTGAACTGGCTGGCGAGGCCGACGCCTGCGACACCGCCGATCACCGAGGCGACCCCGGCCACCGCCGAGGCCGCGCCCCGCCGCGCGACGCTCACCCGATCCGGGATTACCGCTGTCAGCGGTGCCTGGTAGAGGTTCGCGACTGCCTGGGCCAGACACCAGCCGATCAGTACCAGCGGGACCGTCGCAGCCTGGCCGAGCAAGACCAGCATGGCGAGTATTCCGGCCGGCGCGGTGACCAGCCACGGTGCCCGTCGGCCGAACCTGGACCTAGTCCGATCGGACAACGCGCCGCCGACCGGATTGAACACCAGCGCGAATATCGCGCTGACGCCGGCAATGACGCCGAGCGCCGCGACCTTGTGCGCGCGGTCGATCCGCTCAACTTGCAGCGGCAGCAGGATCGTACCGACCCCGGCGAACAGGGCCGATAGTGCGCCGCCCGCGATGCCGATGCCAGCCAGCAGGCGACGGAAACCGGCCCGCCCCGTCCCGGCCGACCGCACGCCAGTGGCCACGCCGGTCTCGGTCATCTGCGCTCCTGCGGTATATGGCGGCTCGTCAGTGTCGGCTCAGGAGATCGTGACAGTCACGGTTCGCCGGATGTCAGCCAGGCTGTGTGCCACTTCGATCACATATTCCCCTGGGACTGTCACCCAGCCGCCGTCCCATATCTGAAAAGCCCGCTCCGGCAGCTCGATAGTGACGGTCGCGGTCTCGCCAGGGCTGGCGTTGACGCTGGCGAACCCGGCGAGCCAGCGCCGGGGCCGGAGGTCATCGGGACTGGCCAGGCCGGCGTAGACCTGAACGACCTCGTGTCCGGCTCGCCCTCCGGTGTTGCGCACCGTGATCGTGACCGCGGCAGCGCCGACGTCGGTCACGACCACGTTCTCGTAGCTCCAGCTCGTGTAGCCGAGCCCATGCCCGAATGCGAACCGCGGCGGCACGCCAGCACGATCCCAGGCCCGGTAGCCGATGAAGACGCCCTCGTCATAACGCAGCACGCCGTCGACGGGCGTGACCGAAAGCACCGGGCAGTCGGCTGCGGCGACGGGCCAGGTGGTCGGCAGCCGACCGCCGGGCTCCGTGGCGCCGAGGAGAACGTCGGCGAGCGCGTTACCCGCCTCCTGGCCGGGGAACCAGGCCAGGAGCACCGCCGCGACGTCGTCCGTCCACGACATCTCAACCGGCGAGCCGGCGTTCACCACGACGATCGTCCGGGTGTTGACCGCCGCCACCCGCCGCACGAGCTCGTCCTGTCCGCCAGGCAGTGCAGGCGATCTGCGGTCGAAGCCCTCGGATTCGACCTCGTCGGTTGTGCCGACCACGACGATGGCCACGTCGGCCGCGCTGGCGACGGCCTCGGCCTCGGCGAGCAGTTCATCGGCGGCGGCGATGGGCGCACCGTAGCCGAGCGTCAGCGACACCACCGGAAAGCCGCGGACAAGGCTGACGCGCTGGACGAGTGAGACCTCGAGCGTGGAGCCAGCCGCCATCGAGACTGCGATTCGCTTCTCGGGCGGCGCGAGGAAGCTGACCGCGAGATCGTCGGAGTCCGCCTCCACCGGGCCGTCGAACAGAGTCCGGCCGCCCGCACTGAGGGTGAACCGGCCGATGCCGCGGATGCCAAGCGAATGCTCGCCGTCTTCCTCCGCGGTCAGCTGGCCCGAAATCTCCACCGTCGCCACGGCCGCCGGGTCAACGCCGTCCGGCATCTGCAGCCAGCGGCCGGTGCCGGTGGACAGCGGCGTCTGGTAGATCGGAACGCCCGATTCGTCATGGAAAGTCGCCTGCAACGCGGTCCACTGCGGAGCCCTGGCCGGCGAGAGCTTCCCGCTGCGCGGATCCGATCCCATCGCGTAGGACAGCTTGACCCCATCGGGCAGTGCTGCCGAGAGGCCTTCCAGCGGTGAGACGATGCGCTCGGGAAACACCGTCGCGCTGCCGCCGCCCAGCACCCGCGCGTCCCGGCCCAGTGCGCCGATCAGCGCGACGCTACTCAGTCCGGACGCGTCCAGTGGCAGCAGCCGCTGCGGGTTCGCGGCCAGCACGAACGAGCGCGCCGCGATCTCCCGCGCGAGGGTAGCTCCGTCGATCGGACCAGGTCGGCGCTCCGGCGGGACGGATTCGGGCGCCCCGGACAGTGCCCCGACTCGGGCGGCCAGGCGCAGCACCCGGCGCACCTGGTCATCGACCACTTCGGCTGGCACGGTCCCGGCTCTGACGGCTGCCACGAGCCGCTTTCCCCACGGGCTTCCGGCCGCAGGCATTGCGATGTCAAGCCCGCCGGTTGCGGTGGCGACGGTGTCCCGTGCGGCCATCCAGTCGGACACGATCACTCCGTCGAAATCCCATTCGCCCTTCAGTACACCGCGCTGGAGCGCGGTGTTCTCGGTCATGGAGACGCCATTCACCGCGTTGTAGGCGGACATCACGCCCCAGGCGGCCGCCTTGCGGACGATCGTCTCGAATGGTGCGAGGTAGAGTTCGCGCAGCGCCCGCTCGCTCACCTCGGCGCTGGCAGTGAAGCGCTCGGTCTCGAAGTCATTGGCAACAAAATGCTTCACGGTGGTAGCGACGCCCTGTTCCTGGACGCCGGTCACATAGCCGGCGCCGATCTCGCCGGTCAGCAACGGATCCTCGGAGTAGCACTCGAAGTGCCTGCCACCTAGCGGGCTGCGGTGCAGATTGACTGTGGGCGCGAGCAGGACATGGACGCCCTTGCGGCGGGCCTCCTGGCCGAGAAGCCGGCCCGCCTGCCTGGCGAGCTGCGGATCCCAGGTAGCGGCGAGTGCGGTGGGGCTTGGCAGCGCGATTGACGGATCCTCCGCACTCCAGGTGACCCCGCGGACGCCTACCGGTCCGTCTGACATGACTACTGACGCCAGGCCGATCTCGGGCAACGGCGGCAGCGTCCAGGTGTCCTGGCCGGCGAGAATCGCCACCTTAGCCTCGAGGTCGAGATTCTGGACCGCGGCCGCGACCGCAGCCTCCTGAGCGGCATTCTGGTCTGACATCGGGGGCCTCCTAGGCTATGCCTCACCTATCATGAGGTATGGGACTCCCCCGGCGCATCCGGGCAGCCAGCGCCGCGCGACCGCAGCTCAGCGGCCCCAGTTCAATGGCTCAGTTCTCGTTGGCTCAGTGCGTCTCATTGGCTCAGTGTCACGGCGGCCCGCTCAGCCCGCGCGGCAGGTGAATACCGCCGTCGTACTGCCCGCCGTGGGTAGCCAGCCTGGCGGCCGCCCGCCGGGCGCCGCTGCTTGAGCCGCCAGCTGCGGCTGCCTGCGCCGCCGTGCGCCCTGGCCCGGTCAGCCAGGTGATGATCGCCGCTGCGCACTCCTCAGGTACCTCGAGCTGCGGGACGTGGCCCGCGCCTGCCAGTTCGACTAGTGACCAGGATGGGTGAGCACGGACAGCCGCCCTGGCGGCCGAGAGCGGTACCAGCCGGTCATGCTCACCGTGCAGCAGGAGCACCGGTTTCGTGATGGCCTTGATGCTCTGCCGGTATGCGTGGGCGCCAGCCAGTCCCGCGGTGGCGATGACCGAGCGCGTTGCGCTCGCCAGGTCGCCGCCCACATGATCGAAGCTCGCCCGCTGCCGCGCCACATCGATGTGCTGGGCAACGACTTCCGGGTCGACACGGGACGGGTCGGCGCAGCACAGCGAGAGGATCATCGCCACTATCCGCTCCGGCGGCAGGCTCCTGATCCGGCCGAGCACCGCGTCGCCGATCACGGGCAGCCCGCCTAGCGTGAACATCGCCGCTACCGCAAGATCGGGCCGCGATGGCACGAACGGCAGCGCCGGGTCGATCAGAATCAGGCCAGCGACGGTATCTGGCGCGGTGGCCGCCTCCAGCAGCGAGATCATCCCGCCCATCGAGTTACCCATGAGGATGACCGGCGTCGGCCCCTGGGCCTGACAGAACCGGTGCAGCAGCGACCGGTTCGCGGCTACGTCGGTGCCGCGGCCCTCGGACTGCGTCAGACCGTGCCCGGCTAGGTCGATAGCCAGGACGCGATACTGCCCGGTGAGCAGCGGCGCCAGCGCGAGCCAGTTCATGGCGGACCCGCTCAGTCCATGCACGGCCACGATCAGGGGTCCGCGCGCGGGGCCGCCGAAATCGACATAGCGGACCGGCCCGTCGATGTCTGCCCAGCGAGAGCGCCAGCCGCGCGCGGCAGGCCGCTCGCTCATTTCGGCTCAGCCGCCGCCTGACTAAGGCCGGCGGCTTTGAGCAGGTCTGTTATGCCGCGCTCGATGCCGTGCACCATTACGTCAATATCGGGCGTTGTGTCATAGTCGGCAGTAATCCCGAAGGTGAGGCTGCCGCAGTAACTGAGAATCGAGACCCCGGTGCGCAGCGTGGTTGCGATTGGCACGTAGGGGATTATCTCCACTAGTTTGCGCCCCAAGCCGTAAAGCGGCTCTGCTGGCCCCGGCACGTTCGTCGTCACGGTGACGATGTCGCGCTGCGGCAGCCGGTAGCCCAGGCGCACGATCAGTGCGGCCAGCGGATATGGCGTGTAATGGCCGAGCGCCACCAGTGCCTGCGCGGCTGACGCGCCATGCGCCTCCTTCAGGGCGGCCATCTCGGCGCGCACGGTAGCGAGCCGCTCGGCGGGATCTGCGATCTGCACCGGCAAGTCGGCGACCACCAGCGAGACGCGGTTCTCGTAGCTGCATTCCTGGCCCGCGACCCGCAGCGAAACTGGGACAAGCGAGGGCACCATATGCGCAGCGGGTTCCTCGCCCCGGCTCAGCAGCAACTCTCGGAAGCCGCTGCTAGCCGCGGCGAGGACGACGTCGTTAACCGTGCCGCCAAGCGACCGCTTGATGTTCTTGACGTCATCGAGAGATGCGCGGGCCCACGCATACCGCCGCTGACGGCCTATTGGCCCATGCAGCGAGGAGGGGGTGGCCGGGCGGGTCGACGCCGCAAACTTCGCGGTCCCCCGGAATGTCCTGCCGAGCCGCCGGATGGCTTCCTCCGGCTGTGCCAGCGCGCCGTTCAGGGCGAGCGCGGTCTTGGCTGGCAACGCCATCAGGTCCAGGGCCGCCTCGTAGGCGAGCCGGGCTCCCGAAGGCGGGCGGGCGCCCGCAGTCGGCAGTGTGCCTGCACTATCTATGCTGACGGGGGCATGCAGGGAAGGTTCCGGGCTCGGGTCGAAAAGCACCCGGTACAGATCGGTGCCAGCTACCCCGTCCACCATGGCGTGGTGCACCTTCGAGATCAGGGCCCAGCGGCCCCTCTTGAGGCCCTCGACCAGCCAGTACTCCCAGAGCGGGTAGTCGCGGTCCAGCCGCTGGGCCATGACTCTGGCCATCAGGTTGCAGAGCTGCTCGTCGCTGCCAGGCGCGGGCAGTGCCGTCTGTCGAACGTGATAGCGGAGGTCAAAGTCCGGATCGTCGGCCCAGACCGGAGGTCCCAGATTGAACGGCACGGTCAGCAGCTTCCGGCGGAGGATCGGCGCGGCGTGCAGGCGGGCGGCCACAGAGGCCAGGAACTCGCGGTAGGACGGTGCGGGACCCTCGAAGACGGCGCTCAGCGCAATCGCCATCGAGGTGTGCGCGTCCTCGTTCTCGGCGCCGACGAACTGGGCGTCCATAGGGTTCAGCCGCTGCATGGCGCTGCCTCCGCCGCTTGAAGTCACCGGTGCCGCTTATCCGCGAGATGTGCCGCCTCCGGAAGCTCATTCCCCGTCGGGCGGGCCCAGCACCCTGCGGTCCGGGACGAAGGCTGGGACCTTAAGCGCTGGGAGTTAGACGCCGTCGCGCACCAGCGCCCTGCCGATGATGAGCCGCTGAATCTCGCTCGTGCCCTCATAGATACGGAACAGCCGGGCGTCCCGGTACATCCGCTCTACGGGCACGCCGCGCATGTAGCCAAGCCCGCCGTGCACCTGGACCGCTAGGTCAGCTGCGCGACCGACCATTTCCGAGCAGAACAGCTTGGCCGCCGACGGGCCGATCCTGCGGTCCGCGCCTGAGTCGTAGTTGCGTGCCGCCTCTGCCACCATTGCCCGGCCTGCGTAGACACCCGTCTGAATGTCCGCCAGCATCGCCTGGACTAGCTGGAACTCGCCGATCGGATGGCCGCCCTGTCGGCTGGATTGCGCGTGCGCAACCGACTCGGCCAGCAAACGCTGCGCCATTCCCACGCAGATCGCCGCGATATGCACGCGACCGCGCACCAGTGATTTCATCGCCTCGGCGAAGCCCGCACCCTCCTGCCCGCCGACGAGCGCGGACGCTGGCACATGGACCTGGTCGAAGAGGACCTCCGCAGTCCACGCTCCGGCTTGCCCGGTCTTCCGGTCCTTCGGCCCCACCCGGACGCCCTCGGTGGCCGCCTCGACAAGGAAGACCGAGATCCCCTTGGTCCCGCGCGCCTCCAGACCGGTGCGCGCGAACACCACAAACAGCTCGGCCAGGGGCGCGTTCGTGATGAACCGCTTGGCGCCGGAGATCACGTAGCCGTCGCCATCGCGCTGGGCCCTCGTGGTCAGTCCGGACGGGTCTGACCCAGCCTCGGCCTCGGTGAGCGCGAAAGCCGCGATCGCCCCCTCGGCCAGCCTTGGGAGCCAGTACTGCTTCTGCGCATCCGTGCCGGAGTTCACCAGCACCTGCCCGGCGATGCCGTTGTTGGTGCCGAACATGGACCGGAATGCCGGCGTCGTGTAGCCGAACTCGAATGCCAGCAGCACATCCTCGCTCAGGTTCGCGCCGAGGCCGCCGTACTCCTCCGGCAGCGTGTAGCCAAACAGGCCCATCTGGATGGCGGCGCGCCGGATGTCTGCCGGGATCTCATCGGTGTCTTCGATCTCCATCTCGCGGGGCACCACCTCGGCGCGGACGAAACGGCGGACGGCATCAAGGACGTCCGCGAATTCGGTGGCTTTCACGTCACCTCCAGAGAAAGACTGGCGCCTCGAAATGTGCCACACGCTGCTCGCGCCCGTGCAGAGCCACCTGGCAGAACTGGTAGATGATCGCCGCGGTCGGAGCGTGCACATAGCGCTCGAACAGCGGCAGCCTGATGACCGGCGCCGACGACTCGGGAATGGCCAGGAACTCGGGCTCGACGTCGAGGTCAGTCAGCGGTACCCGGTACACCCGGGCGACCTCGCTGGCAGAACCCCTGAGCTCGCGGGCGGCGACGCCGCCCCAGACGACGACCGGCGTCATCACGTAGCCAGACCGGGTCACGTAGTCGTCGAGCATGCCGAGCACGGTATCCGGCTCAAGCCGCAGGCCGGTTTCCTCAGCCAGCTCGCGGAGCGCGGCGTGCTCGATGGTCTCTGCCGCATCCAGTCGGCCTCCTGGCAGCGCCCACTGCCCGGCGTGGGCACGAAGGGTTGGTGCGCGCCTGGTGATGAGCAGCGAACTGCTCGTCGAGTCGCTGGTCGGGTCGCGAGCCTCGTCGGCGATGATGCAGACGGCAACCGATGCCTGCTTAAGCTCGGGGCGCCCGGCGGCTACCCGCTCGAACCGGGCCAGGTTGGCCGCGATCTGTTCGGGCCCGAGCGGCGTGGCGTCCCTTTGTGTCATTCCACCATCATCCGCTCCGTGTCTGCGCGGCCAGCTCGCCTCAGCGATCTTCTCTGCTAACGGCAGATTGCCTTGGCTGGCGTCCCCGCAGCAAGCATCGTTGAGGTGAAGCCGGGATTCCGGGCCGACCGACAGGCAGGACAGATCATGCAAGCAGCAGTGGCGGAGCAGGCACCGATCTCCGGAGTACTCGATGATCAGCTGATTACCCGGCTGCTCTATCAGCGCATCATCGTGCTCGGCAGCGAAGTGGACGACCGGGTAGCCAACCGGCTGTGCGCCCAGCTGCTACTGCTATCGGCTGAGGATCCGCGGGCTGATATCAGCCTGTACATCAACTCTCCTGGCGGCTCGGTTAGCGCCGGGCTTGCCATCTACGACACGATGCAACTCATCCCCAATGACGTCAGCACGCTGGCAATGGGCCTGGCCGGCAGCATGGCGCAGTTCCTGCTGTGCGCTGGGACGTCCGGCAAGCGGTTCAGCCTCCCGCACGCGCAGGTGCTCATGCATCAGGGCTCAGCGGGCTTCGGCGGCACGGCTGCTGACGTCGAGATCTACGCTGCGCAGCTGGAGCGAACCGGAGCGCTCATGACCAGGCTGACCGCGCAGCACACCGGGCAGCCGGCGGACAAGGTCGAGGCCGACAGCCGCCGCGACCGCTGGTTCAGTGCTGAGGAGGCCCTGGAGTACGGGATGATCGACCACATCCTGGAGCGGGTCGAGGACATCCGCCCGGTTGGCATCGGCCGGATGGCAGGGCTGTGACTGTGAGCCAGTACACGATTCCAACTGTGGTCGAGCGCACGCCGCTCGGTGAGCGGGCCTACGACATCTATTCGCGACTGCTTTCGGAACGGATCATCTTCCTTGGCACCGAGATCGACGACGGTGTCGCCAATGTGGTGATGGCGCAGCTGTTCCATCTCGAGGCCGCGAGTCCTGATCTGGAGATAAGCCTGTACATCAACTCCCCCGGCGGCTCATTCAGCGCGCTGACGGCGATCTACGACACGATGCAGTACATCCGTCCCGATATCGCCACGGTGTGCATGGGCCAGGCGGCATCGGCGGCTGCTGTGCTCCTGGCGGCCGGCGCACCGGGTAAGCGCTCCGTGCTGAGGCACGCCAAGGTGCTGCTGCATCAGCCCTCCAGCCAGTCTCGGGGAGCCCTGCCTGACCTCGCGATCGAGGCAAAGGAACTGGCAAGGGTCCGGGCCGAGGTCGACGAGATCCTGAGCGAGCACACCGGGCACCCGGTCGAGAAGATCCGGGCAGACACCGACCGAAACATGACCCTTACTGCTGCGGAGGCAGTCAGTTACGGCCTGGCCGACGAGGTGATTACCAACCGCAAGGCCGCGCTAGCCGGCAAGCGGGTGCTAACCAGCTGATCAGGCCGCGAGCAGGCAAGTGGCGTCGCTGCTGCCAGGGCGCGAGTGGGTCGCCGCACGCAGGTCGGGACCGGTGCCAAGCCGCAGCACGCGAGCCGGGCCGGCCAGGTCCCGGCCGATCTCAGCCAGTACCTCGGGCAGCTCCACCTCGAGTGCATCGCAGATTGCGGCCAGCACCTCAGACGACGCTTCCTTGCGACCGCGCTCGACCTCGGAGAGGTACTGAATGGACACCTTGGCAGCGCGCGCCACGTCAGCCAGCGTCCGGCCCTGGCTGTGCCGGGCCCGGCGAAGCACCTGGCCAAGCGCAGTCCGCAGCAGCGGCCTTGGCGGCGCCGGCACGGGCAATGACGGCTCGCGGTGGCTAGTGCCAGTCCCGACCGGATGGAGCATGCTCAGGTGTCCTTTCCTGGCCGAGGCTGGAGTGGCCGCACCGCCGAGCGGCCGCATCACCGGCCGTTGCGGCCAAAGGTACCGAGCGGCGCCGCGCCAGGGTAGCGATTTCGCATTCGGCAGAAGACGCCCTGCCCACCGTACCGTGCCGTGCCGTGGCAGGAGGTCAGTGCGCTAGCTGCCAGCAAGCAACGCAGCTACCGCCACCTCGGCAGTTGTGCTGGCGGGCAGCTCGGCTGGCAGCGGGGGGATCGCGGCCAGGGCGCCGTCGGACTCGTACCGGCTGATCAGCCGCGGGTCGATGTAAGCAGCGCGGGCGACCGCTGGCGTGTCACCCAGCCAGTCCGCCACTGCCCGGATGCTTGCCGCGATCACGCTCTTTGCGCTCCGGGCGGAGGCTGCCGACCCGGCGTTCGCGAGTAGCAAGGCCATCAGCACTGTGGCGTTCCAGGTGCGGAATTCCTTTGCCGTGTAATGGCCACCTGCGTGCTCAGCGATGTAAGCAGTCACGTCGTGCGAGTGCAGCGGGTGCCAGTCGTCGCCGTCCTGCCAGCAGAACAGCGCGTCGAGGCCATTGTCGCTGCGGAGAAGGGCCCGCACGGTCGACAGCACCGCCGCGTCGGTCACCGTGATCTCGCGCTGCTTGCCCTCCTTGGCGATGTAGTCGAATACGACTCCGTCGCGTCTGACCCTGACATGCCGTTTCTCTAGCGTCGCGGCGCCGTAATGATGATCGAGTTCGGCGTACCGCTCGCCGCCTAGGCGGAACAGGCCGAGGTCGATCAGGCGGACGGCGCCAGCGGCAACTCGCCCTCGATCCATACCGCGGCGACCCAGGTCATGGAGTGTCGCCGTCCGCAATGCTGGCAGCGCGTCGGCGAACCGGAGCATGTGCTGGAACTTCTGGACGTCACGCTGCTCCCGCCAGAGCTGGTGGTAGCGGTACTGCGTTCGCCCTCGGCTATCGACGCCGGTCGCCTGGATGTGACCGAGCGGGTCGGGAGAGACCCAGACGTTCGTCCAGGCAGGCGGTATCACGAGTGCTGCGATCCGGGCGAGGTTGCCAGCGTCGGTGAGGTCCGCGCCGGCCGCGTCGTAGTACGCGAAACCGTCCCCGCGTTGTGCTCGTCTGATGCCAGGTCCGCGGGGATCGCTGCGAACCAGGCCTGGCACCGCCGCGAGCGATGTCATCTCAGCCGCGGGCAATTCCGGCGTGCTGCCTTTCATCACGGCGGCAGCGTAACCGCCGCAACTCTGCACAGTCCAACCAGCAGCCGCACCGCCACTCGTTGCGCATTATGGAACGCAGCCGTTCCGGATCTAAAGGTTTCTTGCGGCCGCGGCCGGGCAGCAGAGGGGACGACCCGATGGAGGTGGGACACGTCGGCGTGACGGATAGCGAGCAGCCCGGCCGCGACATCTTGGGGCCGGGGCAGCGCTTGCAAGCAGGCCACGTCGGCACGCTCGCTGCACTATTCAAATCTCACGGAGCGGACCTGTTCGGCTACTGTAACGGGCTGCTCGGTGATCCGGACGAGGCCGTCGGCGCTACTCAGGCGACGCTGATCATGGCGTGCCTACTGATCGGGCACCTGCAGGATCGGGGGCAGCTCAGACCGTGGCTTTTCGCGCTCGCCCGCCGCGAGTGCCTGAGTGCCGACCCAGCACGCGCCGAGCTTGCCGAGGTCGGGATTTCGAGATCAGCTGGACCTGCCGGTGAAGCTCCCTTGGCGAATGCGCCGCCAACAGCCTGGCAGGGCTCCGCCCGGATGCTGCTGGACCCCGACCTGCGGTCTAGCCGGGACGCTGTCGTGACACATGCGGGTCGACTGCAGCCGGACGGCTTTCCTGAGATCGCGTCGTCTAGGACTGCCCGCTCCCGGCTCAAGCTGAGCGGGCTGATAGTGACGGCAGTACCAGCCGCGGCCGGCGTCGCCATCGGCCTCTACTTCGCACACGCGCCGC
>Ga0335075_10006722_pt1 | contig 17744 bp, 14 predicted proteins | sample Lox_Sample_24_FD_206723 | JGI IMG/M metagenome (GOLD analysis project Ga0335075, IMG submission 206723) | Soil microbial communities from Loxahatchee National Wildlife Refuge, Florida, United States - Lox_Sample_2.4 | ecosystem: Environmental > Terrestrial > Soil > Wetlands | place: USA...
GAGAGCAGGCCGTACGCGAGCCCGTACTTGAGCATGGGTGCCTCTCAATCCGCCAGCAGCGTCACGGGGCGCTGCTGCAGCAACCGGTGGACGGGAACGATGGCGCCCACGATCGCCATCGCGGGAAGGAACGCGGCCACCGTGGCCGACGCCTGCGCCCAGGCGACCGGCGTCGCGAGGTGCGGCAGCACCGCCCAGACGGCGACGCCCGCGCCGAGCACGCCGATCAGCCACGCCGCGACGAAGACGACGCCCGACTCGACAAGGAAGAAGTAGAGGACCTCATCCGCCAGGCCGATGCTCGACATGATCCCGAACTCGCGCCTGCGCTCATGCACGGACGCCAGGAAGGACGAGACCGCGATGACGAAGCCGAGGATCAGGCCGATGACCGAGATGAGGCCAAGCGTCGAGTCGGTGACCTGGCCCGAGAAGGCGCTGGCGTACCTCTGGGCGAAACTGAGCGCGCCGCTGCCGGTCGTGGTGTCGTAAACCAGGCCCTTGCCGTCACTGGCCGGCTTCTCCGCCGGGTTCTGGGTAAAGGGCAGGCCGACCGCGGTGCCGAACAGGCTGCCCAGGTCGTTGCGGCCGCGGTCGACGGCTGGCTCGTCCGCCACCCACCATCCGACGTTGCCGACGATGTCCCTGGCCAGGCCGGGGGAGACGGTGAGAGCCGGACTGTCACCGCTCACCGAGACGGTCACCGCGTGTCCGGCGAGGATCAGGGTGCCGCCATCCGCCACGCCGAGCCGCTGGGCGAGCTGCGCGCTCGCGACGGCCTTCCCCGACGGGGTTCCCTGCACCCCGTACACGGCGACCTGGCCATGCTGGCTGTTCCACAGTCCGGCGATCATCTCCGTCCCCGTCCAGCCGCCAGGCAGGGTGATCTCGCTCGGCGGCCCGTCGGAGACCAGCGCGCCGGCCGAGCTCTCGTAGGTCACCCCCTGAGCGGGCACCACCCAGATGGCATGGGCGCCGATCGCGTTCGTGACCGAGTCGGCGCCGGTTATGGCAAAACTGGCGGAGATCGTGCGCACCACCGTGACCGCTGCGATGGCGAGCGCGATGCCAAACACCGCCAGGACAAACCGCTCGGGGCGACGACGGATGTTCGCGATAGCGAACCGCATCAGGCGCCCGAACGTTCCTCCGGAGCTCGTCGGCAGGACGCTGCCCGGACCAGGCAAGGCGGCCTCGGTCTGCGTCTGAGTGTTCGTCTGGCTGACGGTCTCAAAGGCTGTCACGCCCTCGATCGTCGAACGCGGGTGTTTCGCCGAAAGGATTCGGCAGGATGCAAGTTAGTTGCGTCTGACCCGTTTTGGTAACAGCGATGTTTCGCCGTCCCGCGAGCCGCGCAGCCTCTCACACATCAGAACGTACTTCCAAGGCCGCCGTCGACGGGCGCCGCATGAGCTGGGAGGGCAGCAGGGTCAGGTCCCCGATCGGGATGCCATGGTCGAGGTAGCTCACCAGCGCCTGGGCACAGGACGCCCCCAGGAGGCGAGGCGACAGGCTGATCGCGGTGACCGGCGGATCGCACATCCGCAGCAGATGAGCGTCCGCGCACGCCGCGAGCATGATGTCGCGGCCCACCGTCAGGCCGGCCTGTCTGATCAGCTCCAGGGCGGTGAGGACCCCGTGCTCGCCGGGCACGATGACAAGGTCGACGCCCCCCTTCTGCTCAAGCAGGGTGCTCAGCCGTTCGCCCGCGTCGCCGGCGAAGCGACGGCCCTCGAAGGGGATAGAGCAGTACCGGGCGGGCACGCCATGACCGGCGCACCACCCGGCGTAAACGCCACGGAGCGCCGCGCCCCACCCTGACTGCCCGTCGGCGGCGAAGAGCACCGGGCGGCGCGCGCCGGCCGCGTGCGCGTGATCCAGGAGCTCCACCAGCGCGGTCTCGTGCTCAACGCCGATCACGGGCGCGGCGGGCATCCCCGGCGGGAGCCGCTCGCCGGCGACGACAGGGGTCGACGACCGGAGCAGCTCGATGGCGCGGATATCGACGGAGATCGGGTCGGGGATGATGATGCCATCGACCTGCGGCGCCGCGACGCGCTTGCGCTCGGGATCGCTCGACAGCAGGTTGAGGTCGTAATCGTGCCGGACGGCGACATCCATGACGCCGGTGACGAACTCCCGGAAGTACTCAGTGTCGAAGTAGTCGGTGGCGTGCATCAGGTGCAGGCCGATGGCATGGGTCCGTCCGGTCCGCAGCCCGCGAGCCAGCGCGTTCGCCCGGTACCCCAGCCGCTGCGCCGCGTCGTGTACGCCGGCGCGGGTGGCGTCGGTCATGCGGCCGCGCCCGGAGAGGGCATCGGAAGCGGTGCCGACCGATACGCCGGCCTCGCGGGCCACGTCGCCGAGAGTCACTCTCCGAGTGGACATTATGACAGCCGGGGGCGCGTTTCCCCGTCCCCCCTTCCATCCGCGTGCGGACTCCCCGCACGCGACATAGTGATTTTAGGTGCAGCGAGCCGTTCCCGGTAGGCCAGCCGAGGAGACCGGCCGGGCCGGTCAGGGAGCCTGCGGGTCCGCGCCCCTTCCCGTGTCACCGCCGGAGGCTCGGGCAGGCGGCGGAACCGTTCGCCGAGGAAGGTCCCGGTGTGCCCGGGACGGCGGTCTCGTCCGGATCGCGGCGATCGTTTACCAGCCGCGCTCGCGCCACTCCGCCAGGTGCGGCCGCTCGGCACCAAGCGTGGTGTCCTTGCCGTGCCCCGGGTACACCCAGGTCGCGTCGGGAAGCCGGCCGAAGATCTTCGTCTCGACCCCGGAGTACAGCGTCTGGAACCGCGCCGGGTCCTTCTGCGTGTTGCCGACCCCGCCTGGGAACAGGCCATAACCGGGCGCTTGCTGGCCATCGATGGCGTGCTGTCACGTCGCCGCCGTCCGTGGCGTCCTCGCTGACCAGTGCAAACGGCCTAGGAGGCGCGCAGGAGACAGTGTTACCGGGCAACTCGGGGTGACGCTCCAGGGTTCCGCCCGCGGCGTCCGCTTGTTCTGGCCGTCCGTCAGTGGGGACCGTGGCGTTCGCGCAGGCGCCGGCCTGACCAAGAAACGCCAATAGTATCGAAAAAAATCAAGTCATCGGTTACTAATCGAAGATGTGCTCGGTATCGTAGTAGCGATGGCGGTCATGTCTGGCGGCCGAGACGCAAGGGAGCGCGCATGCCGCGACTCGTCGGCCCAGCCGAGCGGGAACTCACCCCTGTTCAGCGGGCGATCCTCGATTTTGTCCTCGACTACACCCGCGTTAGCGGTTACCCGCCCAGCTACTTGGAGATCGGCGACGCGGTGAACCTGAAGACCAGCTCGGCTGTGTCGTACCAGATTGGCGTTCTCGAGATGATGGGATACCTGAGCCGCCAGCCGGGCCGTCCCCGCTCGATCGTCGTCACAGCGCTAAACCGGTGGGACCCGCCACCAGCATCGGCGGGCGACCATGATCACGATGTCGCCTGCGTGCCGCTGGTCGGGAGGATCGCGGCCGGCGGCCCGATCCTCGCCTTCGAGGACATCGAGGAGAACCTGCCGCTTCCCCGCTCCCTCGTCGGCCACGGCGATCTCGTCGCACTCAGGGTCCGCGGTGACTCGATGATCGGCGCCGGTATCTACCATGGCGACGTCGTGGTCATCCGCAAGCAGTGCCGTGTCGAGATCGGCGAGAACGCCGCTGCCATGATCAAGGACGAGGTGACCGGTGACCTCGAGGCGACCGTCAAGGAGTACCGGGTATACAACGGACACAAGTGGCTAATGCCGCACAACCCTGCCTACCCACCCATCCCAGGGGACAACGCCTGGATTATAGGAAAAGTAAAAGCCGTTTTGCGTGGCGGCCTCTGACGAGGTACCGCGCTCCCCGGCAAAGCCCGGTCGGCAGGGCGCGGTCCACAAAATGCGGTCGCCGCCATCGACGGCCTCAGTTGACACTGTTCATATCAGGATCCTCGACGGTGAAATGGCGAGCTTGGTGTTCGGGGCAACCAGGGTGGCGGCGATAGGCCCAGCGGCGGTTGCCATGATTAGCAGGTCTGTTGTCCATGCTCAGAGCTTAGCCACGCACAGTGACAAAACCGCTGGTGGAGAGCTTGGGCGTGGGTCGGTGAATGCTGTGGCCAGTCAGCTTTCAGCCCCCGCGCGTCTTCGGCGGAGTTGGCCGGTGTCTCTTCGGGGTAGAAGGTGATGTTCTCGATGTACCGGTGCGGCCCGTAGCCGTTGCTTCGGAATGCGCGCAGCCGAGCGCAAGCGCGAGGCCTCGTGTCGTCGAATCTGGCGGCTCCAGATTCGCTAGGGTATGTCTATGCGACGGCCGTGGTTGGGGCCAGCGGTCAGTAGTCAACGAAGACGGGTCTCGATCGGGGTGGTCAGGCAGTGGCCGATGAGGTGACCTTTACGGGTAAGTCCGGCGTGGTATGGCGGTACTGGGCCAGTAAGCCGCTCGGCACGCCCGGTGCCTTCGGCGGCGTTTATGCCGCTGAAGGAGCGGACGGAGCGCCCATGGCGGTCAAGGTGGTGACCAAGCAGCGCCCGGCGGGAAAGCTGGATGACCGACTTCTGCGCCGCGAGATCGACATCGGCAAGCGAGTCGCCGACAGCGGCAGCGAGATGCTCATTCCGGTCATCGACGCGGCCGATGTCGGCGACGCCCTGCTCCTGGTCATGCCCCTGGCCGACGGCGCGCTGGCAGCTATCCCCCTCCCGATGGGCGATGCCGAGGTCGTGCCAGTGCTGGTGGACATCGCCACGGGGCTTCAGGACCTGCACTCGGCCGGGATCCTTCACAGGGACCTCAAGCCGGCCAACGTCTTGCGCCAGGCTGGACGGTGGAAGCTCGCAGACTTTGGAATCGCTCGCGACCAGGAAATCGGGACCCAGGACCCGACCTTCGCGGGGTGGGGAACATTCCCCTACATGGCGCCCGAACTATGGGAACTGAAGTCACCCACGGTCAAGACCGACCTGTACGCGCTCGGGTGCCTGGGATACGCGCTGCTCGCCGGCACCACGCCGTACACGGGGAACCAGGCGGCCCTCCGGACAGGCCACCTTACCCAGGCCCCGCCCGAGGCTCCCTGCGGCGACGTCGTGCTCAAGGCCCTCATTGGCCGGCTCATTGCCAAGCGCCCGGAAGACCGCCCGCAGGACGCCCGCGCCGTGCTGGACCGGCTGCGGCGCGCACTGGTAGCACGCAACCGGTCCAGGAATCCATCGCGCGCGGCCTTGGAGCCCACGCCGCGGAGCAGGCCCACGCCGTCGCCGCGCAGTCGGCGGCCCAGGCCGCAGAGGATGCGCGCCGCCAGCAGATCGCCCAGGCCAATCCAGACCTCCGCGAGATCGTCAACGACGCGCTCAGCGACCTGCGGGCCGTGGAACCCGATGCAACATTGGAAGAACGCGGTACTCATGGCCAGGCGGGACATGCGTCGATAAGGTCGGCGAGCGTGACCCGCCTGCCATCAAGGAGCTTGGAAGACCGTGGCCTCTCGCCCATGCCGCGTACAGTACACGTGACGTTGCGCAGGCGTGCGAATTACCACGTGCGCCAGGATGCGCTCTACCAGCCCCGCTCGCGCCACTCCTCCAGGTGCGGCCGCTCCGTCCCTAGAGTGGAGTCCTTGCCGTAGCCCGGGTAGATCCAGCTAGCATCGGGCAGCCGCCCGAAGACCTTCTCCTTGAGCCCGCCCATCAGGCTGTTGAAGGTTTCCAGGGTTGTTGTCCGCCGCCGGGGAACGACCGTTAGCCGGTACATGGTGCGGCCGGATAACCGCGCGATCGCACGCTCCCCTTGGCGCGATCGGATGCCGGTCTAGGCGTCAGGTCGGCGGCCTACCCACGCCCTCAGGTTAGGCTTCATCCCGAGGCCGTCGGGCTGTCAGCTTTGACCCCATACCGCAGGAGCAACCGGCCGCCATGACCGACCAGTCCCAGGCCTGGGAGACGTACGAACAGGTCGCCATCTACATCATGAACCAGATCGCCGAGCACCTCGGTTTGGAGCGGGTGGAAGGGAAGCAGCACGTCTACGGCTCCCGATCAGGTACCGACTGGGAGATAGACGGCAAGGGCGTCAAGGTTGGTGATGAGGGGTTCGTCATCGTCGAGGCTCGCCGCTACCCCAAGTCCCGGCAGAAGCAGGAGCAGGTTGCCGCGCTGGCATACCGCATCATGGACACCAGAGCCAGCGGCGGCATACTGGTGAGTCCCCTCGGGTTCCAAGAAGGTGCGAAGAAGGTGGCGGCGGCCGAGAATATTCAAGAGCTCTTTATGGGGCCAGAGAGCACACGCACCAGCTACGTCGTGAAGTTTTTGAATCACATCTTTGCCGGGATTTCGCTCACGGTGACACCCACTTTTACGGCGGTCGCCATCGTCAGGCGAGCGGACGGGACTATTAAGGAAAGTTCGAGTAGTGTGGAGTAAAGGAGTGTTTTGACGAGCGGCGGAGGCAAAGAGTGGCGGTACTACGAAGAGGTTGCTACCTATTTGCTTGACCTCAATCGCCTCACAGTTCAGTTTGGAGTGAGTAGAAGGTAAGCAGCATGTGGATGGCGCAACCGATTGGGAGATCGACGCCAAAGGTGTGAAGATCGGCGGAGAGGGCTTCGTGATCATCGAATGCCGCCGAAACACCACCAGGAAGCAGAGTCAGGGGAAAGTTGGAGAGTTGGCCTTTCGCATCATCGATCGATACCGGGGCAAGCGGCGGCATCTACGTTAGTCCACTTGGATTCCAGGAGGGCGCGAAGAAGGTGGCTGCGGCCTACGGCGTCCATGAGGTGTTGTTGAGGCCGGACAGTACTCGCACCGCCTACATGCTCCAGTTTCTTAACAAGGTCTTCGTAGGGATGTCGGACGCGGGGGCGGCAACCAACACGTTGACGGTAGTCCGTACCGAAGCCTCTTCGACTGACTGACGTGTCAGCCCCCAGTTGCCTCGTGAGGTTTCGCAGTGCGCGTCATGGCTTGACGGGCTCGCGTTATCCTCGCCAGTCCCGGGCACGCCGGGGTACATCCTGTCTCATCGGGCAGTCTCCCGAAGACCCGCTCCTCCAAGCCGGCCATCAGGCTGTTGAAGTCCTCCGGGCGTGTGGTCCTCCCAGGTCTGCCCCGGGAACCTTGAGTCCGTGGGCGACCGCTTTACAGACCGCCCGCGAACACGCCCTGACCTGCACCGACTCCACCACCGCGGGATATTTCGGCACGTATTCGGCATAGACCGCAGAGAGAGGGCCGTAGCTGGCAAGCTTGTGGCGTGACAGATAACTGTGTGCATCCACTGACAAGTGAGCTATCGACGATTGACCTGAATGGTGCGCCCGCGGAGAGGGTGCGAGCTGCTTGTCGCGCGTACACCCTTGCAACAGGACAACAGGTTGGCTCGCCGCCGAGTGCTTCCGAGAGAGCGCAGATACGAACATGGCTGATTAACGAGTCACTGAATGTTCCTGCCGCCGTTGGCTGGCATGACGTGCCTAGTCGCCAACCATGGGTTCATGCCGACATTACAGGTAAGGCTAGCTGGCTTCAACAGGCTTCCTGCAATATCTGCCACGTGATCTCGCCTGCCGGGAATCCGCCCTATCCTGTCTCTTTCCCGGTTCCAGTCCAGCCATTTACCAAACAAAATCAGCGGAGCATAAGGCTGCTAACTAAAGCTACGCGGCAGGCAATAGCTAAACGATCCTCCAGGCGGCAGCCGATCGATGCCTGGAAAGATGTTGCGATCTGCGCTTCGGTGATTGCCGTGCAGGCTAAGCCTGCACGGATTATTGATGTCGATAATGCCGCTAAGGCAATAATAGATACAATGAAAGGTATTATTTTCCCGGATGATAGGCAGATACAGCATCTGTCGGTACACAGAATTCACCATGCAGATACTAATGCGTATTACCTCATATCGCTCCGCCCCGTCTATCCTGTGCTGGATGATGTTGTCGACCTAACGTGCCAAGTAAAATTCAATGGGCTAGTGGACCCGATCGATTCGTCAACTCTATTGGCATGTAAGTTTTGAGCGAGGAGCGAGCGCCAGGCCGCATCGCGGCTCGCACTTCGACCATCAACATGGCTCACTTCAGCGCATATCATGAGGCCCCTCCCCGCCAACCATCCGCGTGCACGTCCCTAGCTCCGAACATCCCCCGACGTGCTTCGGAAAGATTGCCATCGGCGCTTACGCACGATGGTGAACGCATGCTTTTTGAAGGAGCGAACGCTCGATCGTCTTCCATGAAGCCGTCATCTAGCCAGCCAGGTCCGAGGCCCACTTGCCGGGTTGGTCGGTTGACGTGGAATATGACCGATGGCACCGGCTCCGGTTACTTGGCGCTCGCCACAGGGCTGAGCAGGCTCGCGAGTTGTTGACTGACGCTGGCGTGGATGTTCTTGTAGTCGACGACGCCGTATGTTTTGGTCAGGGCGGCGAGTTGGCTGAGGAACTCGCGGAACTCTGTGTCGCGTGCAGGGCCCAAGTGGGCCGTCGCGTGGTATAGGCGCACTGCGTTATCGGTCGCCCCCCGCCCCCAGCACTGGCTGTTTTCTGCCCATGCCGTCAATGTTGCCCGCAACTGGTCAGCTGTCATATAAGGCGCACAGGGCAGCACAGCAGTACGTTGAATTTCCGTCCCATCGTCGAAACTTGGCGCCTCTTCAAGTAGCGCTGCCGCGAATTCGGCGAAATAGAGACATGGGCGATGGGCGATCACCTCCGCACGTCGTGGTGCCGACAACCCTGTCACCGCAGCTTCCAATGAGGGCAGGGCCGCACGTACTTCGGCTACTGCAGCCAGGGCTAGTGCGCCGGCCTCGACAGAATCCAGCATCGGCGCTTCCCAAGCGGCGCCTTTGTGTTTCTCGCCGATGTCGCGGATTATCGCGTCCAGATAGCTACGCATCGCGTCGTTCAGGCCACTCCAGAACGCGTCCAGATCGCCGAGCCGGACGAGCGTACGGCGCTGGATATCTACCTGCAAAGTGGACCACCGCTCGGCAAACTTCCCGATCATCTCGGCGACCAGCGTTCGGTCTTCCGCAGCGAAGATTCGCAGGCACTGAGCCATGCGGTCAGCGACATCCGCCGGGGCCACTGCAGGGTGCTCTGGGAGAGGGGGTTCCAACATGGCGTGCCTGGCGGCAAATTCCACCACTTTGCGGCGGGCTGTCGGCCTCACCTGCCGGAAGAAGGCGTAGGCAATATGAAGCGGGTCGCCGACGAAGCCCGGGTCCAGGATGTGTGCGGCAAACGCCTCGACCACCTTGCGACCTTGGCTGGCCGGGTGGATAAGCACGGCGTCGAGTGCGACAACCAAGTGGGCGCGAGCGTATTCCAAGGGAGGTGCAAACAACTCGCCCAGTGGACGCAACGAAGGATGAGCACAGAGGTTCCGGTCCTCACGCAGCCTTTCCAACTGCACCTTCTGGGTGGCGTCGATCAACTCTAGGGTCACGGCAACATCGAGGACGCTAGCCTCCACCCCTTGCATGGCCAAGATCGAAGCGCGGTCCAACTTCCCCTGCGCTGCTTCCACTTCTCCAGTGAGCGTGGCAGCTTGAGCCTCGCCACCTTGATGCAGCGTCGCGATCTTGTCGATCAGATCCGCGCAGACGGCCGTCCAGGTGAGCACGATCGCGGCCCGCGCGGTGCCCGCCGTGTAGCAGCGGTACGCCTCCGTCACCAGTGGCCGAACCTCGGCGTTGGCCACGCTGGCCACTTGAATCTCAAGATCGCGCATCCGATTTCCTCAACCGCCTTCTCTTCACTGTCGGGCGGGTAGTCGTACTTGGCCAGCAGTCGCCGGAAACGCTGCGGAACCGCACGCGAAGAACCGTCACCACCTGCGCGAACAGGACCCTTGGACGCTGCAGCGTAGCGGCATCAGACGACACTCGACGACACGGCAGGTTGACCACTGTCCCTGCATGAAGCAAGGCGTCGTGAACTCATGGACTACCAGCCCCGGGCACGCCACTCCTCTAGGTGCGGCCGCTCGGCACCAAGCGTGGTGTCCTTGCCGTGCCCCGGGTACACCCAGGTCGCGTCGGGAAGCCGGCCGAAGATCTTCGTCTCGACCCCGGAGTACAGCGTCTGGAACCGCGCCGGGTCCTTCTGCGTGTTGCCGACCCCGCCTGGGAACAGGCAGTCGCCGGTGAACAGGTGCGGCGCGTCCGAGCCTGCGTCCAGGGTCAGCGCGATCGACCCGGGCGTGTGCCCGACCAGGTGCGTCACGGTGAGCACGGTGCCGCCGAACCCGATCGTCCCGCCGTCCTCGACAAGTTCGTCGGTCGGCACCGGGATGCCTGGCGCGTCCGCCGGGTGCGCCACGGTGACCGCCCCGGTCGCCGCCTTCACCTCGGCCAGCGCCTGCCAGTGGTCCTGGTGCTGGTGCGTTGTCACGATCTTGGCCACCGGCGTGTCGCCGATCAGCTCGATCAGCCGGTCCGGCTCGGCCGCGGCATCGATGAGCAGCCCCTGCCCGGTCTGGTCGATGAGCAGGTAGGCGTTGTTCTGGTAGGGTCCGACGGCGATCTTCTTCAGCGTCACGCCGCCGATCTCGCGCGTGTCCGCTGGCCCGCCGACAGTCACGTCTCCGGTGTAAGTCACGACAGAAATCTATCGTCCGGACGGGCGCGCGTCTGCGCCGCCCGGGAGTTCCGGCTTACGCGAGCAGGGTGGCCTGTCCCGCTCCAGGAGACTCGGCGAGCGAGCCCGGGTAGAAGCCGCGGGCTGTCCGGAAGACCTCGTCAAGCGGCGGCCACCAGGGACCGTGCGGCAGCGACGCCAGTTCGCTCAGCAGGGCGTCGGCCTGTGCGGCGGGCGTCGCCCCGGCGGCCACGGACACCCGGTTCGGCCGGACGGAACGCAGCGGCCCCAGGTAGAAGTCGGCGCGCCGCTCGCCCGCACCGGACGCCGCGGAGGCGGGTACCCCTGGCGCACCGGCGGCACCGGCTCCGCGCGTCTCCTCCGCGAGCACGAGGTAGTAGTCCGGCAGTTCGAACCGCTTGGCCCGCCACGCGGCCAGGGCCTCCGCCGCCCGCAACTCGAACTCGTCGCTCCCGTGCGACTCGGCCGTGATCTCCCACATCTCCTGCCACGCGGCGGCAACTCCGCTAAGCGGATCGGCCGCCACGAGCACGTACGGCGCGGAGATGCCGGCGGCCCGGCGCAGCGCCCCGGCCGCCGTCTCGACCTCGCTGCCGGCGGACCCGGCGGCGGCGCTGGACGACGGCGTCTCGGGCCGGACCAGCACGACGTTCAGTGACCGCCCGACGGTGGCGAGCACCTGCTCGCCCGGCTGCCCGGCAAGGACCACCACGGTAGACGGATTGCGCCTCACCTGCCCGATGATAACGGCCGCCCAAGTGAACAGAAGTAGCCGGCCGCGGCCACGGCCGGCTGTCCGTTCGAAGATATTTTCAGGTCCGCTTAGCCGGCGCAGGGGCGTTGCCGTACCCTGGGAGTGCGGCTGGCCCGGCGGCGGGCGTCGGCCGGGGACCGGGCATAACAAGCGGTCGCGGAGCGCTATACATGCGCGGTTCCGGTCGGCGGTGGAATGTCAGACCCCCTCGTTACGATGCCCGTGGCCCGGTATCGGCGCCGGGCGCTTCGGAGGCATGGTCGGCCCGGCGACGGGACCAGCCAGAACCGGAGACAACTGGCGGCGCGCACGCGCCGCCCTTCAGTGCGGCATTGAGGCTGAGGAAGACAGGGAGCGCAGTGGCTGACCGGCTTGTCGTTCGCGGCGCACGCGAGCACAACCTCAAGGATGTCTCGCTTGACCTCCCGCGCGACGCCATGATCGTGTTCACCGGCCTGTCCGGCTCGGGCAAGTCAAGCCTGGCGTTCGACACGATCTTCGCCGAGGGCCAGCGGCGGTACGTTGAGTCGCTGTCGGCGTACGCGCGCCAGTTCCTCGGCCAGATGGACAAGCCGGACGTGGACTTCATCGACGGCCTGTCGCCGGCCGTGTCCATCGACCAGAAGGCCGCGAGCCGTAACCCGAGGTCCACCGTCGGCACCACCACCGAGGTCTACGACTACCTGCGGCTGCTGTTCGCCCGGGTCGGCAAGCCGCACTGCCCGATCTGCGGCCGCCCGATCGCCAGGCAGACACCGCAGCAGATCGTGGACCGGGTTCTCGAACTCGAAGAGGGCACCAGGTTCCAGGTCCTCGCCCCGGTAGTCCGCGGTCGCAAGGGCGAGTACACCGAACTGCTGAAGGAACTCCAGACCAAGGGCTACTCGCGGGCCCGGGTCGACGGCACGATCATCCGGCTGGACGAAGTCGCGAACGACGCGACGGTCCTCCCGGCGCTGAAGAAGTACGAGAAGCACGACATCGAGGTCGTCATCGACCGGCTGGCGGTCAAGGACACGGCGCGGCGGCGGCTGACCGACTCCGTTGAGACCGCGCTCGGCCTGGCGGGCGGCGTCGTGATCCTCGACTTCGTCGACCTCCCGGAGAATGACCCGCACCGGGAACGCATGTACTCGGAGCACCTGGCCTGCCTGTACGACGACCTGTCCTTCGACGAGCTCGAGCCGAGGTCGTTCAGCTTCAACTCCCCGTGGGGCGCCTGCCCGGACTGCACCGGCCTCGGCACCAGGATGGAGGTCGACCCCGACCTCATCGTCCCCGACCCGTCCAAGTCCCTGGACGAGGGCGCGATCGCGCCCTGGGCCGGCGGGCACGTCAGCGACTACTTCGACCGGCTGATCGAGGCCCTCGCGGAGACGATCGGGTTCCGTCTCGACACGCCGTGGGAGCGGCTGCCGGCCAAGGCGAGGAACGCGCTGCTGCGCGGCCATGACACCCAGGTGCACGTCAGGTACAAGAACCGCTACGGCCGCGAGCGCTCGTACTACACGAACTTCGAGGGCGCGATCACGTACGTGGAGCGCCGTCACGCCGAGGCGGAGTCCGACTCGAGCAGGGAGAAATTCGCGGGCTTCATGCGCGAGGTCCCCTGCCCGTCGTGCGGGGGCGCGCGGCTCAAGCCGGTCTCCCTCGCGGTGACGATCGACGACAAGTCGATCGCGGACTACTGCCACCAGCCGATCGGCGAGCTGGCCAAGAACCTGCTCAACCTCGAGCTGTCCGAGCGAGACATGACGATCGCGCGGCTCATACTCAAGGAGGTCAACGCCCGTCTCGGCTTCCTGCTCGACGTGGGCCTTGACTACCTGTCGCTCGACCGGGCGAGCGCGACCCTGGCGGGCGGCGAGGCGCAGCGGATCAGGCTCGCCACCCAGATCGGTTCGGGCCTGGTCGGCGTCCTGTACGTGCTCGACGAGCCGTCGATCGGGCTGCACCAGCGCGACAACCAGAAGCTCCTCGACACCCTGTTGCGGCTGCGCGACCTCGGCAACACCCTGATCGTGGTCGAGCACGACGAGGACACGATCCGCGCCGCCGACTGGGTGGTCGACATCGGCCCCGGCGCCGGCGAGCACGGCGGCCACGTGGTTGTCAGCGGTACCGTCGATGACCTGGTCAAGAGCGATAGCTCGGTGACCGGCGCCTACCTGTCGGGCCGCAAAGTGATCGAGGTTCCGAAGAAGCGGCGCAAGCCGACGAAGGGCCGCGAGATCACCGTCAAGGGCGCGTCGGAGAACAACCTCAGGAACGTCGACGTCACCTTCCCGCTCGGCCTGTTCATCGCGGTCACCGGGGTGAGCGGCTCGGGCAAGTCCACCCTGGTCAACGACATCTTGTACCGGGCGCTTGCGAGGGAACTGCACGGCGCGCGCACCGTGCCGGGCAAGCATGTGCGCGTCACCGGAGTGGACCACCACCTCGACAAGGTGGTGCACGTCGACCAGGGCCCGATCGGCCGTACCCCGAGGTCCAACCCGGCGACCTATACCGGGGTGTTCGACCACATCAGGAAGCTGTTCGCGGCTACCACCGAGGCGAAGATCCGCGGCTACCAGCCGGGCCGGTTCTCGTTCAACGTCAAGGGCGGCCGCTGCGAGGCGTGCGCGGGCGACGGCACGATCAAGATCGAGATGCAGTTCCTGCCTGACGTGTACGTGCCGTGCGAGGTCTGCCACGGTGCCCGCTACAACACCGACACCCTCCAGGTGCACTACAAGGGCAAGAACATCGCCGAGGTGCTCGACATGCCGATCGAGGAGGCCGCCACGTTCTTCGAGGCGGTCCCGGCGATCCACCGGCACCTGAAGACCCTGGTGGAGGTCGGCCTCGGCTACGTCCGCCTCGGCCAGCCCGCCACCACGCTGTCCGGCGGCGAGGCGCAGCGTGTCAAGCTCGCCTCCGAGCTTCAGCGCCGCTCGACCGGGCGGACGATCTACGTGCTCGACGAGCCGACCACCGGGCTGCACTTCGAGGACATCCGCAAGCTGCTCGGCGTGCTCACCAAGCTGGTCGAGACCGGCAACACGGTCCTGGTCATCGAGCACAACCTCGACGTCATCAAGACCGCCGACTGGATCATCGACATGGGACCCGAGGGCGGCACCGCCGGCGGCACCGTCATCGCCACCGGCTCTCCGGAAGACGTGGCGAAAAACGAGAAGAGCTACACCGGCCAGTTCCTCAAGCCACTCCTTGGAGCTTGCTGAATTACCGCTACGCCACCGAGGGCCAGAGCCGGGCGGCGTCGAGACGGGTGGACGGGTCGTAGCGGAGCGGGGCGTACCCGGTGTAAGTCTCGGCCAGGGCGGCGGCCGCGCTCCGCGAGGTGACCAGGTGGCGGAGCTGGGCGAGCTGAAGCTCGGACTCGAACTGGTCCTGGCCCGGGGCGATATGCAGCATCGAGGTCATCCACCAGGACAGGTGGACGGACCGCCAGACCCGCTCAAGGCAGTAGCCGGAGTACGCGTCGGCGAGCGACGGATCCCCGTCCCGCAGCAGCCTGATCAGCGCCGTCGCCAGCGCGGCCACGTCCGCGACCGCCAGGTTGAGCCCCTTGGCCCCGGTCGGCGGCACGATGTGCGCGGCGTCGCCGGCCAGGAACAGCCGCGCGCAGCGCATCGGGGCGGCGACGAAGGACCGCATCGGCGTGATGGACTTCTGTTGCACCGGCCCGCTGGTCAAGCTCCAGCCGGGCAGCGCGAACCGGGTGGCGAGCTCCGCCCAGATCCGCTCGTCAGGCCAGCGGCTGATCTCCTCGTCGGCCGGCACCTGCAGGTAGAGCCGGCCGACCTCGGGGGTGCGCATGCTGTGCAGCGCGAACCCGTTCTCATGGCGGCAGTAGATCACCTGGTCGGTGGACGGCGGGGCCGCGGCCAGGATGCCGAGCCACGCGTACGGGTAGGAGCGCTCCGCCAGCATCGTCAGCCCGCCGGCCGGGATCGAGCGGCGGGTAATCCCGTGAAACCCGTCGCAGCCGGCGATCGCGTCGCACCGGACCTCGTGCCTGGTCCCGCGTGCGTCGGTGTACGCGAGCAGCGGCCGGCCCGAGTCGAAGCCGGTCACCGAGGTATCGCTGACCTCGAACTCGAGGGCCGCGCCGTCCGCCGTGCGGGCCGCGATGATGTCCTTCACGATCTCGGTCTGCGCGTAGATCGTGACCCGCCGGCCTTCGGTCAGCTCGCGGAAGTTCAGGTGGTGACGTTCCCCGTCGAACTGCAGGTAGATGCCGTCGTGCTCTAGTCCCTCGGCGTCCAGCCGGGCCCCGAGACCGACCGCACGCAGCAGCTCGACCGTCGTTGATTCCAGCATCCCGGCACGCTGCCGCGTCTCGCAGTAGGCCCGGCTGCGGTTCTCCACGCAGACCGACTCGACCCCGCCCAGTGCCAGCAGGTGCGAGAGAAGCAGTCCGGCCGGCCCGGCACCGACGATCCCTACCTGCGTACGCTCGTGCACGGTCATTCCTGCACCGTCCTTCCGTACCGCTACATCACTATATGTAGCTATCTGACTCTATATCGTAGTCATACGGAAAGTAATTACTAGATGACGATAAGTAATTATTCTTGCACTGCACAATGCACCGCACCGGTCGGCCGTCCCGCCGGGCCGCCGTGGACGATCGTGCCGGTCCCGGGTACGGTGCCGGACGTGAAGGAGATCATGACTGACGCCGGCCCGGCCCGTGTGCAGCTTGACCAGCCGGAGGACGGCACTCCGAGGTTTCTCGTGCTGCTCACCCACGGCGCAGGCGGTTCCCCTGACACCGCGGACGTGCGCGCGGTCCGCGGCGCCGCCCGCGCGCTCGGCGCGGTGACCGCGCTGATTACCCAGCCCTACCGGGTGAGAGGGGCGCGGGCGCCGGGGTCAGCGGCGAAGCAGGACGCCGCCTGGGCCGAGATCGCCCGCGCGCTGCGCCGGGAGACCGAAGGAGACCGGCCCCTGCCACTGGTCCAGTGCGGCCGGTCGAACGGGGCGCGGGTGGTCTGCCGCACCGCACGCGAGGTCGGGGCGGCTGGAGTCATCGCCCTGGCGTTCCCGCTGCATCCGCCGGGTCAGCCAGAAAAATCCCGGGACCTGGAACTGCGCGCTGCCGGAACAAGCGTGCTTGTCGTTAACGGGGAACGTGACCCCTTCGGTGTCCCCCAACCGGATGAGAGGACAGTCGTCCTCGTCCTTCCCGGGGAGACGCACGCTCTCTCGAAGTGTCCGGCGGCTGTCGGCGACGCTGTCACCGCCTGGTTGTACACGGTCCCCGGTCTGGGTCCCGCTCTTGGCCGGTCTTAGGCGGCCGGCACCTGGTGGTCGGTGGGCCGGTGCGGGGCGATCGTTCGCCCGTTCGGCAGCAGCTCACCGGTGTCTTCGAAGATCACGACGCCGTTGCAGAGCAGCGACCAACCCTGCTCCGGGTGACTCGCGATCGTGTGGGCCGCCTCGCGGTCCGGTGCCGAGGCGTCCGGGCAGGGCGGTATGTGCGGGCACATGTCAGTGCCTCCTGGGTTCCTCTTTAGTCCACGGTCCATGCCACCTGGTCCCGCGGCCGCGATCCGCTGTTGCGCACGAGGCGCAGCAGAGAGGTCACGTCCGCAAACCCCACCCAAATGGCCTAGACCACTTACCTAAACTGTGCCCCGCGGCGCCGACGAGCGCAAGCGACTTGCCGGTGCGTTAAGCATAGTTTTTCCAAATGTTGATACGGCCAAGCGGGGCAGTTGGTTCAGACCTTCCGCGAAGCGACCGTCCCCGGGCGACTGCCCAGAATCCTACCCAACACACATCGGTGGATCGGCCGGTCGCGGCCGCGCCTAGCCGGCGCGAGCCAGGGATCTCAGCTTCAGTCCCGGCAGCGGGCCGCCGGGACCGGACCGGCTAGACGGTCGGCACGCGCGGGACCTCGGGAATGCCGTTCAGCCGGTGGTTCTCGCGGAGCGTGAGGAGTCGCTCGGCCTCCGCGGTGAGCGCGCGGACCGCGGGCTTGGCCTTGGCCTTGCGGTTGAAGATGCGGTCCTCGTAGCCGCGCGGACCGATCTCGGCGCGCTGCGCCGCGTAGGCGGCCCGCATGGCGGCGGTCAGCGCCGCGTCGAGTTCCACGGCCAGCCGGTGCCGCTCCGTCACCGGGGCGCGCGCGACTTCGGCCTTGCGCAGCGCCGCATCCGCGGCCCGCGCGACGTCGAGCAGCTTGCCCCGCTCCGCCGCCTCGGCCACGTCCGCCGCGTGCAGGTTCAGTGCCTCCTGGCTCGGCTTGTAGCCGCCCGGCTTAAGCATCCCGCTTCCGTCTCCGTCCTCAATGTCGGCCCGCACGTAGATTACGCCACCCCGGCAACTGCCTGCCCGCCGGCTCCCCGGATGCGGCCTCCGGCAGGTCGC
>Ga0335075_10006723_pt1 | contig 17744 bp, 13 predicted proteins | sample Lox_Sample_24_FD_206723 | JGI IMG/M metagenome (GOLD analysis project Ga0335075, IMG submission 206723) | Soil microbial communities from Loxahatchee National Wildlife Refuge, Florida, United States - Lox_Sample_2.4 | ecosystem: Environmental > Terrestrial > Soil > Wetlands | place: USA...
TCACCCTGCTCAACTGCGAGGACGAACTGCTCGCCGTGGCCGGGTCGGTCAACATCGCCTCATTTCCTCTAGGCTCCAGCGAGGTCGTCGACGGCCCGTACGACCTGTCGCTCGTCGAGGGCTCGATCACGACCCGCGCGGACGCCGAACGCATCCGCCGGATCCGCGAGGCATCCCGGTTGCTGGTGACGATCGGCGCGTGCGCCACGTCCGGCGGCATCCAGGCGCTGCGGAACTTCGGCGCGGACCTGGCTCCGACGGGAGGTCGGTCGGGGCAGGTTGGTTGGGCAAGCATAGTCTACGCCCGCCCGGAGTACATCGACTCGCTGCGCACTTCCACGCCGATCACCGACCACGTCCCGGTCGACTTCGAGCTCCGGGGCTGCCCCGTCGACCGCGGGCAGCTCCTTGAGGTGATCGCGGCAATACTCAACCGCCGCAAGCCGAACATCCGCGCGCACAGCGTCTGCGTGGAGTGCAAGCGCGCCGGCCGTACCTGCGTCCTGGTCGCGCACGGCACGCCGTGCCTCGGCCCGGTGACCCAGGCCGGCTGCGGCGCGCTGTGCCCGGCCGTCGGCCGGGGCTGTTACGGGTGCTTCGGGCCCGCACCGGGCTGGAGGTTCCTCCCGTTCGGCACCGCGGCACCAGCCCGGACGGAGGCGAAGGCCGATGACGCACGGTAGCCGCCTGCGGGTCCCCGGGCTGACTCGCGTCGAGGGGGAAGGCGGGCTCGAGCTGGTCGTCAGCGACGGCCGGGTAACCGAGGCGAAGCTGGACATCTACGAGCCGCCGCGGTTCTTCGAAGCGCTGCTGCGCGGCCGCCGGTACACCGAACCGCCGGACATCACCGCGCGGATCTGCGGGATCTGCCCGGTCGCGTACCAGATGAGCGCGTGCGCCGCTATCGAGGATGCCTGCGGCGTCAGGGTGCCGGATGACATCCGCGCGTTGCGCCGGCTCCTGTACTGCGGCGAGTGGATGGAAAGCCACGCGCTGCACGTGTACCTGCTGCACGCCCCTGACTTCCTCGGCTACGAAAGCGGCATCCACCTGGCCCGTGACCACCCGGACATCGTGACCCGGGGCCTGCGGCTGAAGAAGGCCGGCAACCACCTCATGGAGGTGGTCGGCGGCCGCTGCGTGCACCCGGTCAACGTCAAGGTGGGCGGCTTCTACCGGGCACCGGCCGCGAGCGACCTGCGCGCGCTCGTCCCGGAACTGGAGCAGGCCCGGCGGGACGCCGAAGAGACCGTAGCGTGGGTGGGCGCCTTCGCCTTCCCGGACTTCGGCCGCGATTACGAGTTCGTGTCGCTGCGCCACACCGGCGAGTACCCGATCACGTCCGGGCGGATCGTCTCGAGCGGCGGTCTCGACATTCCGCCCGCCACCTACGACCGCCACTTCACCGAGTTCCAGGTGCCGCACTCCACAGCACTGCACTCGGTCCTGGACGGCAATACCTACCTGACCGGTCCGATGGCCAGGTACAGCCTGAATTCCGGCCTGCTGCCGGACGAGGTCGCCGCAGCGGCGCGCGCGGCGGGACTGGGCGGGAGCTGCACGAACCCGTTCCGCAGCATCGTGGTGCGTTCTGTGGAACTGCTGTACGCGTGCGCGGAGGCGCTACGGCTGATCCGCGCGTATCAGCCGCCCGACCCGCCCGCCGTCGATTTCTGGCCACGGGCCGCCACCGGTTACGGCTGTACCGAGGCGCCGCGTGGCCTGCTTTACCACCGGTACACGATCACGGCCGACGGCACCGTCGCCGACGCGAAGATCGTCCCGCCGACTTCGCAAAACCAGCGCGCCATCGAGGCCGACCTGCGTGACTTCGCCGCCGCCCGGCTCGGCCTGCCGCCGGACCGGCTGACCGCGGAGTGCGAGCGGGCGGTGCGCAGCTACGACCCGTGCATCTCGTGCGCGGCGCATTTCCTTGACCTGGAGGTGAGGGGGACATGAGGCTCGTGATCGGCGTCGGCAACTCCGACCGCGGCGACGACGCCGCCGGACTGGCGGTCGCGCGGCGGATCCGGACGGCCGCGCCGCACGGCGTGACCGTGCGGGAGGTGGACGGCGACCAGCTCGCCCTGCTGGAGGCGTGGGATGACACGGACGACGTGCACGTCGTGGACGCGGTCTGCTCCGGCGGCCGGCCGGGTACCGTGCATCGCCTGGACGCCGCACAGCCGCTCGGCGTGTGCTTCACCCACCGGGGCACGCACACGTTCAGCCTCGCCGACGTGATCGAGCTCGCACGGGCGCTGGACCGGCTGCCGGCGCACCTGGTCTGCCATGGCATCGAGGGAACGGCGTTCGAGCTGGGCGCTCCGCTGTCCCAGGAGACGGAAGCCGCGGTCCGCCTCGTCACCGCTGAGATCCTCCGCGAGCTGAGGGAGGTGGCCGGCTGATGTGCCTGGGGATAACCGGCGTGATCACCGAAGTCCGCGACGACGACGGCGTGCCGATGGCCGTCGTCGACACGGACTCTGCCGTGACGGTGATCGCGTGCCTGCTCACCTACCCGGAAGCCCGTGCCGGGATGACCGTTCTCGTCCACTCTGGCTACGTGCTGCAGATCCTCGACGAGAGTGCGGAGGAGCCGTCATGAGAACCCGCGCGGGCCTGGCGCTCGCTCTTACCGCCGCCGTCATCAGCGGCTTCGCCGTGTACCTGAATTCCTATGGGGTCCGCGCGTTTGGCAACGCGACCGCCTACACGACCGGGAAGAACCTCGTGGCCGCGATCGCGCTCATCGCGATCCTGGCAGGCGCGAGCCGGACCCGTGAGGGGTTCACCAGGCCGCGGACCGCCGGCCACTGGACGGGGCTGGCTGCTATTGCTGTCATCGGGGGCAGCGTGCCGTTCATCCTGTTCTTTCAGGGGTTGTCCATGGTGTCGGCGGCCAGCGGCGCGTTCACCTATCACACCCTGGTCATCTGGGTCGCGCTGCTCGCCGTGCCGTTGCTGCGGGAGCGGCTCAGCGCCTGGCACGTCGCGGCGATCGCGGCGCTGGTCTGGGGACAGGTACTGCTCGGCGGCGGCGTCGGCGGCCTCGGCGCCTCCAGCGGCGAGGTGATGATCCTCGCCGCCACGCTGATGTGGGCCGTGGAGGTCATCATTGTCAGGCATCTGCTGCGGGAACTGTCCGCCCTCACCGTGGCGAGCGCCAGGATGGGCGCCGGCGTCGTGATCCTGCTGTGCTGGACCCTCGCCACGCATGCGCACGCGCTCACCACGGCGGGCTGGCACCAGTGGTCCTGGGCGGTCGCGACCGGCCTGATCCTGGCCGCCAACGTCGCCGCCACGTACATGGCGCTTGCCCGGATCGGCGCGATCGACGTGACCGCGATCGGCGTGGCCGGCGCGGTCATCACCACCCTGCTCCAGGGCGCCCCGGACACGGCGGGGCTGGCGCTGATCACGGCCGGGACGGCCCTGGCCCTGCTGGCCGCCCGGCCGCGGCCCGCATTGGCTGGGCTCCGGTGACAGCCGGTCCCCTGCTTTTCGCTCGCTACGCGTTCCCGCCGAACGACCGGGGGCTTTGCGGACCAGACGACCATGCCGCGCTGCGCGGCTACGCCGCCGCGGGCGTGACCGGTCCGGGCCTGGTGCGGCTGGCGCGCGGGTTCGCCGGCGCCTGGCCCTACCTGGAGCTGATCGCGGCGGCGAACGGGATCGCCGACCCGTTGGACCGCCGCGTCGTCGAGGCATACTGGGTCGGCAACAGCCTGCTGGAAAGCGTGCGGATATCCTCCTGCGGCGCGTTTCTCGAGGAGCGTTTCCGCGGCCGGGCGGGGCGCGGCTGGGAGAAGATCGCCCAGGTGATCCCGGCGGGCGCGGTGCCGCACCACAGCTTCCACGTGTTCTGCGTCTACCCGTGGACCGGCCTGCTGCGCGCGGGCCGCGCCGAGCCGTCACTGCGGGTCCTCGATAGCTGCCGGATCAGCTGGGGCCAGGTGATCACCGCCGATCCCGGTGCCGGGACCGTGCTTGTCATGCGGCGCCCGCTCTGCTGGGACGGCCGCGAACTAGGCTACGGCCCGCCGATCCCGCGCGCGGCGGCCGCCGGGTTCGTCACCGGGCTGCGGCCGGGCGACTGGGTGAGCCTGCACTGGGACTGCGTCTGCGACCGGCTCAGCCGGCCGCAGTTGCTCGCTCTGCGCCGGTTCACCGACCGCCACCTCCGGCTGGCGTCAGCCACTCCTTCCGCGGCTTGACACCGCGAGCGCGCCTCATCAGTGAACTTGCGCGAGATTTCCGCGAAGAACTGCAGGATCACACGCCAGAAGTAGCCGGTTGGTCACCTGACAGATGGCGCGATGGGGTGCTGGCAGCCGAACGTCAGCCGAAGGCGTGGGTGGCCTGCTCGATCGCGGACAGGTAGCCGGTCCGTCCCGGCACCGCGAAGCCGGCTTCGGCGGAGAGCAGGCCACGCAGTTCGGTCACGGTGCCGAAACCCTTGCGCTCCATCCAGGCGGTCAGCCCGCTGAGCAGTTCGGCGGCGTAGCCGGGGCCGTGCCGGAGCAGCGCGGAGGTGGTCATCACCACGTCGGCGCCGGCCAGCAGGTACGCCGCCACGTCGGCAGGCGTCTCCACCCCGGTCGACGCCGCCAGTGAGCAGCGAACCTTCCCGCGCAGCCGGCTGATCCAGGCGCGGGGCAGTGCCGCCTCCCCCGGTACCGACAGCCGGAACCCCGTCGACACCGTGAACGTCTCCGGGTCGATGTCGGTCTGCATGAACCGGTTGAACAGCACCAGGCCGTCCGCGCCGGCGTGGTCGAGCACGAAGGCCATCTCGCCGGGTGAGCTGAAGTACGGCGCTATCTTGACCGCGACCGGGATCCGCACCTCGGCCTTGACCGCGGTGAGGATCTCCGCGTACCGCCGCTCAGTGGCCCGTGCCGGGATCAGCACGTCGTCGGTCAGGTAGTAGATGTTCAGCTCGATCGCGGCGGCCCCGGCCTCCTGCAAGGCAACCGCGTAGCCCGTCCAGCCGCCGGGTGACACCCCGTTGAGCGACGCGATCACCGGGACGCCGGTGATGCTGACCGCCTTCTCGATATCGCGCAGGTACTGGAACGGCCACACGTCGAACGCGCTGTAGGGCAGGTAGCTCAGCGCCTCCGGGTAGCAGTCCGCCCCGGCCGCGGCCAGGCGGGAGTCCCGGTCGGACTCGCGCCGGATCTGCTCCTCGAACAGCGAGGGCAGCACCACCGCGCCCACGCCGGCGTCGGCTAGCCTGTGCACGCCCTCGGCGGACGACGTCAGCGGTCCCGCCGACGCGACAAGCGGGTTGCGCAGCTCCAGGCCGAGGTACCTCGTCGTCAGGTCCATCACGCGCTCCCATCCGCCGCGGGGAACCGTTCCGGTCCGCGTGCGGCCATCTCCTCGTAGGTCGTCCAGCGCTGGCGCACTTCCTCCTCGGCCCGCGTGGCGAGCTGAGCCGCGGCGTCCGGGTCGGTCCTGGCGAGGACCCGGAACCGCAGTTCCTGCGCGGTGTAGGCGGACAGCGGCAGCCTCGGCCGCGGCGAGTCGAGCAGGAACGCCCGGGTGACCGGGTCGTAACGGATCAGCGGCCAGTAGCCGCTGGCGACCGCGCGGTACTGCTGGTCCATGCCGTTGCGCAGCAGCTGGCCGTCTTTCTCGATCCCGTGCGCTATGCAGTGGCTGTAGGCGATGACCAGCGACGGGCCGTCGTAGGCTTCGGCCTCGCGCAGCGCGCGCAGCGTCTGCTGCGGGTCCGCGCCCATCGCCACCCGGGCCACGTACACGCTGCCGTAGGCGATCGCCTGCAGGGCCAGGTCCTTCTTCGGCACCCGCTTGCCGGCCGCGGCGAACTTGGCGACCGCGCCGAGCGGCGTCGCCTTGGACGCCTGCCCGCCGGTGTTGGAGTACACCTCGGTGTCCAGCACGAGCACGTTCACGTCCCGGCCGCTGGCCAGCACGTGATCAAGCCCGCCGGATCCGATGTCGTAGGCCCAGCCGTCTCCGCCGACGATCCACACGCTGCGCCGCACCAGGTGGTCGGCAACACTCAGCAGATCCCGAACGGCCGGGTGCTCCGCGTCCAGCGCAAGCAGCCGCTCTTTCAGCTCGGCAACCCGGGCGCGCTGCGCCGCGTACTCCGACTCGTGCCGCTGCGGCGCGTCGAGTATGTCTTCCACCAGACCGTCGTCGCCGAGCAGCGGCGCCAGTTCGCGCAGCCGGGTCCGGGCCAGCGCGAGCTGCTGGTCCGCCGCAAGCCGGAAGCCGAGGCCGAACTCCGCGTTGTCCTCGAACAGCGAGTTCGACCAGGCGGGCCCGCGGCCGTTGCCGTCTGTCGTCCACGGGGTCGTGGGCAGGTTGCCGCCGTAGATCGATGAGCAGCCGGTCGCGTTCGCGACCGTCAGCCGGTCGCCGAACAGCTGGGACAGCAGCCGCAGGTACGGCGTCTCCCCGCAGCCGGCGCACGCTCCGGAGAACTCGAACAGCGGCTGCAGGAACTGCGCGCCGCGCACGGTGCCGAAGTCCACCCGGGACCGGTCGGCGACCGGGAGCGTGTCGAAGAACGCGACGTTGCGCCGGACCTGCTCCCGGTCGTAGCTTCCGAGGTTGATCGCCTTGCGCACCGCCGCCCCCGGCGCTGGGGCCTCACCGCGCAGCGGCACCGGGCAGGCCTCCACGCACAGCCCGCACCCGGTGCAGTCCTCGGCGTACACCTGGAGGGTGAAGCTGCTGTCCGGCAGGCCGCGCGAGTCCAGCGGCGCGGACTCGAACCCTTCCGGCGCCCCCCGCAGCAGGTCAGCGGGGTAGAAGGTGGACCGGATGACGCTGTGCGGGCAGACGAACGAGCAGTTGCCACACTGGATGCAAGCTTGCGGATCCCATACCGCGACCAGGTCCGAAATGTTCCGCTTCTCGTACCGCGCCGTACCCGAGGGGTACGTGCCGTCCGCGGGCAGCACGCTCACCGGCAGCTCGTCGCCACGGCCCGCCAGCATCGCCGCCGTCACCGTGCGCACGAACTCCGGCGCGTCCGGGGGGATAACAGGTTGGGCGTCCGGCACGGCGTCCGCGTCCGCCACGGCGACCTCCGCCACCTCGACGCGGTGCAAACCGGCCACCGCCGCGTCCACTGCCGCGTTGTTCCTGGCCACCACCTCCGGACCGCGCCGACCGTAGCTCTTCGCGATCGCCTTCTTGATCGCCGGGATCGCCTCGCCGGCCGGCAGCACGCCGGACATCGCGAAGAAGCAGGTCTGCAGCACGGTGTTCACCCGCCCGCCCAGGCCCGCCTCGCGCGCCACCGCGCCGGCGTCGATCACGTACAGCGTGAGCTTCCGTGCCAGGATTTGCTCCCGCGCGGGAGCTGGCAGCGAGTCCCAGACCCGCTCCGGCGGCACCGGGGTGTTGAGCAGCACTACCGCGCCGGGCGCCGCCCGGTCAAGCACCTCAGCCCGGCCGATCAGCCGCGTCTGGTGCACGCCGACGAACCCGGCCCGCCGGATCAGGTACGGCGCGCTGATCGGCTCCGGCCCGAACCGCAGGTGGGAGACGGTCTCCGAGCCGGACTTCTTCGAGTCGTAGACGAAATAGCCCTGCGCATGCTGCCCGGCATCGCCGAGGATCTTGATGCTGTTCTTGTTCGCGCTCACGGTCCCGTCCGAGCCGAGCCCGAAGAACACCGCGCGCGTCGTCCGCACGTCCTCGATGTCGAGGCCGTTGTCGTACGGCAGGCTGGATCCCGACACGTCGTCGTTGATCCCGACGGTGAAGCGGGTACGCGGGACGGGCCGCGAAAGCTCGGCGAAGACGCCCGCGACCATGCCGGGGGTGAACTCCTTCGACGACAGCCCGTACCGGCCGCCGACCACAAGCGGGAGAGCACGGCGCGCCCCGGACGAGACCGCCTCCGCCAGCGCGCCGAGCACGTCGAGGAACAGCGGCTCGCCCAGCGAGCCGGGCTCCTTGGTCCGGTCAAGCACCGCGATCCGCGCCGCCGACGCCGGCAGCGCGGCAAGCAGCGCCGCCGCCGGGAACGGCCGGAACAGCCGAAGCCGCAGCACGCCGACCTTCTCGCCGCGTGCCGCCAGGTACTCCGCCGTCGCCGCCGCGGTCTGCCCTCCTGACCCCATGATCACGATCACCCGCTCGGCCTCCGGGTGCCCGCGGTACGAGACCAGCTCGTACCGCCGCCCGGTCCGGCCGGCCAGGCCCGTTACCTCGGCCAGCGCCGTCATCGCCGCCTGCACCGCCGCGGGGACCGCCGCGTAGAACGGGTTCACGGTCTCCCGCGCCTGGAAGTACACATCCGGGTTCTGCGCGGTACCGCGCACCACCGGGTGCTCCGGGCTCAGCGCCCGCGCCCGGTGCGCCCGCACCAGGTCGTAGCGGACCAGCGCGGCCAGGTCCTCATCGGACAGCAGCTCACAGCTGTTCAGCTCGTGCGAAGTGCGGAACCCGTCGAAGAAGTGCACGAACGGCACCCGCGTCGCCAGCGACGCCGCCTGCGCCACCACCGCGAGGTCGTGCGCCTCCTGCACGCTCGCCGAACACAGCATCGCGAACCCGGTCTGCCGCACCGCCATCACATCCGAGTGGTCGCCGAAGATCGACAGCCCCTGTGCCGCGAGCGACCGTGCCGCCACGTGGAACACCGCGGGGGTCAGCTCCCCGGCGATCTTGTACATGTTCGGGATCATCAGCAGCAGCCCTTGCGAGGCGGTGAACGTCGTGGTCAGCGACCCGCCCTGCAGCGCGCCGTGCAGCGCGCCGGCCGCGCCGCCCTCGCTTTGCATCTCCACCACCGTGGGCACGCCGTCCCAGATGTTGCGCCGTCCCTGGCTGGACCACTCGTCGGCCAGTTCGGCCATCGGGGAGGACGGCGTAATCGGGTAGATGCAGCACACGTCGTTCAGCCGGTAGGCGGCGGAGACCGCCGCCTCGTTCCCGTCGATCGTCACCCGGGTCATCGCCCCTCCTCTGGCACCATGTCGATAGCGTGCACCGGGCACTGTCCGTAACAGGCGGCGCAGCCGGTGCACCGGTCGTAGTCGAACTCATACCGGTGCCCCCGGCCCAGCTTGATGACCGCGTCCTCGGGGCAGGCGCCGACGCAGCCGTCGCACTCGAAGCAGTTCCCGCACGACAGGCAGCGTGCCGCCTCGTAGACCGCCTCCCGCTGCGTCAGCCCACCGGTCACTTCAGCGAAGTCCGTGATGCGAGATGCCACGGTCCGTTCGGGCTGCTGGGAGGCGAGCGCATCGCTGAAGTACCACGGATGCAGCAACTCGAAGCCTGCCTGCTCGTGCTTGGGCGGCGCCGCGTAGCGGGCGTCGCGCAGGTACGCGTCGATGTGCCGCGCGGCCTTCTTGCCGTGCCCGGTGCCGACGGTGACGGTACGCTCGGCCGGCACCATGTCCCCGCCAGCGAACACTCCCGGGCAGCCGGTCATCATGTCCGGGCCGACGATTACCGTGCCGTCCCGCTTGAACTCCACCCCCGGCACGGCGCGCAGGAACCGGGTGTCGGCGTCCTGGCCGAGCGCGAGGATCAGCGTGTCGGCGGCGAGCGTCTCCAGCTTCCCTGTGGGCCGCGGGTACCCCGACGGATCCAGCTCCATCGTCTCGATGGTCAACTCCGGGCCGTCGAACGCGGTGATCGTGCGCAGCCAGTTGATCGTGACGCCCTCGTGCTCCGCGGCGGCGGCCTCCTCCTCGTGCGCGGGCATGCGCTCCCTGGTCCGCCGGTACACGATCAGCGCGTCGCCCGCGCCGAGCCGCTTGGCGGTGCGCGCGGCGTCCATCGCGGTGTTCCCGCCGCCGTACACCGCGACCCGCCGGCCGAGCACCGGGTGGCCGCCGGCCGCGACCTCGCGCAGGAACGGCACCGCGTCGATGATCCGGCCCGCCTCCCGCGCCGGGATGTCCACGTGCTTGGACAGGTGCGCGCCGACCGCGACGAAGGTGGCGTCGAATCCTTGCCGCTCCGCGTCGAGGTCGGTAACCGCGTGCCCGCAGGTGATCCGCACGCCCATCGCCTCGATCCGGCCGATCTCCGCCGCAAGCACGTCGCGGGGCAGCCGGTAGGCGGGGATGCCGTAGCGCATCATCCCGCCGGGCTCGGCGCCCGCGTCGCGGATCTCCACCTGGTGCCCGCGGCGCGCGAGGTGATAGGCAGCGGACAGCCCGCTGGGCCCGGCGCCGATGATCAGCACCCGCTTGCCGGTGGGCTGGGGCCGCTCTATCCCGAACGGCCAGTGGTTCCTCGTCGCGAGATCGCCGAGAAACCGCTCCACGGCGTGGATGGACACCGGGCTGTCAAGTTCCCCGCGGTTGCACACGTTCTCGCACGGGTGGTAGCAGACCCGCCCGTGGATCGCGGGGAACGGGTTGTCCTCGGTGAGCAGGCGCCAAGCCCGCTCGAATTCGCCGTCCCTGGCGGCGGCCAGCCATGCCTGAATGTTCTCTCCGGCCGGGCACCCGGTGTTGCACGGCGGCAGCAGGTCCACGTATACCGGCCTGCGGGTGCGGGCGGCCCCGGTGATGCCCGCACCCTGCACCAGGTCCGGCAGCGGTGTCAGATCGCGCATGGCTCAACGCTGCGCCATACCCTGCCGCGCCGTGTAGAGCCGAAGGTCCCGGACCTGCCACGCCAGTCAGTTCCACTACGGCGACCAGTAAGCCGGGCTTACCTTCCGCCCTCGCCGGCGGGACCTACTCCCCTAACCCCGCGAGACGGCGACCCCTAACCCCGCGAGACGGCGACGAGATGTGGTGCAGGTGATGGCGTTCGCCGACGGCGCCCGCACCGATACCGAGGCCCGCCTGCTGGTTCCCGCCTGGGGCTTCCTCGGGTTCCTCGGCCCGCGGACCTTAGACCCTAACGCGGCTCAGCTTCACGTGGGAGTTTTATAGGCGGATGGCAAGGGAGGCAGAGGCATGCCCGACCTACAGGAAGCTGTCAACCAGGAAACTGTCAACCAGCAAGCTGTCAACGCCGTGCTCAGCGATGGCCGCCAGGTACGCCTGCGCATGGCTAGCGCCGGGGACGGGCCGGTTCTGACGGCGCTATACGCGGGGCTGTCCGCCCATGAGTCCGGAACCCCCTCCCCGTTCGCGCAGTCGGTGACGGCCTGGGAGAACGACGAGCTCATCGGGGTCGCGGGCTACCGGGCCCTCGGATCACCGCATCAGGCCGAGGTGACCGTAGCCGTCACTGAGCCCTGGCAATCTCACGGGGTCGGGACCCTGCTGCTTGAGTACCTCATCTCGCGGGCTCGCCGCCAGGGCATCGAATCGCTCCGCGCCGAGGTTCCCGTAGCGAACACGGAAATGCTGCGCGTGCTTGCGGACCTTGGCCTGGACCAGAAACCACCGGAGCAGGGAAACGGCCACGCCCAAGACGGTTCGGTGGTCCTCGACCTGCCGCTGGATTACGCCGACCACTATCTGGACGCCGTCGCCGCGCGCGAGGGCCACGCCGACGCGCTCAGCCTGCGTCCGGTGTTCGCGCCGCGATCGGTCGCGGTGATAGGTGCGAGCCGACGGCCGGCCAGCGTCGGTAACGCGGTTGTCCGGCACCTGCTCGCGGCGGGTTTCCATGGTCCCGTCTACCTGGTGAACCCGCATGCCGACAGTATCGCCGGCCTGCCGGCCTACCCGTCGGTGTCCGCGCTGCCTGAGGTGCCGGATCTGGCGGTGATGGCCATCCCGGCGCCCGCCGTCCCCGGCGTGGCGGAGGAATGCGGCCAGCGCGGCGTCGCGGGCCTGGTGGTGCTCGCCGCGGGCTTTAGCGACGCCGACGCCGGGCGGCTGCGCCGGGCCGTCCGGGACCATGGCATGCGAATGGTCGGCCCGAACTGCATTGGCGTTGCCAACACTGACCCTGATGTGGCACTGGACGCCACGTTCACCAAGCGGGTCGCCGCGCCCGGTTCCGTTGGTGTCCTTACCCAGTCCGGAGGGATCGGGTTCGCCGTCTCCGAGTCCCTGCACAGGGTGGGGCTAGGCGTGTCGACCTTCGCTTCGGTCGGCAACTCCTGCGATGTGTCCGGCAACGATCTGCTGCTGTGGTGGCGTGACGACGACCGGACCAAGGTGGCGATCATCTACCTCGAGTCGTTCGGGAATCCGCGGAAGTTCGCCCGGCTGGCGAGACAGCTCGGCCGCCGCAAGCCGCTCGTGGTGGTCCGGGCCGGCGCCTCGGAGGTGGCGCAGCGGGCTGCCCGCTCGCACACCGCCGCCACCGCGACCCCCGCGGTCATCAGGGACGAACTGTTCCGCCAGGCCGGCGTCGTCGCGACCGACGATCTGGCCGAGGCGATCGATGCCGTCGCCTACTTCTGCTGCCAGCCGCTGCCCGTCGGCCGGCGGGTCGCGCTGGTCTGCAACACCGGCGGCGCCGGCGTGCTCGCAGCCGACGCGTGTGCCCGCTTCGGCCTCCAGGTGCCGCCGCTAGCGGCAGCCACCCAGGCCGCCCTGGCCGCGATGCTCCCCGCCACCGGAGGAGCGGTGACCAACCCGGTCGATACCACGGCGGGAGTAAGCGCGGAGCTGTTCGGCCGCGTGCTTGAAACCGTCGCCGCGGATCCCGCCATTGACGCGATCATCCCGATCCTGACGCCGACAGCGGTCAGCCCGACCGAGCACATCCTTGACACCCTGTCGGCCGGGGTGCCGGTGGCCGCCGTCCTCCTCGGCCAGCCGGAAACGCTGACCCTGCACGGCCAGGTGCCGGTCTACGCCTCGACCACGGCCGCCGTCCGCGCGCTCAGCCACGCCGCCGGTTACGCCACATCGCGGCTGCGCGAACCCGGGACGGTTCCCGAACTGGACGGCATCGACAAGGACGCGGCCGCGGCGGTGATCAGCGCCTTCCTCACCAGGCACCCGCAGGGTGGCTGGCTGGACGGCTCCGCCCTGGATGTCGTCGTGCGCAGCTACGGGATTACGGTTGCCCCGTCAACGGTCGTCCACGACCCGGGCGCGGCCGCGGACGCCCTGACCGCGCTCGGCGGAACCGAAGGACAGGTCGCGATGAAAGCGCTTGCCGCTGACCTGGTTCACCGTAGTGACGAACACGCCGTCATCCCCGGCGTCCGGACCGCCGACGACGCACGAGAGGCGTACCGGCGGCTCGCTGCCCAGTACGGTGACCGCCTGCACGGAGTGCTGGTCCAGCAGATGATCCCGCCGGGTACCGAGATGCTCCTCGGGTTCGTGCAGGATGGCACCTTCGGCCCGCTGGTCCAGGTCGGCGCGGGCGGTGTGACGACCGACGTCGTCAAGGACCGGTCCGCGCGGCTACTGCCGTTGACCGATCGCGACGCGGAGGAAATGATCGGCTCGCTGCGGATCGCGCCGCTGCTCACCGGGTTCCGGGGCTCCCCGCCACTCGACGTTGCCGGGCTCATACGGAACCTGCACCGGGTCGCGCGGCTCGCCGCGGACTTCCCGTCCGTCACCGAGCTTGACATCAACCCGCTGATCCTGCATCCCGCGGGCTGCGCGGCCGTCGACGTGAAGATCCACGTTGCCCCCGCGCCTGTCATCGATCCCTACTTGCGGCAGTTGCGCTGACATGGCGATGAAAGCATCAGGGTAGCGGGCTACAGCGCGGCCAGCACCGCCGCCGGGGTTACAGGAATGTATCGGCTGAATTTTCGGGTAAACTTTTTTCCTGGCGAAGACTTCGTGCACCTATACGATGAATTATCTTCGCCAGGAAAAATATCTTCGCGATCATGGAGCCCGCTGACCAGAGCCGTCAATGACGAGAATGCCTACGGCGGCATCGGATTTTCTCGGCTGCGGTGCGAGGGCCACAGAGCAGGGAGTCCATTATGGCCAGCCTGCGCCGGGCACATCGACTTCGACGGCGAGGACCTGGCCGCTGCCCGGCGTCACTACCTGGGATGCGGTCATGCCACGCCATTCTGCGGCCACGCTGAACAGCGTCGTCCGCTCCGGGCCGCCAAGGACGCAGGCGAAGCCTGCGCGGTCCAACTCCACGATGCGCAGCACGGTGCCCCCCTCGGCCACACGCACGCATCGCCTGCCGGGCACCTCCGCATACCAGACTGCACCCTGTGCATCGGCGCAGATGCCGTCCGGGGTCCCCTCGCCAAGGTCGGCCCAGACCCGCCGGCCGGACAGTCCTCCATCCGCGCCGATGTCGAAGGCGACCAGGCTGTGCCGGTAGGAATCCGCGACGATCAGCGTAGAGCCGTCGGCGGTCATCGCCATCCCGTTGGGGAATGCGATGTCGCCGGCCACCTCGCGCACCGAGCCGTCCGCCGCGACCAGGGCCACCGAGCCCGGCTGGAATGTTTCTCCGGCCATCGGGTTGAACCCGGGCCGGTTGACGTAGATGTTGCCGCGGCCGTCCGCCACGATGTCGTTCCAGCCGGGGCGCCCGAGATCCGCGTGCGTGACCAGGGAACCATCGGGCTCAAGGCGCAGCAGTCGGCCGTCCGGGGAGGAGACGATCACCAGCCTGCCGTCCGGGAGCCAGGCGGTACACAGCGGTAGCGACTTCACGCACGCGATCACCTCGCTGTGACCGGCGAGATCGAGTGCGACCACCTCGCCCGCAGACCAATCAGAAAAATACAGCCGGTCATCGTGCCAGCGCGGCGACTCGACCAGCCCCCGGCCAGCGAGCAGTACCCGTACCTGATCCATTTTCCCCGCCTCCTTCCGTCATGACGGCAACGATTGAACTGTCCCCGACAGGTTGGACGAGCGGCCAGCGGTAAGTTCATCGGGCTTCATGCTGGCGCCAGGATGAGCAGGAACTCAGCCGTCCCGTTGCTGGCCAGCGACCCGAAGACGCCGTACCCGCGCGGTCCGGTGATGCCGAAGTCCGCGAAGGCGACCGGCAGCGACCCGGCGGCCTCGATCGCCGTCCCGTCGCGCCGCGCGGACAGCGTCACCATCACCGGCCGCGTGGTCCCGTTCAGCGTGAGCGCGACCGCCGCCGTCCGGGTGACCGTGGCGCCCGAGGAGAACGCCGCGGGCAGCGGGACCGGACGGGTCAGGGTGACCGTCGCGACCGGGTGGGCCGCGGTGTCAAGGCTCTGGACGAGCTGCGGCTGGCGTGCCTTCCCGTCCACCGTGATCGCGTCGAGGCTGACCTGGAACGTCGCGTGTGCGACCTGGGCGCCGGTCACCACCGCCGTGCCGGTGACATCGCCGGTGCGTCCGGTGACATCGTTGCTGAATCCGATGACGGTCTCCCGGACGCGGAAGCCGGCCACCGAACCCGTGGTAACACGCCAGGTGCCATCGAGCGCGCCGGACGGCGCGGCGGCGTCCTTCGGCAGCGCGAGCGGCACCGGCCCCGGCGTCAGCTCGATAACGGCGCCGGTCGCCGCGACGGCGAGGACGACAAGCGCGACCACGCCACCCAGAATCCACCGCCACCAGTGTCTTCGCCTCGGCGGCTTCGCCCGGAGTTGCCGGTCAGAGCGTAGTGACGAATGCGACATCGTTGTTCCCTCCTGTCCGTTCCGCGGTTCCTGCCAGTAGACTGACAGTGAAGAGACTTGAGATACAGAGTCCAAAGTCCCATCCACGGCGAAAAGGCGGGAGAAGCGATGGCTGGCTCGCAGGCGCCGACGGGCCTGGCGCGGCGCGGGCGCCGGCTGCCGGAAGACGAGACCGAGCGACGGATGCTGCGGGCGGCGCTCGCCATGATGCACCGGACCGGCTTGACCGTGAGCCTGGAGCACATCAGCTTCGAGGACGTGATCCGGGAGGCCGATGTGTCCCGCAGCAGCGCTTACCGTCGCTGGCCGCACAAGGACCTGTTCTTCAGCGACCTAGTTCTTGAGCTCGCCAGGGACCCGGCCCCCGGGATCGTCGGCGACGAGATGGACCTGATCCGGCGCATCGTCGCCGGGCGGCTAGATGAACTGGCGGACCCGCAGGCGCGCCGCTCCCTTGTCGTCGAACTCTTCCGGCAGCTCGCGGCGCTTGACTTCAAGGTCCTGTACTCGTCGCCGGGCTGGCGCACCTACCTGGCCCTGCACGCCACGTTCCTGAGCCTGAACGACGGCGGGCTCCGCGACCAGGTCCAGGCCGCGCTCGCCCAGGCCGAGCAGGACCATCTGGCCCGGGTGGCGCGGGCCTGGGAGCGCATGGCGGGCCTGCTCGGGTTCCGGCTGCGCCCCGAGTCCGGCGTCACGTTCACCACGCTCGCCACGCTGGTCGACGCCGCTATGCGGGGCCTGGTCATGACGGCCCTGACCGTGCCCGACATCGCCGGGCACGGCACCGCGGCCCAGCCGTTCGGCACGCACGAGGCCGCTGAGTGGTCGCTTCCCGCGCTGGGCCTGGGCGCCATCGCCACCGCGTTCCTCGAACCCGACCCGGAGTTCACCTGAAATGGGCGAACGCCGGGCACCTGATCATGCGACCCAGGCTGGCAGGCCGACTCGTACTGGCCTTGTGGGCAGAAGCCCGGCATGGCTGGCACCGGCTGGCCGGCACCTATGACACAGAGATCTACAACGGAACCCGCCTCGCTCCAGTTTGACCATCAGTCAGGGCCGCGGCGCCCGCGGGATGGCAGGATGGCCAGGGCGATCACGCAACCGCCGATCGCGACGCAAGCGCTGGTCAGCAGCCCCAGGTCCATGCCGCTGACGAAGGCGCTCCTGGCCACGTGTCCCAGTTCCGTGCCGAGTTGCCCGCCGACCCGGGCCGCCACCTCAAGCGCCCCGCCGAGTGAGCCGCGTACGGTCTGGAGGATCGAGACCGGCACGTGGTACGGGGCCAGGGCCGCGGATATGTTGCCGGTATAACGCGTGTTCAGCAGGCTCCCGATGACGGCGACGCCGAGTGCCCCGCCGGTCTGCAGGAACGTGCCGTTGGTGGCCGAGCCGACGCCGGTGTCGCCGCTGGGCAGCGAGCCCATCACGGACTCGGTCACCGCGGGCATGGCCAGCCCGGCGCCCGCGCCGAGCAGTATGAGACCGGCCATGATGCCGGTGTACGCCGATGTGACGGATGTAGCGGAGAGCTGCAACAGGCCAGCGGTGATGCACAGCATGCCCGCCGCCACCGTGTACCTGACCGTGGTCACCCGCAGGCCGAGCGAGGCCAGCGGCGCGATGACCGCGATCATGCCAGCGGCGGGCAGCACCCGGATGCCCGCCTCGAGCGCGCTGTACCCCAGGCTGAACTGCAGGAACTGGGTCAGCAGGAACAGCGCCCCGTACAGGCCGAACGTGACCATGGCCATCGAGCACACGGCGCCGGAGAACGCCCGGTTGCGGAAGAACGCCAGGTTAAGCATGGGGTGCGACGTCCGGCTCTCCCACAGGGTGAACAGCGCAAGCACGGCGAGCCCGCCGGTTCCCGCGGCGAGCACCCGGGGCGAGGTCCAGCCCCGTATCGGGGCCTCGATCAGCGACCACAGCATCAGGCCCAGGCCCGCGACGGACAGCGCCGCTCCCGCCAGGTCCGGTCGCCGGGCCGCCGGGTTCCGTGACTCGGGGACCAGCGGGATGGCGCACGCGAAACCGGCCACCGCGACCGGCACGTTGATCAGGAACACCGAACCCCACCAGAACCGGGCGAGCAGCGCACCGCCGACGATCGGGCCGAGCGCGATCCCGAGGCCGCTGGTGCCAGCCCACAGGCCGATCGCCCGCTGACGTTCGGCCGGATCAGTGAAGATGCTGGTGATCAGCGACAAGGTGGCCGGCATCATGATCGCGCCGCCGATCCCCATGCTCGCCCGGGCGGCGATCAGCATCC
>Ga0335075_10006725_pt1 | contig 17742 bp, 14 predicted proteins | sample Lox_Sample_24_FD_206723 | JGI IMG/M metagenome (GOLD analysis project Ga0335075, IMG submission 206723) | Soil microbial communities from Loxahatchee National Wildlife Refuge, Florida, United States - Lox_Sample_2.4 | ecosystem: Environmental > Terrestrial > Soil > Wetlands | place: USA...
GCGTGCTCTACGTGCTTCAGCGACCTGATCGAGTGCTCTAGGTGCCACTGGAGGTAGGCGGCGGTCAGGCCGCTGCACTCTACCTGGTGCCTCCGCTCGCTGGCGTCGGCATGCTCCCAGTCTCCCCGCAGCAGCGCGCTCATCAGTGCCACGGTGCCCACGGCCGGGGTCGCCGAGCCTGGCGACCGGCAGTTCTGGCACGTCAGGCCACCAGAAGCAAGCCCGAAGGCACGCAGTCCGCCAGACGCCCTGGCCTGCGGCGCGGTCGTGCCGCAGACCGCGCACTCCTCGAGCGCCGGGGCGTAACCGGCCACTGCGAGCGACCTGAGCAGGAACGCGTCCAGCACGAGCCGCGGATCATGCACGCCTTCGCAGAGCGTACGCAGGCCGCCGACCAGCAGCAGGAACTGCCGCATCGACGGCTCCTTCTCCACCGGGGTCAGCTTCTCGGCGGTCTCCAGCATCGCGGTCCCGGTGGTGTACCTCGGGTAGTCGCCGACCAGCTGCTCGCCGTACGGCCGCAGCGTCTCGGCCTGGGTGATCACGTCCAGCGACCGGCCGGTGTACAGCAACAGGTCGACGTGGGTGAACGGCTCCAGCCGCGCGCCGAACCGTGACTTGGTCCGCCTTACGCCCTTGGCGACCGCCCTGATGCGCCCGGACTTTCGCGCCAGCACGGTGACGATGCGGTCGGCCTCGCCCAGCTTGTGGGTGCGCAGCACGATGCCATCGTCACGGTAGATCGCCACCAGCCCATTCTCGCCCACTTCGGGACGCCGCCGGTTAAGCCGAAGGTTTGAAGTTACGCGCGTTAGCCAGCGGTCGTCACGATGACCCCCTGCGCCTGTGCGGCCGACAGGCCAAGGTGCGCGGCGATCAGGCGCGCGGCGCCGCGCTCGGAATCCGACAGCGGGCCGTCGGCCAGCCCGACCCGGATCGCGTCGGCCAGGAACCACTCGGGCGCGGGCATCGTCAGCTGGATGGCCAGCGTGGCCAGCGACTCGGCGTTGGCCAGCCGGCGACCCTCGGCCAGGGCCAGGTCCGCGGTCAGAGCCGCTTCATCGTAGCCGGGGCGCCCGGCGGCCTGGACGATGTCGATCGCCCGGCTCCGGGCTGCCGGGCTCTCCGGGTCGCCTGCCTGCAGCATCATCGTGACCGCAGCCAGCGCACCGGCCGGCAACGCCACCTGCATGGCCGCTGAGGTGGGAATCGACAGCACCTCGAGCCGGTACCTGGTGCGGCAGATCCGGCACTGGAGGTGCTCGGCCACGCGGTCCAGCGGGACTACAGGGATCATCAGCACCTGGAACCAGCGGCGGCCGGTGCAGCGCTGGTAGGGGCGGTCTCCGCCGCAGCGGTAGCAGTGCACGGTGCCGTGACCAGTGGTTTTGAAGTAAAAACGTACTCCGATCAGGCCCAACGATCCGCTCCCCCCGCCAGGCCACCTGCCCGCTGCACAAACATCGTCCTGGCTGACCAGACATCATCACACGTCCCGAGCATGGCCGGCAGCCTAATGCGGCAAAGCCGGATGGACCATCCCCCTGCGTCGTACTCGCGGAAATACGGCCACCAGAGCGGGAACGTGGCCACCTTCGCCTGGTCGAGCTGCCAGGTATTTCGCTTGCGACGCGCCATGGAGCAGGTATTAGCTGACAGCCGTGCGAATCGAGCGGTTCGATCCAGTGGCTGACGAGACCCGCCTCAAGTGTTGCTACGAGCTGGTTACAGCCGGCCACGAGGTGGATGACCCGGATGTGCCAGCCCGCTCGTACCGGTGGTTCCGCGGCTGGTGGACAGAGGGCTTCGCGGGCAACCCGCACCAGATCTGGCTGGCCGCCACGCCTTCCGGCGCCCTGCTCGGCGCCTACGTACTCGAGCTGCCTGAGCGAGATAACCGTGCCAACGGATTCCTCTCCGTAGTAGTCGCGCCATCCTGCCGGCGGCAGGGCGTGGGGACCACGCTGATAGCGCATGCGGCCGGGCAAGCTGACCTGGCGGGCCGGACGCTGCTGATGTCCGACGCACGGGTCGGTGCGCCTGGTCACATCTTCGCCGGGTCGATCGGCGCTCGGCCGGGCATGATCGACGTCCGGCGCGTGCTTGATGCCGGGCCGGCCCTGCCTGCTCGCCTCGCCGGGCTGAGGGCCGAGGCGGAACAGCACTCTGCCGGGTACACGCTGCGCCTCTGGGCCGGCATAACGCCAGATGAGCTGGTCGGGCCGGTCTGCGCTCTCAACGAGGCGATGGCGGATGCCCCGCACGGCGAAGCCTTCGAGCCGATGGCCTGGGACGCCGACCGGATCATCGCGGAGGACAGGCGAGTGATCGGGCAGGGCAGGCGAATGTATTCGGTAGCGGCCCTCCACGACGCTACCGGGGCCGCCGCTGCCCTGACCCAGGTCTTTGTCGATCCCGATGTCGCCGGATGGGGATGGCAGGGGCTCACCGCGGTGACCCGCGAGCACCGCGGCCACCGGCTCGGGCTGCTCGTCAAGGTCGCCATGCTCGAGTGGCTGGCCGGGGCGGAGCCGCAGATAAGCCATTTCGTCACCTTCAACGCGGCGGTCAACGAGCACATGATCGCGGTCAACGACAAGCTCGGCCACCGGGTCAGCGACCAATTCCAGATGTTCGAGATCGACGTGGCGGACGCCAAGAACCTCCCGGCCCGCCAGTAAGTACGCCCGCCAGTAAATGCGTTGCCGCCGCTGCGGGCGAGCCAGTTAGATGCCTGCGTGCGTATCGAGCGATTCGACCCGAACACCGAAACCGGCAAGCTGCGCGCCTGCTTTGACATGACACGGGCGGGCTGGCCGGTCGACCACCCAGACGAGCCGCCCTGGGCCTACGACAGCTTCGCCGGCAAGTGGGCCCGCGGTTACGACACCGCGCCGCGGCAGGCCTGGCTGGCTAGCGATGAGGCAGGTGAGCCCGTCGGGGGGTACCTGCTGCGGCTGCCGGACAAGGAGAACATCTCGACCGCCCGCTGCCGGATGGTGATCTCTCCTGCGAGGCGGCGGGCCGGGCTCGGGCGCGGGCTGCTCGCGCACTGCGCTGACCAGGCGCGGCAGGCAGGCCGGTCGCGGCTGACCGGCAGCGTCAGAGATGACACTCCAGGCGCCGCGTTCGCGGCCGCGATCGGCGCCCGTGGCGGCATCACGGACGTGATCAGGATGCTGTCCATCGGCGATGAGATGCCCGCGCGGCTGGCCAGGCTCCGGTCGGCTGCCGAGCCGTTCGCGGCCGGCTACTCGCTGCTGAGCTGGCTGGGCGTCACGCCAGCTGAGCACCTCAGCCACGTCGTGGCCGTCGAGGCTGCGATGGCCGACGCGCCCAGGAACGACGGCATGGAACCCAACGTGTGGACTGCCGAACGCGTCAGGGAGTCTGAGGAGACGATGGTCAAGCACGGACTGACCTTGTACACGGTGGCCGCCAGGCACGACGCCACCGGAGAGCCCGCCGCGCTGACTCAGATGTGCACCGAGGAAGACACGCCTGACTGGGCGTTCCAGCAGATGACCGCGGTGCGTCCGGAACACCGCGGGCACCGGCTTGGCCTGCTGGTCAAGATCGCCATGCTAGACCTGCTGGCTGTGCACGAGCCCGCAGTCAGGCATATCCAGACCGACAACGCCGGGTCGAACGCGCACATGGTCGCTATCAACGAGCAGCTCGGCTTCAGGATCGCCGGCACCAGCCGCGACTGGGAGCTTGATCTGACCAGCCAGCCGAGTACTCAGTCGTAAAAGCCCAGGCGCCGCAACTGGCGAGGATCGCGCTGCCAGTCCTTGGCTACCTTGATCCTCAGGTCCAGGTACACACGGGTGCCTAGCAGGGCCTCTATCTGGTGCCTCGCCGTAGTGCCGACTTCTTTCAGCCGGGAGCCCTTCGCGCCGAGCACGATCGCCTTCTGGCTGGGCCGCTCAACATACATGAGTGCATGAACGTCGATCAGATCTTCCCTGCCCTGCCGTGGCGCCATCTCCTCGACCACGACGGCGATCGAGTGCGGTAGCTCATCCCGCACGCCTTCCAGGATCGCCTCCCTGATCAACTCGGCCACGAGCTGCTGCTCGGGTTCGTCGGTCAGCTCGCCATCCGGGTACAGGGGCCTGCCCGGCGGCAGATAGGAAACGAGAACGTCGGCCAGCACGCTGAGCTGGAATCCCGCTAGTGCCGATACCGGGACGATGTCGGCCCAGTCGCCAAGCTCACCGACCGCCGCCAGCTGGGCGGCCACCTGCTCTCTGGTCGCCTGGTCCGTTTTGGTCACGATCGCCACCACCGGGGTCTTGCCGATGCTCGCTAGCTCGCCCGCCAGGTACTTGTCGCCCGGTCCGATCCGCTCATTGGCAGGCAGGCACAAACCGATGACATCGACCTCAGTCAGGGTTGACCGGGCCAGGCTATCCAGCCGCTCGCCGAGCAGGGTGCGCGGCCGGTGCAGGCCAGGTGTGTCGATGATCACTAGCTGCGCGTCCGGGCGGTGCACGATGCCGCGGATGGCCCGCCGCGTGGTTTGCGGTCGACTGCTGGTAATGGCCACCTTGGCGCCGACGAGCGCGTTCATCAGCGTGGACTTGCCGACATTCGGCCGCCCAGCAAAGCAGGCGAACCCAGACCTGAACTCGGCCGGTGAGTTATGCGACGGCGTCCCCACGTGGTGATTCTCCCCCACATGGGCGTTCCCGCCCTAACTTAGGCACGCGCCGCCAGCTAGTCAGGGACGCAGGGTCGCAAGGACGGTCCCGTCCGGTGCTGCGTAGAAGACCACTGCGTCCGGCCCGAGCTCGCGGACTGCGGCAAGGTCGGCGGGATCTACGGCTCCTCCGTCGCTGACCAGAGCCGCCGCTTCGAGACTGGCCGCGCCGCTGGACACTGCCATCGCGACAGCCAGGTGCAGAGCGGACAGCCTGAGAGATGGCAGGGCAACCGCCGCTGCCGCATAGGTGCGCCCGGTCTCATCGCGGACGGCAGCGCCTTCAGCCGCTGCCACCCTCGCCCTGGCAGCGCGGGCAAGTGTAATGATCTTGTCGTCTTCGGGGCCGGGAGCGGCCGGCGCCTCGTAGCTCACGCTGCCGATGATAGACCGGCTCGGGCCTGGCGGAGCCGGCAGTCCGGTTCGCGCCCTTGCTCGGGTTTACGGGGTAAGCGCTGTATCGATATCAACAGCCCGGAAATGCCCAACCTATTTCCGGCCCGAATCAGTACGTTGCCGTGCGAAAACCAAGATTTAACCTGTCACTGACGTTGCGACAAACAGGGCTCTGACCTGGGGAAACTACAATAACTAAACGCCGGCAAAGCCGCCCCGTGACCTTATGCGCAGCCAAAGCTTGCAACCGGCAAATCCGTCGATGCGTCTCCCCTTATGCACGGCACTGAGGGAGAGGATCGAGCGCGCCGTCTAAATGATGCAGCGCACTCGAATAAGAGTGTGCTGGAGAAGCCCGGCTATGGCCGAAAACATAACGGCGCCTGAACCGTTGCAGGTCGGTCAGGTCGCCCAAATCGCTGCACGCGGCGCAGCGGCATGGACGAACAGGTACCTGCGCAAGGTGGTGATTGCCGACGGATGCTGCGCGCTGGCCGCAGGCCTGCTGGCATTTGAAGTGCGGTTTGACGGCGACACATCCGCAGACGCTGGCTATTTCTGGCTCGGAATCGCTCTGCCGGTGCTATGGCTGGCCGCATTGGCACTGGCGGGCGCCTACGACACCCGTTTCATTGGCGTCGGAACAGACGAATTCCGGCGCGTAGTCAACACCGGTGTCGGCCTGACGGCCGCCGTCGCGATCGCCGCCTACGCCACCAAAACCGAGATCGCGCGCGGCTACGTCGTCGTCGCGCTACCTTGCCTGACGGTTTTTGACGTGCTTCTGCGGTACTGGCTGCGCAAGTGGCTGCATCACCTGCGCTCGCTCGGCGACTGTATGCGGAAGGTCGTGGTGGTCGGGCATCCGGACGTCATAGCCGAGCTCGCGACTGCCCTGCGACGCGACACCTATCACGGGCTCACGGTCGTAGCCGCGTGCGTCCTCGGCCCTGACTGCCCGGACGAGATCGACGGAATCCCGGCCGTCGGCGGTTTGGTCAACGTCATTGACGAGGTACAGCGGACGGCCGCAGACACCGTCGCGGTCCTGGCCTGCCCTGAGATGAGCGGCGCCCGCCTCAGGGACCTGGCCTGGGCTCTGGAGAAGTCGGGCACTGACCTCTGCGTCGCGCCCGCGCTGCTCGATGTGGCTGGCCCGCGGACCACGATCAGGCCGACGGCAGGACTGCCGCTGCTGCATGTCGACCACCCGGAGTTCACCGGTGCCCGCCGGCTCATCAAGTCGGCGTTCGACCGTGCGATTGCCCTCTCGGCACTGACTCTGCTGCTGCCGCTATTCATCGTCGTTGCCGCGGCTATCAGGCTCAGCGACGGCGGTCCGGCCTTCTTCTGGCAAACCCGGGTTGGCAAGGACGGCAAGCTGTTCACCCTTTGCAAGTTCCGCACGATGGTGGTCGACGCGGAGCAGCGCCTCGCCGACCTGGCAGCGGACAACGACAGTGACGGCCTGCTGTTCAAGATCAGGCAGGACCCGCGGATAACCCGGGTCGGGAAGTGGCTGCGCCGGCACTCGCTGGACGAGCTGCCGCAACTTCTTAACGTGCTAGCCGGCGAGATGTCCCTTGTCGGCCCGCGCCCGGCGCTGCCGGACGAGACGACCGCCTACGGGCACCATGTGCGGCGGCGCCTGGCGGTGAAGCCAGGCATCACTGGCTTGTGGCAGGTGAACGGGCGATCCGATCTGCCCTGGGACGAGGCCGTGCGGCTCGACGTGAGTTACGTCGAAAACTGGTCGTTCTTTCTCGACCTGCAAATCCTGTGGAAAACCTGGTCGGCCGTGCTGCACGGAGATGGCGCGTATTGACCGTGGCAAGCCCGACATCGATGGCAGTCAGGTCCGGGCATGGAAGTGGCTCAAATACTCGAGAGATGAGGAGGGTGGCGAGGTGGCCGTGCGGGTGAGTACAACCCGCCGTCGTGCGGATAGTCAGCGCAGCTCGTCGGCTTTGGCCGACCGTCGTGTTCCAGAGGTAACGGATCAAGGCAGCGAAGCCTTGGACGTGGCGCAGCTCGTACGGCAGGCAAGCCGCGGAGACCGGTCCGCGTGGGAGCGTCTTGTTGATCAGTACTCCAGATTGTTGTGGGCGACGACGCGCGATTTCAGGCTCGCCGAGAACGACGCGGCCGACGTCGTTCAAGGAACGTGGCTGCGCCTGCTTGAGCACATCGATCGCATTGAGTACCCGGAACGCATCGGCAGCTGGCTAGCGACGACAGCGCGCCATGAATGCCTGAGACACCTAGCAGCCGGCAAGAGGGTGATGGTGGTTCAGGACGACCATGACGCGTTCAGTGAAGCAGTCGGCCATCAGCCCGACGTCGACGAGCGCCTGCTGGCCGAGGAGCGCGCGCAAGCAGTCCGCGCCGCCGTGTCTACCCTGCCCTCGCGATCGCAACAACTGCTCGAGCTGCTGATGGCGGACCCGCCAGTGTCGTACACCGAGATATCTGACCAGCTAGGCGTGCCGATCGGCAGCATAGGTCCCACCCGCGGCCGGTGCCTCGAGCGGCTGCGCCTGGCGCTTCAGGCAACCTGACCAGCCGTCATGTCACGAGCTGAGCGCGTCCGCATCGACCCACCTGCCGCCTGCTGCCTCGACCTCAGGGTAGGCGGCGCTCACCTCAGCTCGCAGATCGGCCACGAAGAGCAGCACGGCACCGGGCGTGCGGGCGGCGAGCTCGGCCGGACTGACGACAGGGATGTCCGTGCCTGGCATCCGCAAGCCCTGCTTGGCCGGCGAAGCATCGGCCACCGCTGGCAGCAGGCTGCTGTCGACTTCGGCACGGCGAAGCAGTGCCACCGCACGCGACGCGGCGCCGTATCCGACCACGGAGCGTCCTGCGCTGCGCTCGGCGATCAGCCATTCGCGCAGGCCGCGCGCCTTCGCCTCACAGGCGCGCTGCAGTCCGGCGAGCACCACTTGATTGCGCACACCGATGGCAGCATCGTCTGCCAGCAGCGCGGCTACCACGTCGTCCGGCGCCGGAGGATGGTCAGCCTCGCGCTGGGCAGCCAGCAGGACGGTCCCGCCGTAGAGGTCGAAGCTCCACGCCGTCCGCGGGCGCAGGCCTGCTGCCGCGAGCATCACCCGCAGCGCGGTAGCCGAGTAATAGGCGTAGTGCCCGTGGCGGAGCGCGTTCCACTGCCCGTGACGGATTATGGCGCCCAGCGCGTGATACTGCAGCAGGAGGATCCCGCCCGGCTCGATCCGCGACGCCCGCTGTGCCAGCGCGGCGAACTGATCGGCGGCGTGCATCATGCCGAAGCAGTCGACGATCACATCGGCAGCCTCGTCGTCAGCCACCTGCTTGAGCCCGGCGGCGGCCAGCAGATCCAGCCAGGATCCACCGTGCGGGCTGCCGTATTCAGCAACCTTGCCGCCCTCGCGCAGCAGCCCCGCCGCGCCCACGCGCCGGACGGCCTCGGCTGCCTGGTCTACCAGGGCGGCCGGCTCGGCGCCCCTGGGCTCTTCCGGCACGGTCGGGTCCTCGGCCAGCTGAGCCAGGCCGCAGCGCGAGCACAGCCACATCCGCAGCGGGTACTCGGGGTCAGGACTCCGATCGTCACAGCGCGGGAAATAGTCGCAGGCAGGCTGCTGACCGAGATCAAGCACGATCTCCCCGGCGCGTCCCCGGCAGGCCCGGCAGCAATGCTCTGCCACGAGCGCCATCCTTTCAGAACGAAGAACAATGCCGTTCTAAGGCTCGCCGGGTCGCGGGCCGGAAGCCGGGGGCAAACGTGCCGTTGACGCCTGACTGCCGCCTGTGCGGTGCCAGCCTTACCCGAACATTCGTGGACCTCGGGATGTCACCGCTGTGCGAGAGCTATGTATCAGCGGACAATCTCGATGCCATGGAGAAGTTCTATCCACTCCATGTCCGCATCTGCGATTCCTGTTTGCTCGTTCAGCTGCCTGCCTACGTATCCGGCGAAGATATCTTTTCTGACTACGCGTATTTTTCGTCCTATTCCGATTCCTGGGTCGCTCACGCGCGGCGGTACGCCGAAGGGATGATCGCCCGTCTCGGCCTCGGGCCAGACAGCCTGGTCACCGAAGTAGCCAGCAACGACGGTTACCTTCTGCAGCACTTCCTCGCGGGCGGAGTCCCGGTGCTCGGCGTCGAGCCGGCGGCCAACGTTGCCGAGGCGGCGAAGGCCAAGGGCATCAGGACCGAGGTGCAGTTCCTCGGCGCCGGGACCGGCGCGGACGTCGCCGGCCGGTATGGTGCGGCCGATCTTGTCGTGGCCAACAATGTGCTCGCCCACGTGCCGGACATCCGCGGCTTCGCGGCAGGCCTGCGCGCGCTGGTCAAGGACACCGGCCTGGTCACGCTGGAGTTCCCGCACCTGCTGCGCCTGGTCGAGCGGCGACAGTACGACACGATCTATCACGAGCACTACTCCTACCTGTCGCTGCTCACCTCCAGTCGCGTCCTCGCCGAAGCGGGCCTGAAGGTGATTGACGTGGACGAGCTGGATACTCACGGCGGATCACTGCGCCTGCATGCAAGACCGGTTGAGTCCGCGGGCGAGGAAGCCGCCAGCGTGAAGGCCGTGCTCGACACGGAGGAGTCGGCTGGCCTGCACACTCTCGCGGGTCACGAAGGCTTCGCCCGCCAGGTACTGCAGATCAAGAGCGACCTGGTGGGATTCCTGCTCGACGCGGCCAGGCAAGGCAAGTCGGTGGCGGGCTACGGCGCCCCGGGCAAGGGCAATACCCTGCTCAACCACTGCGGCATCCGATCTGACCTGCTGAGCTACACCGTTGACCGGAGCCCGGTCAAGCAAGGCCAGTTCCTGCCAGGCACGCATATCCCGATTTACGCGCCGGAACGCCTGGCGCAGACCCGGCCTGATTACGTTCTCGTGCTGCCGTGGAACCTGCGGGCTGAGATCAGCAAGCAGCTCGAGTACGTCAGGTCCTGGGGCGGCCAGCTGGTTTTCCCGATTCCTGAGCTGGAAATTGCGTAAAAGGTGATCCGATGAAAGTTGTGCTCTTCTGTGGTGGCCTCGGAATGCGGATGCGCGACGGCGTTAGCAGCGGCCCCAAGCCGATGGCAATGGTCGGGGAGCGCCCGCTGCTGTGGCACGTCATGCGCTATTACGCCCACTTCGGCCATACCGACTTCATCCTGTGCCTCGGATACGGTGCCGCCTACGTCAAGGATTTCTTCCTTAGCTATGACGAGACGCGGTCGAACGACTTCGTACTCGAGAACGGCGCTCAGGATGTGAAACTGTTCAGCACCGATATATCCGACTGGCGGATCACCTTCGTCGATACGGGCCTGAGCTCCCCCATCGGCGAGCGCCTCCGCCGGGTACGGCGGTTCGTAGCGAACGAGCCGATGTTCCTCGCGAACTACGCCGACGTGCTGACGAACGCGCCACTGCCGGACATCATCGCGCGGTTCGCTGAGAGCGACGCGGTGGCCAGCCTGCTCGCGGTGCCGCCGCAGTCGTCACATCACGTAGTAGATATCTGCGACGACGGCCGGGTCGCCCACGTGACCCCGATGCGCGACCTCCGCCAGTGGGAGAACGGTGGTTACTTCGTGCTCAGGCCGGAGATATTCGGGCATCTGCGCGAGGGCGAGGACCTGGTCGAGGACGCCATCACGCGACGACTGGTCCCGCTGCGGCGCGTCCTTGCCTATCCCTACAAGGGCTACTGGTCACCGGCCGACACCGTGAAAGAGCGTGCTCAGCTTGAGGACATGTACCAACGCGGATACTGCCCGTGGATGATCTGGGACCGGGACAGGTCAGGCATGGTCGAGCCGCTCGGCAACGCACTGGACGAGGGAGCCGGCCTAGCCAAGGGCAGCGGCGCCACGTTGCAGTCAATCCCGGCAATAGGGTGAACTGCGCATGCTGCCATTGCACCTTGCCATCCCCCAAGGCGGGCCGCTGGCCGTACTCGCCATCGGCGCGCATCCGGATGACATAGAGATCGGCGCGGGCGCCACGCTGCTAGGCATGGCCGAAAGCCAGCCCGCCCTGCGAGCACACTACGTCGTGGTCACTGGCTCGCCTGACCGTCAGCTTGAGGCACGGCACGCGGCCAGCGAGTTCCTGCCGGGCGCGAACCTGACCGTCGAATTGCACGATCTGCCGGAGGGGAGACTCCCTGCCCGGTGGGGCCAGGTCAAGGACCTTCTGGAGGATGTCGCCAGCAGTTACGCCCCCGACATCATCATCGCCCCTCAGCCGGGTGACGCTCATCAGGACCACCGGACGATCGCGGAGATCCTGCCCACGGTATTCCGCGATCACTTGTCGCTCGGGTACGAGATCCCGAAGCGAGACGGAGACTTCGGCCGCCCGGCCATGTACTTCCCGATGTCAGCTGACATGGTCAGGCGCAAAGTGGAACTGCTGCATAAATGCTTCCCGTCCCAGCACTCGCGTGACTGGTGGGACGAGGAGGTGTTCCGCGGGCTCCCGCGGCTGCGCGGCATGGAATGCGGCGCAAACTACGCCGAGGCATTTAGCTGCGCCAAGTCGCTGGTCCGCAGCTCGCAACCGCACTGCGGCTAGCCTGCGGACGTTACCCGAGGTCGCTCGGCCCGGCGGCAGCGCTTCCCCTGACCGACAGGAGGAAGCCGGCCTGGGCCGGGTGTGCTCCGTCGGGTGCCACGCCGACCCCACGTCCGGGTCCGCCGGCCGGCGACAGTCCCAGGCTCTCGTCCGTCTTGTCCACTCCGATGAGCACACCAGAGATCAGCGGCGTACCACCCAGCCTCGTCATCTCGCCGACGCCTCGAATCCTGGCCGCCGTGGACTGTCCGACAGTAACCATTGCAACCGCGCCAGCCGCCCAGCTGCCCAGATGGTCGCCTCCCAGCGACGGGTCAAGCGAGGCGAGCGTAAGGACCACGTCCGCCGATGCACAGGCGGCGGCAAGCTGCGCACCGGCCTCGGCGCTGCGCGCCCCCCGCGCGAGCGGACCAGACGGCAGCACGTCGTCAGGCGCGGGAATCGCCGCGACGAGCTGGACGTCCTGCACGGTGACCGACCTGACACCGGGCTCGGTGGTGCCGAGGAGCTGACCCGCGGGACTGCCGTCGCACAAGTCGGCCACAACCGCTCGCAAGCCCTTCTGCGCGTACGAAACAGCCAGCGAGACGACGCAGACTGCTGGCACCTGCACATCATCGACCGGGATGACGGCCAGGGTGGCGGGGCCACGGGGAGCTGGCTGAACCGCAGTGTGAAGGTAGGCGACGATCCGCCGGATCTCGGCAGTGTCAGAGATCGCCAGCCCTCGCCGTCCGCGGCCGGCCGGTATCTTGCCCACGCTAAGCCTGACGGGAGCTCCGAGGGCATACGCGACATCGCTGCGCCGGCGCAGTCGATCAGACACGAGAGCGCCGATGATGACAATCGCCATACCGAGTGCGAGGCCGCCGACGAGCCCGCCCCCGACATATTCCAGCATTCGCTTCTTGCTGTGCTGAATTACGAGCGCGGCCGGGCCGATTTGCTGAGTGCCCTTGGCCGTCACCGTGTTCGCCTCCTGGTCCGTAGCCTCGTCAGTCGCGACGGCCTGCTTGAACGCGGTCAGGTCGTTGACTTGCTGAGTGTGCTCATGACGCAAATGCGTGAGGTTTGCCTGTTGCGCCGGGCTGGCGGGCTGGGCCGACACTTGGGCGATCTTGCTGCTGAGCGTGTCGATACGTTGCTGCGCTTGCAGGAGTTGCTGCTGAAGCGTCGCGTTCACGAGGCTGTTCTGGCTATTCAGCAAATGCTGCTGGTAGGCAAGGAACGCCGAGGCCAGCGCCTGGGCCGCGCGGATAGCCATGTCGCTGGAAGCTGCCTTGACCGTGATCGAAAGCACCTGGTCAGTGACGGCAGTGGCCGAATAGTCGCTGGTGAAGTCAGCAACGTTCTCGTGCAGCCCGAGCATGCGCAGCGCCGCACCAGCGACCGGCAGGCTCTTCACCATTGCCTGGTCGTCCATTATCGGTCCGTCAGTGGCCACGTTCTCGCTGTTCGGGATCATGATGTCGACTCTGGCCTGGCTTGACACGGGGAACTTGTAAAAAAAGGCGAGGCCAATGACCAGGCCGACGACTGCAGTCACGAGCCACAACCGCATGCGGCGCTTCAGCGCCGCTTGCACGTACCCCATGCTGGTGAATCCGGTAGCGAGGTCACCGGCGGTGCCTTCGTCGAGATTCGCGAAGTCGTAGTATGTCCAGTCGTCGGATGCCAAAGCGCCCTCAGCGATGTTCGGAGCGGCGCGGACGGAAAGGGCAGCCGCCTCGGTTCCGTCGCCGCCCTCAAGCTGGCCCCCGTCGTGCACTTTCGAGTTCCCGTCAGTCACTGTTCTGTCCCCATCGTCACACTCGTCAGTCGCGTCGGCTGTACTCGCCGGGTTATCCCAAGCTGCGGGATGCGCCCAGTCGTGGGATCGGACGAGTACGGATCGGCGACAAGGATTCCATCAATTTGGCGGCCGAGAGCCCCAGCACTGGCCGAGATCAGGGCAAGCTCCTCGGCACTCACGACTCCTGCGGACACCCCGAGAACAGTCGAGTTGGTCGGCAGCAAATCGCCCATTTCCGGGGCGCGGCCGCTGACAACCGCGACGGCGATTATCAGCGCGGCATCGGGCCACGAGAGCAGGCTGTCGGGACCGGCAACAGCAACCTGCAAATGCCCTGACCGCCTCGCCGGCTGAGCGGCGCAAGCCGTGTGCAGCGCAGCGGCCACGTTAGTGTCCTGCTGAGGTCCGATGACAAGAGCGGTGCGGATGCCCTGAGACGCGGCAAAGACCGCGAGCTGCGGTCCGAGGGCGAGCGCGCGCTTGTCAGTCGACAACGACAGGACAGTGATAGAGCAAGCGCCGGGCGGGCGCCCTGGCCGCGGCCTGGATAGCCCGAGATAATGCAGTGCATTATGCAGGCGCCGAGCGATAGCGTTGCTGGGCTGGTAACCGTCAAGCAGTTTCGCCCAGTCGGCGGCGGTGCTCGGATGCCGGACGGCAAGGGATGCAATGACAGGAACGCCGATCGCGTCGGCTATCTGGTCACGCAGCCGTAGGCGCCGATCGCGATGGCCGACAGCAAGCACCCCGATTGCTCCAATCAATGCTCCAAGCACCGCGCCGATAGCGCTGGCAATGATCGCGAATGTTGTTGACCGCAGCCCGGCGGCGCTTGTCGCGCTTTGCAGCAGTCGCGTCGGCACTTTGCCGGCCGCGCTGTTATCGGAGCCGACATAGGCCATGAAACTAGCGGCGACGGCGTTTGCAATGTTCTCGGCTTCCGCGGCCGTCTTCCCGTCGGCACCAATCGAGACAATATCAGGCGTGAGCTCCTTAGCTTTGACGTCCCCCTGCAGAGTTTGCAGCGACATCCTCGTGCGGACGTCAGGAAGCGCCTTCTTTAGCACCTCGTTGCTGGTCACAATTACGACCTGACTTGAAATGTCCTTGATATTGAACGGAAAGGCAACGAGCGCGGCGCTTGATTTGAGCGGCGGATTTACGTGAGCGTACCCGGCACCTGCGACCGCGCCCAGTACTGCGACGAGCCCGACGGTCCGCCAGTGACGCCTGATGATTTGCATGGACTTTCGCAGGTCCAGGGGCTGCTCGCTCATCCCGCCTCCGCGTGGCTACTTACTTCTTCTCAGGATTCGCCAATTCGCTGCCCCGGAAGAACTCCAGCCGGGTGGCCAGGGGCGTGTCAGGCGCCGAGCGTCCGCAGCCAATCAAGGTAAAGGCTGCCGTGCGCCGGCCGAGACCGCTTGAGTACCAGCCCAGGATCGGGTCGGTCTCACCGCGGTGCAGACTCCACTTCAGCGGCTCAGGTAGATCGATGCAGGCAGCGCCCGGGGTAGGCGCGGCGGGCCAGCTCAAGATCGCGCGGCCAGCGCCGTCGAGCTCTGCATGAACGTCGGGCCCGAAGTGCATTGCCAGGCGCAGGTCGTGGGTACCGCCGTCGATCTCGTCGACAATGTCGATAGTGCGCGAGGCGCGGTCAAGGCGCACACATCGCCGGTGCCGCGCCCGCGGCTCTAGCGGCATGTAACCGTCGTGCTCAGCAGTCCACTCAGCGGCATCGCCGATGTCCTGCACTTCCAGCTCGCTGGCATTTGCATGGCGAAGCCAGAGGAACGGGCCGCCATCCGCCGACGAGTTCTGGCCATCGACTTCGACGGTGTTGTGCGCGATTGTCGATCGGAAGTAAGACCGCCATCTCGGATCGCCGTGATAGCAATAGGTACCCGGATCCGCCAGTATGTCCACGCCGCCATAGCGGACCTCCACTGACAGCGCGTCGGCGTGAGCGTGCGCGGCAATCTTGAGGTAGCCGTGCTGGCCGCCATCGCAGCGGCACCATATCTCCGGCTCGCGATCGCCCCTTGTGCGTAGCAGCGTCGTGCCAGCGTCGCTGAAATGCCATGGCCGCTCCGCTGCTCTGCCGGATGTCAACCTCAAGGCACCAGGCATCGCGGTGATGATCGAGCTGGCTGCATCTGGCGTTACCCGCGGCCACCAGTCGAGCCCTCCGAACAGGCCCGCACCCACGGCAAGCAACGATGGCCAGGGGTTACCAGCCGGCGCGTCCAGCAGAATGGCACGGCCCTCGTCACCGTCGCCCTGTCGCGGCGGTCGCAGGCGCTCGTCAAGCAGGGCCGCTCCGCTGTCGACCATCGCGCACATGCGGTGCCATGCCTCCGCGCTCAGCGGAAAGCCTGCAGCCGCAGCTTCAACAGCAGCTAGCAAGCCAAGCTCAGCCACGAAGCTCTGATATTCAGAAGCGAGTTCCCGCCCGATACCCGAGGGAAATGTGTTCCTGATGATCTCGCGCTCGAGCAAGCGCGCGGATCGCTCGCGCCAGCGACCGCTAGCCGGGAACCACGGGAAGGCGCAGCTAGCCACGAGCTGGCCGGCCGCTTCGGCAATGACGTGATTGTTAGCGGACGATCCGCGGCTGGTGAAGGCGGCCAGATATCGCTGATGCCACCAGATCTGGCGGACGGCGAGCTCGTTCTGCTCGAAGTAGCTAGCCGCCTCGGGCCAGTCGTCCAGCAGCCTCCTGATCCAGGTCATGCTGATCAGCCGGATCCCGATCTCGATGCCGCTGGTCCAGTGCACTCCGGAAAGAAATGGATTCTCCCGCCACCACGACTGGAGTTGGTCGGCCGCTCGTCGCGCGTACGCCTCTTCGTGGCTGAGAAACCAGGCCGTCGCCAGCAAGGTGAGATGCTGCAGCCGGGAGAGCTCCCAGATCTGCTTGACGTTTCCAGTAGTCGCTTCCGAGCGGTAGTCGATCCGGAAGGCATACCGGTCGGCCGGCGCACGCCGGCCGGTGGCCGGGTCGCGGAACCAGTCGGGCCGCGTCAGGTCGGTCCTGACGACACCGAGCATCTCCCACTGACCGTCGAGTAGCTCGTCTGCGGCAGCCAGAACGGCCTTCCGCGCGTAGTCAGGTACGAGCGCAGCAACCTGACCGGGCAGTACGGTCGTAAAAGTGCGGACGCCCGGTGGCGTGCCGGTCGCGGCATCCAACTGGTCGCGGCTAACCCGGCGCCCTGACCAGGCTGCCTGGAGCGCCTGATCGCGAGCACGCCAGACTATCTCGGCTGGCGACATCCGGCTGATCCGTCTGGCGTACCAGCCGAGCCGGGACGTCTGCAGCGCGTTCACACCTTCTCCGGCCTGCCGCTGAGCAGGCTCTCGCCCACCGCAATAGTGGCCCGCGTGGTGGCGATCAGCGACTCGACGGGGATCGGCATCGGCGTTCCAGCCAGGCACGCGTCAACGAACCGCGCGATCTGCTGCTGCTGGCCCTTGTCTTGCGCTCCTCGTGAGCGGGTCCTAGTCCGGCGGCGTCCGGCCCAGACCGTCGCCTGCCGGAAGTTATCCAGCCGGGCGCTGCGGCCGTCGCCTGCCGCGTCGAAAGTCTCTTTCGGGAACCTGGAATTGCCGATAGTGACGTAGCTGATGACACCTGTGCAGCCGTTCTCGAATCGCACGGTCGCCTGCACATCATCGTGCTCAGGGCCGGGAACCGCGTAGACCTCAGCCGGCAGGCTGCCCGTCCACCAGGCCAGCGTGTCGATGAAGTGACCGCCCTCGCCGGCGAAGCGCGAGCCTTCCAGATCCTCGTTGCGGTACCAGCTGTCGGCATCGAGCTGCCCGGCATTAACCAGGTACCTGGTGACGCAGCAAGCTGCGGCTGGCCCGAACGCCGACTTGAGCTGCGTAAGCATCGGCGCGAACCGGCGATTGAAGCCCACCATCAGCCTGTCGTTCCCGGTCCTGACGATCGTGTCCGACACGCGCTGCAACTCGTCAAGGGTCAGCGCGAGCGGCTTCTCCACGAAGACGGCCTTCCCCGTTTCCAAGCCGCGGCAGACCAAGTCGGCATGAGTGTGATGTCGCGTGACAACGAAGATCGCATCCAAGGACTCATCGGCGAGCACGGCTTCGGCACTGGTGGATGTGCTGGCGAAACCGAAACGTCGCTGTGCGTTAACCGCCGAGAGCGAGCGCGTGGTCGCCACGTGACCTAGCTTCACGGCCTGGAGCTGGGCAAGATGCGGCAGCAGCATCGAGCTGGCGTAGTTGCCCGCGCCGACGAAGCCCACGGCCAGCGGCCGG
>Ga0335075_10006726_pt1 | contig 17742 bp, 15 predicted proteins | sample Lox_Sample_24_FD_206723 | JGI IMG/M metagenome (GOLD analysis project Ga0335075, IMG submission 206723) | Soil microbial communities from Loxahatchee National Wildlife Refuge, Florida, United States - Lox_Sample_2.4 | ecosystem: Environmental > Terrestrial > Soil > Wetlands | place: USA...
GTACGTATCCAGACACCTGGGACCACCCCGGGCGTCCGCGGGCTGCCGTTGTCGCGATGAGAAGGGAATCTGGACCCTCCGTGCCTCATAGCCCGCTGCGGCCAGCCACAATGATGCAAGAGCAGTCGCTTGCCCAGCCCTGAGAATTTGCCGAAGCGCCCGGCTCGCCGCGGCGGGGCTGCGGCCCGTTGAGGAGAACCGCCGATGGGCATCTCGCAGCTTTCCGACCAGGTCAGGCGAGCGCCCACGCTAGCCATGCGGGCCGTGTTCGCCGGGGTTGGCCGGATACTGCTGTCCGCCGACGGAACGCTGGCTCGTGCAGGGCAGTCGATAGCCCGCACGCCTGGCGATGGCGAGCGGCCGCGCCTGACCGCCGCCAGGCGCCAGGGCCTCGCTCCCGTGGCACCGCCCGGCTCGCGGTGGCGTCCGCTGGATAAGACCGGCAACGTGCGGCTGCTGTCGGATGAGGATGTAGATGACGACTACGGCGTACTGACTGAACCGTGCAGGCCAGGCACTGCCCGCAGGTCCGCGGCCGCCGAAGCAGCGGACCCGCCAGAGCGCACACGGCCGGCCGGGGCCGGGCGGGCACGTCTCGCCGAGTCCGACGGATCTCGCAGAGTCCGCCACCGGCCGCCGCCTGCCAGGCGCTCGGCCTCGCCGCGGCGAGCTTTGCCGCTGGCCAATTATGACGACTTGTCCGTCGCCTCGATCCGGGCCAGGCTGCGCGGGCTCGACGTCAGCCAACTGCGCGTCCTGGTCGACTATGAGAGTAAGAATGCCGAGCGGCCGGAGGTGCTTGGCATGTTTAAGCGGCGGATCTCCAAGCTCGAAACCGGCGAGTGACCGCGCTATTGAGGTCCGGCCTGACGGCTGGCCCATCAGGCAGCACCGCCGACCATCAAGCTGACTCGCCGCAGGAGCCGTTGTGCCGCTAGAAACCTCCGAGCAGTCCCCGGTCCCGGTCCGGACCGTGCTACGCCTGGTAGGCGACTGGATCGGGCGGCTCGGCAGGGTCTGGGTCGAAGGTCAGATCGCCGAGCTGACCCGACGGGGCGGCACCGCTTTCCTCACTCTGCGCGACCCGGTTGCCGCGGTATCGGCGCGGGTAATTTGCAGCACTGCCACTCTCGATGCGACCAGCCCGTCACCGGAAGTCGGCGCCAGGGTCGTCATCTTGGCCAAGCCCGAGTTCAACTCGGCGAAAGGCTCGTTCGCGCTCACTGCCATCCAGATCAAGGCGGTCGGTATCGGCGAGCTGCTAGCCAGGCTGGAGCGAAGGCGGGTGGCACTGGCGGCTGAAGGACTGTTCGCGGCCGAGCGCAAGCGCCGGCTGCCGTTCCTGCCCGGCACGGTCGGCCTGATCTGCGGACGCGATTCGGCCGCTGAGCGAGACGTACTCCAGAACGCGGCGCGTCGCTGGCCAGCGGTCCAGTTCCGGGTTGAGCAGGTGGCCGTCCAGGGCTTGCATGCCAGCGAGGAGATCATCGATGCTCTGCAGCGGCTCGATGCGGACCGTGCGGTAGACGTGATCATCATCGCCCGCGGCGGTGGTTCGGTTGAGGACCTGCTGCCGTTCTCCGACGAGGACCTGATCCGCGCGGTCGCGGGCTGTGTCACTCCAGTCGTCAGCGCGATAGGGCATGAGCAGGACGTGCCGCTGCTTGACCTGGTGGCTGACGTGCGTGCTTCCACTCCCACCGACGCGGCGAGGCGCGCCGTGCCCGACGTCGCCGAGCAGCTCGAGCTGATCAGCCAGCTCCGCTCTCGTGCGCGCAGGTCACTGGCCGGGAGACTCGACCGGGAAAGCTCCTGGCTGACGGCAGTCACATCGCGCCCGGCCCTGGCCAATCCCACGCGCGAGATCGACCGGCAGCAGGAAGCGATCCTGGGCCTGTCGGATCGTGCCCGCCGGGCCATCAGCGGCGGGCTGAACCATGCTGCCGATGACCTGGCGCACATCAGGGCCCGCCTGATTGCCCTGTCTCCCGCCGCTACCCTGCGCCGCGGGTACGCGATAGTCCAGCAGGCCGACTTCAGCGTCGTGTTGTCTGCTGCGCAGGTCACCGAGGGTGAGCTGCTGTCTGTCCGGTTCGCCGACGACCAGCTGCCAGTGACGGCCGGGCGGCCCTCGCCCAGCCAGACGGGTTAGCGGTCCGGGTCGTTATCTGTGCGGACCGGCCATCCGCCAGCTCAGCGCCGGCCAGCCGAAGCGCCGGAGCCAGCAGCGCCCGGCTACGGCGAGGTTTCCGGGCCGGCTACGCCGGCAATGGCGGCCGGATCGCTGCAGCCCCGGCGCTGTCAGGGCGGCAGCGCAGCGGTGACGGACGCCGTGGCGATCATGGCTTTGCATTGCGCCCCCTGGTTAGCCCTGGCCCCCGGTCGCACTCCTGGCCGCGCCGCTAAGTTCATCGGCGTGCCAGCCCGGCGCGTTACCCTCGCACTACGCTTGTCGGGTGGCAGCTGCAGGTAAGGCGGGCGATAGCGGGCCCGGCGCCGGCCAGGCGGCGGATAAGGCGCCCGGCAAGGCCGGACGCCCGCCGTACGAGCAAGCCAGGGACGAGCTGACCGAGCTAGTTAAGCGGCTGGAGGCGGGTGGCCTCACCCTCGAGCAATCGCTCCAGCTGTGGGAGCGCGGTGAGCAGCTGGCGGCCATCTGCGAGGAGTGGCTCGAGGGCGCCCGCGCACGCCTCGCTTCCGCGCTGGCCAGGCAGCGTGAAGCCGGACCCGAGCCAGGCGCTCCATTCTGAGCGCGGCCCGCGCTTGGCAGCCGGCCCGAGGGCCGGGGGATCCTTACGGCCGGACGTACAGCCTGGACAGCACCTCTAGCACGCCGTCAGCTAGCTGGCGTGCCCGCGTTTCGTCCGAGGCCAGCGAGACTTCGTTGAGCGCGAGCATGATCGCACCCGTCATGACAATCGCCATGGCGTCGCTCAGCGGTTCGCCACTGCGCGCGAAGAGCTCGGCATTACGGCCCACCCAGTCCAGCACCCGCTGCCGCCGCATCGCTTCGAAGCCGGGCGGCCCGTCGCCGCGGGCGAACATGCCGACGAGTTCGCGCTGCTCGATGCAGAAGTCCAGATAGCCGCGCGCGCCGGCCAGAAGCAGGAGCATGGGGTCGGTGACTCCGCGATCCCGGCATTCTCTGACGGCTTTGCGCGTGCGCTCGTCGTGTTCGTCGTGCAGTTCCTCGAACAGCGCGCGGTACAAGTCGGCCTTGCCGGAGAAATGGTGGTACATGCTGCCCACGCTCGCGCCGGCGAGCGCCACAATGTCAGTAACGCCCGCTTGCGCGTAGCCCTCGAGCATGAAGACCTCACGCGCCGCTGCTAGCAGCCCAGCCCGGGTGGCTGCGCCGCGGTCCGCGGCACGGCCTGAGTGCGTTACCTGATCAGCAGTCATGCGCTCTGGCGTTCTTGTCCTACCCGGTGCGGGGTGGGCAGGCAGGCCTGCCAGCCCGCTACATAGGATTCCACCACGGGCCACCGACAGGGAAGGTGCTGGCGATGAGCGACCAACAGGCAGCTGGGATGCCTGGCGTGCCAGCCGACCCCGTCACCGATGGCGGGTTCAGCGGCGTGGCGGGCGCCCCCGGCATTCCCGGGCCGGTAGGCGATCTGGCGGGCGACCCAAGCCTCGTCGCAACCCCGGAGCCGGGCAGGCATGCTCCCGACCGCAACCTGGCACTGGAACTGGCCAGGGTCACCGAGGCCGGCGCCATGGCTTCGGCACGGTGGGTCGGCAGAGGCGACAAGAACGGCGCTGATGGCGCTGCGGTCAATGCGATGCGCCAGCTCATCAACACCGTGTCGATGAACGGCGTCGTCGTGATCGGCGAGGGCGAAAAGGACGCCGCTCCGATGCTGTACAACGGCGAGCAGGTCGGAGACGGCAGTGGTCCGCTGTGCGATGTCGCCGTGGATCCCATTGACGGCACGCGCCTCACCGCGAACGGGATGCCGAACGCAATCTCGGTGATCGCGGTGAGCGCCCGCGGCTCAATGTACGACCCGTCAGCGGTCTACTACATGTCCAAGCTTGTCACGGGCCCGGAAGCGGCAGACGTCGTCGATCTCGACGCTCCGCCCGCCGCGAACATCGCGGCCGTCGCGCGAGCCAAAAACTGCTCCCCGTCCGATGTGACCGTCGTGATGCTGGACCGCCCGCGGCATGCCGAGCTCATTAGTGAGATCCGGCAAGCTGGTGCCCGGATAAAGCTGCTGACCGACGGTGACGTGGCCGGATCGATCATGGCGGCCCGAGAGGGCACCGGCGTCGACTTGCTGCTTGGTATCGGCGGGACCCCTGAAGGGATCATCTCGGCCTGCGCAGTCAAGTGTCTCGGCGGCGTGATACTCGGAAAGCTCGCGCCGCGGGATGACGCCGAGCGCGCTAAGGCACTAGATGCCGGGCACGACCTAGACCGGGTCCTCAGTACCGACGATCTGGTGACGTCCGACGACGCATTTTTCGCGGCAACTGGCATCACCGACGGTGAGCTGCTGGCCGGTGTCAGGTACCGGGCCGGCGGAGCACTCACGCATTCGCTTGTCATGCGCGCCCGGTCCGGCACCGTACGCAACATTCACAGTGAGCACCAGCTGTGGAAAGTGGCCAAGTACTCGGTTGTGCAGTACTAGCCGCTTGCGGGTAGCCGACTTGGCGGTGGTCAGCGAAGCAGCCCGCCCCGGCGAAGCCCGCCGAGCCTGCGCGGGCGCTTCGGCGATGTCACCTTGATGGTGCCGCCGAAGCCGGCCGTGCGAAGTTCGATGACCGGCTGCCCCGCGGCATCGTTGCGGCCGGCCCGGCCAGGGCCAGGTGTCCGCGGCCCGGGCAGCCGGACATTACGTGTGACCCTGCGGGTGAGCAGGGTATTTCCGGTCGTCTCAACGACGACGCCGTCCGGCACGATGAGGTGAATCGTGCCGATGATGATCGTCGCGTAAATGATGGTCCGGCCGCTTTGGAGCAGCGCCTCCCGGAAGTCGAGCTCGACCTCCCCAAAGATCGCAATGACGGGCAAGCTGTCTGGCACCACCCAGCAGCCGTCCCGGCTATCGCGGCCGAACATGCCGGCGACAGCTCGCCGCCCGTCGAGCCGTATCGGTTGAGCTGTCGGGCTGACCAGATCTGTCGTCAGCACAGCGAGTTCGCCGAGGGTCCGCGCCTGGTAAGCGCGCCCTACCCGGTCAGCGTGCTCGTCAGGCGTCAGCCTGCCGTCGGCTGCAGCCTCGCCGAGCAGCGCAACAACCCGGTCACGTTCGAAGTCGGAGGCACGAAGATCTCGCGGTCCCGGGCGGTGGGTCACACTCTGAAGATACTCCAGCCGCAGGTCACCGACGCATTACCGGCGAAGTGCTACCAGTTCGAGCACAAGCGGCCCGCCGCGCGTCAGGTCCAGGTGTCGCCAAAGTCGCTGGTAGTTACTTCTACGGTCTCGCCCGATGCATCGATGTAGTACATCGAGCCCACGCCGTTAGTTGACGAGGTCAGCGCGAGAGTGCCTTTAGCCTGAGCCGTGCCCACCTTGACCCAGTCGCTCCAGCCATCCGGCCTCAGCAGCTTGCGGTATACGAAGGAGTCGGCACCAATTCCCGCGACCACGATCCGGTCGTTGTCCCAGCGCGTCGCCGCGATGGCAGTGGAAGTCCCGCCGAGGTTCGTCACATCAGGCTCCGGTGGTTTCTGTTTGCCGAGCGCTCCGACCATCGCTGACTGGCTTGAGTAATTGGCTACGTCACGGTCAATATTGGCCTTTGTGGCGTATTGGTGTATTGCCCAAGTCTTCCACGGCGCGGGAACCACGGGGTGGCCAGCCGGGCTGGACGGATCAGCGATCCACAGCGGGTAGTCGCCGAGGCCCGCGCAGTTCCCTTGCTTCGCGAAGTCGATAAACGTGTAGAGCAGAGGCGGCCGACCCAGTTTCGCGTGCAACTGAGACTGCACGTCGGCGCCCCAGGCAGCCACCTGCTGAGCGGTCAGGCCGTCCGTCGTTTCCAGGTCGAGCGCCACCGCGTCTGTGTCCAACAGGCCTATGTCGTTGAACTCAGACAGGAAGAAGCTGACAGTGTCGGCGGCGCTTACCGACGGATGCCCGAACAGGTAGCCGATGCGGGCCTTGTTGTTCGACTTCAGCCAATCCATGTCGGCTTTCGCGTCCGGGTTAACGTACTTAGTCCCGTTTGGCTCAAGCTCGGTCAGTTTGACTGCCGCCCAGACGATATCGCCGACGGCGTTTGCCCAGCTCCCTGGCGAGCCTTGAAAGCTCGCGACATCAACTCCATCAAGCATGAGCCAATTATAAGAGAAGCTAGTGCCATTTAAAATAACTTTTTGCTATATGTCGTGCTCAGCGGCCGCCGCAGGCTGGCGGGCCACCTCCGCCGGGCACCGTCGGCGCGGGCCTGAGCTTCCTGTTAGTTTTGCCGTAGCAAGTAATTGAGCGCGAGACCGGGAGCCAGCACGTGAGCGACTCGACCGCACTGGGGGCTTCAGGTCGGCCCGGCGTTCGCGACGAACGGTACAAGTGGGTCGCGCTCTCCAACACGACCCTGGGCATGCTCGCCGCGACGGTCAACGCATCGATCGTGATCATCGCGCTGCCCGCCATCTTCCGCGGCATCCACCTCAATCCTCTCCAGGCCAGCAACATCAGTTACCTGCTGTGGATGCTGATGGGGTACCTCGTCGTCTCCGCCGTCCTAGTGGTCACGCTCGGCCGGCTCGGCGACATCTACGGCCGCGTAAGGATGTACAACGCTGGCTTCGCCATCTTCGGCCTCGGCGCGCTTGCGCTGCCGTTTGACCCGTTTACCGGCGGCCACGGTGCGTTGTGGCTGATCGGCTTCCGGGTCATCCAGGCGGTCGGCGGCGCGATGCTGATGGCGAACTCTCCGGCGATCCTGACGGACGCGTTCCCCGCCAATCAGCGCGGCACGGCTATGGGCATCAACCAGGTGGCCGGTATCTCCGGGCAGTTCATCGGGCTCATCCTGGGCGGCGTGCTGGCGGCGGTCGACTGGCGCCTTGTATTCATCGTCTCGGTACCTATCGGCCTCGGCGGCACGATCTGGTCCTACCTCAGCCTGCGTGAAGTCGGAGCACGGACGCCAGCCAAGATCGACTGGCTCGGTAACGTCACATTTGCCGTGGGGCTGATCATCCTGCTCACCGGTATCACTTACGGCATCCAGCCTTACGGCGGCCACTCGATGGGCTGGACCAGCCCGCTGGTGCTGACGGGCCTCATCGCCGGCCCGGCGCTGCTCGTCCTGTTCTGCTTTATCGAGACCAAAGTCCCCTCGCCCATGTTCGACCTGCACCTGATGCGCATCAGGGCATTCGCGGCTGGCATCGGCGCGACGTTGCTGGCGTCAATCGCCCGTGGCGGGCTCCAGTTCATGCTCATCATCTGGCTGCAGGGCATCTGGCTGCCATTGCACGGTTACGCCTACAAAGACACGCCGCTCTGGTCCGGCATTTACCTGCTGGCACTGACATGCGGCTTCGTTGTCTCTGGGCCGGTTTCCGGCTGGCTGTCGGACAAGCACGGCGCCAGGGTGTTCGCATCCGGCGGTCTGCTGGTATCCGCGCTGGCTTTCGGCGGGCTGCTGTTCATCCCGGTCGACTTCAGCTACCCGGACTTCGCCGGACTGATCTTCCTGGCCGGCGCCGGCATGGGACTGTTCTCGGCGCCGAACGCGGCCGGCATCATGAACAGCGTTCCCGCCAAGCAGCGCGGCGCGGCCTCCGGGATGCTGGCCACCTTCCAGAACTCTGGTTTCGTGCTGTCGATCGGCGTGTTCTTCTCGCTGATGATCGCCGGCCTTGCGGCCACCCTCCCGACGACGCTGACCAGTGGCTTGACCGCGCAGGGCGTGCCCGGCGTCATCGCACACCGGATCGCGTCGCTGCCTCCGGTCGGCAGCCTGTTCGCCGCTTTCCTCGGCTACAACCCGGTGAAATCACTGCTCACCCCCACCGGGGTGCTGAGCCGCCTGCCCGCCAGGAGCGTGGCCGTCCTCACCGGCAAGGCTTTCTTCCCGCGACTGATCTCTCAGCCGTTCCATCACGGGCTGGTGATCGTTTTCAGCATGGCGATCATTGTGCTGGTGATCGCAGCAATCGCTTCGGCCTTCCGCGGCGGCCGGTATGTGCACGATGAAGGCGCCGAAGCCGCCGTGGCAGCAGCGTCGATCTCTGCCGGAGCCGCAACTTCCGCGGCAGGCACGGACATAGTGGCCGACGAATTTGCCGCTGATGAGGCGGCCGGCGACTTCTCCGCTAACGGCACCGCCAGCGACCTCCCCGCCAACGGCACCGCCAGCGACCTCCCCGCCAATGGCACCGCCAGCGACCTCCCCGCCAGGGACTCCGCTAACGGCACCGCGAGCGACTCCGCCAAGGGCTCAGCCAACGACCTCCCCGCCAAGAGCTCAGCTAACGGCACCGCCAGCGACCCTCCCCGCGCGGGGCTCCGCTAGCGGCGCCGCAGACGACGCCAGCCGCGAAGTCGGTCCGGCGCAAACAGGCGGATCGATTAGTGCGGGTCGCTGCGAAGCAGGCGACCGCTTGCTAGGCGCCGGATTTGCGCCTTACGCCCGTTTGCGCACTCACCGCTGCCGGCCAGCCAGCGCTTCCGCCGACTTAGCACTCTGAACGTGGCATCGAGATCGGGCATAACGGTCGATAACAGGGCAGCCCGAGGGCCGGAGCGAGTGCTAAGTCAGCGCAGGCGGGCAGCCGAGAGCCAATTTGCGTGGAATGCGTTAAGTGCCGATCGCAACTCCGAGCGCCGGCTGTGCGCGTGGCAATTCCGTGAGCGACGCCTGACAGTTCCGTGAAGCGACGGCGCGTAGTGACGCCGCCCCGAGCGGGCAGAATCACGTTGCGCTTCCGCGTCGCTGCTTATTGCGACAGCTAAGCGCCATTTGATGAGTTTGCGAGCTTCAGCATCGGCAGGTTCGCTGTGGCAATTCATGATGATGCGGTTGCCTGCCAGGCGACCAGGTCCGTCCGACCGCTCACTCCAGCCAGCCCGACCAGGTCCGCCCGGCCGACCACTCCAGCCAGACCGCCCACGCCCTCCAGCCCGACCAGTTCGGCCAGACCAACCGGACAGGCCAGACCAAGCCGACAGGCCGGGTCAGCTGGGCAGTTTGGATCGGCCAAAGGAGCCGCCCTAGCGGCCGGGCAGCACTTGTCACGGGTCGCGGCACGCCGCCGCCCGTTCTGGCGCTCGTTGCTCGTCTTCCTCCTCGGCGTCTTCAGCCTCGGCGTCACGACCGTGTACGTGGCGACCCTGACTGCGGACGTCCGGCAGCATCACTGGGCCGGGGCACTCGATGCCTCGAGGGACGCCGTGCCGGCGGCCGTCGGCTGGGCGGCGCTGCTGATCATCTTCCTTGCTCGCGCTGCTGCGGCGGCCGACCATGCGTCTGCGGCCGAAGACCACGAGGTGACGGAGAGACAGCGGCAAGCGGCCCTGGCCAGGGACTCGGTTCGCCGGGCCGAGCAGCGCGTGCAGCGGCTGGCCGCGAAGCTCGCCGAGCTTAGGGCGCTAGCCAGGCAGGACGGGCAGAACCGGCAGCTAGACCGACAGATCGGCGCAACCGCGGCCAGGCTGGATCTGGCTAGGGAATGGGCGGTCGGGGCCCATGCGGCACTGGCCGCGACGCAGCCAGACCTGCAGAAAGCCACCGGCACGCAGTCCAGCCACGTCGGCCGGCCGCGTCCGCCGGCAAACCGCGTGGCCTTACTGCCCGTTCCCGCCCTTTCTGAGGACGTCAGGAAAGGCCGCGTTCGCGGAACATGATCGCCACGCGCAGTATCTCCTCCGCGGCGTCTGCGGCGGCGCGCGCCGTGATGACATTCGTGTGCGCCTCGTTCAGGTCGCCCAGCGCAATGCAGCCGGACGCCACTGCGACGTCGTGTGCGGCCATGTCCAGTTGCCTGACCGCTTCCTCGATGTCGACCGGTTCATGGAGCTGCTCGGGACTCATGCCCTGCTCGGGGATGCTCACCCTGCACCGTCCTCATGTCGGGGCTGGTCCGGGTGGCCGTACTCGCGGCCCAGAGTCCGCCGGACGGCGGCCGGCCACCCGGCACTGGGTTGTTACCCCGCAATGGCCGGCGCATGCCAATCGGAATACGGCCGGTTCTGCGACGGCGAGCCCCCATCGGCGACTCGCCGTCAGCGGAGGCGGGTTCCTGCGGAGCTGCTACCTGGGGCCCGAGGAGCTGACCTCAGGTCGCGTCAGCCTCGGGCACGAGCACGCTGCCAACGATCAGGCTGGCCAGCCGCTCGGGCTGATCCGGGTCCGCCGGATCCAGCTCCGTCGCCATGATGAGAGCGTGCGCCAGGCGCATGATGTCGGCGCTCTGCACTTCCGGGCGTGCCTCGCCGGCTTCCTGAGCCCGGCTGAGCAGCGTTTCCGTGCAGCCCCGAAGGGTCATGCTGCACGCAGACATGAGCGCGGAGTTTTTGCCTATGGTGGCCACTAGCGCAGAGCTCAGGCTCCGCTTAGTCCGGCCGAACGCCACGAACGCACGCATCCACTCGCCGAGTGCCCTGCCAGGGGATTCGGACGCGAGCAGCTTGCCCGCCAGCACCTCGAGCCCGTCGACCTGATCCTTGTACACGGCCTCGAGCAGCGCCTGCCGGGCCGGGAAGTGCCGGTACAGCGTGCCGATCCCCACACCCGCCCTGCGGGCGATCTCCTCTAGCGACACGTCGTCGGCACCACGCTCGGCGAAGACCGCCGCCGCCGCGGCGAGCAGCCGGTCGTAGTTACGGCGCGCGTCAGCCCGCTTCGGCGGCGCGGCATGCGGAACCGGCACGTTGCGCTCTGGCGATGCGGCCTGGCTGGCCGGCTCGGTTGCGTCCATCGCTAACTCCACCACTTTTCAACTTGCAAACCGGAGGCATCCTCCGTATAGTTACCGGAGGGATCCTCCGAATAGCTTAGCTCACTTGAGCCGCGCTCGCCAGCGACGTCATGGCCCGCGGCCCGTCACCGCACAGTTCCGGAAGGAATCATGTCTTCTTCGCGTCACTCCGCCGTGCCCGCAAGGGCGCGGCAGGCCGGATCCGTTTCACCTCCAGACCACCCGTCGCATGCCGCTCGCAGTCACGACCGGCGGAACATCACTCTCGCCGTCGTTCTCTGCGCTCAGCTGATGATCGTCCTCGATATGACGGTGGTGAACATCGCGCTGCCGTCGATGGAGACCGGACTGCACCTGTCCGCAACCAGCCTGTCGTGGGTGCTCAACGCCTACGCCCTGACCTTCGGCGGCCTGCTGCTGCTCGGCGGCCGGGCCGGTGACATCCTCGGCAGGCGCCAGGCCTTCATGGCCGGGCTTGCCATCTTTACGCTGGCCTCGCTGGCCGGCGGGCTGGCGACCAGTTCTGGCCTCCTGCTCGCGGCACGCGCCGTTCAGGGCGTAGGCGGCGCCATCGCCTCCCCGGCAGTGCTGGCCGCCATCGTGGCCGGCTTCCCTGAAGGCCGCGAGCGCGTAAGGGCTCTCAGCATCTTCACTGCCGTCACCATGGGCGGCTCCTCGCTAGGCCTGGTAATCGGCGGGGTCATTGTCCAGTGGGCTTCATGGCGCTGGGTGTTCTTCGTCAACGTGCCCATCGGCATCGTCGTGGTCGCGCTGGCGCCTCGGCTGCTGGCCAACTCGGAGCGGCAGCGCGGGCACTTCGACGCGGCCGGCGCCATCACCTCGACGGCGGGAATGTCCGCCCTGGTCTACGGCTTCATCAACGTCGCCTCGAACGGCTGGTCAGACCGCGTCTCGATTGGCTCATTCGTCCTGGCTGCGCTGCTGCTGGGCGCCTTCCTGCTGATCGAAACCAGGAGCAGCCAGCCGATCACGCCGCTGTGGCTGGTCCGTGACCGCAGCCGCGCCGCGTCCTACGTCGCCAGGCTGCTACTGGTGGCCGGCATGTTCGGGTCGTTCTTCTTCCTGACGCAGTTCGTCCAGAAGGTGCTCGGCTTCAGCCCGGTCGAGGCCGGGGCGGCCTTCGTCCCGATGACCGGAGCGCTGTTCGCGACATCCAGGCTGGCGCCGCAGCTGGTAAGCAGGTTCGGGCCCAAGTCACTGATGATCGCGGGCTTGCTGCCCGTCGTCGCCGGGATGGCCTGGCTTGGTCAGCTCACTACCGGCACGAGCTACGTCCCTGGCGTGCTCGTCCCGATGCTGCTGCTCGGCATCGGCATGGGCGTCGTGTTCGTACCGCTGACAATGGCCTCGCTGGCCGGCGTGCCGCCGAAGGAGTCCGGCGTGGCAGCCAGCATGGTCAACGTGATGCAGCAAGTCGGCGGCGCGCTGGGCCTGGCCATCCTGGTTACGATCTACGGCACCGCGAGCCGCGCGGCCGCACGGCACCCGATCCTCGGCGCCTCGGTCGCGGCCCAAGCCGAGCACGTCAAGGTGCACGGGATGGCAGCGGCCTTCACGGCCGCCGCGATCTTCGACGCAGTCGCGCTGATCGTGATCACGATCGCCATCCGGATGCGGCAGCCAGGCGCCGCAGGCGCCACAGGCGCCCAGGCCGGCCAGCGCTCGGAGTCAGCCGCGGCCGAGCGCCTCAACACTGAAGCGCTCGAAGCCGAGATCCTCGAGGCCGAGGTCATGTAGCCGGCCCCGAGCCTGGTTCAGGGCAAAAAGAGGCGAGGGCTGCCGCCGGATTCCCGGTGGCAGCCCTCGCGCGTCGCTGTAACACTCTGACCGGGCTGTCCGCTTCGGAACTATGATCTGCGGCACATCTCGGCAATGGCGGAGGCAACAATGACCAGCGACACATCGCCATACCAACACCTGCCGCCCCCTCCGCCACCGCCAATGGCGGCCGCGAGAGGCTGGACGGGCAGCGACCTTGCCACCGGAGGAGCGCTCGTCGTGCTGCTTATCGCGCTCTTCCTCCCCTGGTTCAGCGGCACAGTATCCGCTGGCTCAGGCACGCCAGTCATCTCCGGCACGGGTGATGGCCCGGCTTCTCACGGCTACCTCTGGGCTGTGTTCGTCCTGGCCATCGTGGCGCTGATTGTCCTGGTCGCGCGCGATGCCATCGCCCGTGTGCCGGGCAATCTGCCAAGCTCGGAGCAGATGCTAGTCGGCGCAACGGGGCTGGCCCTGCTGCTCACCATCCTGGGCGTCGCGCTGAAGCCATTCCCCGCAGCAGCGACCTCGAGCGTGCTGCTGCACTTCTCCGTCGGCTGGAGTTACGGCGGTTTCGTTGCCCTGGTCGCTGCGCTCATCGCCTTCGTTGCCGCGTTCAGGGCTGGCGAGGCGGTGCGGTCGGGCCGCCGCATGACGATGCCGTCGCTTCGCGATCGCGGTACCACCGCCTAGCGTCCGGTCCCGAGTTCCGCCACGATCCATGAGAGTTACGCATGTCATAGCGCGCATAACTCTCCCTGATTACTCAAATCTGAGCCGGGAACTAGGATCGTCGCATGCCCGAGTTCTCCTATACCGACATGCTGCCGACTGGCGCAGATGAGACCGAGTACCGGCTGCTGACGGCCGATGGCATCAGCGTGGCAAAGGCGCTCGGCCGGGAGTTCTTGCAGGTGGAGCCCGAGGTTCTGACCGAGCTAACGGCAGCGGCAATGCACGATATCGCGCACCTGCTGCGCCCGGCTCACCTGAGGCAGCTGCGGTCTATCCTGGACGATCCGCAGGCGAGCCCGAACGACAAGTTCGTCGCAGGCGACCTGCTCAAGAACGCCTGCATCGCAGCCGGCGGCATCCTGCCCATGTGCCAGGACACCGGCACGGCCATCATCATGGGCAAGCGCGGTCAGCAGTTGCTAACGGACGGCCGGGACGAGGAGCACATCGCCCGCGGCGTGTACGACGCTTACACCAAGCTCAACCTTCGCTACTCCCAGCTAGCCCCGCTCACCATGTGGGAGGAGCGCAACACAGGTAGCAACCTCCCGGCCCAGATCGAGCTGTACGCAACCGACGGCGCCGAGTACAAGTTCCTCTTCATGGCCAAAGGCGGCGGCTCGGCCAACAAGTCATACCTCTATCAAGAGACCAAGGCGGTACTCAGCCCGGCCAAGATGGCCTCGTTCCTCGAAGAGAAGATCCGCTCACTCGGAACGGCCGCCTGCCCGCCGTATCACCTGGCCATCGTGGTCGGCGGCACGAGCGCCGAGTACGCGCTCAAGACGGCCAAGTACGCGTCGGCAAAGTACCTCGACGCGCTGCCGACGGCGGGATCGATGGACGCCCACGGCTTCCGCGACCTCGAACTGGAACAGCAGGTGCTGGAGATCACCAGGCGCGCCGGGATCGGCGCTCAGTTCGGCGGCAAGTACTTCTGCCACGACGTGCGGGTGATCAGGCTCCCGCGCCATGGCGCCTCCTGCCCCGTCGCGATTGCGGTGTCCTGTTCCGCGGACCGACAGGCCAAAGCCAAGATCAACGGGAACGGGGTATGGCTCGAGCAACTGGAGACCGACCCCGCGCGGTATCTTCCTGACGCCGAAGAGGCGGATCTGGACTCGGAAGTCATTCGCGTCGACCTGTCCAGGCCGATGAGCGAGATCAGGGCCGAACTGTCCCGCTACCCCATCAAGACCAGACTGGCGCTCACCGGCCCCATGGTGGTGGCACGCGACATCGCGCACGCCAAGATCAACGAACTACTCGACTCAGGCCAGCCGATGCCGGCTTACCTGCGCGACCACGCGGTCTACTACGCCGGCCCGGCCAAGACGCCGGAGGGCTACCCGTCTGGCTCGTTCGGCCCGACAACGGCCGGCCGGATGGACTCCTACGTGGACAAGTTCCAGGCGGCGGGCGGTTCGCTCGTCATGCTGGCGAAGGGGAACCGGTCACCCGCAGTGACCAAGGCCTGCCAGCAGCACGGCGGCTTCTATCTCGGGTCGATCGGCGGCGCCGCGGCCAAGCTCGCCCAGGACTGCATAACCAAAGTCGAAGTGCTTGAGTACCCCGAACTCGGCATGGAGGCCGTGTGGCGCATCGAGGTCAGGGACTTCCCTGCGTTCATCGTGGTGGACGATAAGGGCAACGACTTCTTCGCTGATGTCACTGCACCTAAGCAGCCACTGCTCACGATCGGCTCAGGACCCAGCTGACGCGGGAGGCTGTCATGGCCAGCGCACCAGAGGGCTATCGCATCGAGCACGACTCGATGGGCGAGGTGCTCGTGCCTGCCGACGCGCTGTGGGGCGCGCAGACGCAGCGGGCCGTCGAGAACTTCCAGATCTCGGCCGAGCCGCTGTCCCGCGACATGATCGGCGCCCTCGCATCGATCAAGGGCGTCGCCGCCACGGTCAACGCCAAGCTGGGCGTGCTGCCCGACGACATGGCCACGGCGATCCACGATGCGGCCCGCGAGGTGGCGACCGGCCGGCACGACGACCAGTTCCCCATCGATGTGTTCCAGACCGGCTCTGGTACCTCGTCGAACATGAACGCCAACGAGGTGATCGCCCGCCTGGCCACGCAGCGGCTCGGCCGTCCCGTACATCCGAACGACCATGTGAACGCTTCGCAGTCGTCCAACGACGTGTTCCCGTCGGCGATCCACCTGGCGGCGGTGCGGCTGATCGTGGTCTCGCTGCTCCCCGCTCTCGGCCGCCTCGGTGACGCGCTGGAGGCCAAGGCCGCCGAGTTCGCCGGCGTGGTGAAGAGTGGCCGCACGCACCTGATGGACGCGACACCGGTGACCCTGGGCCAGGAGTTCGGCGGCTACGCGGCCGCCGTCAGGCACGGCCAGCAGCGCGCCCGCGACGTGCTGCCAGACGTCGGCGAACTCCCGCTCGGCGGCACCGCCGTCGGTACCGGGCTGAACGCGCCAGCCGGCTTCGCCGCCGCGGTCATCGAAAGACTGGCCGACACCATGCAGCTGCCGTTGACCGAAGCGCCGAACCACTTCGAGGCAGCGGGCGCGAGAGACGGCCTCGTCGCGGCAAGCGGCGTCACCCGGACCATCGCGGTCAGCCTCTACAAGATCTGCAATGACCTACGGCTGATGAACTCCGGACCGCGAACTGGCCTCGCCGAGATCCGGATCCCTGACTTGCAGCCCGGTTCGTCGATCATGCCGGGCAAGGTCAACCCGGTGATCTGCGAGGCCGTCTGCCAGGTCTGCACGCAGGTCGTGGGCAACGACGCCGCGGTCGCCTTCGGCGGCGCGGCCGGCAACTTCGAGCTGAACGTCATGATGCCGGTTATCGGCCGGAACTTGCTGTCCTCGCTGCGCCTGCTCTCGGCCGCATCGGTGTCGCTGGCCGACAAGTGCGTGGCTGGCATCTCCGCCAACGTCGAGCACCTGCGACGCAACGCCGAGTCGTCGCCTGCCATCGTCACTGCGCTGAACCCGTATATCGGCTACGAGGCCGCGGCAGCGGTCGCACACCAGGCACTGGAGACCGGCGCCACGATCCGTGAAGTCGTAATCTCACGTGGACATTTGGCGAACGGCGAGATAACGCCGGAACAGCTAGATAACGCCTTGGACGTCGTCGCAATGGCTAAGCCGCAGCAGTAACGAATCCGACGTGTGCGGACGCTACTCTGTCGTCGGTCAAACTCACATCTTCCTCACAGGACACTGAGTGTCGGCTGTAGATAGGGTCCCGCCATGTACTCAGCCATGGGTGCCGGTCGGCTAATCGCCGGACGTTACCGTTTGCAGGGGCCAATCGGCCGGGGCGCGATGGGTATCGTCTGGCGAGCCGGCGACGAGCTACTCGCACGGGACGTGGCCGTCAAGGAAGTGCAGATCACCGCGCACGCCTCACCAGCCGATGCAGAAGTGATCTATCAGCGCACGCTGCGCGAGGCCAGGACCGCGGCCCGGCTTAAGCACCCGAGCGTCGTGACCGTCTACGACGTGGTCGAAGAGGGCGGCAGCCTGTGGATCGTCATGGAGCTGGTCGAGGCGCGTTCGCTGGACCGGATCATCACCGAGGACGGCCCGCTGCCGCCGCTGGCGGCCGCTGAACTCGGCTCCAGCCTGGTCAGCGCGCTAGCGACTGCCCATGCGGCCGGCGTTATGCACCGCGATGTCAAGCCGAGCAACGTCCTGCTCACCCAGGATGGCAAGGCGGTGCTGACCGATTTCGGGATCGCGACCTTTGCCGAAGATCCGTCGATGACTCAGGCGGGCCTGGTTGTCGGCACCCCTGGCTTCACCGCGCCGGAGCGAGTGCGCGGCGACAACGCGACTCCGGCGTCTGACCTGTGGTCGGTCGGCGCCACCTTGTACGCGGCTGTGGAAGGACGCGGGCCTTTCGACCGGATCGGTGGCTCGACCGTCATCACTGCCGGGGTGGCAACAGAGGACGCGCCGCGTGCCCCCTCGGCCGGCCCGCTCGGCCCGGTCATTGACGCCTTGCTCAGCCGGGATCCCGGCAGCAGGCCGGACGCTGCGACGGCTGCGCGACTGCTTTCGGAGGCTGCGACCGCTGCGCGGACCGGCGCGCGGAGGCTTGGCGACGGCTGGCTCGCGGCCGAGGCCAGCACGGCGGCCGCCCGGCCGGTTTCAGGAGGCCCGGTTTCAGGCGGCGCAGTCACAGGAGGCCCGGTTTCAGGAGGCGCAATCTCAGGAGGCGCAATCTCAGGAGGCGCAATCTCTGGCGGGGCAGCCGTTGAAGACGCCGCCGTCGGAGCCGCAGCTGCGGGAGCCGCAGCGGTAGGAGCGGCAGACGTCGGAGCGGCGGAAGCAGCGGGCGACGCAGCAGCCTGGAACTC